>Ga0079224_100012799_pt1 | contig 11644 bp, 13 predicted proteins | sample Stecom2015_FD_80414 | JGI IMG/M metagenome (GOLD analysis project Ga0079224, IMG submission 80414) | Agricultural soil microbial communities from Utah to study Nitrogen management - Steer compost 2015 | ecosystem: Environmental > Terrestrial > Soil > Agricultural land | place: USA: Utah...
ACCACCACGCTTGGAACCGTCATCGAACCTCCACACTGTTGCCGAGGTGCAGGAGCAAGCGTCGTGCCGCCTGCACGGCCACGGTAACGCCTTGCACCACAACAAGTTACGCCGCGCGCTCAAGCCTGTTTCCGAACGCCATTTCTGCCGGTCGGCAAACGCTGCCGGTCAAGCTGCACCCAGGACCGAACGAACCGCGTCGCGCGCGAGCCGGGTGTCCTTGGAGATCGCGCCCAGGTCACGACCCCTGGCCGCCAGATCGTGAACCTGAGCCAGCCGCGGGTCACCGCCTTGGCGGACTGCCTGCTTGAGCACCGTGTCGAAGTCGGCCGGCTGGCTGTCGAACGAATCGGTCTCGTTCGAGCGCCGGCGAAACAGCCTGCCCAGGAATGACATCAGGCCACCAACCTCTGCTTCAGGGAACGAATTGCCGCGGTGCGGATCTGCGAGACCCGCGACTCGGTCACGTGCAGCACCTCTGCGATCTGCCGATGTGAGAGTCCCTCGTAGTGCCCCAAGGCGAGCACGGTGCGCTGTTGCTCGGGGAGCTCACGGATGGCTTCGCGCAACAACCGCCGCTGCTCCTCCTCCTCGATCGCCGCACCCGGCATCGGTGCATCCGGATCGGCGAGCTGCTCCGCCCTGGAGATTCCTGATCCGTCAGCATCGGCGAGCGCCGAGTCCAGGGGGATCGTGACGCCACTCTCGGCATCACCACGCCAGCGCCAGTAGGTGTCGCTGTCGATGCCAAGTTCCCCGGCGACCTCGTCGACCGTTGGCTCCCGGAGCAGCTTCTCGCGCAGCTCCCGCGTGGTGATCGCGATACGCCTGGCTCGCTCGCGGACCGATCGTGGACGCCAGTCGGCGGCGCGCAGTTCGTCGAGAATCGCGCCGCGCACCCGGGTGGTCGCATAGGTCACGAAGGTGACCCCACGATCGGGATCGAAGCCGCTCAGTGCCTGCACCAATCCCAGTGAACCGGCACCGACCAGATCCTCGTACTCGACTGCATCGCCGACCCGATTGGCGATCTGCCGGGCGACGTGATGCACCAGCCCCATCAGCTGCGTGAGCAGCTCGGAGCGGGCCTCGACATCGCCGTCGCGATGGTAGCGAAGCCAGAGGGCGTCGGTGGTCACAGCGGCAGTGCTGGTCACGACTCGCGGTCTTCCTCCAGCAGGTGTCGCGCAAGGATCTCGCGCAGCCTCTCCTGTGCGCGGCCTGCCGCAGCTGGATCGACCAGTCGCTCCGGATGCGCGAGACTCGCTCGCATCCCGGGATCCTCATCGATGGCGCCCAGGTAGCGCACTTCGCGCCCGAGGAATCGCTGGCAGGCCTCGTGGATCCTGCTGACGGCCGCAGCGCCCTCGTCGGGATGCACCGTGCGGTTCACCAGGATGTCGATCGGGAGTCTCGGCAGTCGTCCGTGCACGAGCTTGATGAGAGCGTACGCACTCGTGAGGGCTGCCGGCTCGGGGGTGGTCACCAGCAGCAGGCGCGACGCCTGCATCGCCGTGACCCGCAGCGCGCCGTCCAGGCCAGCCGAGCAATCGACGATCACCGCGTCGTAATCGGGGAACAGTTGCGTCACGCGGCGATGCCAGCGAACCCGCTCGTGCGGCCCGAGTCGCTGCAGGGACTCGGCGCCACTGGCGGCTGGCATCAGCCAGAGGTTGTGGCAAACCGGCACGACGAGCGACTCGACGGATGCGTCCGGGTCGAGCAACACCTCCGGCTGGATTGATGGCCTCACGCCGAGCAGCACGTGCAGCGTGCCAAGATTGAAGTCGGCGTCCACCAGCAGGACTCGCTTGCCGGATGCGGCGAGCGAGGACGCGATGGTCACGGCGACGAGTGACTTGCCGACACCACCCTTGCCGCTGCCGACAACGATCGCGGTGCCATCCTCGATGTTGTGAGTCGGCGGCTCGAAGGTGAGCGGTCGAGTGTTGCGCAGAGCCCTTGCCTGGTCGGTCACGCGAACGCCTCCACGGCGATGCGGCGCGCGGCGATGTGTGCCTTGGCCGCCTCCATCATGCCGGTTGCGGCCTGGATGTCAGCCGGTACTTCCTGTCCGTCGGTGTACCAGCGCATCTGGTATCCCTCGCGAGCCACGACGTCGAACACCCGCGAGTCGAGGGGGCATTCGTCGAGCTTGGTGCACAGCGCGTGGGTCACGCCGAACACCCGGAACTGCTGCATCGTCCGCCGGATCACGTGCGGCATCAGCGAGGCTGGCAGTGCGAGGTGCACCTCGTCGGGGTCAAGCCGCTCGAACCAGTCGCGCACGGTCGCGAGGTCTTCCGACTGCCTCGGTCCGCGTCCCGGAGTGTCGACCAGGATCACGTCGCATTCGACCAGTCGGCGCACGGCCGGCTCGATATCACTCGACTCGTAAACGATCTGGTACGGCAGCCCCGCCAGTTGCGCATAGGTCTCGAGCTGCTCCACGGCGCCGACGCGATACGTGTCGAGACCGATCAGACCCACCCGGCCGCGACCGTAGGCCTTGGGATTGGTGGCCAGCTTGGCGATGGTGGTCGTCTTGCCAGCGCCAGTGGGTCCGACCACCGCGATGATGGGAGGACGAATCCGGCCCGGACGAGGCCGCGGGCGTGCTCCACGTGGAGCGGCCACAGGCGGCACCTGTGCGGCCGGCGCTGTGGGTGCGTCGGCCTTGTGGCCCGGCGCAACCGGCGCACGGAAGAAGAGCGGATCCGGCTCCTCGACGGCGGTTCGCACCACCGGTGAATTGTGGCGCGGCGGGTGGAACGGATGTGCGGTGACGGCGATCTCCGACGCCACGACTTCCACACGTCCGTTGTCACACGTGACGTCGACGACGCAGGCGTGTTCGCCCATCGTGCGTCGCACCTCGGCCAGTACCGACGGTAGTTGCGTCCCAGTGAATACCCTAAGCACGTGGCAGCTCCCAGAGTGCGGTTCCCTCGACCGGCATTGTCGGAGGCAGTTCGCCGAGCGAGATCACAGGCAGGTCAGGCAGGATCGGTTCAACGAGTCGTCGCACGCCGACACGGAGTCCGGGCGGCGTGATGACAATTCGACCGCGCTGCTCGCGGCGTGCGCGCGACACCAGGTCGGTCAGGTTGCGCAGCAGGGCAGTCAGCTGGTCAGGGCCAAGCGCCTGGCTTCCCTCTTCGGCCTTGGCACTCGAGACGAAGAGCTGCATCAGCGCGGCCTCCAGACGCGGGCCAATGGTGATGCCACGCACCATCCCGTCGGGATCGGCGACGAGGTTGGCGATCACGGTCGAGAGTGCGCGACGCACCTGCTCGGTGAGCACCTCGGGATCGCGAGTCGCGTCGGCGTTGTCGCTCAGGGTCTCGAGGATGGTCACCAGGTCGCGGACAGGGACTCCCTCGCGCAACAGGCGCTGCAGCACACGATGGAAGGTTCCCAGCGGGAGCTTGCCCGGAATCAGGTCCTCGACCAGTGCCGGGTGCGTCGCGCGCAATCCCTCGACCAGTTCGCGCGCGTCCTGACGGCTCAGCAGGTCGGCTGCGTTGCGACGAATGGTCTCCAGCAGGTGGGTGACAAGGACGGTGGCCGCCTCTACCACGTTGTAGCCGGCGAGTTCCGCCTCCTCGCGACGATCCGGGGTGACCCACACCGCCGGCATCGAGTAGGTGGGATCCTTGGTACGGATGCCCTCGATCGGCAGTGCACTGCCACTGGAGTCGAGCGCCAGCAGATAGCGCGGCATCACCTCGCCGCCGGCGACCTTCACGCCACGGATGCGAATCGCATATTCTGTGGGCGCGAGCTGGATGTTGTCTCGAATGCGCGCAGGAGGCACGACGATGCCGAGCTCGATCGCGACCTGACGACGCATCAGCGCGATGCGGCGCAACAGGTCACCTTGCGCCGACTCGTCGGCAAGTGGCACCAGCGCGTAACCCATCTCGATCTCGAGCGGCTCGACGGCGAGCAACTCACCGATTTCCGGCTGCGCGACGGCGGTGCCCTGGGTGGCGGCGGCCTGCGTTCCCGCCCGCGCCACGGCGACATTGCGTCGCCAGGCGATCACGCCGATGCCGGCGCCGAGGAACAGGAACGGTCCCAGGGGCAGCCCGGGCATCAGGCCGAGTCCGACGACCACGGCTGCCGCGAGCCAGAGCGCCCGCGGCTTGGAGGTGAGTTGCGCGCCGAGCTGGAGGCCCGAGGTGCTGGACGAGGCGCCATAGGTCACGATGATGCCTGCGGCAGTGCTCACGATCAGCGCGGGGATCTGGCTGATGAGACCGTCACCGACAGTGAGTCGGCTGAAGGTGGCGGCGCTTTCCGAGGCGCTCAGCCCACGCTGCAGCATCCCGATCGCGAAGCCGCCGATCAGGTTGATCACCGTGATGATCAGGCCCGCGACTGCATCGCCGCGGACGAACTTCGCCGCGCCGTCCATCGCGCCGTAGAAGTCGGAGTAGCGCGCGATCTCGGTGCGGCGACGGCGAGCCTCGGCCTCGTCGATCAGGCCGGCGCCCAGGTCGGCGTCAATCGCCATCTGCTTGCCGGGCATCGCGTCGAGCGTGAATCGTGCCGCAACCTCGGCGATTCGACCCGCGCCCTTGGTGATCACCATGAAGTTGATCACCACCAGGATCAGGAAGATCACCAGTCCGACCACCACCTGCCCGCCAATCAGGAACGAGCCGAACGCGTCGATCACGTCGCCGGCGTATCCCTCCGAGAGGATCAGCCGGGTGCTACTCACGTTGAGCCCAAGTCGCAACAGCGTGAGCAGCAGCAGCAGGCTGGGGAATGCGCTGAACTCCAGCGGGTCCCCGGTGCTGAGCGTCACCACCAGCACCACGATCGATAGCGCAAGCGACAACGCCAGCAAGCCGTCCAGCAGCAATGGTGGCAGCGGCACCACCAGCAGCGCCACGATGATCACCACGCCGAGTGCCAGCCAGGTCTCGGTGCTCGCACCCAGCAACTGCCGGACTCGTTGCGAGGCAGACGCGCCGGTGGGCACCTTGCCCTGGGGCGGCGGCCCCTGGCGTGCCGAGCTGTTCGGCGCAGTCGCGGTGGGCGCGACGGACGACGCGGGTACCGTGGCGACCGAACTCATCTACGACCTGCCAGCAATGCAGGAATGCGGCCCGACTGCCGGTACACGAACGCGAGAATCTCGGCGATCGCACCGTACAGCGCCGGCGGAATCGGCTGGCCAACCCTCGCGGTCGCGATCAGCGCCTTCGCCACGGGAACGTTGCGCACCAGCGGAATCCCGTTCGAATGGGCGATCGCCCTGATCCGCTCGGCGAGCTTGCGCTGTCCCATCGCCAGCACGATCGGAGCGGAAGACTCATCGGCGTCGTACTTGATGGCCACCGCGATGTTGGTCGGGTTGACGATCACGACATCTGCATCGGCGACCTTCTGCAGCATCCGACGCCGCGTGAGCTGTTGGGCCAGCGAGCGCATCCGGCTCTTGAGCAGCGGGTCACCCTCGCTCTCGCGATTCTCCTGGACGATTTCCTGGCGCGTCATCCGGAGCTGCTTCTCGTGGCGCCAGCTCGCGAACAGGTAGTCGACCAGCGACAGGCCCAGGAATGCGATTCCGGTGAACACCACGATCTTGAGCGACACCGAGCGGGTCACCGTGAGCGCCTCGGCGGCCTCGCCACCTAGCAGGATCGCGATCCGCGGCCAGGTGGCCTCGAGTGCGAGCCAGGTGATCAACCCGAGAACAGCGACCTTCACCAGCGCCTTGAACAGCGTGAACAGCCCCTCGGCGCCGAACAGCCGCTTGAAGCCGCGAAGCGGGCTGATGCGCGAGAGGTCAGGCGTGATCGGCTTGGCGGACATCACGCCACGCGCCTGCATCCCACCGACCAGCAGCACCGGCCCGAGCAACAGCATCATCACCGGCAGCACCGCGACGACCGACCGCCGCAGGACGGCGCGCAACAGCACCACCGCGTCGCCTTCGGTTAGCGGGCCGAATGAAAGCGCGCTGGGAAGCTCACCCATCAGGGAGATCGCGTGCCGACCGAGTCCACCACCCATCCACGCGAGTGAGGCGGCGCCACTCAACAGCACCGTCGCTGCCAGCAGTTCCTGGCTGCGCGGTACCTGCCCCTCCGCCTGGGCCTTTTCCAGGCGGCGAGGAGTGGGCTTCTCGCTGCGTTCCTGGGCCGGCTGCTCTGCCATCAGCGCACTCCTGCAGGTGCAAGCCCGAGAGAGCCGATGAATCGACCGATCCCGTCATCGATGCCAGCGACCCAGCGGGCAACCTCACCGCCGAACAGCAGCAACGTTGCGCCGATCGCGAGCAGGCCGACGGCGATCGTGATCGGCACGGCGACCATCATCGTGTTGAGCTGCGGCACCGCCCGGTTGAGCACCGCTAGCGAGAGATTCACCACCAGCAATGCCACCATCACCGGAGCTGCAACCCGCACCGCGGAGGAGAAGACCGATCCGGACATCGCGAGCAGGGTGCGGGCACCCTCGCTGCCGTTCATCACGCTCCCGGGAGGCAGCGCCGCGATCGAGCCACCAATCGCCGCGACAACCAGGAGCGGACCGCCAAGCGCTGCGAAGATCACCAGCGCCGATTGTCCATAGAACTGGCCGATGCCCGGCGTACCGATGTCGGTCATTCCGCCCAGCGCCGCACCGAGCGAGAGACCCATCTGGAGCGAGACCACCTCGGCAGCCACCGTGAGTCCGTGGACGAAGAACGCTGCGGTCAGGCCGATCGCGACTCCGACCAGGAACTCGATCGGCAGTGACAGCAGCGGCAATGGACCGGTCAGGTCGATCGGTGCGGCCGCGGCGGCTGGCAACAGCATCAGCGAGATCACGACGGCCGCAGCACCGCGCACGCGGGCGGGTATCGCCTGCATCGACCACAGCGGAGCAACGATCAGCACACCGACCACTCGCGCACTCACCAGCGCGAACAGCGGCCAGTGCACCGGCCTGAGGAACTCGATCAACAGCGCGCTCATCCGGCGACCCCCGGTAGGCCGCGCAGCAACTGCACCGTGAACGATACCATCGCCCGCATCATCCACGGCAACGCGACCAGGAACACCAGCGCGGTGCAGAGCAGCTTGGGGATGAATGTCAGGCTCTGTTCCTGAACCTGGGTCACCGCCTGCATCAGCGACACCACCACGCCGACCAGCAGCGCCGTGAGCAGCATCGGGCCGGCCACGGTCACCACCAGCGTGAGCGTCTGCTGCAGCAGGTCGAGGGCGAGTTGCGGAGTCATCAGGCAAACCGGAACGAAGCCACGAGTCCCTGCATCACCAGTGACCAGCCGTCAGCAAGCACGAAGAGCAGGAGCTTGAACGGCAGGGACACCATAACCGGCGGCAGCATGAACATTCCCATGCTCATCAGCACGGAAGCGACGATCAGGTCGATCACCAGGAACGGCAGGAAAAGCACGAAACCCATCTGGAATGCAGTCCGCAGCTCGCTGGTGACGAACGCCGAGACCACCGTCATCGTTCCGACCTCATCGAGACTCGACGCGGATGCCTCGCCTGACATCTCGACGAAGGTGCGGAGGTCCTTGTCGCGGGTGTTCTCGAGCATGAAGCGGCGCATCGGCACCAGGGCAGCGCGGTAGGCATCGCCCTGGCCGATCTCGCCGCGCAGGTACGGCTGCAGCGCCGTGTCGTTGGCCTCCAGGATTACCGGGCGCATCACCAGCCCTGTCAGGATCAGCGCGATCGCAACCAGCAACTGCGTCGGTGGCGCGGTCTGCGTGCCGAGCGCCGAGCGAAGGAAGCCGAGCACGATAAGGATCCGGGTGAAGCCGGTCATCAGCAGCAGGATCGCGGGAATGAGCGTGAGGACGCCCATCAGCACCACGACTCCCACTGCACCCGAGAGCTCCACCGCCTGGTCACCAGATCCGACGCGCAGGTCCACGCTCGGCACTCCGGGTCCGCGAACCACCGGAGCCTGTGGCCCGCCACTCACCGCCGCCGACTGTGCCGCAGGCGGCGGTGCAGTGACGACCTGTGCGCTGGCGGCAGCCGGCATCACCATCAGGGCTATCATCAGGCCGATCCGGCCCAGCCAGGTGCCGTTGGTCGATCCAATCCTGCGTGAATCCTGCAGCACTCGCTCGCTGTCGACCTGGTCCAGTTCGCCGAGCAGCGAGACCTGGTCGGCGAGCCCGACGATGAGCACCCGATCACCGACACGCAGCAGGCCCACGCCCTGCCGCGGTCCGGTTGCGACGCGCTCCAGCAACTGCAGCTCACGTCCGCGGGAGGTCGCGGGCGTGACACCCTGCATCCTTCCCAGCCAGCGCAAGGCCAGCAGCATCACGGCGATGGTTACCAGCAGTGCCGCGAGCGCGGTCAGCATCAATCAGGCTCCCCGAGCCGCGGAACCGTCGGCGAGCACTCGGGTGATCCGTACCCCGAAGTGATCTCCCACGACCACCACTTCGGCCTCGGCGAGCTTTCGGTCACTCACGAAGATCTCCACCGGCTCGCCCATCATCCGATCGAGCTGGATGACCGAACCGGTCTCGAGTGCCAGCAGCTCCTGGATGGTCATCGTGGTGCGGCCGAACTCGACCGTCACCGGAAGGGTCATGTCGAGCAACGAATCCAGGCGGGCATCCTCGATCGTGGCGCCTGCAACGGCGCCCTCGCTGCGAATCGGGTCACTCACTTGTCATCCATCCTTCGCAACAGGCGGGGTGGGCTGGTTGAAATGCCGGCGGGTCCGAGCAGCCGGAGCGCGACACGCTCCTCGTTGGTCCCGATCGCGCCGTGGAATGCTGGCTTGCCGTTGAAATCGATCTCCACGGTCCCGGCGAAGACGTGGGGCGCGGCGAAGATCTGTCCTGGCGCGAGCCGGGCACCGTCTCGCGCGGTCAGACGGAGCGAGGTGAGTCGCGCACCGACTTCGACACGCGCGGCCAGCAGCACCTTCTCGATCGCACCGCGAGCCATTCCGGGAGGAGTCGGGAGTGCATCGGGCTCCTCAAGTCGATCCTGGGCGAAGCGAGCCAACCGGGAAGCCGGCAGCGCGAAGCTCATCGAGCCGCTGTCCTCGCCGATCGTCACCTTCACGTCGAATGTCACCAGTCGCTCGTGGCGGGCGACGATGTCCAGCGACTCGGCGATGGACTCAAAGCGCGGATCCCCGGGAGAGAATTCCGCAAGGTCGCGGTAACCGTCACGGATCGTGTGCACGATTCGCGATGCCAGGTCACCAAGGATGACCTGTTCCAGCTCGGTGAGCGCCGCGGTGCGACCGGCGACCACGCCGGTGCCTCCGAGCATCCGATCGACGATACGGAACGCGAGAGCGGGCTCGATGATCAGGGCACTCTCGCCACCCTCCCCTGCAGAGAGCGGGGTCACGAACGCGGCCACCGGCGTGCTGAGTTCACGCTTCCAGTCGCTGAACGCCACCTGGCTGGCGTCAGAGACCACCACTGAAACCTCGGGTCGTACCGCCGCGGTCACGATCCGCTCCAGCTCCGTGGCAATGCGATCGTGCACGCCGCGCAGCACCGCCCGCTTCTCCTTCGAGAGCCAGGGCGGTCGCCGGAAGTCGTACGGCAACACCTCGACGGAGGTGGGATCGACGATCGGCACGCTACTGGACGATGAACTGCGGGAGGAAGACCTCGACCTTGCCGCCCTTGAGGTGCCGGGCGGCGATCGCCGCCAGCTCGGAGCGCAGCTGGTCACGGATGCCCGAGCGGGTCAGGTCGTCGATCGACTTGCGCTCGAGCAGCGATGCGACGGCGTCACGCAGCATCACCTCGGCGCCACGGAGCCGGGCCTCATCGGCAGAGTTCTGGACCTTGAAGGCAACCGTGGCGATGAGGTGATTGCGCCCCCGCGAGCCCGCCGGGTTCACGATCACGCCATCGAGACTGAAGATCAGCGACGAGGCCGGAGCACCACCGTGCTCGCCACCAGACTCCTCCTCAGAGACCTCCGCCTGGCCCGAACTGGCGAACGCCGGTCCGACGAACTGCCAACCCAGGCCGAACCCGACGACGAGTGCGGCAACGATGGTGATCAGCCGCTTTGGACCTGCACCCTTGGCGGTCGCGGCTTCGCCGGCGGGCGACTGGGATTGTTCCATCCGTGGATTCTCCGCATCGCAGACGTGGTTTCCCACCAGTCGCAAGAAGCAACCGCTGTACCACCGCGAAGCGGCGCCGTAACACTATACCATATAAGGACTTGGAGCATCGTGGCGCAGACCGGCCTGGTTCCCGGGTTCGAGCCCGATCGGCAGGTTCTGCCGCCCGGGACGGCGCTACTTGCCGGAGGGAAAAGCAGGACGGCGCCGCGAGTGATCGCGACGCCGCCCAGCAAGCGAACCTCTCACGCCTCAGCGGCGGAGATTCACCAGCTCGTTGAGCATCTCGTCGGAGGTGGTGATCACCCTGGCGCTGGCCTGGAAGCCGCGCTGGGTCACGATCATCGAGGTGAACTCCTGCGAGAGATCCACGTTGGAATTCTCGAGGGCACCCGCCGTGATGGTGGACGAGTTCGAGCTGCCGGCGAAGCCCAGGACCGCCAGGCCCGAGTTGGCCGACTCGGCGTACATGTTGTCACCGCGCCGGAGCAGGCCGGTCGGGTTGTTGAAGCGCGCCAAGGCGAGCTGGGCCAGCGCCTGGCTCACGCCGTTCGAGAACACGCCGGTGATGACGCCGGCCTTGTCGATCTCGATCGAAAGCAGCTGACCGGACTGGTAGCCATCCTGCTTCGACGCCACCGCGTTGGAGGCGCCGGCGAACCCGGCCAGGCCGTCGATGTCGTCGACGGTACCGGCGTTGAGCTGGATGTCGAACGCCGCCGCACCGCTGGTCGGAGTGATGGTGAGCCCGGTGCCGCCGCCCGGGTAGTCGAAGGTGGCCAGCGTGCCATCGGAATTGAAGGTCACCGTGCCGCTGCCAGCGGTCACGTCGGCAGTGGGGCAAGTCGCCTCCCAGTCCCAGGCGCCAATCCCGGTGTTGGTGAAGGTGACCTCGACCACATACGGAGTACCCGTCTGGTCGTACACCGTGACGCCCAGCGAGTGGGTGTCGCCGATCTCGGCATTCGCATTGAGGTTGCCGGTGAGGGTGACCATGCTGGTCTGGCGCGGGGCGGTCTGCTGGCTCAGCGGCAGGATCACGTCACCGATCTGCGACGACGAGGAGAACTCGCCCGCGGTGTTGGCCATGATACCCTGCACGACGAAGCCGTTGTTGGCAGCGATCAGTCGACCGTCGGCATCGATCTGGAAGTTGCCGGCGCGGGTGTAGAAGCGGCGGTTGCCGCTGTTCACCACGAAGAACGCATCGCCCTCGATCGCGAGGTCGGTGTTCTGGCCGGTCGACTCCAGCGAGCCCTGCGTGAAGATCTGGTCGATGCTGCCGATGTTCATGCCGCTGCCGACCTGGATCGGATTGACGCCGCCCAGGTCACCCGGCGGACGAGTCGCACCCTGCAGGAGCTGGGTGAACGCTTCCTTGAACGTGACGCGCGAGGCCTTGAAGGCGATCGTGTTCACGTTGGCGATGTTGTTGCCGATCACGTCAAGGCGCGTCTGGTGATTGCGCAGGCCCGACACGGCGGCAAAGAGTGAGCGCATCATTGCTGGGTGGACTCCTCGGTGGTGGTTGAACCAACCGCGG
>Ga0079224_100012800_pt1 | contig 11643 bp, 11 predicted proteins | sample Stecom2015_FD_80414 | JGI IMG/M metagenome (GOLD analysis project Ga0079224, IMG submission 80414) | Agricultural soil microbial communities from Utah to study Nitrogen management - Steer compost 2015 | ecosystem: Environmental > Terrestrial > Soil > Agricultural land | place: USA: Utah...
ATCGTGGCCGACGTGCGGTACAACCGCGGCGGGCACACCAGCCAACTGGTCATCACCCGGCTCGCGGCCCGTGTGGTCGGCTGGGCGACCTCCCGGCACTACGCCGCGCCGACGACGTACCCCGAGCGGGCACCACGCGGCCCGGTGGTGATGGTGGCGAACGAGTTCTCCGGCTCGGACGGCGACATCGTCAACGCCGCCGCGCAGGCGCTGGGCGTCGGACCCGTCGTCGGTGTGCGCACCTGGGGCGGAGTCGTCGGCATCGACGGCCGGTTCGACCTCGTGGACGGCACGGCGATCACGCAGCCGCGGTACGCGTTCTGGCTCGAGCGGAAGGGCTGGGACGTGGAGAACCACGGTGTCGACCCCGACATCGAGGTGGTGCACACCCCGTCCGACCTGTTCGCCGAGCACGACCCGCAGCTCGACCGGGCGATCACCGAGGCACTGTCGTTGCTGGAGCAGCAGCCCGCAGCGACGCCGCCTCCGCTGCCCGAGCCCAAGGTCCGCCCCGCCGGCTGAGGCCGGCCCCGGCCGGAGCAGGAGCCGGCCGCTCGGTTCGCGTGTCTCACATCCCGTGCGGGCCGGCCGGCGTGCGGCTCCTGTGGGCGCGGGCTCGTAGGCTGGGCGGCGTTCCAGTCGTGGTGATCGTCGCGGAGGTGGCGGGTGGAGCTGACGGCAGTGCGGGCGCTCGGTGAGCGGCTCCTGGCCGAGCACGGGTTGACTGAGTGGCGGCTCCGCTTCGACAACGCGAAACGGCGGGCGGGTGCCTGCCGTTTCGACGCGCGGACGATCTCGGTCTCCCGGCACCTGATGGCGCTCTACGACGAGGACGACGTCCGTGACACCGTGCTGCACGAGATCGCGCACGCGCTGGTCGGGCCCGAGCACGGGCACGACGCGGTGTGGCGGGCGACCGCACACCGCATCGGCTGCAGCGGCCGACGGCTCGTCGACGCCGACGCCCCGAGACCCCCCGCCCCGTGGCGCGGCGTCTGCCCGCACGGCCACAGCTTCGAGCGACACCGGCGCCCGAGCAGGCCCGCGAGTTGCTCGCGGTGCGACCGCTCCTTCAACGCGGCGTACCTCCTGCACTGGACCTACCGCGGCCAGGCCGTCTCGCCCGGTCCGGCGTACGAGCGTGAGCTGGCCCGCATCCTGTCCACCGATCAGGACACGGACCTGGTCCACACGGGCACGTGAGCGCCGTCCCGGCATCCCGACGCGCGCGCCGGCGCCGCGAGGCGCTCGCGGGGTACGCGCTGCTCCTGCCCAGCATCATCGGCGTGGGCGGGTTCCTCCTCGTTCCCGTCGTGCTCGTCGTCCTCATCTCCCTGACGCGGTGGGACCTCATCTCGGACCCGTCGTGGGTGGGGCTAGGCAATTACACACACCTGCTGGGCTCAGGCGCGTTCTGGAACTCGTTGCGCGTGACGGTGCTGTTCACCCTCATGTCGCTGCCGACGTCGATCGCGCTGGGACTGCTGCTCGCCGTCGCCGTCAACCGCGGCCTGCCGGGGACCTCCCTGCTGCGGGTGCTGTACGTCTTGCCGTGGGTGTGCGCCCCGCTTGCTCTCGGCGTGGTCTGGCGATGGCTGCTGGACCCGACCACCGGCGCGGTCAACACCCTGCTCGGCCGGCGCGTCGAGTGGATGTCCGACCCGTCGCTCGCGCTGCCGGCGGTCGCTTTCGTCTACGTGTGGCAGACGGTCGGCTACATCTCCCTGTTCTTCCTCGCCGGACTGCAGCAGATTCCGCCGTCGGTGTACGAGGCGGCACGGATCGACGGCGCCGGCCCGGTCCGGATGCTCGTCTCGATGACGCTGCCGCTGCTCCGGCCGACGACGTTCTTCGTCACGGTCACGTCGATGATCGCGTCCTTCCAGGTGTTCGACCTGGTCTACGGCCTCACCGGCGCCGCCCGCGGGTACCCCGCCGGGTCCACCGACATCATCGCCGCACACATCTACGACGAGGCGTTCGTCGCGTTGCGGCTTGGCCGAGCCGCCGCCATGGCGGTGCTGCTCATGGTCGTGCTCGTGGCCGTGACCCTCCTGCAGCAGCGCTACTTCCGCCGCCGGATCACCTACGACATGACATGACTGCTCCCCAGACGCCGATCCCGGCCCCCGGAACCTCGCGGCCCGCCACTGCCCGGGCGCCGCGCTTCTCGGCGCGCACGACGCGCTGGCTCGCCAACACCCTCACGTACCTCATGCTGCTCGCCGGTGCCGGCCTGATGGTCGGACCGTTCGTCTTCTCGGTCATGACCGCGCTGAAGACACCCCGGCAGTTCAGCACCACGGTCCCGCTGTCGTTGCCGGAGCCACTGACGACGGCGAACTTCACCACACTGTTCACCGACACCTACGACTTCGTCGTCCCGATCGCCGTGACGGCGCAGGTGGTCCTCGTGCTCGTGGCCGGTCAGATGACCGCCTCGGTCCTGGCCGCCTACGCGTTCGCCACGCTGCGCTTCCCCGGCCGGGACGTCATCTTCTGGGCGTACGTCGCCACCTTGATGATCCCCGCCGTGGTGGTCATCATCCCGCTGTACTCGATGATGGCGCAGGCCGGACTGCGGAACACGTTCGCCGGGCTCGTCGTCCCGTTCCTGCTCGGTAGCCCGTACGCGGTCTTCCTCCTGCGGGAGAACTTCCGCTCGACGCCGCGGGAGCTGCTCGATGCCGCCACCATCGACGGCGCGGGGGTCCTGCGGCGGCTGTGGTACGTCATGCTGCCGATGAACCGGCCGATCCTCGCCACGCTGCTGCTCATCACGGTCGTCACGCAGTGGAACAACTTCATGTGGCCGTCGATCATCGCCCCGGCCCCGGAGTGGAACGTCATCACGGTGGCCACGGCCTCGTTGCAGACCCAGTACTCGGGCAACTGGACGCTGGTCATGGCTGCCACGACGATCGCACTGCTGCCGCTCGTCGTGCTGTTCCTCGTCTTCCAGAAACAGATCACGCGTTCGATCGGGATCGGGCTGCGTTGACCAACCGCGGAGAAAGGTCACGGTTCGGCAGCGAGACCTTGTCCGATTAGCAAAATCGGCCCCATGAGCAGTAAGTTTGCGCCAGGCCGCCCCCGCAGGGGGAACTGTCGAGGAGGGGCACATGACAACCGCGCGCCGGCGACGCCGCACCCTGGGAACGGCGGCCGCCGCCGCGGCCGCCGTGGTCCTCGCGTCCTGCTCCCCCGGCGCGGACGACGCCGACGACGGCGGCAGCGCGAGCGAGGGTGGCGGCACGACGGTCACGTTCCGGCTCTGGGACGAACGAGCCGCGCCGGCGTACGAGGAGTCCTTCGACGCCTTCAACGCCCAGCAGCCCGACATCCGGGTCGAGGTCGAGGTGGTCCCGTGGGCGGACTACTGGGAGCGGCTGCCGCTGGACCTCAGCTCCGGCGAGATGGCGGACATCTTCTGGACCAACACCTCCAACTTCGGTCGGTACGCGGACAGCGGCGACCTCATCGACATCAGCGAGGCACTGGGAACCGACCACGACGAGTGGGAAGCCTCCGTGGCCGAGCTGTACGAGCGCGACGGCTCGCTGTGGGGCGTGCCCCAACTGTGGGACTCGATCGCGCTCTACTACAACGCGGACCTGGTCGAGCAGGCCGGTGTCGATCCTGAGTCGCTGCGCTGGCAGCCGCCTCAGGCCGGCGGTCAGGACGCCGGACCGGAGGACACGCTGCTCGACGCCGCCCGCGCGCTGACCACGGACGAGCAGGGCCGCCACCCGGGCCAGCGCGGGTTCGATCGTGGCTCGACCCAGGTCTTCGGGTTCAACTCCCAGGCCGACCTGCAGGCGATCTACATCGACTTCCTGGCGCAGAACGGCGGTACGTGGCAGGACGGTGACGAGTTCGCGTTCGCCACCCCGGAGGGCGAGGAGGCCTTCCAGTACCTCGTCGACATGATCAACACCCACCACGTGGCCCCGTCCGCCGCCGACACCAATCCGAACGGGGACATCACGCGGGACATGTTCCTGCAGCAGCGGCTCGGGCTCTACCAGTCCGGGCCCTACAACCTGCGCACCATCGCCGACAACGCCGAGTTCGAGTGGGGGATCGCGCCGATGGTCGAGGGCCCGGAGGGGCGCATCGGCGTCGTCCACGGCGTCGCCGCGGTCGGCAATGCGAACTCGGAGAACGTCGAGGCGACCACCGAAGTGCTGCGGTGGCTCGGCTCCGCCGACGGGCAGAGCGCGCTCGCCAGCCAGGGCGTGGCCTTCCCGGCCGCCGTCGATGCCCAGCAGACCTTCGTCGACTACTGGGCCGAGCGGGACGTGGATCTCCAGCCGTTCCTCGATGCCGCGGAGGGCGAGACCGCACCGGCGCCCCTCGGACCGAACGTCAACGCCGGCAACGACGCGCTCGTGCCGATCCTGCAGGACATGTTCCTCGGCGACATCCCGGTCCCGGAGGCCCTGCAGCGCGCGCAGGAGGCGGGCAACGAGGCGATGGCCGAGTAGTCCAGGAGGCCCGACGCCGGCCGAGACTGCTCGGCCGCGGCGCCCTGCCGCGGCCGCAGCGCTCTACCGCGGCGGCGCAAGTCCGTCGAGCACGGCGTCCAGCGCGAGGGTGAAGGAGCTCGACCCGTCAACGTCCACGCCGTCCTCGACCGCGCGGCACAGCAACGGGTAGTCGCTGAGATCGGCGCCCGCCAGGTTTCGGCTGCGTTCGCCTGTGAGGTCGTCGAACCGGCCGCCGACGCCGACATGCCCGAGCACGAGGCCGATGACGGCGTAGGCGATCTCCAGCGCCCGGGCGGGCGCGAACCCGGCCGCGTGGAGGGCGGCGACCTCGCGCTCGAGGACGGCGAGCGTCCCGGGAGTGACCGCCGGACGCGTGGTCACGACCGGGATGAGGTGAGGGTGGGCGGCGAGACGGTCGTAGAGCGCCCACGCCGAGGTGCGCAGCACCTCACGCCAGGAGGACGCCGCGTCCTCACGCTCCGGCACGAGGTCGGTGAGCAGGCGCTCCACCAGTCCGTCGAGCAGCGCCTCCTTGCTGCCCACGTGGTGGTAGAGCGTCATCGCCTCCACACCGAGTTCACCGCCGAGGCGACGCATCGACAGCGCCTCGAGGCCCTCGCGGTCGACGAAGGCGAGCGCGGCGTCGAGCACCGCGGCGCGGGTGATCCCGGCGTGTCGACCTTGCGGGCGACGAGAGGGGGGACGGGGAGTCATACGTCGTAAACCTAGCGGACGTGCCCCGCGCCCGTCCGCCCGCCGTGCTTGAGTGGGGCGGTGACCCCTCGACGTCAGCCACCGGCTGCGCGGCGGCGCATGGTCCGGCGCCGGGTGCGGCTGATGCGCCTGACAGTGCTCGCCGCCCTGGTGCTGGTGGCTGCGGTCGTGACGGACCTGCTGGACCGTCCACCGGCGTCGGTGCCGGTGCGCAACCCGGGGCCTGCGGTCACGCTTCCGGCCCCTCCCCGGCCGTGGTCCGGTGAGTCCACCGGGTGCACCGTGCCGGATCCCACCGGGACGGAAGGGTGTGTGACCGCCGCGACGGCGTGGCTCGTCGGCGAGGTCGACACCGCGTTCGGCGACGTGCCTGTGACCTGCTGGTCGGAGCACGCCTGGAACCCGCGCTCGGACCATCCTGCCGGGCGCGGATGTGACCTGTTCTTCGGCTCGGCCGGCGAGCGCGCCGCCGCTGCCGATCTCCTCGAGGGCTGGCGCGCGGCCCAGTGGCTCCGCAGGCACGCCGAGGCACTCGAGGTCCGCTACCTCATCTGGCAGGGACGGATCTGGCGTGCCGACCGTGCCGACCAGGGCTGGGCCCGCTACGACGGTGGTGGCGTCTACGACCCGAGCGATGCCACCGGCGGTCACTACGATCACGTCCACGTCTCTGTCCGCCGGTAGCACGCGGCACGACCGCCCGGCCCCGTAGGCTGGCCCGGTGAGCCGCAGCTTCTGGACCGTCGTCGGTGTGATCGTGGCGATCGTCGTCGCCTGGTTCCTGGTCGATGCGCTCTTCTCCCTCATGTGGATGCTCGCCAAGCTCGCGGTCGTCGCGGTGGTCGCGGTCGTGGTGTACCTCGCTCTGCGCTCCGCGTTGAGCGGATCACGCGAGGAGTAGGCTCGCCGGTCGCGCCGCAGGAGCCGGCCGGCTCAGGCGGCCAGCACGGACATGACCCGGGGCAGGCGATGACGCTCGCGAAGGGATCCCACGGCCCCGTCGTCGAGCCGGTGCACGCCGATCTCACCCGCTCCCGTCCCGGCCACGACCACGTGATCGTCGACGACGGCGAAGTGGCGGGGCGAGGCGGTCGTCGTCACCTCGCCGGTCAGCACGGGGGCGTCGGTGCCGAGACGTAGCCGGGACAGCGTGTCCGCACCGCGGACCCCGACGAGCAGGTGTCCGTCCACCTCGGCCAGGTGGGAGAGCTGGTGTGCCGGGCCGTCGTCACGCGCCGGGAACGTGGCGGCAGGCACGATCTGCTCGACCCTGCCGGCGGTCCCGTCCCAAGCCACGGCGGCCACCTCGCCGCTGAGTTCGCCCGTGACGAGGATTCGGCCGGCGTGGACGAGCATGTGGCGGGGCCCGAAGCCGGCGGGCATGGCGAGGCGGCGGGCGTCGGGCTCGGGTCGGCCGCCGGTCAAGCGGTGCGCCCAGATGCTGTCGCTGCCGAGATCCGCGACGAGGAGATCCTTCCGGTCCGGGCTGAGCAGGCTCGAGTGGGCGTGCGGTCCCTCCTGCCGGGAGCTCACTGGCCCCGAGCCGCTGTACCGCAGACGGACGACGGCGTCGGTGGGTCGGCCGTCGTCGGCCAGCGGGACCGCGGCCGTCGTGCCGTCGCCGTAGCACGCGGCGTAGAGCCAGCCGCCGTCCGGATGCACGAGGAGGTGACACGGCGCGGACCCGACCGGCACCGGCGGGCCGAGGGGCTCGAGGGTCTGACCCGGACGGACGGCGTACGCCGCAACGGTGCCGCCGGCCTGCTCCGAGACGGTGTACAGGACGGGCAGCCGGGCATGGCGCGCCAGGAAGGAGGCGTTGATGACGGCGGCGACGCGGCGGGCGCCGGTCACGGTGCCGGCCGTGCTCAGCGTGCCGGCCCAGATGCCGCCGCCGTCGTCCCGATCGCCGTTCACCCCGAACCAGAGGTGCCGGCTTTCGCTCATCGGGCCCCTCGTTTCTCGTCAACGCCGTGCGCAGCGTCCACGGTGTGACAGCCCTCTTCCGGTTCCGGCGCGGTCCGATAGCATCCCTCTTGCATCAACGATGATCCGCCTCCCTCCGGCTATGTCATCGGTGAGTACCTGAACGACCACTGGGGGGATACGCGTGCAGTTCGTCGAACGGCTGCAACCACAGGCTACGCGCCTGCTCGACCGGGAGATCCGCTCCGGCGTCGATTGCCTGGTCGTCCGTGGTGAGCAGGGCTCGGGCAAGACGGCCATGCTGGACCGGCTGGCGAGGGCACCCGGCCGGCGGGTGATCCGCCTTAATGTCATGTGGGGCTCGCTCGAGGACCAGACGATGCTGCTGCATGCGGCCGCCGCCCAGGTCGACGACCTTCTCGGTGCCGAGGGCGCTCCAGGCGGCGACGCGCCGCCGGCTCTTGGACCGGGCGCAGATCCGGGTACCGAGCTGGTCCGGCAGGTCGAGCGCCTCCTTGCCGCCGGCGACGGCGACCCCCGTCCCGTCTGGATCCTGGTCGACGACGTGGACGCCCTGCATGAGGAGTTCGTCCGGGGTCTGCGGTACGTCATCGCGCGCACGGCACACCTGCCCGGAGGGGTGGTCTGCACAGCCACCTGGCCGGTCCCGGCGCTCGAGTCCTACCAGCGATTGGAACTCGAGCCACTCACAGTCGACGGCGTCCGTGCCGCGGTGGAATCGAAGACCGGCTTCCCACCGCCGGCGCGCGTGGCCCGCCTGCTGCACGAGTGGACCGGCGGCCACACCACCATGTTGGCCGGCCTGATCCAGGCCACGACAACCAGTGCGCTGGCCGGGACCCGCCGACTGATGCCCGGTCCGCCGGCTGAACCGACCCGCCGTCACGCCGAGCGCGCTCTCGCGCAGGTCACTCCCGAGATCCGTAACGTTCTGACCATCGTGGCACTCATCGGCAACCTCGACGAACCGACATTCACGGCACTGACGCACGAGATGGGCGTCGACGAGCGTCGACTCCGCCAGGCTCAGCTCGTTCGGTCGGTCGGTGCACGTGTCTGCGTCGCAGACGGGATCGTCGCCCGGTACCTCGCCTACCGTGACAGCTGCACCCGCGAGGACGCCTGCCGGCGGGTTCTCGCGGCGGCGGAGACGGTCCTGCCGGAAGAGGACCGGCTGCTGCTGTCGGCCGCCGTCGCCGACCGCGACACCGCGCTCGTGCCGGCGCTGACTGCGGCCGCTGTCGACGCCGCTGCCCACAGCCGGATCGGCCGCGCGTACGAGCTCATCACGCTCACCATGGCGCACAGCACGGCAGAGACCTACCCTCAGCTCGCCGCAGCCCGAAGCCTGGTCGCCTTCCTCAGCGGGCATCTCCAGGACGCCGCCGACCTGGCGGCTGACGATCTCGCCCGGTTGGCGCCGTCCCGCGAACGTCTCGAACTCGCCCGGATCGCCCTGTTGTCCCGGGCGCTGCTCGGCGAGGAGGTCGGCTTCAGCGCGCTCATCGATGAACTCCTCGTGCACGTGGAGCACGAACCCGAAGCCACGGCGCGACTCGCCCGGACGCTCACCCTGACCGCGATCGCCCTCGGCGATCTCGCCGGCGCAAAGGACGTGCTCGACCTCGTCGAGCCGCAGCTGCCCGCCCACGAGCGGCAAACCCCGGCTTGGCAGTACCTGCATCTCCGCCTCACCCCGGGAGTCGCGACGCCGGATCTGCGCCGTCACTTGCGGCGGTGGCTCGTCGACACCACCGACTCGCACGAACTCTCCTTCGACCTACATGCGGAGATCGCCGCGCACGAGGAGACCGCCGTCGCGGCGCGGCACCTGCGCGCCCAGCTCGGCCATCAGCTCTCGCCGCTGCACCGGGCCGTCGTGCTGGCCTTGAGCGCCCATGTGGAGAGCGCACGCGGACGGGCGCAGGACGCCACCCGGTATCTCACCGAGCTGGAGGACCTCCAGGTCCTCGGACACTTCATGCCCACCACCCGAACGGTCTCGCACCTGCGGACGGCCGCCGTCGCGGCTCGCGTGGCTCTGCCAGCTCGGGTGGAGGCGGCGGCCACGATGGCGAGCGGAGCCGCACAAGTGCTGCGTCGGGCGCACGTCGATCTCGCGCGTGCCGCGTGGTTACTCGCCGCCGGCCGGGACACGCAGGAGGCGGAGCGACTGCTCAACCAGGTGAACCGGGCGGTTTCGCGCGGGGACGTTCCGCGTGGGACCACCCTCGGCCAGGTGGATCTCGAACTCGTCGGACCCGTGCTGCAGGTGGCCCTGTGCGTCCGTGCCGGCCGGCTGCACGAGGCGCGCCGTTACGTCCGTTCCGCGCTGCATCCACGGGCCGGTGAGTCCCCGCATGCCGAGCGTGCCCGTCGCCTGGCCCAGGCGCTGCTGGAGGACGGTGCGACCGTTCCGGACCTGACCGGCGTGCCGGCGTGGGCGGTGCCCGCCGTCGAACGCACGCTCGCTCCGCAGGGTGCACGCGCGCTGGCCGGCGCCTCGGTGTTGGAGAGCCAGGACTGGCCGGTGCCGCCCCGGGCGCTCGACCTCACCACACGGGAGACGGACGTCGCCGCCCGCATCCTCAAAGGCATGCGGAACCGCGACATCGCTGCCGAGCTGTACCTCTCGGTCCGGTCGGTGGAGGCCACGGTCACCCAGCTGTTCCGCAAGACGGGCACCTCGTCCCGGGCCGGCCTCGCAGCCGCGCTCTCGCACCTCGACCGTTCGACGACGACGGGCGGGCGCCAGGGCAGCTAAGGGTCTGCGGGAAACCGCAGCGGAGACCGTCACGTTTGCGGTTTCCCGCAGGTCTTGTTTCGATCTCCGTCGCTCTGACCTGCAGTGTTAGTGTCGAAACACCATGGGGGCACGAGAACGGATCGTCAGCGCGGGCGCCACTGTGCTGGCGATGTCGCCGGACGGGGAGATCGCCGTCCGTGAGCTGTGCGAAGCGGCGGAGGTCACCCCGGCGACCGTCAACCAGTACTTCGGAGACCGGGTGGGTCTGCTCACCGCGATCATCGAGCACAGCTTCGGCGAGTACCTCGAGGCGACCGCGACCCTGCCCGACCACCTCGATCCGGTCGAAGAGCTCACGTACCGGTGGGACGCCCACCTGGAGTTCGCCCGTCGGCAACCCACCCAGTACCGAGCCATGTTCGCCCCTGGCGTGCTGGCGTCCGAGACGGTGCTGGCGCGCATCCACGAGCAACTGCTCGACTCGCTGGATCGCTGCGCCGCGCAGCGTCGTCTGGCCGTGCCGCGCGAGGACGCGGCGCGCCTCATCGCCTCGAGCTGCGTCGGCGTCGCGCTGAGCATGCTGTCCGCAGACCCTGCCGCGCCCGACCCGGCGGTGGCGAACCGCCTGCGTGACACGGTGCTCGCGACGGTCACCGGACCGGTCTCGCGTCCGGCGGCCTGAGCGGCTCCCTGCTCCTGGGTCAGCCGGTGGGCGCCACCCGGTCGCGGAGGTGCTCGACGAGGCCGTCGGCGCCGCGCTCGACGACCGCCAGCGTGTCGTAGAAGCCGTCGTGCGGGCCGTACCACGGGTCCGGGACGTCGAGGTCAGCACCAGCGGTGCCGCGTGCCGGGGCGGTGGCGTCGAACTCACGCCACATGCGGATCCGGGCCGTCTCGCCCGGCGCCCGGTCCGCGAGCCGGGCGAGGGCACGCTCGTGTTGGGCGGTCATTGCCAGCGCGAGGTCGTACTCGGTGAGCTCACGCGCCGTCACCTGGTGGGCGCTGTGCGCCGGCACCGGGTAGCCGTGCTCGGCGAGGACGGACTGCGCCCGGGGATCGATCGGGTTGCCGTGTTCCTCGTCGCTGATGCCGGCCGAGTCCACCTCGACGGCGCGGTCCAGCCCGGCCTCGCGCAGACGCTCGCGCAGCACGACGGCACCCATCGGCGAGCGGCAGATGTTGCCGGTGCAGACGACGAGGATGCGGTACGGACGGTTCGGATCGGCGGGCAGCGGCGAGTCATCGGTCATGCGTCCATGGTGCCAGCGGGCCGGTCGGCTTCGGGCTCAGCCTCGCCGCCGGCGGCGCGGCGGGCGGCGAGCGAGCCGGCGAGGGAGGCCGTGATCGTCACCCGCGGGAGCAGCGTGGCCTGGAGCGCGTGGTAGGCGTCGGCCTTGCCCGGGCGGATCTTCGCCGCCGGACGCCCGGCCGGATCGAGTTCGTGGTGCCACGACCCGGTGGGGTCGATGAAGGCCGTCTCCGCGTGCGACCACCACTCGGCGTACCGGTGCGCCCAGATCTCGTCACCGGTGACCCGCCACAGGCACGCCGCCGCTCCGAGCGCCTCGCAGAGCACCCAGTGCAGCCGTTGCCGGATGAGCGGGCGTCCTTCCGGGTCCACCGTGTAGACGAACCCCGGCGCGCCGTCCGCGGCCCAGCCGTCCGCGATCGCCCGCTCGGCAAGCGCCACGGCCGACCGGGTTATCCAGTCCGGCACGGCGCGGCCGGCGGCCCGGAGCCCGGCAC
>Ga0079224_100012801_pt1 | contig 11643 bp, 13 predicted proteins | sample Stecom2015_FD_80414 | JGI IMG/M metagenome (GOLD analysis project Ga0079224, IMG submission 80414) | Agricultural soil microbial communities from Utah to study Nitrogen management - Steer compost 2015 | ecosystem: Environmental > Terrestrial > Soil > Agricultural land | place: USA: Utah...
ATAGGGATGCATTTTTCTTTTTTGTAAACAAAACAGCCTTTTGTAAATGAAATGTAAATAGATTTTTCTAAATTTTCATTGCAAATTGTCTATTTTCTGCATTTCTTACATTGTTCAATAAAGATTTAAACATAATATCGACATATTTCCTTTTTATATATGAATAAATAATTAAATTCCTCGTTAAAAATCCCTCCTATATGTTAAATAATCTCATAAATATTTACAATTCAATCCTTTTATTTCAAATTTTCAGATTTAACTGAATAATTTTACATAATAAATAGACCATTTCTTCATAATTTACATAAGGTTTACAAGTTTAATACATGACATTAATTATATGAATGTATTGTTAAAGCAGATAGAAAACATTCATGTTGATGGAGGAGTGAAGTATGTTGAAAAAAACATGTTACTTCATTGGGTTAACAATTCTAATGGTAGTATTAGCAGCTTGCAGTAATGAAGATTCTGCGGAGTCCTCATCTGGCGGCGGAGACTTAGTAACGATTTCAGGTTCTACATCAGTTGGGCCTTTAGCAGAGAAATTAGCAGCAAAATATGAAGACACAGAAGACGTAAAAATTGAAATAAATCAAATCGGTTCATCAGCAGGAATTACAAATGCGATCAACGATGTCTCACAAATCGGGATGTCATCACGTGATTTGAAGCAGGAAGAAATCGACTCCGGTATTCAGGAGTTGGTCATTGCTTATGACGGGATTGTAGTTGTGGCACATCCATCAAACCCGGTTAAAGATTTAACGATGGAACAAGTGAAACAAATCTTCACAGGCGAAATCACCAACTGGAAAGAAGTTGGCGGAAAAGATATGGAAATCGTCGTTGTTTCACGTGAAGACGGATCCGGTTCACGCGATGCATTCCAGGAAATCGTCGGCTATGAATCAGGACAACTGATTCGTAATGCAATCGTAGCAAGCGGAAACGGAAATATTAAAACAACGGTTGCAATGAACAAACATGCGGTAGGGTTCATCTCATTCGAATATATCGATGAAACGGTTTCAGCGATGGACATTAATGGCGTAAAGGCAGAAGCGGGCAATGTATTGGAAGGTAAATATAAATTATCTCGTCCATTCCTATTCGTTTATAAAGAAAGCGTACCGGAAGCAGCAACAAAGTTTATGGAATACATTTTAACTGCTGACGGACAAAAAATTGTGGAAGAAGCAGGAGCGATTCCATTAACGAAATAATTAGTGCTGGAGGATAAATTTGTGAACACACAAAACAGAAACGAAGTAGAACAGCAAATAAGCAAAGGCAATAAACGAAAATACTTTTTAGAAAGCTTATCATCGAAAATCTTTTTAGCATGTGCGCTTCTATCGGTAGTGAGCTTACTGCTGATCGTAGGATTCGTATTTTATAAAGGTGCAAACCCATTCGTAACTGGCGGCTATAGCTTTTTCGACTTCCTTTTTGGCAGTGATTGGGTACCATCGGAAGATAAATTCGGTATTTTCCCGATGATTGTTGCATCAATCTACGCAACGATCGGAGCACTTGTGATCGGCGTACCAATCGGGTTATTAACAGCCATTTTCCTGGCGGAGATTGCACCAAAATCAGTAGCGAAAATCGTATCACCGGCAATTCAGCTATTGGCTGGTATTCCATCTGTATTATACGGTGTATTCGGTTTAGCGATCATCGTTCCATTTTTACAGGATAATCTGGGATTAGCACGTGGACAAAGTTTAATCGCCGTCATTTTAGTACTGGCGATCATGATGTTACCGACAATTGTCACAGTTGCCGAGACAGCGATCCGCGCAGTGCCGAAAACATATCGTGAAGGTTCGCTTGCTTTAGGTGTTTCGCAAATCGGGACAATCTTTAAAGTAGTTGTACCGGCTGCAAAATCAGGTATTATGGCAGCAATCGTTCTTGGATTAGGTCGTGCATTAGGCGAAACGATGGCCGTCATTTTAGTTGCAGGTAACTCACTGATCATCCCGACAAGCCTGACAGACAGTGTGCGTCCATTGACGACAAACATTGCACTTGAAATGGGCTATGCGGCAGGAACACATCAGGAAATGCTGTTTGCAACAGGGATTGTTTTATTCTCATTCATCTTAATTTTAAACTTTGTATTAGCACGTATTACAGCGAAGGGAGCTCAGTAACATGCGACAATTTAAAGATAATATGTTTCGCGGCTTACTTTGGGGTTCCGCATTCGTATCGGTAGCCGTATTGGTTGTAATCGTCGGCTATATTTTCTATAAAGGTTTTTCATATATCAGTTTTGATTTCATATTCGGTGATTATTCTCCGACAGGTGGCGGCGGGATATTCCCGATGATCGTCACAACGATTTTAACGATTGTCATTTCACTATTAATCGCAACACCAATCGGAATTCTGGCAGCAGTTTATTTACACGAGTATGCAAAGCAAGGACGTCTTGTACGCATCATTCGTTATGCAACGGAAAGTTTAACAGGAATTCCATCAATTATTTACGGTTTATTCGGTGCCGTATTCTTCGTAGCAATTTTAAAGCTGGGGATGTCGATTATCGCAGCATCATTAACATTAACGATTATCGTATTACCGGTCATCATTCGTACAACGGAAGAAGCATTGAAAACAGTGCCGGCAACATACCGTGAAGGGTCGCTGGCATTAGGGACAACGAAATTGCAAACATTAATTAAAGTGATTTTACCAAGTGCAATGCCGGGAATTTTATCCGGGATCATCTTATCGATCGGCCGTATTGTCGGTGAATCGGCAGCGATTTTCCTGACTGCAGGGACAGTGGCGGCAATGCCGTCAAGTATCTTCTCATCTGCCCGCACACTGACGGTTCACTCATATTTAGTAACACAGGAAGCCGGCGATATCGGACTTGCAGCAGCAATCGGAATTGTGTTAATCGTCATTATTTTAGTACTGAATTTAACGGCAACTTATATCTCGAAAAAATTAAACAAAGCGGACTATTAAAAGGAGCGAAACCTATATGACTATGACTATTTCTGAAGCATCAATTTTTAAATCAACGACGACTTCTACTGGCGCTTTACCAACAAAAATTAAAGTAAATGATTTAAATTTGTATTATGGTGAAAAACAAGCGTTGTTCAATGTAAATCTGGACATTAAAGAAAAAGAAGTAACGGCATTAATCGGTCCTTCAGGCTGCGGTAAATCAACGTTTTTACGTACACTAAACCGTATGAACGATCTGATCGACGGTGTACGTGTTATCGGGAACATTCATATTGACGGTGAAAATGTATATGAATCAAGCGATGTTATCAGACTTCGTACAAGAGTCGGGATGGTATTCCAAAAGTCGAATCTGTTCCCGATGAGCATCTATGACAATGTTGCCTATGGTCCACGTATGCAGGGAATCAAAAACAAAAAAATCCTCAATGAAATTGTAGAAGAGTCTTTACGCGGTGCGGCGATCTGGGATGAAGTAAAAGATCGTCTGAAGTCATCAGCATTAGGTCTTTCAGGTGGTCAGCAGCAACGTATTTGTATCGCACGAGCAATCGCAATGAAGCCGGATGTTATTTTAATGGATGAGCCGACTTCGGCACTTGATCCGATTTCTACATTGAAGGTAGAAGAACTGATTACACAAATGAAAAAAGACTATACAATTGTTATTGTAACGCACAACATGCAACAAGCAGCACGTATTAGCGATAAGACGGCATTCTTCTTAAATGGGGAAGTCATCGAATATGATGATACAAATGTTATTTTTTCAACGCCGAAAGATGAGCGTACAGAAGATTATGTAACAGGACGATTCGGATAAAAGGGGGATTTTGGAATGATTCGCGAAAATTTCGAAAAGAACATGCTTGAACTGCAGGACAAGATGGGTGAAATGGTCGACATGACGGTTGTTGCGATGGAGAAGGCATTTAAAGCCCTTCAGGAGCAGGATATGGTGTTGGCACTGGATGTTATTGAAGAGGACAATTACATTGATGATCTGGAAAATGAAATCAATCAAATGGCGATTTGGCTGATGGCGAAAGAGCAGCCGGTAGCCCGTGACATGCGCCGAATTATCAGTGTTATTAAAATGTCTTCGGATATCGAGCGAATTGCAGACTTTGCGGTAAATACGGCAAAAGCAACGATTCGCATCAGCAAAGCCGATACGATTTTAGACAGAACATCATTAGTTGCAATGAAAAATGTTGCGATGGATATGCTGAAAAAATCAATGAAGGCATTTATCGATGCGGATATCGCATTGGCAAAAGAAGTTGGCGAGCTTGATGATATCGTAGATCGCAATAATCATGAAAATTATGCACTTTTAACGGAGTATTTAAAAGAAAGCCCTCAAGAGATCGAGCAAACATTGCAATTATTATTCATCAACCGCTTTGTTGAACGTGCGGCCGACCATATTACCAATATGGCGGAATCGACAGCCTACTTTATTAAAGGACAGCTATTTGATTTAAATTAACTTACTAGTGAAGCAGTAGGAATAGAGTCCAACAATAAGATAGAAGTTATTAATTTTGGTCAGTTTTCATCGGGTGTTCAAATGCCTGCTGAAAGAAGTTAATGCCTCCGGCGGATGTCACAGATTCGGTAAGGAATTCTTTGCGCGAGCGCAAACCGATTCTGGAATCAATTACGCCGAGGCGTAATTGATTAGAGAAGCGGGGAATCATTAATGACGAAAAAAGTATTAGTCGTTGAAGATGACGAAAATTTAGTGAATTTACTGCATATTTATTTAGTAAAGGATGGCTACGAAGTCCTTAGTGTACAATCTGGTAAAGAAGCATTGGCTGCAATCGAGGCCTTCGAACCGGATGCGATGCTGCTTGATTGGATGCTTCCGGATATGGAAGGAATCGAGATTTGCCGTCAAGTCCGCTTCAAGCATGATTTTCCGATTATCATGATCAGTGCGCGAACGGATGAATTGGATATTGTACTGGCGCTTGAAATGGGGGCAACAGAATATATCCGAAAACCGTTTGGATTCCGTGAAATGCTGACACGCTTAAGGATTCATTTAAAACGCTACGAAAAAGAATTACAGCAGCAAGGGCGTGTCTCACAAATGCTGATCGGTCCGTTTCGTGTAGATTTAATCATGTTCAAAGTGTATAAAGACGAAGTGGAAATTCCTTTGACCAAGCGAGAGTTTAAATTGCTGCTGCATTTGCTGGAGCAGCCTGGCAATATTAAATCTCGTGAAGAAATTATTGATATACTGGACTTCACAAAAGGGGATCGCCGTACAGTCGATGTACATATTCGCAGGCTTCGTGAAAAAATTGAAGAAGAACCGAGCTCACCGAAGTGGATTAAAACCAAAAGCGGGTTAGGTTATTATTTCAACCTTTCATCCCAGGAAGTGACGTACAGTTCATAAATGAAAAAACATTTTGGAGCGATTGCAAGTTTCAAGATGTTTTTTTATGGTGTAATTTACATCATTTCTTTTACAAATATGGCGGCAACGGATTATACTTAGAAAAGTAGATGGATGAGGAGGACTGAATATGTCTGAACAAAATGAAAAAAAGAAATTAAGCCTGCAGGAATTAGTGAAGCAACAGCTGGAAGCAAAGAAAAACAATGCAGCCGGTAACAAAAGTAATTTAAAAGGTGACACATCAACGAAAAAGATGAAGAGCCAACAATCAAAGCAAACGAGCAATACCCGTCGTAAAATGGGTGTGTAATGATAAAAACCCGGGCAAACGAAAATTTGCCCGGGTTTTTATTATGTCAAAGTGATTCCAAATGATTGCTCGATCGTCTTTAAGGAGGAAGGGGGGCTGTTAAGGGTGAGACGGGAAGTTTTTGAAGCGCATTACGACGCTGTTTATAAATACATACGCTATTTAACGAATGATACAGACTTAACACATGATCTGCTGCAGGAAACCTTTTACCGCTTTTATCAAAAAAATTATACTGAACACGAACGGACTTATTTATTAAAAATTGCCAGAAACCTTGTATATGACCATTTTCGAAGGAAAAAAATTATTGGCTTTTTTCAGTTGAAAACAGAGCCGGTAGCAGTTGGAGATTTGCCGGAAGCAGTCGTCGAGCGAAATGCGGAAAATGAAAAACTGTATGACGCCCTCCAGCAAATTAAATGGAATTATCGTGAAGTAATCGTGCTGCGCTATATAGAAGAGTATTCAGTAAAAGAGACGGCAATGATCTTAAGCTGCAGTGAAGTGAAAGTGAAAAATAATACGGCACGCGGCTTGAAGGCACTACGGGAACTGTTAGGAGGGGAAGACGATGTTTGAAGAAGAAAAGTTAAGTCAGCTTAAAAAGATTCAAGTCGATCCGGAAAAAAGGGAAGAGGACTTCAATAAAATTCAGCAGCGCCTCAACACTAAACCATCTAACTGGCAAATCCCGGCAGTAATTATAGCGATTGCATGCATCACGCTGTTTTTAGTCGGTACTTTTCCGCAAAAGCAGCAGACCACTTCTGACGATCCGGACATCAGTGCATTGCAAGCGGTTTATTATATGGACTGGGAAGGGGATCCCAAATCCACACTGCAGGCAGGTGTAAAAAAAGTAAAAAATGAAGAAACCTTAAAAGCCGTGGAAACTTTATTGGAACAGCTGCAGAAAACAGACATTTTCATTGAAGAACCTTATATTGATAAAAGCTACCGGTTGCAGTTTGAAGATAATACGGTCATGCGCCTCCAAGAATTCCATGGAAGCGAAGCAACGTATTACCGGGATATAGGAACAGGGCAGAGATATCTATTAAAGGATCAAACTTTGCGGGGAATTATCGAATTACATGAACCGGCTGACAGTAATATTCCTTCCATCATCAGTATAGTAGTTTTTATTCTATTGATTTTTGCAATGAATCGGGTGAGCAAAAAGCTGAGGGACCCTGAGGATCCAAAACGTCATCTCCCGGCACATTCTACTTATTGGCAAAGTGTAGTGGAGATCTTTACTTTTTTGATTCTTGTGTTGTTTGTTTCGGTTCCTCAAATCCATCTGTTTCAGTTGATTGCGTTTTTATTATTGTCAGCACTGATAAATATTCTTTTAGAAGTAAAATACGGTAAGAAAAAGTGGCGAATGGTGCAATTTATAATAGGTAAATTATATTTCTTACTAATAATGTACGGAATATTATGGTTATGATTTCACTAGCTTACCTTATACGAAAGGTAGGCTTTTTTATATACAGAATACTTTGACAACCATTCCTATCCCCCGTACGATATTAATAAGTTACTAGAAGGGGTGGAAAGATGACGACGATTGAAAAAGCAAGACAGCTCGATGAAATGGACGGATTGCAGAAATATGCAGATGAATTTTATAAAAAAGAAGAACAGATATACTTGGACGGCAATTCGCTCGGATTGCTGTCAAAGCGGGCAGAACAGTCGGTGCATACACTGCTTAACTCGTGGAAAGATTATGGCATTGACGGCTGGACAAATGGCGAGCACCCGTGGTTTTATTTCTCGGAAAAGTTGTCAGCGATGTGCGCTCCTCTAATTGGTGCCAAAAGTGAGGAAGTAATTCTGACTGGCTCCACAACAACAAACTTGCACCAGCTGTTGGCCACATTTTTCAAACCGACCGCGGCACGCTATAAAATTTTGGCTGACGAACTGAACTTCCCGTCGGACCTGTATGCAATTGCCAGTCAAATTGCTTTGCATAATTTGCCACAAAGCAGTATGCAGCTCGTGAAAAGTGAAGACGGGCAAACAATTACGACAGAAGCGATTATCGATGCGATGACCAAGGATGTGGCGGTTGCGGTTCTGCCGGCGGTCTTATACCGCAGTGGCCAAGTGTTGGATTTGCAGGCGATTACAGAAGCAGCACATGAACGGGGCATATTGGTCGGATTTGATCTATGCCATTCGATCGGATCCGTTCCACATCAACTACATGAAATCGGTGCAGACTTTGCTTTTTGGTGCAATTATAAGCATTTGAACGGGGGTCCGGGCTCAGTTGCAGGATTGTTCGTTCATGAAAAGCACTTCGGAACAGCACCGGGACTGGCCGGATGGTTTGGCTCGGCGAAGGAAAAGCAGTTTGATCTGGATGTAACAATAACCGCTGCACCGCATGCAGGGGCTTACCAGATCGGTACGCCGCATATATTAAGCCTGGCACCGATTGAAGGCGCACTGTCCCTATTTGAAGAGGCGGGCATCGAAGCGGTTCGTGAAAAATCCCTCGCGTTGACACAATTTATGATGGATTGTATTGAGCAGGAGTTGCCGAATACGTTTACATTCGGCAATCCGATTGATGACACACGGGGCGGCCATCTGTTTTTAGTGCATGACGAGGCGGCAAGGATTTGTAAAACATTAAAAGAATATGGCGTTGTGCCTGACTTCCGCGCACCAAATGGCATCCGCCTGGCACCGGTTGCGCTTTACAATTCCTTTGAGGAAGTTTGGCGGTCAGTGCAGATTTTAAAAGACATTGTCACAAACAAAACTTATGAGAAGTACGAAAATAAACGAGACATCATTGCATAAGGAGTGGTTCAGTGGATAAGCGATCAATTTCAGATTTGCAGCACAAGCTAAAGGATGAAAAGGGGATTCATACGGATTTCCGTGAAGATATGACGTACAGCGATTATTTGAGCCTGGATCCCCTATTAAACAGTCAAAACCGTCTTTCCGACCATCACGATGAGATGCTGTTTATTATTATTCACCAGGTGAGTGAACTTTGGATGAAGCTCATTATACATGAGATGCGCGGTGCGATACAGGCGATTGAAAAAGGGGAGATGCAGCCGGCATTTAAAATGCTCGCACGTGTATCGAAAATTCAGGTGCAGATTATTCAGGCATGGGATGTGTTGGCAACGATGACACCGGCAGAATATTTGCAGTTTCGGGATGACCTGGGGAAAGCATCGGGTTTCCAAAGCTATCAGTATCGCCTGATCGAGTTTGCACTTGGCTATAAAACACCGTATATACTCAAAATCTATGAGAAAGAGCCGCACATTCTCGAAGTACTTAAAGAGGCATATAATGCGCCAAGTATTTATGATGTGGCGATTCAGGCATTGGCTAAAGCAGGATTGCCAATAACTGAAGCTTTGCTAAACCGTGATTTTTCGGTAGTATATAGTGGTGACGATTCTGTTGCCGCCGCTTGGAAAACCGTCTATGAAAATATCGATACGTACTGGGATTTATACCAGCTTGGCGAAAAGCTTGTCGATATTGAAGATTCCTTGCAGCAGTGGCGTTTCCGTCATATGAAAACGGTCGAGCGCATCATTGGCTTCAAAGTGGGCACAGGCGGCTCATCAGGGGTCAATTATTTGCGAAAAGTGCTCGATCACCGCTTTTTCCCGGAGCTCTGGGATTTACGGACAGTACTATCTTGATTCAGCATTCCAGCTGAATAAAGATAATACCTCTGGCAGATGTCACAGATTTTTTAAGGAAACTTTTTGAGTAAACTCAAAAAAATCTGGACACAATTCCGCAGGGCGGAATTGATAGCTTAGGTTAGACAGATGAGTGGAGTGAGACAGATGGAGAAGAGTAAAGGACAGTGGTCAAGTAAGTTAGGGTTTGTATTAGCGTCAGCGGGCGCAGCGATTGGGCTCGGGGCAATTTGGAAAATGCCTTATGTAGCCGGTCAAAGTGGAGGCGGCGCATTCTTCCTGATTTTTGTGCTGCTGACATTAATTATCGGGCTGCCAATGCTTTTATCGGAATATATTATTGGGCGTGCCACACAAAAAGAGGCGGTTACTGCCTATAAAGTATTGGCGCCGAATACGAAGGCTTGGGCTTGGATCGGTAAGCTCGGGATTATTGGCTGTTTCTTATTATTATCGTTTTACAGTGTAGTCGGCGGCTGGATTTTTGTTTACAGCGGGGTTTCGGTTGTTGGAGAAGTAATCGCGCCGACTGTAGATCCGGGAGCATTTTTCGGACAGGTAACAGGTACACCTTGGATTGCTTTACTCGGTTTGGGATTGTTTACACTGGCGAATGTAGTAATCATTGCGCTTGGTGTTCAAAACGGGATTGAAAAGGCAAATAAATTCATGATGCCGTTACTGTTTATTATGTTCTTTGTTTTAGTTATAAGAGCCGTAACATTGGACGGGGCAATGGAAGGGATCAAGTTTTTCCTGTATCCGGACTTTTCGAACATTACCGGTGAATCAATTTTATATGCGTTGGGGCAATCATTCTTTGCGCTGGCTGTTGGATTCTCGTGTTTAGTTACATATAGTTCTTATTTAAAGAAAGATGTGAGCTTACCGAATTCAGCAGGTTCTGTTGTAGGATTAAGCATTTTCGTATCATTCCTGGCGGGACTGGCAATTTTCCCGGTAGTTTTTGCCTTCGATATGGAAGTGGCGAGCGGACCGCCATTATTATTCATGGTATTGCCTGCAGCGTTTTCGCAAATGCCGTTTGGCGAACTGTTTTTAGCGCTGTTTTTAATTCTGTTTTTATTTGCAACATTAACGTCATCGTTCAGTATGTATGAAATTATCGTTGCTGCTATCATTGAAAAATGGAAAATCAGCCGCGCTAAAATTACAATCATCATTGGTATCCTTGTATTTATCGCTTCGATTCCTTCAACATTAACGTACAGTTCATTAGGGGATGTTTCGATTTTTGGACGCAATATTTTTGATTTCACCGACTTTGTAGTGTCGAATATCATCTTACCGGTCGGCAACTTGCTTATCGCGATCTTCATCATGCATATTATGGATAAAAACCTCGTGAAAAGCGAACTGTTGCAAGGAAGTAAAATGGGTGAAGGCTTTTACAGAACATATCGCTTTTTAATGACCTTCGTTGTACCGACAGTCATTGTTGTAGTCTTAGCATATTTAGTCATTCAATATTAGGAGTGAAGCCATGTGGATTGATATTACACAGACGATGAAAAACGGGATGCCGAACTGGCCGGGAGATACACCGTTTTCTTTTGAAGTAGGGGTTACGAAACAACAGACGGGTTCGGTCAATATTGGGCGGATCACGACCTCGCTGCACACGGGTACACATGCAGATGCACCTTTTCATTTTAACAGTGAAGCTGAGACTATCGAACAGTTGGATGTCAATGTGTATATCGGTGACTGTGTGATCGTGGATTGTATCGGACACGAAGTAATTTCGGCTAAAATGCTTGGGGAGATTGATTTTCTTGATGCAAAGCGAGTACTGCTTAAAACGGTGGATCAGCTTGGCGAAGCATTTCCGGAAACCATTCCGGTCATTCATCCGGATGTCGCGCCATTTTTAAAGGAGCGCGGTGTAATATTGCTTGGCATTGACAATCCTTCCGTTGACCCGTTGGACAGCAAGGAAGTATTGGCACATCACAAGTTGTATGAACATGGCATTCATATACTGGAAGGGCTCGATTTGCGGCATGTTCAGCAAGGTCTTTATGAACTGATCGCACTGCCGCTTAAAATAGCAGGTGCTGACGGTGCGCCTGTTCGTGCGGTCGTTCGTAAAAAAGTTGATTAAACACAATATAATGAGAAGCTCACGATTAAATATTCGTGAGCTTCTTTTTTAATTTTTTATTAGCACTACAAAAGTCCATTGTATTGTATAA
>Ga0079224_100012802_pt1 | contig 11642 bp, 10 predicted proteins | sample Stecom2015_FD_80414 | JGI IMG/M metagenome (GOLD analysis project Ga0079224, IMG submission 80414) | Agricultural soil microbial communities from Utah to study Nitrogen management - Steer compost 2015 | ecosystem: Environmental > Terrestrial > Soil > Agricultural land | place: USA: Utah...
GGGATGGGCATCGGGCTCATGTTCTTCGGCGTCAGCGAGCCGCTGTCGCACTTCCTGAGCCCGCCGCCGAACACGGTGCCGCTCGCGCCCGACGGCCTCCCGGCCGCGACCGCGGAGGCAGCCGCGATCCGTACCGCGATGGCGACCACGCTGTTTCACTGGACGCTGCATCCATGGTCGATCTATGCGGTCGCGGGCCTCGCGATCGCTTACAGCGTGTTCCGCAAGGGCCGCAGGCAGCTCATCAGCTCCGTGTTCGCGCCGCTTCTCGGCGAGGACCGCGCAAGCAGCCCGGCCGCGAAGCTGATCGACGTGCTCGCGCTCTTCGCGACCCTGTTCGGCTCGGCGGCCTCGCTCGGCATCGGCACGCTGCAGATCAGGACGGGGATGGTCGAGGCAGGCTGGATCGAAGGCGCGAGCGTCGGCGTGCTCGTGCTGATCATCGTCGCGCTGACGATCTGTTTCATTGCATCCGCCGTCTCGGGAGTCGCCCGGGGCATTCAATATCTGTCGAACATCAACATGGTGCTGGCGGTGTTGCTCGCCGTCTTCGTCTTCCTCGTCGGCCCCACGGTATTCATGCTGAACCTCGTGCCGACGTCTATCGGCAGTTACCTCAGCGATTTCGGCCTCATGGCGTCGCGCTCCGGGGCGACCGGCGGCGAGACGATGAGCGGCTGGCTGCAAAGCTGGACGATCTTCTACTGGGCATGGTGGATCTCGTGGACGCCGTTCGTCGGCATGTTCATCGCGCGCATCAGCCGCGGCCGCACGATTCGTCAGTTCGTCGGCGGCGTCCTGCTCGTGCCGAGCGTCATCAGCGTGCTGTGGTTCTCGATTTTCGGCGGCGCCGCGATCGATCTCGCCCGCGCCGGCGTGCAGGTGGCGGAGGGCGGCGCGGAAGCGCAGACCTTCAACGTGCTCGCCGAGCTGCCGTTGACCGGGATCACGTCGGTCGTCGTGATGCTGCTCGTCGCGATCTTCTTCGTTTCGGGAGCGGATGCCGCATCGGTCGTGATGGGCACGCTGTCGCAGCGCGGCTCGCTGGCGCCGTCCCGCTGGGTCGTCATCTTCTGGGGGGCGGCGACGGGCGCGGTGGCCGCCGTCATGCTTGCGATCGGAGGAAGCGCGGCGCTTTCCGGTATCCAGAATCTCACCTTCATCGCGGCACTGCCGTTCACCGTCGTGATGGTCGCGATGTGTTTCGCGCTGATGCGGGATCTGCTGCACGATCCGGTCATCCTGCGCGAGAACAAGGCTGCGGAGGTGCTCGAGGCCGCCGTCGTGCAGGGAATCGAAGAGCACGACGGCGATTTTCAGCTCGAGATAGGCCAGCCGGACGCCGAGAGCAAGGACCCGGGGTCGGCACCTGGCGCCGCGTCCGCGAGCCGGCTCATGGACTCGCGGCGCGCAGAACGATAACGCTTGCGATAAAGGATCGCTTGCAGCAGCCGGCTGAATCGGTGGCGCTACGAGGGCGCCGTGTCCCTACCTGGGCATCGCTTAGCGGCTCGAGATCGTCAAGACGCGGCGGGAACGCAGCGGCGCCGGCGCTGTCGCAATTATTATGAACAGGAGAAAGCTGCTGCAGGGTCTGACCGCGGCTCCGCTGGTGCTTGCCGCACGCGCGGCGCCGGCGGCTGAGCGTACGACGGCGGATGTCGAACGCATCCGGTCGAGGTGGCGGGAGCTCGCGCCGGCGGGCTTCGAGATGCCGGGCGTACGGGACAAGGTGACGCTCACCGAGGAGCAATGGCGCCGGCGGCTCGGCGAGGAGCGGTTCGAGGTGCTCCGGGAGGAGGACACCGAGCCGGCCTTCTCGAGCCCGCTAAACGAAGAGAAGCGGCCGGGTCTGTTCGTCTGTGCCGGCTGCGCGCTCCCGTTGTTCACGTCGGAAATGAAGTTCGACAGCGGCACCGGGTGGCCGAGCTTCTTCACGACGATTCCGGGCGTTTTCGAGACGAAGCGCGATTTCGTGCTGTTGTGGCCGCGCACCGAATACCATTGCGCGCGCTGCGGCGGACACCACGGCCATGTGTTCGACGACGGTCCGCCGCCGACGCGCGAGCGGTGGTGCAATAACGGTCTCGCGCTGCGCTTCGTTGCGGCGACGGGCGACCTGTAGCGACCGAACACCGCGGGGCTGGCGTCCCGCGGCGAGCCCTAAGTACGCGGGCTCGAGGCCCCGGCCCCCGAGGTGTGTCACTATTCAACGCTCGAGCTCCCGCACCTGACCCTTCGCCCCGAGCCGCACGATGCATCCGAGCCGCACGGTCCTCGGAACTCCGACACTGATCGCCCTCGTCATCGGCAACATGATCGGCGCCGGCGTCTTCACGACGTCGGGTTTCGCGCTCGCCGATCTCGGCTCGCCGGGCCCCGTGCTCGCGGCCTGGCTCGTCGGAGGCGTGATTGCGCTATGCGGCGCGCTCGGCTACGGCGCGCTCGCGCGGCTCGTGCCTGCGTCCGGCGGCGAGTACGTGTTCCTGTCGCGTAACGTGCATCCGGCCGCGGGCTTCGTCGCCGGATGGATCTCGCTGCTCGCCGGCTTCACCGCCGCAATCGCATATGCGGCGCTGACCCTCGCGGCTTATGCGCTGCCGGAGGGCCCCGGCAGCGGAGGCGTGCGGCCGGCGGTTCTCGCGTCGGGGGTGATCTTGATCGCGGCGCTGCTGCACGGCCTGCGTCTTGGCGTCGGAACGCGAGTGCAGAATGCGGCCGTAGGCATCAAGCTGATCGCGATGATCGCGTTCGCCGCGTTCGCGTTCGCCGGCAGCGGCGGCGCGGCGTCGTGGCCGGGCGTCGCAGAGCTTCGCGCGGCGGGAGGCGGGACTCCGCCTGCGTCGATCGCCGCGTTCGCGCTGAGCGTGATGTGGATTTCGTTCAGCTACTCGGGCTTCAACGCGGCCGTCTACATCGCGGGCGAGGTGCCCGAAGCGCGCGCCCGCGTGCCGCGCGCGCTGCTTGTCGGCACGGCGTTGACGATGCTGTTGTACCTCGCGCTGAACGCGGTCTTCGTCCTCATGCCGCCGTTCGATGCCGTCGCGGGCCGCGAGGACGTCGCCGTCGCTGCGGCCCGGGTCCTCGGCGGCGAGCCGCTCGTCGCCGCGCTTCGCGCCACGGTCGCGCTTGCGCTCTTTACGTCCGTATCGGCGATGATCATGGTCGGCCCGCGCGTCTACGCGAAGATGGCGGACGACGGCCTGATGCCGCGCGTCCTGAGCTTCGAGGGCGAGACGCCGCGCGTCGCGGTGATCGCGCAGGCGGCGCTCGCAGTCGCCGTCGTCTGGATCACGGGCCTGCGCGAGCTTTTGTCCTATCTCGGCTTCACGCTGAGCCTCAGTGCGGCGCTTACCGTCGCGAGCCTTTTCGTCGTCTGCCGGCGCGATCCCGCACGCACGGCCGGGCTGCCCGGCTATCCGTGGGCGCCGGCGCTCTTCGTCGTCGCGACGCTGCTTTTCGCCGTGCTCGCCGCGCGGCAGCAGCCGGCAGAGCTGATCGCCGCGCTGGTCACGGTGATTTCCGGCGTCGGGCTGTACGCAGCCGCGAGGCGCCGCGCCGCTCGCTAAGTGCTCTGCCCCGTGATAGCGGCGGGGAGCACTTGAGTAGAATCGAGGGGCGCGCCTTGAGAGGCTCGAGCCGAAGCGGGGATGCTTGCATGAGCTTTATCCGGCCGATGATACTGCCGCTCGCGGCGGCGCTCGCCGTCACCGCCGCGCCCGCTTGCGCACAGGAGGATGCCGCGCAGCAGCGGCGCGCGATGGTCGAGGACATCGAGCGGATGGCTCAGGCGACGAGCCGAAGCATCGGTACGTCCCGCCTCGACGATGCGGTGATGCGCGCGATGTCGGAAGTGCCGCGCCACGAGTTCGTGCCCGCCGAATATCGCGCGTTCGCATACGCGAATCGCCCTCTGCCGATCGGCGAGGGGCAGACCATCTCGCAGCCCTACATCGTGGCGCTGATGACCCATCTCGCCGAGGTCGACGACGGTTCTACGGTGCTCGAGATCGGCACCGGCTCCGGGTATCAGGCGGCGGTGCTGGCCGAGATTGCCGCCGAGGTTTATACGATCGAGATCGTCGAGCCGCTCGGGCGACGCGCGGCCGCGACGCTCGAGCGGCTCGGCTATGACAATGTATCGGTCCGCATCGGTGACGGCTATCTCGGCTGGCCGGAGGCCGCACCCTTCGACGCGATCATCGTGACCGCCGCTCCCGAGGAAGTGCCGGCGCCGCTCATCGAGCAGCTGGCGCCCGGAGGCCGGCTCGTGATCCCGGTCGGCGCGGCCGGCTCGGTGCAATCGCTGCGCGTGCTCGAGAAGGACGCTGCAGGCGAGGTGACGGAGCGCGACGTGCTGCCCGTCGCGTTCGTCCCGTTCACGCGCGACGAGGCGCTTGAACCGGCGGAGTGAGGAATCGGAGGCATTATGAGCAAACCTGTGTGTGCCGTAGTCGGGGTGGGGGAAGGGAACGGCGCGGCCTTGGCCCGCGCCTTCTCGAACGAAGGAATGGCCGTTGCGCTGCTCGCCCGGCGCACCGACTTCACGAGCCAGCTTGCCGAGGAGCTGCCCGGCGCCCGCGCCTACGCGTGCGACGCCGCGGAGCCGACCTCGGTCGACGAGGCCTTCGGCCGGATCCGCGCGGAGATGGGGGATCCGTCGGCGCTCGTCTATAACGCGGGCTCCGGAGTCTGGGGGGACGTCGAAAGCATCGGCGTCGAGGACTTCGAGGCCGCGTGGAGGGTCAATGCGCTAGGCGCGTTGGCGGCGAGCCGGCAGGTCATCCCGGCGATGAAGGCCGCGGGCTCGGGCGTCATCCTCTTCATTGGCGCGACCGCGTCCCGCCGCGGCGCCCCGAGGACCGCGGCGTTCGCGCCCGCGAAGGCGGCGCAGCGCAGCCTCGCGGAGTCGATGGCGCGCAGCCTATGGCCTCATGGGATCCATGTGGCGCTGATCGTCGTCGATGCGGTCGTCGACCTGCCGCGCACGCGCCAGAGCATGCCCGACAAGCCGGACGACTTTTTCCTGAACCCCGCCGACATGGCCGCGAGCGCCGTGTGGCTCGCGAAGCAGCCGCGCTCGGCGTGGTCGTTCGAGATCGAGGTCAGGCCGTTCGGCGAGAAATGGTGACAGCGATCCGGCGCGAATCAGGGCTTCGCGTCGACCCCGTTGCCGCGCGAGAAGCGGAACCGGCAGATGTTGCCGCCTCGCACGATGCACTCCGTGTGCTCGACGTGCTCCCCGCTCGCCCGTGCGAGAAAGGCGAGGTCGAAGCGGCATACGACGGGGTGACTCTGCGCCAGATGGTGAAAGACGCAGTTCCGCGCATGAATTTCGCGCGACGGGCCTTTCACGTGCGCCGTCGCGTCGTAGCCGAGATTCATCATCGCGGCAGCGATCGACTTGCACCTTTCGGAGCTCGACGCGGACTTCAGCTTCGCTCCGAGCTCCTTGCCGAGCTCGTCGCCGAGGCGCGTCAGTATCTTCAGCAGTTGCGACTCGCCCATCGACCTGCCGATCTCGCGAATCAGGCTCGACGCGAGCTCGACATATCGGCGCGGAAAGAGCTCGCGGCCGGCCTCGGTCAAAACGTAGCGGCGCTCGGGGCGGCCTCCGGTCGGGACGATCGAGCCGTGCGCAACGAGCCCTTGCGCGAGCAGCGAAGTCAGGTGCTGACGGACGGCGTTGCGGCTGATGTTCAGCGCGGTCCGAAGCGCATCGATCGAGCACCCGTCGCGCTCGGATTGCAGAACGCGGAGCAGCTGTTGCTGCGTCTGTCCAAGTTGCTCGAGTGCATGGCTCATCGAGGAATCGCATGAGGCTGCGGGGGTCGTGAAACTGTATTCCTATAGTCTCCCTTTAGCAACATTAACATGCCAAAAGCGCGTTCCGGGCGAGGCTCGCGGATTTCCGGGGCGGGGATCGAGCACGAGGCGGCCTGGAACCACATACGGTTCGAGAACTTAGCAGAGAGGAGCTACCGCACGACTTCGATTCCAAAAGCTTGCGCGAGATATGCTTGACCTGCTCGACGGCCGCAGCGCGCGCATCGGCGTCGCCGGCGAGCGTAACGCCGCGCCGCACGCAAGCATCGCGATAGGTGAACGGTCGGCCGGTGTCGAGATTGACGAGGCGACCCGCGGGATTTTCTCGCAGCGCGCAGAAGCCCGGCGTCTCTCCCTGCTCCAAACGTATGCGCGTCGCCGCATCGGCGTTATCGAAAGCGTGGTGCGCCCCGTCGTACTCGTGCAGCAGCACGTCGTTGCCGGCGGCCCGCAAACGGTCCGCGTACGAGCGACACGGCTCAAGCCGTGCCGTATCGTCGGCGGTGCCGTGAAAGAGACGAATCGGCCGGTCCGCGACATCCGTGTCATCGAGGTAGATCGTATTGCAATTCGTGTAAAAGACGAGATGCACCGCGAACAGCGTGCCGGGCGCCCCGTACATGCGCTGGAAGCGTGTCATGCTCGAGTAGAGCGCGGGCACGCCGCCGCGGGACCCGCCCAGAACTCCGATGCGTGCCGGGTCGATACGCGGGTGCTTCGCGAGCAGCTCGAGCGCGCGGTACGCGTCGTACATCATCGTGAGCGTTCCGATCTGGGACTGATCAGCGGACGTATCGACGATACCCCTGCCCGTGAAGCTATCGAGTTGCAGCGTCGCGACGCCAAGATCATTTAGCTCGCGCGACCAACGTTCAAGGCCGGCCGAGATTCCGACCGATCCATGCAGCAGTACGATCGCCGGCATACGCTCGGCGCTCGACGCTGGAATCCGGAGCGCCGCCGAGATCGTCGCTTGCTGGCCGCGGCCGGCGCCCGTGAGGAACTCCTCGTCGGTCAGCGTCAGCGTCTCGAGAGCGTGCAGCTCGACCTTCGGTGCCGCCGCCGCTGTGAGCGGCTGTTGACCGATATCGTTCGGGAGGCTTGCGGCCACGGGCTGCTGGGCAGTCGATGCTTGTCCCCAGAACGCCAAGACGAGCAACAAGAACGACGTCAGGGTCTTTGGACGGAAAGCGACGTTGATTCGGGACATAAATTCCTCCGGGAAACCGAGAGTAGCCGCGGTGGACGCTACCGGGCCCCTGTCGTCCGTGTCTTGAGGAATAGGCGAGGGCGCTCTTAAGATCTAGCGAGGCTTTGCTGAAGCCGCCAAGCGCGAGCGAGTACCGCATCGGATCCGGCCCGTGACCGAGCAAACGACGATCAAGATCGGAAGCTGGAGCGTGAGGCCGGCGCTGAACCTCCTCGAGCGCGGCGATCTGTCCGTCAAGATCGAGCCGCGGACGATGGATGTGCTCGTCCGCCTCGCGCAAGCCCACGGCGACGTGGTGCCTGTCGACGAGTTGCTGCGATCCGTCTGGAAGGGCGTGGTGGTCGGCGACGGATCGGTCTACCTCGCGATCAAACAGCTTCGCCGCGCTCTTGCGGTGCCCGGCGACGATAAGCCTTATATAGAGACCATCCCGAAACGAGGTTATCGGCTCGTCGCGCCGGTCGCGTTTGCCGCCGAAAACTCGACATCGCAAGAAAGGCGGGCCTCGGAAACGGCAGACACGCAGGCGCCGCCGCCCCCCGTCGCAGAGACCGGGGCGCAGCCGATGCACTCGCGACGGCCGGCGTGGCTGCTCGGGGCGTCATTCGTGCTCGCCCTCGTCGTCGCGGCCGCGGCCGCGACGTTCGGCGCGCGGCGGCAGCCGCTCGCCGATTCGGAAATGCGCTTGGCGTTCGACGCGCCGGGGTACGCGTCGGACGGGGTCGCCATTTCGCCGGACGGACTCTGGTTCGCCTACGAGGCGATCACGAACGGTGTACAACGCATCTGGATTCGGCCCGCGAACAGCTTCGACGCGTGGCCGTTGCCGGGGACCGAGCACGGCCACAACCCGTTCTGGTCCCCGGACGCCCGCCGCCTCGCGTTTTTCGCAGATGCAAAGCTCAAGACGATCGACGTCTCGAGCGGCACCGTACGCACGGTCGCGGACGCGCGGCCCGGCGTGCAGCCGGCCGGCTCGTGGGCGCGGGATGGAACCATTCTTTTCACCACGCAGTCGCCGCCGAGCGACGGCTGGCACATCGCACGCGTACCTGCTGCCGGCGGCGATGTCGTGCCAGTTACGGACGCCGGGTCTTCGCCGCACAACACGGTGCACTTCGCGCCGCGGCTCCTGCCGGATGGCGAGCACTTCTTGTACGTCGATGCGCATCCAATGGGCACTGCTCCGGTGCTATATGCGGGATCTTTGACTGCGGCGACCCGTGTGCCGCTGATGACGCTTTCCGAGAGCTCGGTCAACCCCCCTATCCGCGGCGCGAGCGTTGCCTTCGCGGACGGATTTCTGCTGTATCTGCGAGAGGAGAAGCTACTGGCGCAGCCGTTCGCTGTCGACCGCATGGCGTTACACGGCGAAGCGATCGCGATCGCCGACGGCGTCGCGGAATTCTCGGTGTCGTCCACCGGCGTACTGGTTTATCGCCCCGTGGGGCGCAAGCTGACACCCACTCGCCGGCTGGCCTGGTACGATCGAAACGGCCGGCGCCTTTCTGAGATCGACGGGCCACCGTCGTATCGCCTGCCGCGGCTCTCACCGGACGGGCGCTCGATTCTGCTGACCGTCCCTCCGGTCGAGCGTTCGGGAGCCGAGGACGTTTGGAGGATCGACACGAGCAACGGCATGACCACGCGCTTGACATCGCACGAGGCGTACGACGGCGGCGCCGTCTGGTCGCCCGACGGGCGGCGTTTCGCGTTCAACTCGGGGCGCGACGGGACGCCTTATGTACCCAGCAGCCTTTACGTACGCAACGCGGACGGCAGCGGAAGCGAACAGAGGCTATTTGCGGGCACTGCCGAGGAGCTCGTGATTCCGTACGACTGGTCGCCCGACGGGCGCTACATCCTCTTCGGACGTGCGACGCTCGCGCTCACGACGAGTGACATCTGGGCGATGCCGATCAGCGGCGGCGACGGGCAAGCTTTTCCATTGATCACCTCACCTTTCGCCAAAGGCGATGCCAGGCTATCGCCGGATGGGCGTTGGCTTGTCTATGCGACGAACGAATCGAACGGGCCGCAGATCGTCGTCCGACCTTTCCCGGACGTGGACGGCGGCCAGTGGCAGGTTAGCGTGCACGGCGGTACGAATCCGCGCTGGCGCTCGGACGGCCAAGAGCTCTACTGGCTCGACCCCGAGGCACAATCATGGCCGTGGACGTGCGCGCCGCCGAGGCGAGCTTCGAGCTCGGTGCACCGCGCGCTCTCCTTGCCACCGGCAGCCCGCCCGAGGTCTGGCCCGACTATTTCTACGACACTGTCGACGGCGAGCGGTTTCTGATCAGCGAGCCCGAGCCCGGCTCGACGACGTCGGGGAGCGAATCAACCGCGCTGATCAACGTGATCATCAACTGGCGCTCGACTCTCGCGCGTCATCGTAACTAGTCACAACGACTTCAGGTACTCGACCAGATCGGCGACGTCGGCATCGCTCAAGCCGAGAACGAGCCGTTCGTCATATCTCCTCACGACGTCCTCCAGCGTCGCCGCGATGCCGTTATGGAAATACGGCGGGTGCTGCCACACGCCCTTCAGCGGCGCCGTGCGGTACTGCTTCGTTGCGCTGCGGGACGCGTAGCTCGGCGCGCCGTCCGGCTCCGGCTCGCTGACGACCTCGTCGGGCGAATGCAGGCGCTCGTTCGCGTCGGTGAGCTCGGGACCGCTGTGGCACGACGCGCATTGGGCTACGCCGTTGAACAGCGCCTCGCCGCGTGCCGCCGCGTTCGGATCGAAGCTGCCTTCGGGCGGCGGCGGCGCCGGCAACGTGAGCTGGTACTCCTGCAATGCGGGCAGCTTGTCGGTCACGAGATCCTCGGTGCCGTTGACGACCGAGACGCCGGTCCGCTCGTCCATGAACGACCCCTGTCCGCCCATCTGCGTGACGGCCACGTAGCGGTTCCAGTAGGCGACGTTCTCGCCGTCACCGGTCGATGTGATGCGGCGAAGCCCCTTCAGACCATACGCGGGAGGGATGACCTGCGGGCTGCTGATCCCGTCGAGGTTGAAGCGCGGATCGTACTTCCCCGGTCCCCATGAGCTGTATACCGCCCGCTGTTCCGGCGTAAGCGCCGGCGAGAGCGCGATGATCGCGCCCGGGTCCAGGTCGCGATTCGGCCAGCCGTCGAGCCGTGCGCCGATGCCCGGCGCGAACGAGTCGTCGACAGTCGAGTGGCACAGCGCGCATGTGATTCCCACGCGAGTCAGCGTGTCGACGCCGTTGATCGTCTCGACCGTGCCTTTGACGCCGACGACGGCATCGAGCTTCAGCAGCGCCACGGTCGTCGCCGGCTCCGTGAGGCTGATGCTGCCGTCCTGAATGCCCGCAACGACGGCTTCCGGCAGCGCTTCCGCGTCGACTTTCAGGCCGACGGAAAGCGCGGTCGCCGGGTCGACGAGCGTGCTGATGACCTCATGCATCCCGAGGGTATCGGTCCAGAACGCCTCGTCGCCGAAGGTGTCGAAACGAAAGATTTGCTTGCCGTCGTCGACAAGCGCGGCATCCACCGTCGTCTCGAAGGTCCACGTGAAGTCGGTTTCGAGCTGCCGGCGGTTTCGCGCCGTGGCCGACGAGGCCACCGTCGCGGTGCACGCGACATCGGCCGGCAGCGGAAAGACCGGCGTCAGCGTGACGGTTCGCGTCGCCGCGTCGTAGCTCACGTCCGCATCGATGAGGATGCCGCTCGGGCAAGCGACGGTGAAGCTGTCGGCCGTCAACGTCGACGGGTCCATCTGCTGATCGAAGACGGCGCTGATCACGATCGTGTTCGGCACGTCGGATGCACCGGCGGCCGGTGTCGTGTCGACGACGTCGGGCAGAGGGAGGACGTCCATGCCTTTGCCGTTGCAGGCGGCGAGGCATGCAAAAACTGCGAGCGGCAAGAGACGCCACTCGGTGATCCGCGGGGCGTGCGCGGGGGACGAAGAAGCTGCGAAAAGCGGCGGGGCCGCCGGCCCCTGATGGCATGTGCGTCTCATGAGATTGACCCCTGGTTAGTCCTGGGATCGAGACGGTAGGGCGGATTTGATACTTATCCAATATTGTTATGCCAAAAGCCTAAACCTGTTCTCCGCCTTCGGGCCCGTAGAAGAAGACCCACGTTGCAAAATCTGCAGTGAACTCCTCGAATCGATGCTCCGTTCCAGCCGGAACCACCAAGACCTCGCCGGCCCCGAACGGATGGCGACGGCCGTCGTTCACGAAATAGCCCGACCCGGAAATCACAACGTAGATCTCATCCCGAGAGTGCGGACTTTGCCGATCGACCTCCGCGGGCTTGTAGATCTCGACCGATAGCTGCCCGCGTCGAAGTACCTCGATGAACTCGCTCCCGTCTGCCTCGGCCAGCATGGCGAGGGCGCTTTCCGGCGTGAGTCGCTTTTGCATCGATCTGCTCCGTGCTCGTTATCGTCGCGGCTCGTTCTCGATCTGCCGGGCGATCAGCTCGGCCACGAAAACCGACGCCGACGCCGTCGAGAAGCTCTTCCATACGGGATTCGCCCTCGCGACGTGGCCGACGAGCGTACCGTGCGGGCCGCGGTTCGCGTCGAGCACGAACGGAATGTGGTTGACGACGATCTCGCCGTCGAC
>Ga0079224_100012803_pt1 | contig 11642 bp, 9 predicted proteins | sample Stecom2015_FD_80414 | JGI IMG/M metagenome (GOLD analysis project Ga0079224, IMG submission 80414) | Agricultural soil microbial communities from Utah to study Nitrogen management - Steer compost 2015 | ecosystem: Environmental > Terrestrial > Soil > Agricultural land | place: USA: Utah...
TGAGTCGGGGGGTGGGGGCTGGTTGGGCTGCCTGCGAATTGTCACTACCGGCGGAATGCCGGCAGGCCATGCGTCCTCAGATCGTGCTCACAGGCTCACTTCACCCCGGCGGGAGGCGCCGGGCGATGTCAGGGTAAAAATATCTTAAAGATAAGATAACAGAGTTGTTATCAAGATGCAACGGTCTCGCCCCCTCGCCCCGCCTGAGCGGTACTGCGGCACCGGTGCGCCCGGGTGCAACTCAGATCCTCCAGGCACGTATACACTAGTGAGCGCGCACGCCATGCATCGCCGCTCAGGCAATCATCAACGGACAGGAGGCAGGTCAACATGTCAGCTAACAACTCGCCAGCGCGCGGCGGCCTGATCACCGGCATTCTGCTGGTTGGACTGGGGGCGTTGTTCCTGCTCGGCCAGATCTTCGGTTTCAGCCTGTGGGCCGGCTTCCTGTGGCCACTGGGCATCATCGTGCCCGGCGTGCTGTTCTTCGTCGGGATGGTGCTGGGCGGCAAGTCTGCGGGACCGCTGGCCATCCCCGGCAGCATCGTCACGACCGTCGGCCTGCTGCTGCTGTACCAGTCCATCACCAATCACTGGGAGAGCTGGGCGTACGTCTGGACGCTTGTCTTCCCGACAGCGGTCGGCGTGGGGCTGGTCGTCAACGGGATGTGGAGCGGCATGCCCAGCCTGCGGGAGTCCGGCATGAGGTGGATCACCGCCGGGCTGGTGCTGTTCGTGGTCGGCGGCATCTTCTTCGAGCTACTGCTGAACATCAGCGGAGGGTTCATCAGCGACGTGGTCTGGCCGGCGCTTCTCATCCTGCTCGGCCTGTTCCTGCTGCTGCGTCGCAGCCAACGTGAGGAGCAAGAGTAAGCGTTATTGATTGTGAGGGGGCTTTCAAGTGGTACGCAACGTGTCCCGGTATGGGTATCTGATCGCAGCGGTTGTATTTGTTCTGGGTGTGCTGGCGCAGGTCTTTTTCGTCGGTCTGAGTTTGCTCGGGGGGCGGCCAAGCTGGGGCGCGCATATCGCCCTGGGGCACAGCCTGCTGCTGGTGGCACTGCTGCTGGTGCTGCTCGCCTACCTGGGCCGGATGGAGCGGCCCGTCAAGCCGCTAACGTGGGTGAATCTGGTCGTGTACCTGCTGCTGGCGGACTTCGTCGTCTTTCTACGGGGTGTGGCCCCGTTCGCGGCAGCCCTGCACCCCGTGCTGGCGCTGATCCTGTTCGCAGTGGCCGCGATGCTGGTCAGCCGAGCATGGCGGGCCGTGCGCTCGCCTGAACTGGAGGCGTCACGCGCACGCGCGGGGCGGATGGTGCAGGAGACTGCCGTCGAGTAGACACCACATAGGGATGCCAGATGGCATCGTAGGGGCGGGTCTGAGACCCGCCCCTACTGCTGTCAATCCTCGATGGCGGGCAGCCACACGCTGAACTCGGCCCCATCGCCGGGCTGGCCGCTGCTCCTGAGCTCGATGCGTCCCCGGTGCTGCTCGACAATCTCCCGGGCGATAGCCAGCCCCAGCCCCGTCCCCGGGGCGTTCGTCTCCGTCGCCATCTTGCCGCGGAAGAACCGCTCGAAGACCTCTGCCTGCTCCTCGGGCGAGATGCCGTGCCCGGTGTCTGACACGCTGAACCCGGCCCACAGCCGGTCGCCCTCCTGCCGTTTGCGCGTGCAGACCTCGATCAACCCACCCCTCGGCGTGTAGTTGATGGCGTTGGTGAGCAAGACGCTCAGCACCTGCCCGATCATGCCGTGGTCCGCCTCGACGAGAGGCAGCTCGGGCTGGGGCCTGTAAACGATGTGCAGCCCGCAGTCCTGCGCCATGACCTCGCGGTCGAGAGCGTACTGCCCGACGAGCGCGTCGAGGTCGACAGGCGCAAACGTCATGTCGAAACGACCCTGGTCCAGCCGGGAGAGGGTGAGCAGGTCCTCGATGATGGTGGATAACCGGTTGATCTCCCGGCCAAGGTGGCCCATGTACGTCCCGGTCTTGTCGGGGTTGAGCTCCATCAGGTGATGGTACAGCCGCAGGCTCGTGATGGGCGTGCGCAGCTCATGCGAGACATTCGAGACGAAGGCGTCTTTCATGCGCTCGACAGCTTTCAGCGCGCTGATGTCGCGCAGCACGCAGACGAGCCGGCGGCTGCCACTCTCCTCGAACGCGGCGAGCGCCAGCTCGGCGTCGAGCTTCTGGCCGCTGCGCCCGCGGACGGTGACCTCGATCCGGGCGACCTGCCCGGCTTCGTTCGCCTGCCGCAGACCCACCAGCAGGGCGGGCCGGTTCTCGGGCTCGACGAGCCGCGATATCGGGTAGCGATAGACGTCCTCTTCAAAGCCAAAGAGCTCATAGAAACTCAGGTTGGCGGTTTCAATGCGTCCATCGGGTTGCAGCAGCAGGATCGGGTCTGGCGTGTTGTCCAGAATGGCGCTGACCCGGTCACGGGCGCGCTGCAGTTCCTCTGTGCGCTGGTTGACCATCTGCACGAGCTGGTCGTTGTAGCGCGAGACTTTCCCGTACAGCCGGGCGTTGTCGAGTGACTGGCTGACCGTCGCCGAAACGTTTGTCGCCAGCGCCGCCGCCTCGTCGGTGAACCGGCCCTTCTCGGGCGAGGCCAGCTCGATCACGCCTGTGAGCTCTCCGCGCACCAGCAGCGGGATGAGCAGCAGGGAGGTGATACCCCGCTGCGTCATGATCGCCCGCGCGCTGGCAGGGTAGATCTGCTGCTCGACATTCTCGATGGCGCGGGCCTCGTTGTGCTTGATGAGATCGTACAGCACGGCGACCTCGCTGACAGGCACACGCTCGCCCAGCGACGGATTGGCCTGCGGCTGGATGGTGCCATGCTCCGCGACGATCTCAAGCGTTTCCCGGGTTTCGTCGAGCAGCGCAACCGTCACCTGCGGCGCGTCGAAGGCCTGGGCCAGCTCGCGGCAGGTTACGCTGAGCACTTCGTCGATACGCAGCGTCGAGGCTGCCGCCGACACAATGCGGTTGCGCAGCGAGAGCTCGCGGTTGTGCTGCTCCAGCTTCTCCGTCGTGCGCTTCTGCGGGGTGATGTCCTCCTGTACGGCGATGAAGTGGGTAATCGCGCCGCGTTCGTCGCGAATCGGGGAGATCGTCGCCGAGGCCCAGTAAAAGCCGCCATCCTTGCGCTTGTTGTAGAACTCACCGCGCCACTCGCGCCCGCTCTTGATCGTCTGCCACAGCTCGACGTATTCCTCGCGAGATTTCGTGCCCGACTGAAGCAGCCGGGGATTCTGGCCGATCACCTCTTCCATGGCGTAGCCCGTCAGGCGGGAGAAGCGCGGGTTGACATACTCGATGATGCCGTCACTGTCGGTGATGATGACGGCGCTCGCGCTCTGCTCGACGGCGGCGGAGAGCTGGCGGAGCTGGATCTCGGCCTGTCTCTGCCCGCGCGAATTCATTCGGAGCAGCGCGTAGATCAGCACGCCGCTGAACACGACGAACGCCAGCCCCTTGTATGTCTGGATGTTCGCCATGACAGCGCGGGAGGCGAGCGGCAGGGTAGAGAGCCAGTCGGAGGCGACAATCCACAGGCTGGCCCCGATGATGTAGAAGATGGCGACGCGTTCGGCTGTACCCCATCTCAGGAGTGGGCGGCGCTGGCGGTTTTTCATGACGGCGACGAAGCCCTTCGTGCGCAGCGCGCCCGGCATAGGCGAGCGCGGCAGGCTGACCGATACGGACGAGTTTACTGGCAGGCGGCCAGAAGGCAAAAAAGCCGGGTCCGAAAACCCGACTTTCTTGCCATGTGGAGCGACATCCGGTTAGCGGCGGTAGGCAGGCATGTAGAAGGGCCGCTTGACGATGCGCGCCTTCTTCGGCTTACCACGGATGATGACGTCTACCTCCCTGCCGATCTCCCCGCGCTCGCGCGGGACCAGCGCCATCGCAACGTAGGACTCGACGCTCGGCGCGAACATGCCGCTGGTGATGAAGCCGGGCTGGCCGTCAACCTGCACCTCGTAGTGCTCGCGCGGCACCGCCTTGTCGATCATCTCCAACCCGACGAGCTTGCGCGCCGGCTTCTCCAGCCGCTGCTTGAGGAGCGCGTCGCGGCCAATGAAGTCGCCCTTGTCCGTCTTGACGGCGAAGCCCAGCCCCGCCTCCAGCGGCGTAATGTCGGGGCCAAGCTCGTGGCCGTAGAGCGGCAGGCATGGCTCGAAGCGCAGGCTGTCACGCGCAGCCAGGCCGATGGGCTTGACGCCCTCGGGCTCGCCCGCCTCAAGGATGGCGTTCCAGACCGTCTCGGCCTGATTCGCGTCGAAGAACAGCTCGTAGCCGTACTCGCCCGTGTAGCCCGTATTGCCCAGCAGAACGTCGACGCCTGCCACCTTGCCGCGTGCGGAGAAGTGGAAGGCGACGTCGTCGAGGTTAATGTCGGTGATCCGCTGCAGCACTTCCTGAGCCTTGGGGCCCTGGAAGGCGAGCATGTAGGTTTCTTCCGAAACGTCGGTCACGGTCACGTCGAAGCCGTGCGTGTGCGCCTTCAGCCAGCGCACGTCCTTCTCGCGGTTCGAGGCGTTCACGACGAGGTACACGTACTCGGGCAGCCGGTAGATGAAAATGTCGTCGATCACGCCGCCGTCGGCGTAGCACAGGAACGAGTAGCCTGCCTCATTGATCGCCAGATCGTCGAGGTCGCTCGTCACCATATACTGCACGAATGTTTCGGCGTCCGGCCCCTCGACGATCACCTGGCCCATGTGGTCGATGTCGAAGAGCCCCGCCGCGCTGCGGACTGTGGCATGCTCTTCGAGCGGGCTGGTGTACTGGACGGGCATGTCGTAGCCTGCGAACGGGACCATGCGCGCTCCCAGGCTCACATGAGTGTCGTACAGACGTGTGCGTTGCATGGAGAGTATCCTTTCCGATGAGAAGCATCGCAGACGATATGTTGCAGTCGCACCGGCGGGTCTGCCGGTAGAGGCTGAGCTTCAAACGCCGGGCGGAAGGCCCACCCGGCGGGGGTTCGTTCCTATTATATGCGCTTTGGCACAAAAGAGGGAATAGTGGCTGACCTCACCCCCTGAGAGCCCTCACCCCGCCCTCAGCGCGGCTGCGCCGCTTGAGGCCTCCCCCTCTCCCGATCGCGACCTGCGGTCGCTGGGAGAGGGGACACGCCCGCCGGACAGCTAGCTGGCCTCGTCCCGTGGAGATAGAACCGTACGCGGCGCTTCGACCGGATATGCCCTCTCCGGGTTGCGCGAGGCGCAACCTTCACGGAGCGGGGTGGCCCAGCGAAGCTGTGACGGGGTGAGGTCTCACTCCCTCGGCAGGTTGGCGGGCCGGTAGAGCGAGAACATCCACACGATCCACGCGCCGATAGCCAGCGCCAGCAGAAGCAGCACGGTGTTGGAGAACTGGATCGCGCTGGAGGCGGACCCGCTGATCGCGCCGCCGGGGTGGAGGACGTTCGGGGCGCGCAGGGATGTCCAGAACTGGAATGCCGCCAGCAGTATGTGCAGCAGCGCGCGGGCGCGCGGCCAGGCAAGCCATGCCCCCGCCACCTGCACGATCACCGCCACGGCGAGCACGTTCGCGCCCGCCGCCACACGCGGCTCCTGCCAGGTGATGCCGCCCCAGCTCAGGACCTGCGCCACGCCGCTGACGAGGAAGCCCGCCGTGAACAGAGCCAGCCCTGCCCAGCCAGCCGCCCGCATCGCCGCGTCGAGGCGCGGGCCGGGCCTGACGAGCACCGCCAGCCCGAGCAGCCCGGCAAGGTAGAACAGCACCGCCCCGGCACGGCTCAGCGCGACGTGCGCGTAAACCACCTTCACCACGTCGCCGAGCGTCTGCTCTGCCGGCGATAGAATCAGCACAATCCCCGCTGCGAGCAGGATCGCCGCGAGGACGATCCACGGCAGCCAGGGCAAGCGGCCAGGCTGCGCGCGCACGCCTTACGCCCCGTTGCCTTCGGGGCGGCCGTGCGGCGCGGGCGTGCCGTCACCGTGGCGGCGCGCCTCCGGCAGGAGCAGCGCGGCGATCAGCATGATGAGGAACAGCGGCAGCGCGACCACCGCCAGAATGGCGAAGGCCTGACCCGGCGGGAACCCGGCGAGCGGGCGCAGCGCCGAGATCAGCGGGATGGCCGTCACGCCTGCCATGACCAGCACCAGCATGACGAGCGTCAGCGTGAGCGAGCGGCGCTGATCGACGCCGCGGCGGCGGCTGCTCTCGACCAGCCACACCCCGATCACCGGCAGCACGGTGAGCAGCAGCGCCAGCACGAAGTTCGCGTCGAGTTCGGCGAGCAGCCCTTCCACGAACAGGCCGGACGGCAGCGTAAACTCGCCGTAGATGGCAAGCATGATCAGCGCGAGGACGAACGGTACCACAAACAGGAGCAGCAGAATACCGATAATGACGACCAGCGGCGTGTTCGAGCGTTTCATCGATCTCCCAATCTGACTGTCAAGGCGGCTGTCACGAATCACGCCTAGACTATAGCGAGTCCTCGCCGCCAGCGCCGCCATTTGCAGCCTAAAGCGAGCAGGGGCAGGCTCGCGAGCCTGCCCCTGCGGTATCTAACCCCACCCCTCGACCGCCTCTGGCGGTCTTTCCCCTCCCCGCTAGCAGGGAGAGGAGGGGCTGCATGCCGTCGAGTGTGGAGTTGGCGTAGCCAACTCCCTGTGAGAAATGGCTATGCCATTTCTCTACGCCCAACCGCGCAGGCGCACTGCCTCTGCAACGCGGTTGACTGCCAGCAGGTAGGCGCCGAGCCGCGGGTGCACCTCGAAGTGATCCGTCATCTCGAACACCGCCTCGAAGGCGTCCGTCATCGTGCGCTTGAGACGCTCGCGGACGAGGTCCAGCTCCCAGTAGTAGCCGTAGGAGTTCTGCACCATCTCGAAGTACGAGACGGTCACGCCGCCGGCATTGGCCAGGATGTCCGGCACGACGAGGATGCCGCGCTCATACAGGATATCGTCTGCCTCGGGCGTCGTGGGGCCGTTCGCACCCTCGACGATCATCTTGGCTCTGACGTCCCGCGCGTTGTCGCCGCGGATCTGGCCCTCGAGCGCCGCCGGGACGAGAATGTCCACGTCCAGCGCGAGCAGCTCGGCATTGCTGATCGGCGTCGCGCCTTCGTGGTGGTCGCCGAAGCCTTCCAGCAGGCCGCCGCCGACTGTATCGACGTGGTCGGTGAGCTGGTCGACGTCGAGCCCATCGGCGTTGAACCAGCCGCCCGAGACGTCGCTCACGGCGACGACCTTGCAGCCGTATTCCTTGGCAAGGATCACGGCGGCGTGGCGGCCTACATTGCCGAAGCCCTGCACGGCCACCGTTGCGCCTTCAAGCTGCATGCCGAGGCGGGCGGCGGCGAGGTTGGCGCAGATCGCCACGCCGCGGCTGGTCGCATCGCCGCGCCCCGCCGAGCCGCCGAGCGCCACCGGCTTGCCGGTGATCACGCCGAACTCGTTATAGCCCTTCAGCACGGAGAACTCGTCGAGCATCCAGGACATAACCTGCGGGTTCGTGAAGACGTCAGGCGCGGGCACGTCCTTCTCAAGGCCCAGCATCGGGCCGACCTGCCGGATGTACGCGCGGCTCAGGCGCTCGATCTCCGCCTGCGACATCTCCTTGGGGTTGCACACCACACCACCCTTCGCGCCGCCGAGCGGGATGTTGACGACCGAGCACTTCCACGTCATCCACATCGCCAGGGCGCGGACGGTATCAATGGTCTCGTCGGGATGGAAGCGAATGCCGCCCTTCGTCGGGCCGCGCGAATCGTTGTGCTGCACGCGGAAGCCCTTGAAGACGCGGGTCGTGCCGTCGTCCATGCGGACGGGCAGCGACACGTGCATCTCCCGCAGGGGTTCGCGCAGCAGCGCGTGCACAGCCGGGTCCAGGCGCAGAATCTCTGCCGCCAGGTCGAGCTGCGCCTGCGCGATGGCGAAGGCATTCAGTTCTTCTACGTGGGCTGTTGCCATGGGTCTGTACTACTCTCCTGAAATATGTGTGAGGTAATTAGATGCCCTGCCCGGGCGATGCCGGCGCCCGAGCCGGGCTGGTCGAGACGACCGCTTGCACAACAGGATCATCATGGCTGACGATCCAGACGAACCAGGATGCAGGGCGTGCGAATAGACGTTGTGGCGTGAGGCACGCGCTCACCTGCATTGTATGCCTCCCGGCAGGCAAGGGCAAGCGACAAGGCTCACGCGAACCCCCGCCGAGTGTCACGCGGCCAATTCCCTCATCAGGCAGCCAGCGTCCGGAAATTCATTTCCGGGCTACAAGGTCGCTTCGCGACCCACAATCGTCGGTTGAAACCGACGAGACAAGCCCCGCCGCAAGCGACAGACAACAGTACATAGCCCGACAATTTCAGTCTTGTCCGGTATTAACCGGTTGCGCAGAGTAGGGGCGGGTCTGAGACCCGCCCCTACCGGTGCGTGTTGACCTGTTAACTTGTGCAGGTTCAATAGCCGGTCCGTTGGCTGGCATCCCAACCAACAGGTCGCCTTCAGGCGACGCATCATCCGTAGCCTGAGAATTCCATTCTCAGGCGGTCGCCGGCTCGCCGCCAACGTCGTAATTCGCTGTTCCAGACATGCCCAAGAATTCCCTGGCGATGGGCGAGAGTAGGACAGTACTGTATTGCCCCCTGCCCCCCGCACTGATATAGTGCGGCTTGGAGCAGCCACACTCCGAGTTACCTGCACGAGAGAAACGGAGCTGGGACAACGTGTATCCTACAGCCAGTCTTGCGGAGAATGGAGCTCGCTTGACTCCACGCGTTGTGATCGTCGACGACAGCCCGGTTGGGACCGAGGCACTCGCCGCCCACATGGAGATCGAGGGCTTCCACGCAGAGACTTACAACGACTCCCTCGAAGCGCTCGACGCGCTGCGTGCCAACCCGCCCGATATCGTGCTGATGGACGTGATGATGCCGGGGATGAACGGGCTCGCGCTGCTCAAGGCGCTGCGCGCGCACCCCTCCACGGCGGAGGTCCCGGTGATCATGCTCACCGCGCTCGACGAGTCGGATGACATCGTGCGCGGGCTGGACCTGGGCGCGAACGACTACGTCACCAAGCCGCCGCAGCTCGAAGTGCTCGCCGCACGCGTCCGCACGCAGCTCCACCTGAAGCGCCTGCAGGATCAGCGCCAGCGAGACATCGCCGAGCTGCGCCGCCTGAGCAACATCAAAGACAAGTTCCTGCAGATCGCCGCGCACGACCTGCGCACGCCGGTACACAACATTACCCTCGGGCTCGACCTGCTCAGCCGCTACTACGAGCGCTCCAACTGCGAGATCCCGGAGTTTCAGAATATCACCCGCACGATGACCAATGCACTCGGCATCATGCGCTCGATTGTCAACGACTTCCTCGACCTGCAGGCGATCCGCAGCGGAAGCGTCGAGCTCGACGCCCAGTCGCTGAACCTCAACACCCTGGTGCAGAACGTGCTGGAGCAGTACACAGCCTATGCCCGGCAGAAAGATGTCGAGATCCGCGCCAGCTTCGACCCGGAGCTGCCCGACTCAACTGGCGATCCGAACCGTTTGACGCAGGTCATCGCCAACCTGGTGAGCAACGCCGTGAAGTTCAGCCCGCGGGGCAGCGTGATCGGCGTGCGGACCCGCGTGGTCAACCGGCGGCAGCTTCTGGAGGTCGCGGACAGCGGGCCCGGCATTCCGGAGGACGAGATGCCGCTGCTGTTCCAGGAGTTTGCGCGGCTCAGCCCGCAGCCGACCGGCGGCGAGAAGAGCTCCGGCGTCGGGCTGTCGATTGCGAAGCAGCTCGTCGAGCTGCACGGCGGCAAGATCGGCGCCCGGAGCAAGCCGGGGCACGGCTCGCTGTTCTGGGTCGAGCTGCCGGTCTAGGCCGGCTATTCACCCCGCACACAGAAAACGACGGAGCCGGCGTAACCGGCTCCGTCTGCTTTCCCCCTGCGGGGACCCGCTGTGCTTGAGCGTCCGACTTAGCGGCCCGTCACCCGCCGCCAGCCCTCACGGACTGCGTCCTTGATGTCGTCCCACGCGGTATCGGGGTACCGGCCCTCGTACTCGCGCCGGGCCTCCATCTCGAAGTCTTCCCAGCTCCGGTCACGATAGCGCTCGTCGCTGCCGAGCTCATAACCGTACTGGTAGTGCGGACGATACATCGCGTAGTCGTAGCTGCCAGTTGCGCCGTAGCGCGTCTGGTAGTGATGGCGGAAATCCTGATCGAAGTCCTCGAACGCCTGCCGGTGCGTGCCCATACCCGCCGGGCGGTCCTGGAAGGTCTCGTAGTCGCTGCCAGCAGACGGGAGGCCGGCCTCGCCCATCGGGCGATCCTCGAACGTCTCGAAGTCCGTGCCTGTGGTCGGCATGTCCATGTCGCCGCGCCCGATATTCACGTCCTCGTCGAACAGGTCGACATCTTCTTCGAGGCGGTCTTCGGTCAGGCGCGAGTAGCCGCGCACGCGATCTGCTTCAGGGTCGCGCTCGCCCAGGTGAACGTCTTCGTCGGCGAGCGGGGTCTCGAAGTCAGTGTCCCTCTCCGTTGCGTATTCGTCGCGATAGCGCGTGCGCTCCCGCTCGAGGTCCTGGGAGGTATACGGCTCGGCCTCCGGGTTAAAGCCCGTCCAGTTCCCCTGACGCCACTGCTCGGCGCGCCGCTGGATGTCGACAGGATTGTGGCGGTTGAGGATCGACACCGCGCGCTCCGCCATCTCGTTCGTGGTATCGACCATGACCAGCGTGCCCCCGCGCCGGACGCCTTCGGTGTAGATCTCGGCGTGGTCATCCGGGATGCCCGCGTCCACCAGCGCCCCGATCAAACCACCTGCCAGCGCGCCGATACCGGCACCGGCCAGCGCTGACCCGATCGTGCCGGCGGCCACAACCGGGCCAACACCCGGTATCGCCAGCGCACCCAGGCCGACAAGCAGCCCGCCGACGCCGCCGAGGGCGGCGCCGATGCCGGCGCCCTGGCTCACGTCCTCGCCGCGTGCGTTGTAATGCTCGATATCTTCATCCGTGCCACGGGCGACCAGACTGATGTCTTCCCGCGCAAAACCGCTGTCCACCAGGTCTTCCACAGCCTGACGTGCGTGCATCGTATCGTCAAACATACCTACCACTGTCTTCGCCATATCCCTACCTCCTGATACCTTCACCAATCTCTACGTCCTACCTCGGGCCAGAACCAGCCCTCCAGATGCCCCATGAGGCCTCTGGAGCGCGGGTACAAACCTGTGCATTGTTCACATCTTTGAATTGGATTGCCGACCATCGTCTTGATTCGCACCCGGGATCGAGGCGTTAGCGGGTCGGGAAAGGGCGGGGTCCGGAAGCGAACCAGACCAGGCTGGAGAGTGGCCGCCTGACGCGGCAGCCACCCTCCCCGATCGTTTTAAAGTGCTACCGTGTGCGTGCGCCGCCGCGGACTGCCCCGAGAATAAGGAGCAGGATCACGGCGCCTACGAATGCCGTCAGGATACTGGCGATGTTGATCCCGCTGACGCCGCCACCAACCCCGAGCGCGTTCAGGACGAAACCGCCGATCAGGCCGCCGACGATGCCGATGATGATATCCATCAACAGCCCCTGCGACTGATTGGTCCGCATTACCAGGCTGGCGAGCCAACCTGCAATTGCACCGACGATAATCCA
>Ga0079224_100012804_pt1 | contig 11642 bp, 6 predicted proteins | sample Stecom2015_FD_80414 | JGI IMG/M metagenome (GOLD analysis project Ga0079224, IMG submission 80414) | Agricultural soil microbial communities from Utah to study Nitrogen management - Steer compost 2015 | ecosystem: Environmental > Terrestrial > Soil > Agricultural land | place: USA: Utah...
CCTCTATATGATAAAGAATGCTCAGAAATATGGTAAAAAAGAAAACGAGATTTACTTCACTAAAATGTTGAAGACCCTATTTGGGAAAAATGTTTATAGCGGAAGGTTCAAGGGGAGCAATCTTTCTGATTTGTTTATTCATGAGTCTCTACAAATTCAGGACAATATTGCCCCAGGCAAGCTAGAAGATTTTACTAGTCCCATGTTCTATGCGCCTAATACCAGTTGGTTGGTGCAGCGACAGAATAAAGGGGAAAATGGCTTGATGATAAGTCAAATAGGCTCTTTGGGCAATCATATGCACTCTAATGGAATAGCGATGGAACTGTATGGTTATGGCCTGCCATTGGCACCTGAAATGGGCCATGGTTCTAGCTATTTTTCCATAGAATATGCAGAGTATTATACCCAGTTTCCTGCACATAATACTGTTATCGTGAATGGGAGATCAAAATATCCTGAGATGAAAAGCAATCATCCGTTTCATCTGGTAGCTTCTTATCCCGAAAGTCAGCGGCAAGAAGGCCTCCTGCCAGGATACACCTTTTCGGATGTTACTTTTCTTGAGCCCGAAACGAATTCAAACCAAAGAAGAGTGATGGGAATTGTCAAGAACGGAGCAAATACAGGATATTATATTGATGTTTTCCGTTCCAGACAAAATACAGGAAACGATATCAAACACGAGTATTTTTATCACAACCTTGGTCAAAGCTTGTCCTTGAAGGATAGAAATGAACATGAATTGAACCTTGTCCCAACCGAACAACTGGCTTTTGGAGATGGGGACCTTATGGCATATGACTATATGTGGGATAAGCAACATGTGCAATATGGCCAGGATTTCAAAGGAAGATTCGATTTGAAGGTCAAGGAGGAAACCGTTTCTATGAACTTGTGGATGAAAGGAGAGGGGCAAAGAGAGATTTTTTCCGTTCTTTCTCCAAGATCGACTGCTTTTAGAGGTGAGGGGCTTTTGCCCAAAGATTTGGAAGAAGCACCAATCCCTACACTTGTAGTAAGGCAGAATGGGGAAGCCTGGACCAAACCTTTTGTGGCCATTTATGAACCTATGCTTAATGATAATGGAAGCATCCTCTCTGTAGATTATTTTGGTGGCAATGAATGGGTGGGCATTAAAGTGAGTAACAAATCGGGTAGAGAGGACTTTATCTTTTCAAGCGATAAAGGAGGTGAGGAAATCCTTTATGAAGGAATGCGGATGAGCGGTACTTATGGCATTATTTCAAAAGACAATAGTGATTTTACCTTGTTCTTAGGCAATGGAGAGGGTATCGCCTTTGGAAATTATGAGTTAAAAGCGAAGAAAAATGGGGCTGTAGCTTTACAAAAAACAGGCGAAGAGTGGCAACTTATGGCTGATGTGCCCATGAGGCTGGGCATGCCAATTGAAAACACAAAGCAAAAATTAGTACTTGAGCTCAAATCTGGAGAACAGTTCAATGGGACAGTAGATAAAAAAATGAAAAAAGTCTTTTTTGATCTGCCCGTTTTGCCTTACGGTTCTTTCAGGATAGTTAATTTAAAATAGAAGGGCTTGAAGATGACAGATATACTAGGATTTGACATAAATAAGGCATCTTGTTTCATACAAAGTTCAGCATTCCGGAATTTGGGGGAAACCATTCTAGCCTATTGAATACAGATGGGTTTTCAGCTTTTCGTACTAGTCCTGTTATGACTAGAGAGGTAATTGAAAAGGGAAGTGTCCTTAAAGAAACCGATAAGATATGAAATACTTAAAAATGAAATATTTACTTACCATACTGTTTTTGATGCATGTGTTTGGACTCCAAGCTCAAAAGCTAGTGGTATATGATGTGCCAAAAGAGTATCTGTATTCTGCGCATAATGATGACTTCACTGTACTGGTTCGCGTTCCTGGAGAAGAATGGCAGGATCTTTATGAATATAAAGTGGAAGTGGATATGGATACCCGTTCGAAGGCTTCTATGGTATACTTTGATTTTGCCGGCAAAGTGGATGTCATGGTCAAAGTCAACAATGGTCTTGTTTCCCAAGCCAAAATAAGACCAACCTCCTTAAACCTGCAACCAAAAACACAAGGTAACCTTATCACGTTTTCGTTGGAAAAACCTACTAAGCTTTCCTTGGAAGTAAATGGAGATAAACTCCGCAACCTTCACATTTTTGCCAATTCAATAGATCAATCACCACCCGACTTTAATGATCCTGATTTAATTTATTTTGGGCCTGGGGTGCATCAACCAGGAGATGCTCCTGGCAATGTCTATCATATCAAATCTGGAAAGACTGTATATGTGCATGGAGGGGCTATTGTGAAGGCCAAGTTCTTAATCGATTCCGCTGAGGATGTGAAGATTCTTGGCAGAGGAATAGTAATGCAACCGGAGAGAGGGGTGGAAATACGTTATTCAAAAAACATCACAGTGGATGGCTTGATCTTTATTAATCCAAAGCATTATACCATTTACGCAGGCCAATCAAAAAATATAACTGTTCGCAACATTAAATCATTTAGCAGCTCAGGTTGGACAGACGGCATTGACATGATGTCTTGTTCATATGTGGAAATCGATGATGTGTTTATGCGCAACTCGGATGATTGTATCGCCATTTATGGACACCGTTGGGATTTTTATGGGAGTGCAAGGAACTACAAGATCACTAATTCTACCTTGTGGGCAGATATTGCACATCCTATTAATATTGGCTTGCATGGCAATGCCGATTATGAAGGCGATACTATTGAAAACATCGTTTTTTCTAACATCGATATTCTGGAACATGACGAAGATGATCGTAACTATCAAGGGTGCTTTAGTATAGTGGCTTCCGATAAAAACCTTGTAAGGAATGTAACTTTTGATGATATCAGGGTCGATGATATTCAAGAAGGCCAGATTTTTAATATCCGGGTACTCTATAATGAAAAGTACAGTGCAGCACCAGGTAGAGGCATAGAAAATATTCATTTCAAAAATATCGCATACAACGGCACTTATGCCAATCCGTCAATTATTCATGGGTTTGATAAGGAAAGGAAAATCAAAGGATTAACCTTTGAAAATGTCAGATTCAACGGAACTAAGGTTCTGAGCGCTGACCCTGAATATATTCAGGTTGGCGACTTTGTAGAAGGAGTCAAATTCAAAAAATAAGATACTTAAATGGGTAAAGATGTACATGGCGAAACAATTCAATATTAATCGATCTAGTCGGGCTTATAAAGCTTGTGCCAAGGAAAAAACAGCAGACGCACGTTGTTGGGTTTGGGCAAAATATACATTGATTGCTCTTATCTTATTCATTTGGGGCTGTAGCAACACAGATGTTGGCTATAAGGAAATAGTCATCAAAAATCCACTGGATATTGACAGGGCATCTGAAACTATTGGGATACCTAGAGACGAGTTGAAATCCTTGGAAGAAAAATTCGGTCTGGAAAATCTCTTGATAAAGGAAAAGGGACAAGAAGCGTACCTGGTAAGACAATTGATTGATTATGATCTGGACGGGGAAGTGGATGAAGTATTGTTCCAAATTGATATCAAAGGAAATGAAGAAAAGCACCTTGTCGTTGAGGGTAAAGAAAACGGTGCCTCTTTTCAGCCCGACAGCAAATTGACGACCTATTCTCGCTTTATTCCTGAGAGGACCGACGACTATACCTGGGAAAATGATCGGGTTGCCTTTAGAACCTATGGACCGGAAGCACAAAGATTGGCAGAAGAAGGCAGTCCAGATGGCACCTTGTCAAGCGGAATTGACTTATGGCTAAAGCGAGTAGAATACGCTATTATCGACAAATGGTACGAGAAAAATTTAGAATCCATAGGATATTATCATATTGATCATGGGGAAGGCTATGATCCTTATCATGTGGGACCAAGTCGAGGAGTTGGTGGAACCGGGGTATATATAAATGACAGCATATATGTTTCAAAAAACTTTACCTCTTATAAAACAATAGCAACTGGACCAATCAGGACAGTATTTGAGTTGACGTATGCGTCCTGGAAGGGCGGTGATCAAACCATTGCTGAAACCAAAAGAATAAGTTTAGATCTCGGTTCAAACTTTACACACTTTGAGATACAGCTTACCTCTAATAATGAGGTGGGTAATTATATGACGGGGATTACACTTCATGACAAAAAGGGAGAGGTAGCTTATGACAAGGATGAGGGATGGATTTCTTACTGGGAGCCTATGAATGATGTGAGCTTGGGAACAGCTATAGTGACAAATCCCAAAAAAGTGAAGGAAGTTGTGGAGCGAAGGGTAAACTACCCCGATCAAAGTCATATTTTGGCTATCCTCAACATCGAAGGTAACAAAGTAGATTACTATGCAGGGTTCTTTTGGGAGAAAAGCAATCAGTTTGGGTCAAAGGAGGAGTGGGAAATGAATATTGAAGAGCTTTCGGAACGCATACAAGAGCCATTAATCGTAACATATCGATAGAGGAAGAGATATACTTTTCTTTGCCTGTCAATCATAATGATACTTCAGTATGCTGAAGTGAGGGGGAGCTTTATGCTATTGATAATTTGAAGATGCTAATTTCAAAGGCTTAAATGAGCCTTTTTGGAAAGACAATTTTTGTTGTGGTAATCTGAACAAAAGCAATGACAAAGAATGATAAAGTTTAATAAAGAGTTTTTTTTGGAGATAAGGCAGAAAGTCAAATTGCAAGATCGTTGGGTCGACTATGGGCTTTATGTTATAGTGATCGCACTCAATATAATATTGATATTTATGCTTACTGCCTGTAATTCAAAACCGACAATGGATATCAGTCATCCTTCATTTGCCATTCATGTAGAGCCTTATCGCTCTGAGGTATGGGTGGCAGACCAAGGAGATGGAACTTATAAGAATCCTATTCTTTTTGCAGATTATTCGGATCCTGATGTAATACGTGTGGGAGATGACTTTTTTATGACAGCGAGTAGTTTTAATTGCATGCCTGGGTTGCCCATTCTGCACTCCAAGGACCTTGTCAACTGGACGATCATAAATCATGCGCTTAAAAGACAACTTCCTGAAGAGGTGTACAATATACCGCAGCACAGCAAGGGAGTTTGGGCACCTGCGCTAAGATATCATAAGGGTGAATTCTATATCTATTGGGGAGATCCGGACTTTGGGGTTTATATGGTAAAGACCAAAGATCCTACTAACACATGGGAGGAACCTGTGCTTGTTTTGGAAGGAAAAGGTATTATAGACCCTTGTCCTTTCTGGGAAGGGGAAGAAACTTATTTGGCGCATGCGTGGGCAGCGAGCAGGGCAGGAGTAAATAGCCTGCTAACCGTTAGAAAGATGAACCCGGAAGGAACGCAAGTCCTTGATGAAGGAACGCACGTTTTTGACGGCCATGACAATCATCATACGGTAGAGGGGCCTAAGCTGTATAAGCGAGGGGAGTACTATTATATATTGGCCCCAGCTGGAGGAGTTGAGGAGGGATGGCAACTCGCATTAAGGGCTAAAGATATTTATGGTCCTTATGAAGAGAAAATAGTCATGGAGCAAGGAAGTACTGATATAAATGGGCCACATCAGGGAGCTTGGGTGATGACTTCAGAAGAAGAGTCATGGTTCTTGCACTTTCAAGATCAAGGAGTCTATGGAAGGGTTCTTCACCTCAACCCCATACAATGGGAAGATGGCTGGCCAATGATGGGAGAAGATTATGACGGAAATGGCATTGGAGAGCCCGTTTCAGTCTACACAAAACCTTTAATAAAGGGAGAAAGTATTATTCAAACACCTCAAGAGAGCGATGAGTTTGACGAAGGAAAGCTAGGGTTGCAATGGCAGTGGTATTCCAATCCCTCTGTTAAATGGAGCGCACAAGTTCCCGGCACCGATTATTTAAGGCTTTTTGCTATGAGTATGAAAGATAATCCAAACCTATGGAATGTCCCCAACTTATTGTTGCAAAAATTGCCTGCCCCTGATTTTACTGCAACGACAAAAGTAAAGCTTAACATCGAATGGGAAACACCAGGCAAAACCGCTGGTCTCTTAATGATGGGACAATCCTATGCATATGTAGGCATTGCTTATGAGAATGGACAGTATTGGGTGCAACAAGTGGTGTGCGAAGATGCTATGAATGGCCATTCAGAAAAAATAGTGGAAAGAAAGCTACTTAAAAGCAATGAGGTGATGCTGAGGATGGAAGTCAACTATCCTCATGCTACCTGCTATTTTAGCTTTAGTCATGACGGAAATGAGTTTCAGCCAATTGGAGAAAGTTTTGAAGCGCAAAAGGACTTGTGGATTGCAGCTAAAATGGGCTTGTTTTCAGTAAGTAAGCCGGGGGTAAGAGTAGGAAGCTATGCAGATTTCGACTGGTTTAGAATAAATGAACGAAATAAAAAATAATAAAAGATGATAGGAATAAATTATAAGGTGTTGATTGTTGGGGTTGCTCTAATTTTTGTTGCTACTATTGCCTTCCCCCAATCACTATATCCGGGGCAGTTTTCAGAAAAGCTCTCTGTGGACTATAAGGCTCAATTCAAAGCGTACAACTTTGAGCTTAGCAATATTAAGCTTCTAGATGGCCCTTTCAAAGAGAATATGCAACGGGAAAGTGACTGGATTCTTTCATTTTCAACACAGCGCCTTTTGCACAGTTTTCGCACCAATGCAGGCATTTATAATGGTTTAGAAGGTGGATATGATACTGTGAAAAAGCTGGGAGGATGGGAGTCGCTTGATTGTGAGTTGAGGGGGCATAGCATTGGCCACATCCTGTCAGGGTTGGCGCTTCTGCATGCCTCTACAAAGGAGGAGGTATACAAGTTAAAAGCCGATAGCTTGGTCACAGGTTTGGCGGAGGTTCAGCATGCACTCAATCAGGGCGGCTATCTTAGCGCATTTCCTGAAAATTTGATCAATCGTAATATTGCAGGCCAAAGGGTATGGGCGCCTTGGTACACTTTGCACAAACTCTTTTCTGGACTCATAGACCAATACCTCTATTGCGATAATGAAACAGCACTTGAAATAGCGAAAGACATGGCTTCCTGGGCATACGATAAGTTGAGAGAAGTATCTCATGAGCAGCGCAAAATAATGATACGCAATGAGTTTGGTGGTGTTAATGATTCTTTTTATAGCTTATATAGCATTACTGGAGACCCTGAGCACAAATTTTTGGCAGAATTCTTTTATCATGAAGAAATGCTTGATCCTTTATTGAGCAAGGAGGATGTTTTGGAAAAAAAGCATGCCAATACCTTTATACCTAAATTGATAGGGGTATTTAGAGGTTATGAGCTCGAAGGCAAAGAAGAATATCATGATATCGCTAAATTTTTCTGGAATACAGTTGTAGACCATCATACATTCGTCACTGGTAGTAATAGCGATAGAGAAAAATTTTTCAAGCCAGACAATCTTTCAGAGCACCTTACAGGATATACGGGCGAGTCTTGCAATGTTTATAACATGCTTAAACTGACACAACATTTGTTTGCTCATGAGCCTAATGTAAAGTATGCCGATTACTATGAAACGGCGCTATATAATCATATACTGGGACAGCAAGATCCCGCAACAGGTATGATAGCGTACTTTTTGCCCATGTTGCCTGGAGCACATAAAGTATATAGCACACCTGAGCAGTCATTTTGGTGCTGTGTTGGAACAGGATTTGAAAACCATGCAAAATATGGGGAGGCTATCTACTATCATGATCACGACGCCTTATATATTAATCTTTTTATAGCTTCAGAGCTATCTTGGAAAGATAAGGGAGTGAAAATTCGTCAGGAAACAGCTTTCCCGCAAGAGGAAACTTCTGTGTTTACGATTAGCACTGAATCTCCCACCGATATGTCACTTCATATCCGTTATCCTTCTTGGGCAACATCGGGAGCTACCGTAAAAGTTAATGGCAAAAAGATCAATATAAAACAAAGACCTGGAAGCTATATTGCTATAAACCAGAGGTGGAATGATGGCGATAAAATAGAGGTGAATTTTCCTATGGCACTTAAGATAGTGCCAACACCCGATGATCCAAATAAAGTAGCCTTTACTTATGGCCCTATTGTCTTAGCAGGAAAAATGGGGACAAAAGGTATGAAAGAACCTGCGCCTTACTCCAATCCAAATCTGCATAATGATTACTATACCTACGATTACCATGTGCCATCAGAGATGACCCATGAATTAAAAATGAACAAGAAGTATATCGATAGATATATAGAGCCTGGTCTCGAGCCACTTTCCTTTAATATCAAGAATGAGAATATCACCTTAGCACCTATATATAATATTCATCGAGAACGATATGTGATTTATTGGGATCTGATAAACAAAGAATAGACAGGCCTTTTGGTGAAATTTTAAAAAGCATAAAATATATAATTATTAAATAATGGAAAAGTTTAGAATCTACCTTCTAGGATTAATTTTGATTGGAAGCGTTTTTGGATGCGACGAAAAAGAAAGATATAGTTTCGATGTTAATGCTAATTTAGATTATTGTGTGGCACAGGCCTCAAAAACCTTAGAAGTCATTCCTGGTGATTCTCTTATGCCCCGGAATATTGCGAAAGACGAGAAGGATTGGAAGTTTGTACCTATTGAAGATTGGACTAGTGGTTTTTGGCCAGGAACTTTATGGTACCTATATGAATATACCGGAGATGAGAAATGGAAGGAAGAGGCAGATAAGTTCACAGGATACCTCACCCCCTTGTCACAAGCTCCGGCCGATAATCATGATTTAGGATTTATGGTCTTTTGTAGCTTTGGAAATGGCTATCGCCTGACAAACAACCCCGAATATAAAGAGGTGATTTTGCGGACCTCCGATACCTTGACTGCCCTTTATAATCCTATAGTGGGCACCATGCTCTCATGGCCGGAAATGGAAGAAAAAATGAACTGGCCCCATAATACCATTATTGATAATATGATGAATATGGAGATGCTCTTCTGGGCAAGTAAAAATGGAGGAACGGACTCACTCTACGATATTGCTGTTAGCCATGCACGTGTTACGATGCAAAATCAATTCAGGGATGATTATACGGTTTACCATGTTGTCGTTTATGATAAGGAAAATGGAAAGAAAATTAAGGGAGTAACGCACCAAGGTTATGCCGACGAATCTTTCTGGGCACGAGGACAGGCTTGGGCTATCTACGGGTATACCATGACTTATAGGGAAACCGGAGACCAGGAGTTTTTGGATTTCGCCCAGAAAGTGACAGACGTATATCTACAAAGATTGCCCGAAGATAAAATTCCTTTTTGGGATTTTGATGCTCCTAATATTCCTGACGAACCTAGAGATGCTTCTGCAGCGGCTATAACAGCATCGGCTTTGTTAGAACTATCCACCTATTTAAATGATGCTGATAAGGCAGCTTACTATCGTGAATCCGCCAAAGAAATGATAAAAGAACTTTCTTCTCCCGATTATCAGAGCAATGGCCAAAATCCTGCGTTCCTTCTACATTCCACCGGGCATTACCCCCATGGTTATGAAATTGATGCCTCTATTAATTATGCCGATTATTACTATATAGAAGCGCTTTTAAGACTGAAAAAGCTGGAAGAAGGGAAGCCTGTTATTGATAAGGCATTTCTGGGCCAGTTGATAAGATAGGTTATACAGGAGTCAGATAACTCAGAAAGATAAGGATGACAGTTCAACGATGGAAAAAGCTGAAGAAAATACCGAAAGCACTAAGAATCTTCTATATTGTGCCCTGAATTATTTTTCTGACTTTAGCAAAATCTCATATCGATCATACTAAACAAACATGAATAAGAAATTACTTTTGGCCTCAATCGTGGCGGCCCTCGGAGGACTGCTCTTTGGCTTTGATACAGCTGTCATTTCAGGAGCGGAGCAATCCATCAAAGATGTCTTCCAGCTAGACGGCTTCTGGCATGGTTTCACCAACTCCATCGCCCTTATCGGGACTATTCTGGGAGCCTTGTTTTGTGGACGGCCGTCAGACAAATATGGGAGAAGGAATGTGCTGATTGTATTGGCAGTATTTTATGCCATTTCCGCAATAGGCAGTGGATTGGCCAATTCCTGGCACTCCTTTTTATTCTATAGGTTCCTCGGTGGATTGGGTGTGGGGGCCTCTTCTGTCATTGGCCCCATGTATATATCAGAAATATCCCCAGCCAGGCTTCGCGGCCGACTAGTGGCTCTGTTCCAGTTCAATATCGTCTTCGGTATTCTGGTCGCCTTCTTCTCAAATTACATGATCAATAAATATGTGGAGGTAGATGCCTGGAGATGGATGCTGGGCGTAGAAACACTGCCCGCCGCAGCCTTTTTTGCCATGCTGTTCCTCATCCCTGAAAGCCCTCGATGGCTGGTGAAGAAAAATAGGGATAAAGAAGCTGCCGATGTTTTGGAAGCCCTGGGAATCGAACATCCACAACAAGTGCTGGTAGAAATCGAAGACTCGCTTATGCAAGAAAGACAGGGCATAAAAGAAAAGTTGTTCTCAGGAAAATACTCATTCCCTATCATGCTCGCCTTCCTGCTGGCCACATTTAACCAGTTTTCGGGCATCAATGCCATCATGTACTATGCCCCAAGAATATTTGAAATGACTGGTCTGGCCAAAGATACGGCCTTGCTCCAGGTCGTGGTCATTGGGTTCACCAACATGCTCTTTACTGTTGTGGCCATGTTCATTATCGATAAGTTCGGGCGCAAGCTGTTGATGAAGATAGGTTCGATAGGTATGATCATTTCGCTTGGACTGACAGCCCTGGCCTTCTACAGAGCCGATTTTACAGGCTATTCCGTGCTGATTTACCTGGTCAGCTTCATTGCTTTCTTTGCCTTTTCCCAAGGAGCTGTTATCTGGGTGTTCCTGTCAGAGGTATTTCCCAATGCAGTCCGAGCCAAGGGGCAGGCTTTTGGCAGTCTTACCCACTGGGTTTGGGCAGCAGCATTGACATGGGTATTTCCGATAGTAGCCGAATTGCACATGGGAGGCTTCTATGCTTTTGCATTTTTCACTGTTGCCATGGTCTTTCAGCTCGGCTTTGTTTTGAAAGTAATGCCAGAAACCAAAGGTAAGTCGTTGGAAGAGCTTGAGAAAGTGCTTTTTAAGAAACAACGCATCTAAGAATATTCAACAGGAGCTCCCCTACAGTTCAAACAGAAGCGTGGGGGAGTTAAACCTTTTCTTTTGGGCGCCCTTTCCCGCTATCCGTTCCAACTCTGCGCCTGCGCACCTGTTTTTCTTAGCATCACAAGCCATACAAACCCCACACATTTTCCCTTCCTTGTTCGTGTGTGTGGCACATCTATTTACCCACCCATGGCGGGGTTTCCACTGCTATCGGGGGCGCTGCTACATTCACCGGAAGTGCAGTAGTATAGTGAGGAATGGTATTGAGGACACATGCCATGGGCGTGTATATTTAGACTATAATCCATTGGGGTACATTAAAGTCTGCTTCATTCCCAATTCAACACTCAACACTCAACATTTAACATTTAATTTCCTTCTAAATTGCCTGTCTCTATATAAAAGTCTGATGTCTTAAGTCTAAAATCTACATATCTGCCTTCACATATACCCGGCTAACTTATACATCAATATCCCAACTATCTCCCTTTCCAG
>Ga0079224_100012805_pt1 | contig 11641 bp, 13 predicted proteins | sample Stecom2015_FD_80414 | JGI IMG/M metagenome (GOLD analysis project Ga0079224, IMG submission 80414) | Agricultural soil microbial communities from Utah to study Nitrogen management - Steer compost 2015 | ecosystem: Environmental > Terrestrial > Soil > Agricultural land | place: USA: Utah...
CGGGACGACTCGTCTTCGGGCGGACCTCGCGTCGAGTCCGCACCGAGGAGATCGAGATCCCCCTCAAGGGACGCACCCTGCGCGCCCTGGTCCACCGACCCTTCGGGGTCGGGGGAGCGCGGCCCGTCGTGGTGAACTTCCACGGCGGCGGGTGGGTGCAGGGCTCGCCCGAGCAGTCCGCCTGGGCGGCGTCCCACGTCGCCGCGGGCACCGGCGCGGTCGTCATCTCCCCGTCGTACCGCCTCGCCCCGGAGCATCCCTACCCGGCGGCCGTCGACGACACCTGGGAGGCGCTCGGCTGGATCGTCGACCACGCCGACCGACTGGACGTCGACACCTCGCGCCTGGCCGTCATGGGTGACAGCGCAGGAGGCAATCTCGCCGCCGTCGCGGCCCAGCGCGCCGTCCGCGAGGGAGGACCGCGCCTTCGGGCGCAGGTGCTGATCTATCCGGCGGTGGAGATGTACGAGACGTTCGCCTCCGAGCTGCGGATGCCCGACGAGCCCGTCCTGACCTCGAAGAACATGAAGGCGTTCGTCCACCTCTACCTCGGCGACGCCTACGGGACGACGGACCCGCTCGCCTCACCGCTGCGCGCCGAGTCCTTCGACGGGCTCGCGCCGGCGTTCATCCTGACCGCCGACCACGATCCGCTCCTCGACAACGGGGTGCACTACCGCGAGGCGCTGCAACGGGCCGGCGTGCCCGTGCGGTATCGGGAATACCCGGCCTCGATCCACGGATTCCTCAGTCTGCCCGGAGTGGTTCCCGCGGCGAACGAGGCCGTCAGCGACATCATCGACTTCGTGGCCGCGCGGGTCGTGCTGGCGTCATGAGGCGCATCCGGTCGGCCGGCCTGGACCCGTACACCGACTACGAGGAGATCTCGCGGGGGTTCGCGCAGTACGACTTCCCGTGGGACATGGAGCAGTCCCTGAGCTTCGCGCTGTTCCGCACCTACGCGGTCCCGTCGATCGGACGCCTGCTGTACGACACCGGCGAGTTCACCGAGCGCACCCAGAAGCGGCACGACGACACGGCGTTGATCCTCGGCGAGATCGTCGACGAGGGACTGGAGTCGGGCCGCGGGCGGGAGGCGATCCGCCGCATGAACCAGATGCACGGCCGCTACGACATCAGTGACGACGACATGCGCTACGTGCTGGCGACCTTCGTGGTGATGCCGAACCGTTGGGTGCGGCGCTACGGCTGGCGCCGCCCCACACCGCAGGAGGACGTCGCCGGGGTTCGGTACTACCGGCGCCTGGGGCGGCTCATGGGGATCCGCGACCTGCCGGAGGATCTCGCCGGATTCGAGCGGCTCCTCGACGACTACGAGGCGCGTCACTTCGCCTACGACCCGAAGTCGCGCGCCGTCGCCGACGCCACCGTGGACCTGCTCGTGTCGTTCTATCCCCGGCCGCTCGGGCCGCTGGTGCGCCGCTTCAGCATCGCGATCATGGATCCCCACCTGCGTGAGGCACTGCGCTACGACCACCCGCCCGCGTGGTTCGAGCGGCTCTGCCACCGTGCCCTGTGGCTGCGCGGTCGGATCGTGCGCCTCCTCCCGGAGCGGCGGACGCCGCGCCGGGTGCGGGACTCCCGTCGGATCCGCTCGTATCCCGGCGGATTCCTCATCGAGGAGCTCGGCACCTGATCGCGTGTCCGATCGACCGGGAATCGACCGGGCGCCGATCTGGTTGACCCCGGTGTGAAGCTCTCGGTCCTCGATCTCGTCCCCGTCCGCACCGACCAGACCTCCGCCGACGCGCTGGCCGCCACCACCGAGCTGGCGCGGGCCGCCGATCGCCTCGGATTCGAGCGGTACTGGGTCGCCGAGCACCACAACATGCCGGCCGTCGCGGCCACCTCGCCGCCGGTGCTGATCGCCCACCTGGCGGCGGCCACCGAGCGGATCCGCGTCGGGTCGGGCGGCGTCATGCTGCCGAACCACGCGCCGCTCGCGGTGGCCGAGCAGTTCGCCATGCTCGAGGCCCTGCACCCCGGCCGCATCGACCTGGGCATCGGACGCGCCCCGGGCTCGGATCCGGTGACGTCGTGGGCGCTGCGCGGGGCGGCCGGCCGCGACGATTCCGACATCGAGAACTTCCCGCGCTATCTCGAGGACGTCGTCGCCCTCATGGACGGGCGCGGCGTGCGCGTGCCGATCCCGAACCAGCGGTACATCCTCAAGGCCACCCCGAACGCCACGACCGCACCGGTGCTGTGGCTGCTCGGATCCTCGATGTACTCCGCGCATCTGGCCGCCGCGAAGGGCCTTCCGTACGTCTTCGCGCATCACTTCAGCGGCAAGGGGACGGCCGAGGCGCTGCAGGTGTATCGCGAGCAGTTCCGACCCAGTGACCTGTGCGATCGGCCGACGACCTTCCTGACCGCGAACGTCGTGGTGGCCGAGACCGCCGAGGAGGCCGCTGCGCTGGCATTGCCGAACCTGCAGAACATGGCGCGGCTGCGCACCGGCCGCCCGATGGGGCCGGTCGACCTCGTCGAGGAGGCCGAGGCGATCGAGATGGACCCCGCGATGGACTCGCTCGTCGAGGCGGGGCTGGCGCGCATGGTGGCCTCCGACCCGCAGACCGCCGCCAAGGAGCTGATCGAGCTGGCCACTGAGTTCGCCGTCGACGAGGTCATGCTCCACCCTGTCGCCTCCGCCCGCCGCGGCACCGACCCGCGCACCTCACCCGCGCGCGTCCGCACGCTGGAGTTGCTGGCCGACAGTTTCCCCGGTTAAGCGGGGAAACCTGCACTTCGCGAGGGAAGTTTTCCTCGTGAAGTGACAGAAAACCCGGTTAACCGGGGAATCGTGTGACTCAGCCTTCGTAGACGGTAGGGATGGCCGGGTCGCCGGCGGACAGGCGGCGGGCGGCGGCGGGGAGCTCACGCAGCGAGGCTCGCAGGCGGGCCCGGGCGTCGTCGAGGGTGGAGAAGTCCACCCGGTCGCCGGCCTCGACGAGCGGCACCATCAGCTCGCGGTCGTCGCCGTCGTCGCGCGGCCGGACGTCGATGCCGACGACCTCGGCCTCGGCGACGCCGCGTGCGGTCAGCCGGCGCAGAGCGGTCTTGCGTCCCCCGACGGACACCTTGTCCTTGCTCTTCTTCGCCACCGCGACCATGCTCCCGTCGGCCGCCTCGCGCGCCACGAGCTTGTAGACGAAGCCGCTGGTCGGCACGCCCGAGCCGGTCACGAGCGAGGTGCCGACCCCGTACCCGTCCACGGGGGCGGCGGCCAGTGCGGCGATCGCGTACTCGTCGAGATCGCTCGTCACCGTGATCTTGGTGTCGGTGTTGCCGGCCGCGTCGAGCTGTGCCCGTGTCGCGCGTGCGACGTCGGCCAGGTCGCCCGAGTCGAGCCGCACCGCGCCGAGCTCGGCGCCTCCGACGTCGATCGCGTTCGCCACGCCCTGGGTGATGTCGTACGTGTCGACCAGCAGTGTCGTGCCGCGGCCGAGGGCCTGCACCTGGGACTCGAAGGCCTGCCGCTCGTCGTCGTGGAGCAGCGTGAACGAGTGCGCCGCGGTCCCGGTCGTGGGGATGCCGTAGCGGCGCCCCGCCTCCAAGTTCGAGGTCGCCGCGAACCCGGCGATGTAGGCGGCGCGCGCGGCGGCGACAGCCGACTCCTCATGGGTGCGACGACTGCCCATCTCGATGCACGGCCGGTCGCCCGCCGCCATCGTCATCCGAGCGGCGGCCGAGGCGATGGCCGAGTCGTGATTGAGGATCGACAGGATCACCGTCTCCAGGATCACGCCCTCGGCGAAGGACGCGTCGACCCGCAGGATCGGCGAGCCCGGGAACCACAGCTCGCCCTCCGGGTAGCCCCAGACATCACCGCCGAACCGGTAGTCGGCCAGCCAGTCGCAGGTCGCGTCGTCCACGACCCGGGTGCGGCGCAGGAAGTCGATCTCCTCGTCGCCGAACCGGAACGTCTCCAGTGCGTCGAGCACCCGTCCGGTGCCGGCGACCACACCGAATCGCCGCCCGCCGTTGAGCCTGCGCCCGAACACCTCGAACACGCACCGGCGTTCGGCGGTGCCGTCGGCCAAGGTGGCCTGCAGCATCGTCAGCTCGTAGTGGTCGGTCAGCAGCGCGGTCGACATGGGCTCAGCCTAGATCCCACACCGGGCTTCGGTTGTGGGCCATGACGGGCACAATGGAGACGTGACCGCGCCCACCCCCGTCGAGACCGAGAAGCCGGAGTCCGACGCGATCGTCGAACTGGAGGATCCGTGGTCGACGGTCGTGTGGAACGACCCGGTCAACCTCATGTCCTATGTGGCGTTCGTGTTCCGCACCTACTTCGGCTACACCGAGGAGAAGGCGACCCGCCTCATGCTCGCCGTGCACGAGGACGGCAAGGCCGTGGTCTCGAGCGGGCGACGTGAGGAGCAGGAACGGCACGTCCAGGCCATGCACGAGTACGGGCTGTGGGCGACGCTCGAGCGGAGTGACGTGTGAAGCCCTTCCGACGCCGACGCCGCGGCACCGTCACGGCGACCTTCCAGCTCAACGAGGCCCAGCTGCTGGCCAACCTGGCGAGCCAGATCATCGAGCTGCTCGAGGATCGCAACGGGCCGCGCGAGTCCGAGCCCGACCCGCTCGCCCAGCTGGTCGGGATGACCGGACCGGTCTCTCCCCCCGAGGACCCGGTGCTGGCACGGCTGCTTCCCGACGCCTACCGCGACGACCCGCAGGATGCCGCCGAGTTCCGCAGGTTCACCGAGCAGACCCTGTCGGCGGGCAAGGTCGCCAACGCCCGCGTGGTCATCGACACGCTGCGTGAGGGCGGCCTCGACGTCGGCGCCGCGAACGTCGAGGTCGAGCTGGACGCCGGTCAGGTCATGGCCTGGCTCCGCTCGCTGACCGACATCCGGCTCGCTCTGGCGGTGCGTCTGGGCATCGAGACCGAGGAGGACGTCGAGCGGATCGCCGAGTCGGGCGACGACGCGACGCTCGCGATGGGCGATGTGTTCGACTGGCTCGGCTTCGTGCAGGAGACGCTGGTCCAGGTGGCCTGAGCGGTCCGTCCGGACCGCGGATGGGTGACCGGACCCGTCGCCGCGGTCGATAGACTCTGCAATCGTGTTGACCATCCTGCGCGAGCACGTGGACGCGATCATCGCCCACGCGCGCCGCGACCACCCGGACGAGGCCTGCGGCGTCATCGCCGGGCCCGTCGGCTCGGACAGGCCCGAGCGCCTCGTCCCGATGCTCAACGCCGCGATGTCGCCGACGTTCTACGAGTTCGACTCCGGCGACCTGCTCAAGCTCTACCGCGAGATGGACGACAACGACGAGGAACCGGTCGTCATCTACCACTCGCACACGGCGACCGAGGCCTATCCGTCGCGCACCGACGTGAATCTCGCCTCCGAGCCCGGCGCGCACTACGTCCTGGTGTCCACCCGCGACGGCGCCCACGAGTCCGGCGAGGTGGAGTTCCGCTCCTACCGGATCGTCGACGGTGAGGTCACCGAGGAAGAAGTTCGCATCGTCGACCGTTACACCGATGACAGCGGCGACGCCGCTGCCGATCCAGTCCCCGAAACCGAAGGTGAAGCCTGACATGGCCGTCGAGGTCCGCATCCCCACGATCCTGCGCCCCCACACCGGGGGTGAGCGCGCCGTCCAGGCCGACGGTGCGACGCTGTCCGCCGTCATCGACGACCTCGAGAAGAACCACGAGGGCATCAAGGAGCGTCTGCTCGAGAACGGTCAGTTGCGTCGCTTCGTCAACGTCTACGTCAACGACGAGGACGTGCGGTTCACCGGTGGACTCGACACCGAGATCTCCGACGGCGACACGGTCGTCATCCTGCCCGCGGTCGCGGGCGGTGCGGCCTGAGCATGCGTTTCGACTCGCTCGTCGACTCGGTCGGTCACACGCCGCTGGTCGGGCTGCCGAACCTGTCGCCGAGTGACGACGTGCGACTGTGGGCCAAGCTCGAGGACCGCAACCCGACCGGCTCGATCAAGGACCGTGCCGCGCTGTCGATGATTCTCGCGGCCGAGGCCGACGGATCCCTGACGCCCGGCTGCACGATCCTGGAGCCGACGAGCGGCAACACCGGCATCTCGTTGGCGATGGTGGCGCGTCAGCGCGGCTATCGCCTCATCTGTGTGATGCCGGAGAACACCTCGACCGAGCGTCGCCAGCTGCTCACCATGTGGGGCGCCGAGGTGATCAGCTCGCCCGCGGCGGGCGGGTCCAACGAGGCCGTGCGCGTCGCCAAGCGGCTCGCCGAGGAGAACCCCGACTGGGTGATGCTCTACCAGTACGGCAACCGAGCCAACGCGGACGCGCACTACCGCGGCACCGCGCCGGAGATCCTCGAGGACCTGCCCTCGATCACACACTTCGTCGGCGGACTGGGCACCACCGGGACGCTGATGGGCGTCGGCCGGTTCTTCCGCGACCACAAGCCCGACGTGCGGATCGTCGCCGCCGAGCCCCGGTACGGCGAGCTCGTGTATGGCCTGCGCAACCTCGACGAGGGATTCGTCCCCGAGCTCTACGACGCGTCTCTCATCGACTCGCGGTTCTCGGTCGGCCCCCGCGACGCCGTGCGGCGGGTGCGCGAGCTGATCGACCACGAGGGCATCTTCGCCGGCATCTCCACCGGCGCGATCCTGCACGCCGCGCTCGCCCAGGCGGCGAAGGCGGTCAAGTCCGGCGAGCGGGCGGACATCGTCTTCGTGGTCGCCGACGGCGGATGGAAGTACCTGTCGACCGGGGCCTACGAGGGCACGATCGACGAGGCCGAGGAGCGTCTCGAGGGCCAGCTCTGGGCCTGACCTGTTCACGTCGTGGGCGAGCCGTTAGCCTTCCTTGCGTGAGCGACATCGTCGTGTTCTCGGGCAGTGCCCACCGCAAGCTCGCCGAGGAGATCTGCAGCAACCTCGGGGTGGTCCTGAGCCCGTCGGTCACGACGCGGTTCAGCAACGACTGCCTCCAGGTGCAGCTGCTCGACAACTGCCGCCAGAAGGACGTCTACATCGTTCAGCCGCTCGTCCCGCCCACGCAGGACCATCTGATGGAGCTCCTGCTGATGGTGGACGCGGCGCGGGGTGCCTCGGCGGCCTCCGTGACCGTGGTCGTGCCGCACTACGCGTACGCGCGCTCGGACAAGAAGGACGCCTCGCGCATCTCGATCGGCGGCAAACTCGTCGCAGACCTGATGGCGACCGCAGGCGTGCGGCGGGTCGTGACGATGACCCTGCACGCGCCCCAGGTGCACGGCTTCTTCGCGATGCCGGTCGATCACCTCACTGCGCTCGGGGAGCTGGCCGAGCACTACCGCGCCCAGGACCTCAGCGATGCGATCGTCGTCTCGCCCGACTTCGGCAATGCCAAGACCGCCTCGCAGTTCGCCCGCCTGCTCGGCCTGCCGGTGGCGGCGGGCAGCAAGCAGCGCAAGGCCGACGACAAGGTCGTGATCGACACGATCGTCGGCGACGTGGAAGGCAAGCGGGCGATCATCCTCGACGACGAGATCGCCACCGGCGGCTCGATCGTCGAGCTGATGGACAAGCTCGAGGAGTGCGGCGTGACCGAGGCGTCCGTCGCGTGCACGCACGGACTGTTCGTCGGCAAGGCCGTCGAGCGGTTGCGCTCGCACCCGGCGATCACCGAGGTGGTGACGACCGACACCGTCCCGCCGCCGGAGGGCTGGCCCGAGCTGACGGTGCGTTCGGTGGCGCCGCTGTTCGCCGAGGCGATCGCCCGGATCCACGCCGGGGAGTCGGTGTCGAGTCTGTTCGACGGGGTCGACCCGGCGCACGCGCCGCCGCAGCCCAAACTGCCGCTGTGAGACTCAGTCCTCCAGCTCGGCGATGAGTCGGTCGAGCAGCCGACGAAGGGTGCGTCCGTCGGACTCGCTCATCGCGAGTCCCTCGACGAGCCGCGTCGGCACGTCCGCGACCCGCTCGCGCATCCTTTGGCCCTCCGGGGTGGGGGCCACGAGCACGCGGCGCTCGTCGTTCCGATCGCGGGTCCGGGTCACCAGCCCGGCGCTCTGGAGGCGCTTCAGCACGGGAGTCAGGGTCCCGGAGTCCAGGTGGAGCCGGGCCCCGAGCTCGCCGACCGCGAGCGGCTCGCCGGCGTCCCACAGGGCCAGCAGGCACAGGTATTGCGGGTAGGTCAGACCGACCTCGGTGAGGAGCTCGCCGTAGCGCCGCGTCACCGCGCGCGACGCGGCGTACAGCGGCAGGCAGATCTGTCGGTCCAGGGCCAATTGCGGGTGGGTCGCGTCCACCGCGCCAGCCTACCGATGGCGCAATTGAATTGCACGCAATAGAGTTGCGGCCGTGAAGCCGCTCTACACCGCCACCGCCGTCGCCACGGGCGACGGACGCAACGGACACGTCGAGTCCACCGACGGTCTACTGTCCGTCGACGTCCGCACCCCGCAGGAGATGGGCGGGCTCGGCGGCGCCACCAACCCCGAACAGCTCTTCGCCGCGGGCTACGCGGCCTGCTTCCACTCGGCGCTGCGCCTGGTCGCCCAGCGGGCCGGGGTGGACGTGGGCGAGTCCGAGGTCGTCGCCGACGTCTCGCTCGGGCAGGCGGGGGAGGGCTTCGGTCTGGCGGTCGGTCTGGAGATCACCGTCCCGGGCGTCGATCGCGAGCAGGTCCGCACCCTCGCCGAACAGGCACACCGGGTGTGCCCGTACTCGAATGCCACGCGCGGCAACGTCGAGGTCACCCTCACCGTCGCCTGAGGTCAGCGGACGCCGCGGATCCGCACCACCGCCGACGCGCCGATCAGGCCCACGATCCCAGCCGTGACGTAGAGGCCGAAGTACCCGCCCCACGTCGTCACGATCGGTGCGGCGATCACCGGGGCGACCACCTGGGGCAGGGCGTTCGCGATGTTGATGACGCCGAGGTCCTTGGCGAACCCCGCCTCGTCCGGCAGGACCTCGGTGATGATCGCCAGGTCCACCGCGAGGAACGCGCCGAAGCCGACCCCGAGCACCACGGCGGCCGTCAGCACGCCGGGCCAGGTCTGCCATGAGGCGAGCATCAGCGACGCCACCGCGACCACCACGCCCGACCAGACGACGAAGACCCTCCGTCGCCCGATCCGGTCGGACCACCGGCCCGCGATCACCGCCGAGACCGCCACGACGACCGAGTACAGCGCGATCACCACGAACAGTGCGTCGTCCGGATTCGCGACCCCGACCGCGTCGCCGAGGAAGTACAGCAGGTACAGGGTCGCGATGGCGTTGCCGAGGTTGACCACGAACCGGGTCAGCCAGGCCCAGGCGAAGTCCGGGTGGCGGCGCGGAGAGACCCAGAACGATCGCGCGAACGCGGCGACGTCGAAGGCGGGACGCTCGGCCAGCGGAGCGTCGTGACTGCGGACGAGGTAGGGCGCCGCACTGACCAGCAGGAACGCCGCGCAGGCGAGATAGCCGCCGCGCGTGCCACCGGACGAGACCGCCAGCCCCGCCCCGCCCAGGATGCCCACGGTCTGTCCGAGACTGACCAGTCCGCCGGCCCAGGCGCGTTGGGCCGTGGGCACCCGATCGGGCAGTGTTGCGGTGATCGCGGCGAGAGAGGCGTTCACCGCCGCCTGGACCAGGCACCATCCGACCAGGACATGCCACAGCGCACTCGCCCCGGACAGGACCGTCAGGCCGACCGCGCCAGCGAGCGAGCCGCCGCCGATCCACGGAACCCGGCGGCCGAGCCGCCCGATCGTGCGATCGGACAGAGCGCCGAAGAGGGGATTGGCGAGCATCGAGATGGCCGCGCCCGTGCCCGTGACGATGGCGAGGGCGGTCTCCTTGCCCTCACCGACGATCTCCTCGGTCTGCAGCGGCAGAAGCACCGACAGCGGCCCGAAGAACGCCACGTACGTGCCGAGGTTGACCAGGGCGATCGACAGGAGCCACGGCAGCCGGACGGGTGTGGTGGGGCGGACGTCGGCGCTCATGCGGACTTCTGCGCCGCGATCGTGTCGCGGTACCAGGCGAACGAGTCCTTCGGGATGCGGCGCTGGGTCGGGTAGTCGACGTAGATCAACCCGAACCGCTGCGAATATCCTTCGGCCCACTCGAAGTTGTCCATCAGCGACCAGTGGAAGTACCCGCGCACGTCGACCCCGGCCTCGATCGCCGCGTGCAGTGCCCGCAGGTGCGCCGCGGTGTACTCGATCCGACGTTCGTCGCGCACGCGCCCCTCGGCGTCGGGCTCCTCGTTGAAGGCGCCACCGTTCTCGGTGATGAGGATCGGTGGCAGTGCGTCGCCGTAGGTGTCCCGCAGTCCGACGAGCATCTGCGTGAAGCCTTCGGGGATGATCGGCCAACCGAAGTCGTTGTACTGCAGGCCCTCCGGGGTGACCGGCTCGAATCCGATGTCCGAGCCGGGCGCGGCGGGAGCGACGTACTGCGGGTTGTAGGAGTTCACCCCCAGGAAGTCCACGGGCTGGGAGATCAGCGCCAGGTCCCCGTCCTCCGCCTCGGGGTCCATGATCCCCGCCAATGGCCAGCTCCCGAGCAGGATCGGGTCGAGGAAGGTCTGGTTGTAGATCAGGTCGAACAGGTCGGCGGCGTCGCGCGCCTCGGGAGAGTCGTCGATCGGCCGGATCTGGGCGTGGTTGTTGGCCGGTCCGACCTGGCGGGCTCCCGCGGCGCGCAGGGCCTGGACCGCCTTGCCGTGGGCCACGAGCTGGTGCCAGGCGACCCGCAGGGCGCCGAAGCCGAGGGCCTTGCCCGGGGCGTGGGTGCCGTCGCCGTGGCCGAGCAGGGTGAACACGACCGTCTCGTTGAGCGTGAACCAGCGGGTGACCCGATCGGCCAGCCGCTCGCCGACCACGTGCGCATATTCGGCGAACCGGTCGGTGATGGTGCGGCTCTCCCACCCGCCCTCGGCCTCAAGCGCCTGCGGCGAGTCCCAGTGGAACAGGGTCGCGCTGGGCTCGATCCCGTGCTCGAGCAGGGTGTCGACGAGCCGGTCGTAGAAGTCCAGCCCGCGCGGCTCGACCCGGACTCCGTCCGGCTGGATCCGCGGCCACGCGATGGAGAAGCGGTAGGCGTCGACGCCGAGCTGGGCCATCGCCGCGACGTCCTCGCGGTAGCGGTGGTAGTGGTCGCAGGCGACGTCGCCGGTGTCGCCGCCGCGGACCCGGCCGGGCGTGTGGCTGAACTCGTCCCAGATCGACCGGCCCCGGCCGTCCTCGTCGACGGCCCCCTCGATCTGGTAGGAGGCGGTGGACACGCCCCAGATGAAGTCCGCTCCGAAGTGAGGTACGTCACGCATGGCCCCCATCCTGCCGCGTACCGGCGTCGTCGGGCGCGGGTTGTGGCCCCACGGCGGGGCGGGACTGTCTACGCTCGGACCTGTGAGCGACGCACCCATCGGCATCTTCGACTCGGGCTTCGGCGGTCTGACCGTCGCCCGGGCGGTGCTCGACCAGTTGCCGCACGAGCCGATCGTCTACCTGGGTGACACGGCGCGTCAGCCGTACGGACCGAAGCCGATCTCCCAGGTGCGCGCCTATGCACTGGAGTGCCTCGACCACCTCGTCGACCAGGGTGTGAAGGCCCTGGTGATCGCCTGCAACTCGGCGAGTGCGGCCGTGCTGCGTGATGCGCGCGAGCGCTACGACGTGCC
>Ga0079224_100012806_pt1 | contig 11641 bp, 9 predicted proteins | sample Stecom2015_FD_80414 | JGI IMG/M metagenome (GOLD analysis project Ga0079224, IMG submission 80414) | Agricultural soil microbial communities from Utah to study Nitrogen management - Steer compost 2015 | ecosystem: Environmental > Terrestrial > Soil > Agricultural land | place: USA: Utah...
AAAATCGTCATCGATAGGAAGGGCGGTGGTTGAGTCTGCGTGAAATAAGCGCTCTTCCAGCCCTAACATTAGGATGGTATTAAGTTGGGATACTACACGTGCGGCCCAATAGTAGCGCTGCATAAAGACTTCACTGGCCAAACGGTCGGGTGTGGCCTCAAAGCCATAAATTTCGGCCAGTTTAGGCTGGATATCAAACAATAGTCTGTCTTCAGCGCGGCCGCATAATAAGTGAAGTTCCACGCGCAAACGCATAAAAGCCAAACTTACGCGCTCTAAAGCTCGTAACTCGGCTTCAGTCAGCAATTGGCTTTCTGCAATGTCTTTCCAGCTTTTGCCTAAACCAGCTGCCATGGCAAGCCATTGCAGCATTTGTAAGTCACGTAGGCCCCCTGGGGATTCTTTACAGTTTGGTTCTAAGGCGTAGGGCGTATCGTGGTATTGCTGATGGCGCTGACGCATCTCAGCCCGCTTGGCTACATAAAATGCTTTCGGATCAAGGTTGGTATATAAGCGGTGGCGTAATTCGATAGCGGTGGTTTTAAGCCCTGCCACCCAGCGGGCTTCAAGTAAAGAGGTTTGCGTGGAGATATCCGCATCGGCTTCTTCTAGGCATTGTTCTACGGTACGTACCGCGTGGGCCGGTTTTAAACCGGCATCCCACATTGCCGCCAGCAGCTGTTCTACACGTTGCGTATCGATGCTGTCGGGTTCATGCTGCAGAACAATAAGCAGATCTATATCAGATTCTGGGTAAAGCTCTTGTCGTCCATAACCGCCTACCGCGCATAATGCTGCCCCTGTGGGCAGCGGGTGTTTCAGTAGGAGCGCACGGAGACAACGATCAACCCCGTGGCTGAGGCGTCGCAGTAATAAATCGGGACGCCGGTTTTGCTCATAGCGGGCAATAGTGCGCTGTCGGTGCTTGAGGTAATTCGCTTTATCTGGATCAGACGAGCGCATTGCTATTGTCCTATTGCTGAAAACCTTTAACAAAGGAAGGGGGGTTCGGCATATTTGGTGAAACAGTTAGCACTTCGTAGCCGGTTTCAGTAACCAAAATACTATGTTCCCATTGCGCAGAAAGGCTACGGTCTCGAGTAACCACTGTCCATTGATCAGGTAGGGTTTTGATGTCGCGACGTCCGGCATTAATCATAGGCTCAATCGTAAAGATCATGCCCGGCTTCAGCAGCTCTCCCGTACCGGGTTTGCCGTAGTGCAGTACTTGTGGGTCTTGATGGAACTGTTGACCAATACCGTGACCGCAGTATTCGCGTACTACGGAATAGTTACGTCCTTCTGCGTGTTGCTGAATAACGTGTGCTACATCGCCTAAGCGGGCACCGGGCTTCACTTGCTCTATACCCAGCCACATGCATTCGTATGTGGTTTCGACTAGGCGACGCGCCAGAATAGAAGGCTCGCCGATATAGTACATACGGCTGGTATCACCGAACCAACCATCCTTAATCACGGTTACGTCAATATTAAGAATATCGCCGTTTTTTAGAACCTTATCGCCCGGTATACCATGGCAAATAACATGGTTAACAGACGTGCAAATTGAGCCGGGGAAGGGCGGGTAACCGGGAGGGGCATACCCTACGGTAGCCGACTTCACATGTAGGGTATTGGTAATAAAATCCATGCACAGACGATCCAGTTCTGCGGTGGTAACGCCGGCTTTGACATACTGATCTAAAAAATCCAGCGTCGCGGCTGCAGCCTGACATGCTGCCCGCATTTTGTCTAAATCTGTGGGATCTGTGACGATTGTGCTCATATTGACTTGAATAGATTGGTTAAAGAATAGTAGAATTATAGGCTTTCCTAAATTCTAGCTATGGGTTTTGCTTTTAATGCGTTTTTCGCGAGCTTGCGGCGAACACATGGTTAGCTTGGAAATACTGATCAGTTCAGGTTTTATGTTTTTAGTGTAAACCTTGCGCTCATCTTTAGATACTACGGTATCCACATTGTAATTCGGCTTTACGCTTATGCTGCTTATCAGCAGGTTGTTAAGTCATTTTTAGTAGCAGTAAATCGCGCGCCCGCTCGTCTCGGGGTGTCTGGGAACATGCCATTGTGCAGGGTCCTTACCGGATACAGAACGGGTGCAAGAAATAACCCTTGGAGAAAACCATGTCTTTAATGCGTGAAATGTTGGAAGCAGGTGTCCACTTTGGTCACCAAACCCGTTTTTGGAACCCAAAGATGGAGCAATACATCTTTGGTCAGCGTAACCGTATCCATATCATCAACTTGGAAAAAACAGTTGTTAATTATTTGGATGCGCAGAAATTCATTAGCCAGATCGCAGGTCGCGGCGGCAATGTACTGTTCGTAGGCACAAAGCGTGCGGCTCGTGAGCTAGTGGCTGCAGAAGCCGAGCGTTGCGGCATGCCTTACGTAGACAGCCGTTGGTTGGGCGGTATGATGACCAACTTCAAAACAGTAAAAACTTCTATTAAGCGTCTTAAAGACATGGAAGCCCAGCTTGCTGAAGGCGCTCTCGAGCGCATGACCAAGAAAGAAGGCTTGCTGTTCGAACGCGAAATGGAAAAACTGAACAAGTCGATTGGTGGTATTAAAAACATGAGCAAATTGCCTGATGCTCTGTTTGTTATCGACGTTGGTTACCATAAAATCGCTGTAGCAGAAGCCCGTACTTTGGGTATTCCTGTTGTGGCAGTTGTGGATACCAACCACTCCCCAGAAGGTTTGGCTAAAGTAATTCCTGGTAACGATGACTCGGCTAAAGCGATTGCATTGTACGCTCGTGGAATGGCTGACGCTGTGCTCGAGGGCCGCAACCAAGCACTTAGCGGTTTGGTTGAAGAAATCCGTGAAGGCGAAGAGTTTGTGGAAGTTGAAGCAGATGCCGACGCAGCTGCTCAAGACGAAGCAAACAACGAAGAGTAATTTTCGTTAGAAAACCCTGCCTTGCGCAGGTGGTGGCTGTTGCTGTCACGCAGTTTGCACAGCCATCGCTTAAGATTACCGCATCTGCCCCGGTTGTTCACCGGGGCGTGTCTTACAGAATTGGAGAATATCGTGGCTCAAATCACAGCATCGTTAGTTAAAGAGTTGCGCGAAAAAACCGACGCGCCAATGATGGAGTGCAAGAAAGCGCTTGTTGAAACTGATGGCGATCTGGCTAAAGCAGAAGAGCTTTTGCGCGTTAAATTGGGCAGCAAAGCTAGCAAAGCCGCTTCACGTATTACGGCAGAGGGTTTGGTTAGCGTACATATTTCTGAAGATGGCAAAGTAGGTGCTATCGTTGAAATCAACTGCGAAACCGACTTTGTGGCAAAAAACGATGAGTTTATTCAGTTTGTAGACCAAATCGCTAAACTCGTGGCCGAAACCAACCCAGCCGACTTAGCTGATCTAGCTCAAAAGTCATTGGGTGATAGCACTGTAGAGGCCGTGCGTACAGAATTAGTGGGTCGCATTGGCGAAAACATGAGCATCCGTCGCTTCCAGCGTTTTGAAACCAGCGATCAGTTGGCACAGTATGTACACGGTGGTCGTATTGCTGCTTTGGTTGATTTCGCGGGTTCACCTGAAGTCGGTAAAGACTTGGCAATGCATATCGCAGCTACTCGTCCTAAAGCTTTGGATGCAAGCGGTGTAAACCCTGCAGATATCGAAGCTGAGCGCTCCGTTGCTACACAAAAAGCTGCCGAATCCGGTAAGCCAGAAGAAATTGTTAAGAAAATGGTCGAAGGTTCCGTCGCCAAATTCTTGAAAGAAGTAACACTGCTATCTCAGCCATTTGTCAAAAACGACAAAATCACTGTCGAGCAAATGTTGAAAGAGCAGTCCGCTAAAATCTCGGCATACGCGCTTTTCGTTGTGGGCGAAGGTATCGAGCGCCGTAACGAAGATTTTGCAGCTGAAGTTGCAGCTGCTCAGTCTGGCAACTAAATAAGCTCACCGTCTGGTGTTAGTTTGGCAGGTGCCTTAATATGGCACCTGCCGTTGTGCATGACTGTTTTATATTTCATCAGTACCTATCTTTCGGAACCTCTGCCATGAACACCCCTCTTTATAAGCGAGTACTGCTTAAGTTATCCGGCGAAGCGCTAATGGGCGATGATGCGTTTGGTATTAACCGCGCCACCATTATGCGTATGACGGAAGAAATATCAGAAATTGCAGAATTAGGGGTGGAAGTTGCCATTGTTATTGGCGGGGGAAATATATTCCGTGGTATTGCCGCAGGCGCTCAAGGTATGGATCGTGCTACGGCCGACTACATGGGTATGATGGCGACCGTAATGAATGCATTGGCATTGCAAGATGCATTAAAAAACCGCGGCTTAGATGCCCGCGTGCAGTCGGCTCTTAATATAGAACAGGTCGTAGAGCCCTACATCCGTCCTAAAGCACTTCGTTACCTAGAAGAGGGTAAGGTGGTGGTATTTGCGGCGGGTACCGGAAACCCGTTTTTCACAACGGACACCGCATCCGCCTTACGGGGTGCTGAGGTTGGCGCCGAGATTGTGTTAAAAGCCACAAAGGTAGACGGTATTTACAGTGCCGATCCTAATAAAGACCCAGGCGCAACGCGTTACGCGCGTATTAGTTTCGACGAGGCTATTGTTCGTCGTCTGGAAGTTATGGATGCAACGGCCTTCGCCCTTTGCCGTGATCAGAAACTACCAATTAAGGTGTTTTCTATCAATAAGCCGGGTGCACTAAAGCGCGCTGTATGTGGTGAAGACGAAGGTACTTTAGTACACGTTTGATACAGGAATAATCATGAGTCTGTCAGAAATCCGCACATCGGCTGAAAGCCGTATGAAACGTTCTATCGAAGCTTTGGAAACCAGTTTGGCGAAGATTCGGACGGGGCGTGCCCATGCAGGTTTGCTCGATCACGTTACCGTTGACTACTATGGTTCTGCAGTACCGGTAAGCCAAGTGGCTAACGTCAGCGTAGTGGATGCTCGCACGTTAAGTTTGCAAGTTTGGGAAAAGCAGATGGCACCGGTGGTAGATAAAGCCATTCGTGAGTCTGACTTGGGTCTAAACCCCATTACACTGGGCGAAACCATTCGTGTTCCAATGCCTGCCTTAACTGAAGAGCGCCGTCGCGATTTAACGAAGCTGGTGCGTTCAGAAGGCGAAGATGCCAAAGTGGCTGTACGTAATTTACGCCGTGATGCGAACGATGGGGCGAAGCGTCTACTCAAAGATAAAGAAATTTCCGAAGACGACGAGCGTCGTTTTCAAGATGAAATTCAGCGTCTTACCGATAAGTTTGTCGCTGAAATTGATAAGGTCGTAGCGGCCAAAGAAGCCGAGGTTATGACGGTTTAATGCCGTATTTATAGGTGGGCGCGATGTCTGTTAGCTCAACACAATCTATACCCGTGTGTAGCGATACACCGCGCCACCTTGCCATCATCATGGATGGCAATGGGCGCTGGGCAACGCGCCGCTTACTTCCTCGTACCGCAGGTCATGCCAAAGGGGTGCAAGCGGTTCGACGTGTGGTCGAAGCGTGTGGGCGTCAAGGCATTCAGTATTTAACGCTTTTTGCCTTTAGCTCCGAAAATTGGCGGCGACCTAAAGAAGAAGTTTCACTGCTAATGCGGTTGTTTGTTCAAGCCTTAGAAAAGGAAGTCGATAAGCTGAACGAGCAGGGCGTGCGCTTACGCGTAATAGGCGATCTCAGCGCTTTCGAACCCAAGCTTCAAACGTTGATTCGTGCCGCAGAGCAGCGCACAGAACATAACACCACATTGCATTTAACGATCGCAGCTAATTACGGTGGTCGTTGGGATATTTTGCAAGCTACGCAGCGTTTGTTACGTGACAAACCTGAACTTGGAAATCAACCCGAGCAGCTTAGCGAAGCTCTCTTGTCCCCCTACTTATCAATGGCTTATGCCCCCGAGCCCGACCTTTTTATTCGTACGGGTGGGGAGCAGCGCATCTCTAACTTTCTTATTTGGCAGTTGGCTTACACCGAGCTGTACTTCACTGATCGTTTTTGGCCTGACTTTGGCGCCAAAGACCTAGAAGCGGCTTTTCAATGGTATGCCACGCGAGAACGGCGTTTTGGCCGTACGAGTGATCAGTTAGCACTCAATTCCTAATGGGGCGTCTATGCTCAAACAGCGAATTATCACCGCTATTGTTCTGATTGCTACCCTCGTTGTAGCGATGTCCATCCCTGCTGTTTGGCCCTTAACCGTAATACTGGTGTTGGCGGCCTCGTGTGCTATTTGGGAATGGTTGCGCTTAACATGGCCTGAAAAAGCCAGAGTGGGGGCACCGCTGATAGCGGCACTTGCTTTTGTGCTGATGCTAACGCTTGCTAATGGTTGGCAACCAAACCTTGATATGTCGGTTTGGGCGAGGGAAGCCAGAGCACATGTATTCTTAGTATTTTTGCCTCTGGTGGTGCTGTATTGGGCAATCGGCGTAAGTTTAATGCTGGCTTTTGCTCAAACTGAACGTCCTGCTTCTAAAGTGGCCTTAAGTTTATTTGGTGTGATCGCGGTGATCATCGCTTGGGCGGCTTTAAATGAAATGTTTATGTATCGCGGCGCTCTCTACCTACTCTCCATGATGGCGATTGTTTGGGTGGCGGATATAGCTGCCTACTTTTCTGGTAGAGCGATCGGTGGTAAAAAGCTGGCGCCACGCATTAGCCCCGGAAAAACATGGGCTGGCTTTTTTGGCGGTATAGTAGGGGTTGTACTTTATGTGCTGGTCACAGCGCAGTTTCAAGGCAGTTTTGCACATGCTCTAGCAGAACGTTGGTCGTGGCCAGTCGTTATTATCATTGCCGCGGGCTTAGCTGCGCTGTCGGTTATGGGTGACTTATTTGAGTCGCTTCTTAAACGACGGGCAGGCGTTAAAGACTCTAGCAACTTGCTCCCCGGTCATGGCGGCGTATTTGATCGCATCGACGCATTAATTCCAGTGGCCCCAGTAGCGTTGGTACTGGGCGGGCCATTTTTAGAAGTCATCGCCGCTGCAGCTAATTAGTTGCTCGCGTGTTATGCATTGCACCGTTTATTATTTATAGAAGAAGTAAGGGAATGAATTTTCAGCGCGTCTGTATATTAGGGTCTACAGGTTCTATTGGCTGTAGCACACTTGATGTAATTGCCCGTCATCCCGAAAAAATGGCGGTCTACGCGTTGTCGGCGCAAACTCGCATGCGTGAACTTGCCCAACAGGCGCTAGTTCATCAACCTAAGGTTGTTGTCGTCCCAGATGGCGAGGCAGCAAAGCGCTTTATTGCTGAGTTTGGTTCAACGCTGACATTGCCTGAAATTCGTCTTGGAGAAGCCGGTTTAATCGAAACCGCCTCCGATGACCAAGTCGACACGGTCATGGCGGCGATTGTTGGTGCTGCTTGCCTTGCGCCTGTGTTGGCTGCTGCAAAGTCTGCTAAACGCATCTTATTAGCCAATAAGGAAGCGTTGGTTACCGCTGGGGCCTTGTTCATGGAAACCGTTCGCCAAAGCAATGCGAGCTTAATTCCCATCGATAGTGAACATAATGCTATTTTTCAGTGTTTGCCTGAAGATTGTCGTCAGCAAATTCACAGCACCCAGCCACCAGCCAGTATCAGACGTTTATTGCTAACGGCCTCTGGGGGGCCGTTTCGCACAACCAGTTTGGACTCTTTGCCTTCGGTAACCCCTGAGCAAGCCTGCGCTCACCCGAACTGGAGCATGGGCAAAAAGATTTCCGTCGATTCAGCTACGATGCTAAATAAAGGCCTAGAGGTAATTGAGGCGCATTGGTTGTTTGCGATGCCTGCTGACAAAATCGATGTAGTTATTCACCCTCAAAGCCTAATTCATTCGATGGTCGAATACGTTGATGGCTCGGTCTTAGCGCAGCTAGGGCAGCCAGATATGCGTACTTCTATTGCCTATGGCTTGGGTTTTCCCGATCGCATCGATAGTGGGGTAGGGGCTTTAGGTTTAACCGCTTTAGGGCGGCTGGATTTTGAAGAGCCAAACTTCGAGCGCTTCCCTTGCTTAAAGTTGTCGTACGACGCATTGCGTACTTCTCACGCCGCTTGTATTACGTTAAATGCAGCAAACGAAGTAGCTGTAGATCAGTTTTTACAACGTAAAATTGCCTATCTAGATATCCCCCGCATTATCGCAAATAGCATTGATAAAATTAGCGGGATGAACACACCAGAATTGAGTTCCCTCGACTCTGTACTCGGGGTGGACGAAGCGTCACGGGCCATTGCCCGCGAGTTCTGCCACACCGTTGCTTAACTTTCTTATAGGCAGCCTCCATGCTATTTACCCTGCTTGCATTTGCCATAGCAATTGGCTTGCTTGTAACGATTCACGAGCTGGGACACTATTGGGTTGCTCGTCGATGTGGTGTGCACATCGAGCGTTTCTCCTTTGGTTTTGGCAAAGTACTAGCCAAGTACACGGATAAGCGAGGTTGCGAGTGGGCCTTCTCGGCCTTACCCTTGGGTGGTTATGTCATGATGCGTAATGAACCACCACCGAATGCAACGCAGGCGGAAATTGATGCCACCTTTGATGCTAAACCAGTTAGTCAACGCGCCGCGATCACTGTTGCAGGGCCGATAGCTAATTTGTTGTTGGCAATTGTTATATACGCTGTTATCGGTTTGGTGGGTACACAAGAGCCTGCAGCGATAGTCGGGCAGCCCAACACAGGCACTGCTGCAGCCCAAGCAAATGTACAGGCTGGTGATACGATTGTTGGCGTTAATAATCATCAGGTAGCGTCGTGGACGCAGTTTCGTTGGCGCATGCTGGATGTATTAACTACGGGTGGGCCAGTAACTATTCATACGCAAGATGCGTTCACACAAAGTCCCCGTTCTTACGAAGTGTTGCTGCCTAAGGCCGATATAGAGCCAGATGGGGCAGACCTACTCGCCGAAGCTGGTTTCGTCTTGGCTATGCCTCACGCTAAAGTACAAAGCGTTGTGGAGGGTAGTGCTGCAGACGAAGCGGGCTTATTAGCTGATGATGAAATCGTGGGTTTAAACACCATGCAGCAGCCCACTGCTTCAGAGTTTGTACAAGCAATACAAACGTTAGCGGGGCAAACCGTCCATTTGCAAGTAGTACGCCACGGGGACACCCTTAATATCCCTGTGCAAGTGCGTGCTGAGGCCCTACCTAACGGCGAGCAAATAGGTCGTATTGGTATTATGGTCGGCGCCGATTTACCAACTGTTAATGTGCGCTATGGCCCCGTTGAAAGCGTGTTACAAGGTATACACCGTACGGCTGACACCTTTTGGTTATCGCTAAAAATGATCGGGCGCATGCTGACGGGCGATGTATCGGTGAAAAATATTAGCGGTCCTGTATCAATCGCCGACTATGCGGGGCAGAGCGCTCGCGTTGGGCTTAGCTCTTATTTACATTTCCTCGCATTAATTAGCGTTAGCATCGGTTTACTAAATCTTTTGCCCATTCCTATGCTAGATGGGGGTCATCTACTGTATTATGCTGTCGAGGCTGTTCGAGGACAGCCTTTATCAGAAGAATGGCAAATGTACGGGCGACGTATCGGTTTAGGTATACTTGCTGCGTTAATGATGCTTGCCTTTGTAAATGACTTTGCGCGTCTTTTCAGTTAGTCTGCATTGTCTTACAATCCAAATCCATTTGATCGACCAAGGACTCTTCAGGATGTCGTTAAGCCGGAAATCAAAATCTGCTCTGCGTACCATACCATTGCTGGTGGCAACCTTACTTGCCCCAGCCATTGCGAATGCTTTTACGCCTTTCGTTGTTCGTGATATTCAAGTTAACGGCATACAACGGGTTGATCCAGGTACAGTATTTAGCTTTTTACCTGTGCGCGTGGGTGAAACCTTTACCGAAGAACAGGCCAGTGAAGCCATTCAGCGTCTGTACGCCACCGGATTTTTTAGCGATGTGCAGCTAGACACCAGTAACGAAGTACTGGTGGTCACCGTCATCGAACGCCCAACCATTGCTTCTGTTAGTTTTAATGGTATGCGCGAGTTCGATGCGAATAGCATTACGCAATCCTTGGCGCAGGTGGGCTTTGGTGAAGGGCGTGTATTCGATCGCGCCATGTTAGAACGCGCCGAGTTCGAGCTTAAACAGCAGTACCTAAGCAAAGGTAAGTATGGTGTTGAAGTCACACCTATTATTACGCCATTACCGCGTAACCGCGTTGGGGTCAGCTTCGATGTATTTGAAGGCGATCTAGCGAAAATTAAGAATATTAATATTGTGGGTAACGAGGCGTTCACAACTAAACGCCTGCTGAGTGAAATGGAACTAACCACGTCAGGTTTTATGACGTGGTACACCGGTACGAACCAATATTCTCGAGAAAAACTAGAAGGTGACGTTGAGCGTATTCGTTCTTTCTATCTAGACCGTGGTTATCTCGAGTTCAGCTCCGAGCCGCCACAGGTTTCGATTTCGCCCGATCGCCAAGATATTTTCGTCACACTTACTATCCATGAAGGTCCAGCCTATCAAGTAAGTGATGTAAAACTAGCTGGTAACTTGCTGGGCTTGGAAGAGGAAATTCGTCCTTTAATACAAATTCAAGCTGGTGAAACTTTTTCAGCTGAAAAAACCAATGCTACTGCTAAAGCGATTTCCGATTACCTCGGTAGTTTGGGCTACGCCTTTGCCAACGTAAACCCGCATCCGGTTTTAAATCGTGATAACAGCACTACAGAGCTTAGTTTTTACGTTGATCCCGGTCGCCGCGCTTATGTTCGTCGTATTCAAATTGGCGGTAACACACGTACGCGCGATGAGGTTATTCGACGTGAAATGCGTCAGAACGAAGCCGCTTGGTACGATGCCAACAGTATTGCTTTCTCACGCGACCGCATCGACCGCCTAGGTTATTTCAACGAGGTTGATGTTTCCACCTCACCGGTACCCGGATCCCCCGATCAGGTAGACGTTAACGTAGACGTTAAAGAAAAACCCACCGGTTTAATTAACTTGGGTATTGGTTACGGTTCCACCGATAAAGTAATTTTGTCGGCCGGTATTAGCCAAGACAATATTTTCGGTAGTGGGAACAGTTTGTCTTTGCAGGTGAACACCAGTAAAACGAATCGGGCAGCCATTATTTCGCATACCGATCCGTATTGGACTAAAGACGGTATTAGTAAAACAACCTCGTTATACTACCGTCGTACTACCCCTTACGACAGTGATTACGCCTACGGTGATTACCAAGTTACCGCTTACGGGGCGGGCTTGAACTTCGGTATACCTATTTCTGAATACGACCGTATTTTTATGGGTGTGAATCTTGAGCACAATAAAATTGGTCGTTTCAGCGAGCAATACACCCCTCAGGCTTATCAAGATTTCGTGAAAGAGTTTGGGGCGGGTACCAATGCGGCTATTTTCAACTTAGGTTGGTCTAAAGATACGCGTGATAGTGCTATTGCACCAACCCGTGGTAGCTACACTCGCTTGTCGGCTGATTTCTCGACGCTCGACTTGCGTTACTATATGCTCAGCGCCCAACAGCAGTATTATTTACCTTTAGGTCGTTCATTTACCTTAGCATTTAATGGTATGGCTGATTACGGTAAGTCGTACGGCGACCGTAGTTACCCCATTATTAAAACCGTTTACGGTGG
>Ga0079224_100012807_pt1 | contig 11641 bp, 8 predicted proteins | sample Stecom2015_FD_80414 | JGI IMG/M metagenome (GOLD analysis project Ga0079224, IMG submission 80414) | Agricultural soil microbial communities from Utah to study Nitrogen management - Steer compost 2015 | ecosystem: Environmental > Terrestrial > Soil > Agricultural land | place: USA: Utah...
ATGTCGTGAAGCGTTTCGGTGACAACGTGGTGCTCGACGACATCAGTCTGTCCATCGATCCGCACGAGGTGGTGGTGGTCGTGGGGCCCTCCGGGTCGGGGAAGTCCACCTTCCTCCGATGCACCAACGTGCTCGAGCGCATCCAGGAAGGCGACATCATCGTCAACGGGCTGAGCGTGCGGGGCACGCCGGCCGAGATCCGCGAACTGCGTCGTGAAGCAGGCATGGTTTTCCAGCAGTTCAATCTTTTTCCCCAGCTTACGGCGCTGGAAAATGTCATGTTTGGTCCCCTCCACACGCGTGGTGTCAGTCGCCGCCAGGCGCGGGAAGAAGCCCATGAGCTGCTGGCCAAGGTGGGGCTGGAAGCCCGCATGGATCACTATCCGGGGCAATTGTCCGGGGGGCAGCAGCAGCGAGTGGCGATTGCACGGGCGCTGGCCATCAAGCCCCGTCTCATGCTGTTTGACGAACCCACCTCGGCGCTTGACCCCGAGCTGCGCTACGAGGTGCTGAAAGTCATGCAGGACGTGGCCGAAGAGGGCATGACCATGGTGGTGGTCACCCACGAAATGGAGTTTGCCCGGCGCGTGGGCAGCCGCCTGCTGTTTATGGATGGTGGCAAGATCGCAGAAGATGGCGTGCCGGCGGAGCTGTTGAGCAACCCGCCGTCACAGCGTCTGCGCGACTTCCTGCAGCACGTGTCCTGATCTGTGGGAGCGAGGCACCTCGAAGAAGGTGCCCGGCCTGCGCCGTTTTAGCGGCTCACGCGGATGACCCGCATGGCCACCACGCGGTCGGACCCGTCCGCCCGAATCTGAATGGTAATTTCCCGCGGGGTGAAGCCTTCCGGCACGTCAACCGTACCCTGCAGGTGGGTGTAGCGTTCCAGAGAGATGGGGAAGGGCGTCAGCGTTTCGTTGGCATTGCGGCCATTGCTGTACCGGCCGGCCGCCACCAGAGTGACTTCTCCGGAGAACGGCTTGACCTTGTCGGCATCCTGCATGACCAGCATGTGGTAGTCGAGCTGGCCGTTGGCAAAGTTGAAGGACACGGCGCGGATGCCCGGTGAAGTGCCGCGGGGATCGGAGGGCGCGGTTTCGACGAACAGCGCCAGATCTGAATTCAGGCGGTCGATTTCCTCTTGAAGCCGCTGCAGCTCGGTATCCTGGGTCTGAATGCGGGTCAGCGCGTCTTTCAGTTCCTGGCTCTGCTGATTCAGCTGGGACTGCAGCCGCTGCTTGTCCATGTTGGCGCTGTTCAGATCGTAGTGCAGTTGTTCGGACTGCTCGACCGTCAGACGGGTGGGGCCATAACTCTTCTGCAGGAAGAGCAGCCCCCCTGCGCCCAACACAATGCCGGTCAGCAACAGGACCAGCCACCTGGGAATGCCGCGGCGTCTCCGGGAATTTCCATAGGCGGTAGGCCTGAATGCTTGTCGCTTCGACGATCCGAACATGGTTTTCCTTTCTTCCTTTCGCGTGCAAAAAAATGAGGAGTCATGAGCAGATCGAAAACACCGCGTGCCGGCCGAACTGCCCCAGGCTCCCCAAGCAGTTTAACAAGCGTCTCTTCCGCAGGGCCAGCTTTCACATTGTGAGTTGCGTGTCCAACTGTTGCAATCGCTCCGGGGTGCCGATATCCATCCAGATTCCCCGATGATGCGTGCCGATCACCGCCTGTTCCTGCATGGCCCCCCTCAGGAGGGGTGCCAGTGCAGCGGGATGCTCGCCGCTCACGTCTTCAAAAAGGGCGTGGTCGTACACGCCGATACCCGAGAACGTGAGACGGGGGGCGGTCAGGGGGCTCGAAGCGGTCGGTGAGGCATGCACTCTTGAATCGGGCGCCAGCACGAAATCGCCCTGGGGATGATGCGGTGGGTTGTCTACCAGCAGCAGCCAGGCGCGGGCGGCCCGCGAGCGCAGCGCATGCGCCCTTGCGAGCGCGTCGCGGAAGTCCCAGTCGCACCACACGTCGCCATTGACCACGAGAAAGGGTTCGACCCCCAGCAGGGGCAGGGCGCGGGCAATGCCGCCGGCCGTTTCCAGCGGCGGATCTTCCTGCGACCAGCTCAGACGGGCGCCATAGCGGCTGCCGTCGCCCAGGGCATCCTGCAGCCGGTCACCCAGCCAGGCGGCATTGACAACGATATCCGGCATCCCCGCCGCCACCAGCTTCTCGATCTGCCAGACGATCAGCGGCTTGCCGCCGACCGGCAGCAGCGGTTTGGGCGTGTGATCGGTGAGCGGGCGCATGCGTTCGCCGCGGCCCGCTGCGAGGATCATCGCCTTCATGCCGGTTCGAGCGGATTCACGGGCTGGACGCCGTCCAGACGGTCGAGCAGTCGCATCAGCGGGCGGAAGGCCCCGTAGCGGCCCGCCACCTGCCGCACGTAAGCATTGACGCGCGGAATATGGTCCAGATAGTGATGCTTGCCGTCACGCCGGGACAGCCGCACGAATACCCCCAGAACCCGCAGGTTGCGCTGCAGGCTCATCCATTCGTAGGCACGGTGGAAGGCGGCAAAGTCGTGGCCGACGGGCAGGCCTGCGGCGCGCGCCATTTCCCAGTAACGGATGGTCCAGTCCAGCTGCCGGTCTTCTTCCCAGGTGTAACGCGCGTCCATGGACAACGAGGCGATGTCGTAGGTGATCGGGCCGGCCACGGCATCCTGAAAGTCGATGATGCCGGGTTCATCGCCGGCGGTGCCGGGCACCATGAGGTTCGGCGAGTGGTAATCGCGATGCACCAATACCGTCGGCTGCGCCGCGTTGTCGGCAGTGAGCGTGGCGAAGACCTCTTCCAGTGCCGAGGCTTCCGTTGCGCTCAGCTGGGCCTGGTGGTGTTGTTCCACATACCATTCGCGGAACACCGACAGTTCGTCGCGCAGCCGTTTTCCATCATAGGCGGGCAGGTCGTCGCTGCGTGCCTGCTGCAAACGCACCAGGGCGCTCAGGGCAGGCCGGTAGAGGATGTGAAGCGTCGCTTCATCGAGGCCTTCCATCAGTGCCTGGTAAAAGGTGTGGCTGCCCAGGTCGGACAGCAGCAGAAAGCCCTTGTCGAGATCCTGCGACAGGATTTCCGGGACGTGCAGGCCGGCCTGCGCGAGGCGTTCGCCCACATGCAGGAAGGGGCGGCAGTCTTCGCGTTCGGGGGGCGCATCCATGATGATGGCCGTGCCGTCGCGGCTGTCGATGCGGAAATAACGACGGAAGCTGGCGTCGCTCGATGCCGGTCGGAGCGACTCGGTCACCAGGCCAAGCTCGCCTGGCAGCGTGCCGAGCCAGTCATGCAGCTGAGCCAGACGGTTGTCGGTCTCAAGGGAGTTTCGGGATTCCATGTTCTGGGGCATTCTCTCACTATAATACCGGCTCGCCTCAATCAGGAGGAAGGAAACGCTTCCACGGGGCCGGCGGTGGTGCCAAAATATAATCCGTTTTTTGAGGGCGAAACATTCGTGCGATCGGTCTGGTGGACACTTTTCATCGCTGTTGGATGCGGGCAGGTTGCTCTGGCTGCGCCCCCGCAGGTCGGGGCGATCAAAGTTCAGGCCGCGAGTGACTTCGAAATCTCATCCAAGTTGCGCACACATCTGCTCGAAGAAGAGCAGATGTCGGCCTTCATGATCGCCGACGATATCCGTGCCGAGGACGACGGGCGGGTGGTGCTGTCGGGCAATGCCGAAGTGCGTCGCATCGATTCCGTGGTCAAGGGCGACCAGATCGATTATCACCGGTCCACGGGGCAGTTGAAGGTGCGTGGCAATGGCCTGCTGATGCGCGACGCAAACATCGTGCAGGCGCCGGCCTTCGATTACAACGTCGATGCGGAAACGGGCGAGGTGTCCGAGCCGAGTTTCTGGTTGGGTGCCAGCGGCGGTGCAGGCAAAGCCGAACGCGCCGACATCTTCAGCCATGATCACATGCGGCTGAATCAGGTCACTTACAGTGGCTGCCCCTGTCCCGATCCGGCCTGGTACATCAAATCCAGGCAAGTCGACCTGCATTTTGAAGACAATGAAGGGGTGGCGCGCCACGGCACGCTCTACTTCAAGAATGTCCCGATTCTTTATTCGCCCTACCTGACCTTCCCCATCCGGAAGGAGCGCAAGTCGGGCTTTCTGCTGCCCACCTACGGAACGTCCACCGCCGGGGGCGTGGAGTTTTCCCTGCCGTATTACTTCAACCTGGCGCCGAATTACGACCTGACCCTCACCCCGCGGGTATTGGCCAAGCGCGGCGTTCAGCTGGGCGCCGAGTTTCGCTACCTGGGGCGCACCTACAGCGGCGCGCTGCAAGGCACCTACCTGCACAACGACCGTCAGGCCGACCGCAACCGCTGGTACTACGGCGTGGAGCATTCGCAGGCATTGGGCGGGGGCCTGCATGCCAGCTTCGACATTCGTCGCGTCTCGGACGACGACTACTTCCGCGATTTCTCCTCGCTGGGTCTGAATGAAGCGACCAACACCTGGTTGCCGAGCACGGCCACCCTGTCATGGTGGAACTCGCCCTATATCGGCGGTTCGGTCTCGGTTCAGAAATTCCAGACCCTGCAGGATCGCAATGCGACCTACCTCGTTCCCCAATACGACAAGCTGCCGGAGCTCTTTGTCCGGGCGGCCCGCTATAACTGGGGCGGCTTTGACGTGGTCTCGGAAAACTACATCACGCGGTTTTCCATGCCGTTCTATTCGGGCACGCTGTCCGAATACGATTATTACCGCGACCACCGGATTGCGCCGGACGGCGACCGCCTGACATCCTACACCACGCTTGCATATCCCATCGTGAAGGCGGGGTGGTATGTCACGCCCAAAGTCGGCGTGCACCTGAGCCACTATCGGACGGACTGGTATGCCGACGAACTCACTCGCTATCGCGGGCGCAACGACAACCAGTCGCGCGCGCTGCCGATCTTCTCGATCGATTCGGGCATGACGTTCGAGCGTGAGACCACGCTGTTCGGCAATGCGGCCATCCAGACACTCGAGCCGCGACTCTACTATCTGTACGTACCGTATCGCGACCAATCGAACATTCCCGTTTTCGACACCGCCTACGCCGATTTCAGCTTCAGTCAGGCCTTCAGCGAGAACATCTTCAGCGGCGGCTGGGACCGCATCGCCGACGCCAACCAGCTGACGGTCGGGCTGACGAGCCGCTGGCTGGATGCCGATTCCGGTTTCGAACGTATGTCTCTGTCAGTGGCGCAGCGCATTCACTTCAGTGACCAGCGCGTCACGCTGAACCCCGAGGACCCGACCCGTCTGCGCGACAAGTCCGACTACCTGCTGGGGGCATCCGCCGCGCTGACGGACACGCTCAGTGTGAGGCTGGACGCCCAATTCAACCCGGATTCACGCGACCGCAATCGCATGGCGGCTGGTCTGCGCTGGGAGCCCAAACGACTGGCCAGCCTGTCTGCCTGGTATCGCTATCAGCGCGATCCGCGCCTGGTCTACGACCCCGAGGCCCGGATCAGCGAAAACGACGACCGTGGGCGCGAGCAGGCCACCATCGCGGGTCAATGGCCGCTCAGCAAGAATTGGTATGCGCTGGGCCGGTACGACTATTCCATCAAGGAAAGCCGTTCGACACAGTCGATTCTCGGCCTGGAGTACAAAGGCGACTGCTGCTGGTCGGCGCGCGTGGTGCTGCAGCGCTATGCGGTCGCGAGAAACGATGTCAACACTGCGGTATTCTTCCAGCTTGAGCTGGCGGGCCTTGGCGCCATCGGGTCCGACCCCATGGGCATGATCCGTGAACGCGTCAGCGGCTACCAGGATATCAACGCTCCCATTCCAGAAAAAACCGTCTTCGAGAGGTATCAATGATGCGCAGTGAGCATGCACGGCGCCGACTGGTCGTATTGCTGATGTCCATGCTGGGGCTTGGCATGGCATCGGCCGGCCACGCAGCAACACCGGCTGGTCAGGCTTCCCGGCAGCCCGCCGCTTCGTCACAGCAGTTCGTCGACGGAATCGCCGCCGTGGTGAACAAACAGGTCATCACGCTCAAACAGTTGAACGTCGAGGTGGCCGAGGCCGAGAAAAACCTGAAGGCGCAGAACATCCCCGTGCCCGAGCGCAGCATTCTGCAGCGCCAGGTGTTGCAGCGGATGATCCTTGAATCGCTGCAGCGACAGGAGGCCGACCGCCTCGGTATTCGAGTGTCCGACGCCCAGGTGGAGCGCGGCGTCGAGACGATTGCCGCCCGCAACGGCATCACGGTGGACGCCCTGCGCAAGGAGATTGCGAAGTCGGGCGTGAGCTGGGACCAGTATCTGGAAACCCTGCGCGACGAGATTCGCTTCGATCTACTGCGTCAGCGTGAAGTGGCGTCCAGCATCAACATCAGCGACGCCGAGGTCGATGCGTTCCTGCGCACGCAAGGCCGTGCGCTGGGGGCGGCACCGCGCGTGGCGGGAGCGCCAGCCACCGCCCCGCAGCCCCAGGCCGCGCCTCGGGTGCTGGGGCTTGCGCAGATTCTCGTCGCTGTGCCTGAACGCGCCAGTGCGCAGGAAGTGGCGCAGTTGCAGGACCGGGCCGAACGCCTGCTGGCGCAGCTCAAGTCCGGCGCCGACTTCGCCGGGCTGGCGGCGTCTTCTTCCGACGGCCCCCAGGCCCTGGAGGGCGGCGTCCTGGGGGTACGCCCCCTGGAAGGCTGGCCCGATCTCTTCGTGGAGGCCACGCGTGGCCTGCAGGTGGGCCAGGTTTCCCGGATCGTGCGCAGTGGTCAGGGCTTCCATATTCTCAAGGTGCTTACTTGGGGTGAAGAAGCGCGCAGCGCGCCGCCACAACAGGATTTCACCGTGGCAGGGCAACCGCCCATGGCACAGGGGCCGATGATCGTCACCCAGACACGTGCCCGCCACATTCTGGTCAGAACCAATCAGATCACGTCGGATGAACAGGCGGAACAGCGTCTGCGCATTCTGCGCGACCGTCTGCGCAGCGGCGAGTCGTTTGAAGAGCTGGCGCGCCGACATTCCGATGACGCGACGGCGCCGCAGGGCGGTGATCTCGGGTGGCTGTCGCCGGGTGAAACCGTCCCGGCCTTCGAGCAGGTGATGAATTCCCTGCAGCCGGGGGAGGTCAGCGAGCCATTCCGCTCTCCCTTCGGATGGCACATTGTCGAGGTGATGGAACGCCGCAACCACGACATGGGTGAAGAGTTCCAGCGCATGCAGGCGCGCCAGATTCTCTTCCAGCGGAAAATTGAGCCGGCCGTCGATCAGTGGCTAAACCAGCTGTACGGTCAGGCCTATGTCGAGAACCGGCTCGATCCGCAGCCCCAACGCGATGCGCGGCGGCGCTGATCATGGCGCATCAGGCTCGCAAGCGGTTCGGCCAGCACTTTCTGGTCGATGAGGGGGTCATCGACCAGATCGTTCGCGCGATTCATCCCCAGCCCGAGGACCCCATGGTTGAGATCGGGCCCGGGCTGTCTGCGCTGACGGCGCCTTTGCTGCAGACCGTCAAACGGCTCACGGTGGTCGAGCTGGATCGCGACCTGGCGGCGCGCTTGCGGTTGTCGTGGCCGGCGGAGCGGCTGAACGTCATCGAAGCCGACGCCCTGACGGTCGACTTTTCCCAGTTGGGGCGTTCGCTGCGCATTGTCGGCAATCTGCCCTACAACATTTCCAGTCCGTTGCTATTCCATCTGGCGCAGCATGCCGATGCCGTCACGGACCAGCATTTCATGCTTCAGCGGGAAGTCATCGACCGCATGGTGGCCCAACCGGGGTCCGGCGATTACGGCCGGCTGTCCATCATGCTGCAGGTGCGCTATTCGATGGAAAAGCTGTTCGATGTGGCGCCCGATGCTTTCGACCCGCCGCCGAAGGTGGTCTCGTCGGTGGTCAGAATGCTGCCCTTGCCTGCAGACCGGCTCAGGCCGCGCAGCGAGAGCGCGTTTGCCGCGCTGGTGACCCGCGCCTTCGCTCAGCGGCGCAAGATGTTGCGCCGCGTGCTCGCCGATTGGGCGGAAGACATCGATTGGCAGGCGCTGGGCGTTCAGCCCACGGACCGCGCCGAGGTGGTGAGCCCGGATCAGTTCATCGCCATGTCGGATCAGCTCGTGGAAGCCGGCCGTCTGAGCTGAGCTCAGCCGAAGAACCAGTAGCAGACCGCGATTGAAGCCAGCACGCCGGCCAGATCGGCAAACAGGGCGCAACCGATCGTGTGGCGCACGCGCTGGATGCCCACTGCCCCAAAATACACGGCCACGACATAGAAGGTGGTTTCGGTGCTGCCCTGCATGGTTGCTGCAAGCAGGGCGGGGAAACTGTCCACCCCGAAATGCTGCATGGTTTCCAGCATCATGGCGCGTGCCGCACTGCCGGAAAATGGCTTGACCAGGGCGGTGGGAAGCGCGTCCACGAAACGGGCATCCATGCCCCCCCAGAGCGTCACTTCCCGGATGCCGGTGAGCAACAGGTCGAGCACACCCGAGGCGCGCAGCATGCCCACGGCGCACAGCATGGCGACCAGATACGGCAACAGGTTCTTCGCGACATCGAATCCGTCTTTGGCGCCTTCCACGAAGGCTTCATAGACGGGGACTTTCCGGAGCGTGCCCACCACAAGGAAGAGGCCGATGATGGCGCACAGCACCAGATTGCCCAGCAGGCTGGAGGTGGCATTGATGGCGGCTGCACCCATGCCGGCGAGCATGGCCATCAGCCCGCCGATGACCAGCGCCGTGCCGCCCAGCCACAGCAGCACCACCGGGTCGTGCAGGCGCAATCGCTGAATCAGGGCGACGGAAAGCAGGGCAGCCAGTGTGGACGCACTGGTGGCCAGCAGGATGGGAAGAAAGATCAGCGCCGGTTCGGCCGCTCCCTGTTGCGCCCGGTACATGAAGAGGGTGACCGGCAGCAAGGTCAGCGAAGACGCATTCAGGGTCAGGAACAGGATTTGTGCGTTGGTGGCGGTGCGGGGGTCCGGGTTGAGCGTCTGCAGGGCGTGCATGGCGCGCAGCCCGATGGGCGTGGCCGCGTTGTCCAGCCCCAGACCGTTGGCCGCGAAATTCATGGTGATCAGCCCCAGCGCCGGGTGGCCGGCGGGCACTTCCGGCATCAGGCGCCTGAACAGGGGCGCCAGCAGTCGGCCCAATCCTTCCACCAGGCCGGCGGATTCCGCGATGCGCAGGAAGCCCAGCCACAGAGTGAGGGTGCCGAACAGCAGCACCATGATCTCCACGGACAGGCCCGCCATGTCGAAGAGCGCGGCCACGACGCGTGAGAAAACGTCGGGATCGTGCAACACCAGCCACTGGAAGAGGGCAGCCAGTATGGAGACCAGGAAGAAGGCGAGCCAGAGCGTGTTGAGCATAAGCCATAATGATGACATGAACCACGAGGGCTGCGCATGGCGACAGCCGCTCGTTTTGCGTTGACATCATGTTTTTTCGGGAGTCGTGGAAGTATGGATTGGAACGCCTGGCGGCGTCGCTGGCTGACAGAGCCACTGTATCGGCGGTTGCGCAATGGCGTCTCGCCGTTCACGCGGTTTCAGCAGGATGTGCTGGAAGCAGGCGAACCATGGTGGGAAGCGCAACTGCTGTCGGGTACACCGGACTGGAGTGCGCTCACCTATGTGAGACCGGCCACGCTTTCCGCCCGTGAAAAAGCGTTCCTGGACGGGCCGGTCGCGGCCTTGTGCCGTCTACTCGAGGTCACCTCCAATCGGGGTGAATCGCTGTCCGACGAAGCCCTCTGGCAGCTGCTTCGCGAAGCGCGTTTTGAAGCGATGGCGGTGCCGGCCGAATTCGGGGGGCATGGCCTGGGCGCATGGGCCCAGTCCGAGGTGCTGAGGCAGGTGGCCTTGCGCTCTGTGGCAGTCGCTCATCTGCTGGCCGCCCGTTTTGTCTTCAGCCCGGCCGCCCTGCTTCGGATGGCGGCGTCGCCTTCTCAGCAGGAAACCTGGCTACCCCGTCTGGCCGCGGGGAACGCCTGCGCGGCGATGGCATCCTTTGTGGTCGAGAACGACATCGTGCCCATCCAGGCCACCGGTGTTCTGCTACAGACTCCCGACGAGGAGCTGGTCCTGCGCCTTAACTGGAGCGGTGCACGTCATGCACCCGGTCCGCGTCCCGATCTGCTCGTTCTTCCTTTTCGCCTGCATGATCCTGACGGACTGCTGGGCACGCCGGGTGCGCGCGGCGTGTGCGTGGCCTTGCTGGACACGACATTGAGCGGGGTGATTCACCAGCCGTCCCTTTCGACTTCCCTGCCGGAAGCGGGCAGGAGCGGCCGTCCCTTCGCCCCTGCCGGGGCGCGCGGCGGCTCCTTTGACGGATGCGACGTGTCCTTGCCGGTGAGTGCCTTGCTGGGCGAGCGGGAGGGCTGCGATCAGGCATTGTCCGCCCTGCTGGCGTTCCAGTCCGTGGCCAAGGGCATTGCCCTGCCCGCACTCTCGACGGCGTCGATTTCACTGGCAGCTCATGCCTCCAGTGCAGTGCTGCGCCTGCAGGCCGAGGGAACGGGTTGCGCCATGCTGGGGGCACGCGGGCGTCTGGGGCGGCTTGCCGCCACGACCTACCGGGTCGAAGCGGGGCGCCGCTTTCTATCCGGGGGGCTGGACCTCGGCTATCGCCCGGTGCTGGCGGCGGCGCTTTTCGACATGGCCATCTTCGACGACATGCGTCTGGCCGTGGGCGACAGCATGGATCTTCTGGGCGGCGCCGGGCCGACGCCTGCGCTGACAGAATGGCAGGAAGGGCTGCATGAGTTGCTGCCGGCCCTCTTCGGCCTGGACGCCCTGGCGCCGCAGGCGCGCAACACGCGTGTTCTGGCGCTGGGCGTGTTGCGGGTGCATCCGCTGCTCAGGCAGGAAATCGAGGCCCTGGACGAGGCCGATACCGAAGCGGGCTGCGAAGCCTTCGATCGCCTGCTCTGGAAGCATCTGTTCTTCGCCTGTAGCGGCCTCATGCGTGCAACGGGCCGGGCCTGGAGTGCCGGGCGTCTGTCATCCGTGCCGCGGTTGCTGGGGCCGGTGGCCAGACACTATCGGCGCATCAACCGCTATGCCTCCGCGCTGGCGGCGGTGGCTGAGACGCTTCAGCCGGGCGCCCGCCCGGTCCATGCACGCAACGAGCCGGCCCTGGAGCGCCTGTTGCGTGGCTTGGCGCATCTCATGTTGCTCAGTGCTGTGCTGAAACGCTGGCAGGACGATGGCCGTCACGATGCCGATCTGCCTTTGGTGGAATGGTGTGCCGCCGATGCCTGTCACGTCCTCGATACCTTGCTGGGAACGCTGCTCGAAAATCTCGGCATCAAGCCTGCCGGCCTGGTGCTGCGCGGCATGCTGCTGCCTCCGTTCCTGCGTGCAGCGCCCCCGGATGACGCCGTGACGCTGGCCTGTGCGGAGCTTCTGCTGCGGCCCTCCGATACGCGCGAACGTCTCGTGGGAGCGGTATGGGCCAATCATGGCCTGCGGCATCTCGAGGCGCTGGAAAAGGCCTTCGAGTGCGTCGTGAATGTGCATGAATTGCGGGAGCAGATTCGGCAGGCTGGCTTGCAGGATTGGCGGCAGGCGCATCAGCGTGGCGGACTGACCGATGCCCAGGCCGAAGCCCTGGAAGCCGCCGAAGCTGCCGTGCTGGCCGCGCTCAGAGGGTGAGCGCGGCGCAATGAAAAA
>Ga0079224_100012808_pt1 | contig 11641 bp, 11 predicted proteins | sample Stecom2015_FD_80414 | JGI IMG/M metagenome (GOLD analysis project Ga0079224, IMG submission 80414) | Agricultural soil microbial communities from Utah to study Nitrogen management - Steer compost 2015 | ecosystem: Environmental > Terrestrial > Soil > Agricultural land | place: USA: Utah...
CAGCAGTTCTTTGAAAGCCTTTCCGGTATCAACCTTTTCCTCTTCCTTTAATGCTACCTGCGGAAACCTCACCAGATAAACAATGAGCGTCATCACCAAAGCAATGACCGCAAACACCCAGTAAAGGGACACCCAGCGCAAACCTTCCGGCACGAGGTTGTTGAATAGCGAAATGAAGGCAGAGGAATTGTCGCTGTGGATATTTACCACCAGATAACTGTACAAGAGCGGACTAAGAAAAGAAGCTGCGCCAAAGGCCAGTTGTCCAAAGACGGAATTGAAAGCAAAATGCTCTTCGCCGCCCGCCGTTCTCAATAAGGGATTGATCACCACCTGCAACATGGCCATACCAATACCAATGATAAAGAGCGAAGTAAGCGCGATGGGAAAGCTGGGGATCAATGCAAACAGAAAAGCCCCTACAAAAGCCAAAAGAAATGCGGCCACCATCACCTTTTTCTCCTTATACTTTTCTACCAAAATACCCGAAGGAATGGACATGACTCCGTAAGCTACAAAAAACGAAAAAGGTAAAAATCCGGCCAGCCCGATGCTAAGATCAAAACTCTCTATGATATCCGGGATGATCGGCCCTAGGATATTGGTGAGAAAGGAGATCACAAAGAAGATGATCAGAATGAGGATAACAAGCAGCGTATTTTTCTTCATTTTTCCCGTGTTCGTACATTGAAGGGTTACTTGCGAATGCTATTAAGACCCAAGCTACCCCTTGCAACCCTGAAAGATTCAAAAGATACAAAATAATTTGGTTGCAATTTGCGTATATAAACACTTAAAACACGCAAGTTCTGTCCTCCGCCAACAACTTTGTCACAATGGGAAGAAAAAAGAGGAGATTATAAAGAAAGGCACTGATCATTGGCTGAAATTCACCAGTGCCGCAGCGCCCAACAGGGCAATATTTTCATTTTGGGAGATGAATATCTTCAGGCGATCAATAGATTCAGGATAAATAAAATCACTGAAGCTCTCGTACATGGTAGATTCAAAGAATCTAAACGCTTTTGACACCGAGCCTCCGATGATAATGGCCTGGGGGTCATAAGCATATAAGACAACTTGTACCGCTGCGCCAAAATGATATCCGAACTCTTTCCATTGCTTTAGTGCCACCTCATCTCCTGAACAAGCCGCATGATAAGCCTCCACCGCAGTGGTTTGGTGAAAAGCTTCAAAAAAATTGCCGCTGGCGTAATATTCAACGTTTTTATCTTTGTAAGGCAACAAGCCGATTTCACCCGCTCCGCAATTGTTGCCGATGTAAAGTTTATTCTTGATGATAATCCCAGAGCCTAAACCTGTGCCGATAGACATTCCGACCACCGTATCGAAACCCTGCGCCAAGCCAAACCGGTGCTCGCCCAAAACATAACAATTGACGTCATTGTTGACGAATACGGGGAGCTTAAACTCGTCTTCCAGAATCTTCTTGAGCTCCACCTTTTTCCAAGACGGAATATTAGTCACATTGTACACAATACCCTGCTCCACATCCACTACCGAGGGCACCCCGATACCGATGCCAGTGACTTGCTCTTGGGCAAGCGGACTCACCAACCGGAAAACCTGTTCCATAGTGGAATCGAATGAATCCTTCTCTTTTAACAAAGCTTTTTTTTGATGGATAATTTTTCCCTTGTGCTCTATCCCGACCTTAATCTTGGTCCCTCCTAAGTCAATTCCAATGTTCATCATCAATTATAAGGAATTACAATATTGAAAAATTCCAACAAAGGTATCCCACTTAATGAAGAACTAAAAGCGTGTTTTGCGTATAAATTGCCTCAAATTGCGCACAGGTGCCAGCTGCCTGTAATTTCCCGGTTGTCTATAAAAATATTGCGCTGAAAGTAGTATTATCCCCATTCTTTGAAGTATTATATTAACGAGTTTAAAGAAAACTAGCCCGAAATGAACAAAAGGACCATTGCAGTCAATGTATTAATTGCCCTATTCGCTTTCGCGTGCTCTTCTGGAAGTAGTCAAGAGCAAGAAGTTATCGAGGAAAATCCAATCATGGTAAAAGGTTTGTCTACCGCAGAATATGATCATGTGTTTGAAGAAGAAAGACCCTTCGCCCAGAGCCATGCATCTACCATTATCGATTTGGACAAAGGCTATTTGCTAGCCTGGTTTGCTGGATCGCATGAAAAAAACGATGATGTGGGAATCTGGATGTCCAAAGGAACACCCGACAACTGGACTGAACCTGAACTAGCGGTTAAAATCAGAAATGAACCCCATTGGAACCCCGTACTTTTCCGTACCCCAGAGGGAAGGGTCTATCTTTATTTTAAAGTAGGGAAAGAAATCGACTTTTGGGAGACTTGGGTGCAGTATTCTGATGATGAAGGGGAGACTTGGTCGGAGCCAAAGGAACTGGTGGAAGGAGACAGAGGCGGTAGAGGGCCAGTAAGAAACAGGCCAATTATCCTTTCAAACGGCACCTGGCTAGCACCCGCCTCAACGGAGTTGAACAGGGTCTGGGATGCCTTTGTCGACCGAAGTGAGGATGGCGGCAAGACATGGACGGCAACCGACAAATTGGAATTGGATAGAAGCATTATAGAGGGAGAAGGCGTGATACAGCCTGCCCTATGGGAATCCAAGCCCGGCCATGTACACATGTTGTTGCGCAGCTCTTCCGGAAAAATCTGCCGAAGCGACTCGGAAGATTATGGCAAAACCTGGAGCCCCATCGTCGAAACCGATCTTCCCAATAACAACAGCGGTATCGATATCGCCCACATTAGCGGGGAATCCATCGCCTTAATATACAATCCTGTAGAAGGAAATTGGGGGAAAAGATACCCGATCACCGTCGCCGTCTCCAATGACAACGGCAAGACCTGGCCGATCAAGTTGGATATAGAAAAAGGCGAAGGGGATGATGAACTTTCCTATCCTTCAATTTTCTATGAAGATGGCCATCTGGTGGCGAGTTATACCTGGAACCGCGATAGGATTGCCTTTTGGAAAGGTAAACTGACATTGGAATAAACCATCCACCGTAAACGACTCCTTATGAGTATAAGATCCTCTTTCATCCTATTGATTCTGATGGTTTATACAGGAAATGCCTACTCGCAGAAACCAACCTACGCGGAAATGTTGGGCTATCCCGCTGGCTCTAAAGTGGTGATATTCCATGTGGATGATGCAGGGATGTCCTATGAATCCAACCAGGGCACCAAGACTTCTATCGAACAAGGCATTGCCAGTTCCTGCAGTATTATGATGCCCTGCCCCTGGGCTGCGGATATGGCCAAACACGCCATTGAACATCCCGAATTCGACGCGGGGCTGCATTTGACTTTGACATCCGAATGGAAAGCCTACCGTTGGGGGCCGGTGGCCGGTAAGACCCAAGTACCGAGCCTGGTGGACAAAGAAGGTAACTTGTGGAGCTCGGTGGAAGAGGTCGTGCAACATGCTACGGCAGATGATGTCGAAAAGGAAATCCGTGCCCAGATCGACCGTGCCTTGACCTTGGGCTTACAGCCCACCCACATGGATTCCCATATGGGGACTTTGTTTGCCTCAGACGAATTTCTGGAAAGGTACATCAAGGTCGGCATGGAATACAATATCCCGGTGATGTTCCCTGGCGGGAATAACAAACTACTGATCGAGTCGATGAATTTTCCTGTTATCCGGCAGCTAAAGGCACAAGGAAAATATAAAGAAGGAATGGATATCCCCAAACCCAAAATTTTGGAAAAAGCACCTGCAGTCGGCCAGATGATCTGGAAGGCGGGCCTTCCCGTGTTGGATGACCTGCATACGATCAGCGGCAATTGGAAGCCTGAACAGGAGGTCACTGCCGAGGAGTGGGGAAAATATAAAGCGGAGCAATGCATCCGAATTCTGGAAGAAATGGAACCCGGCTTGGCCATGGTGATTGTCCACAGCAGCGAGCGGAGCGATATCTTCCAATATATCAGCGGATCGGGCGGCTCTAGGTATGCGGACATGTTGGCAATGATTGATCCCACATTGAAAGCATATATTGAAAAGGAAGGAATCATCCTGACCACCTGGCGCGAAGTCATGCAAAGACGGCAACAGGTAAAATAGCTTCCACTGACCACAGCCCTATTATCAAATTCTTAAATTAGACTGATTTGTTTCCCTTGAAGAAGCTTTTTCTCTTTTGTTTGATGACTTGTTGGATGGCGTTTCATGCATCCAGCCAGACGGTTTCCAAAGATCAAGTCGTATTACAGGAAATGCTGCTGTTCCCCATGCAGGAGCAACATGTCCATGGTAGCAGCATCGTGGCACTTCCCAACGGTGATTTTCTGACCGCCTGGTTTCAGGGTTCTGGTGAACGGACCGCCGATGACGTCAAGATCATGGGCTCCCGATTGGCGAAAGGAGCCAAAACCTGGAGCGAGCCTTTCGAGCTGGCGGATACGCCACATCTGCCGGATTGCAATCCTGTGCTTTTCCTAAACGATGAGGGCACATTGTTTTTGGTTTGGATTGCCGTCCAGGCCAACCGCTGGGAGCACTCTATTTTAAGATTCAGGACCTCCAGTGATTTTGAAGCTTCGGGGGCCCCGGTATGGGACTGGCAAGACAATATCCTGCTCAAGCCGGATGATCAATTTGCCCAAGAAGTCGCCTCCAAACTGGGCGAGCTGCCCCGTCTCACGGCGGGTTGGGCGGAATATGCGCCCCATTATGACAGGATGATCATAGCGGCCAGCGAGGACCTGCCCAAAAGAAGCACCGGCTGGATGACCCGTATCAAACCCTTAATTTTAGATTCCGGCAAGATCTTGTTGCCGCTTTACTCCGATGGCTTCAACCTATCGATGGTGGCGGTATCGGAAGATCAGGGTCGGTCTTGGCTGCCCAGCCTTCCCATAGTCGGAAGAGGCCCGATCCAACCGGCTTTGGCCCAAAAGAAAAACGGCGATATTGTGGCCTTGATGAGAGACAGCGGCGATGCGCCTGCTAGGGTACAGAAGAGCATTTCCCAAGATGAAGGACAATCTTGGACTGTCGCAGTAAAGACCGATATTCCCAACACCGCCAGCGTGGAGCTATTGGTGCTGCAAAGCGGACACTGGGCGTTCCTAGGCAATGACATTGACGATGGCCGGTATCGGGTGGCACTCTATCTATCTGATGATGAAGGAGAAAGCTGGAAATGGAAGGTGTATATGGAAGATGAACCAAAAGGTAGCGGAGGCTTCTCCTATCCCAGCCTGATCCAGACAGACGACGGGCTGCTGCATTTGACCTATTCCTACCATTTGGACAAAGATGGAAAGTCGATTAAGTATATTTCCGTAGATCCTGAGAAGGTTATCAAGGCAAGGAGATAACGGACATCCATATTTCCGGCGCCGCGGAACCTTGGGCATCTATAAGCAATCATCGAGCTACTAAAAGCTACAGATGTCAGGGTGATGCCCCTCTGGTTTCACATGACCCGGGAGTTGCTACGACGATGTCAGCGCTACGCGCCTGTTCGTGCCGGCACATTCATCAAATATATTCAGGTATGTCGCATAGAAAGGGTGGAGCCCTGAGATCACAATAGTTCGGCAATCCGTAAAGGCCGAACCCTGGGGAATTGTTTCTCTCTACGAAGATGTTAAGGCCATGCCTCCCGTGATCTGTTTAGTTAATAAAAATATCAATAATCATCGTTTACCTCCACCCAATAGCCCGAGGGGTCCTGGAAGAAGATCTGCCGGATGCCATCAGGCCGGATATGGACCTTGTTTTTATTGCCCCGGGCATCTTCAAATTCAATAGCAAAGGTGCCCAGCTTCTCTATAAAGCCGTCCAAATCGTCCACGCTCAGGCATATATGGTTGCTCCTTCGGAACACCAATTCCTCCCAAGGTTCTTCTATCAGATGCAAGGTACCGCTCCCCAACTCGAACCATCGGTGTAGCCCATCTTTAAAGGGTTCCTCCACTTCTTTAAGGCCGAGGATCTCCCCATAAAATTTACCGCTTTCTTCAACACTTTTGACGAGGACGGCTACGTGGCTGAATTTGGTCATGATTGGTGATTGGTTAGTTAGTTATTGGTTATTGAGTTATTAAGGAGTTTGTGGCTGGTTAGAAAAGAAAAAGGCGGGTGATACCCGCCCTTTCTTTTGCTATCTATGGTGTCGTGCTTTCGGCGGGATGGAAAGCCAGTTTTTCCGCCTCGTCAAACAGCTTGATGGCCTGCTGATAGATTTCATTGATATCGTTGATGACCTTATAGAAGGCATTGTCGTCGTAAATATTACGCCCCATATGCGCCTTGATCAGGATCTTCAGGTATTCTTTTGATTTGTTGAAATCCTTTTCATCAAAAGGCACCTTGTTCTTTTCACCCACCTTGATCAAGTCCCGAAGCATCGCGTCGGATATCTCAAAGTTCGAATAGTACTCCTCAAAGCTCATGTTGTCGAAGTTCTTCTTGTTGCTCTCCAGGTAATCCAGAATATACTCCCTGTGGGAATCCGTCCCGAAGATCCTGTTGACATAGGTGCTCATCATCGTCGTATCCCAAGGCACGAAATAATCCGGCATGATGCCACCACCACCATATACGGTACGACCTTTTACGGTCTCGTATTTCAAGCTGTCATTGAATTTGATACTGTCAGCATTAAAGAATTCGCCATGATCCAAACGGTTGATCCAGTCGAGATTGTAATCCCCTTCCTCATCACCGTAAGGTTTCTGTATGGACCTGCCGGATGGGGTGTAGTATCGGGCGATGGTCAGTCGGAGTTCCGCGCCATCGGATAAATCGATCGGCATCTGCACCAAGCCTTTCCCAAAGGATCTTCTGCCAACGATCAGACCCCTATCATTATCTTGCACAGCTCCGGCAACAATCTCCGAAGCGGAAGCGCTACCTTCATTGATCAGCACCACGATAGATCCCGTTTCAAATGCGCCTGCCCTATTGGCAAATGCCTTTTGGTTGTAGCGGCTTAGTTTGCCTTGTTGGGAGACGATGACGGCGTTGTTGCCCAGTATTTCATCAGCAATATTAATTGCAGCGCCCATATAACCGCCAGGATTGCCTTGTAGGTCAAGCACCAACTTGGTCATTCCTTGGGATTTTAAATCGTTTAGGGATGTTACAAACTCATCATAAGTCGTCGCCGCAAAACGGGTAACTTTGATATATCCTATTTGATCGTCAATCATATAGGAAGCGTTGATGCTGTACTGGGGTATTTTATCCCTGGTAATGGAATAATTGATCAGCTCTTCATGGTTTTTCCGTTTGATGTCGATACTTACTACGCTGCCTTTAGGGCCCCTCAACAAGTCAAATACGTCCCTATTGGTAACTCCCGTACCGGCAACGGTTTCGCCGTCCACCTTAATGATCTGGTCATTGGATTGTATACCTAATTTTTCCGAGGGACCACCCGTCAGCGGAGCTACCACATAGATCGTGTCTCTCAGGATACCGAACTCGATTCCTATTCCGTCGAATTCCCCTTCAAGCTGGGATTTGGCAAGATTGGCATCTTTGGCCGTGATATAGCTGGAATGCGGATCCAGCTTCTCCAGCATCTTTTCAATGCCATATTCCACCAACTCGTTGGTATCTACACTGTCGACGTAGTCCCTATTGATATAGGTGAGGACTTCCTGGATGCGGTAGATGGCTGACTTTAGATCATTCCGGTCTGATCTAGGCCCGGCGAAGGTCGCCCCGATCCAGATACCTGCCGAAATGGCCAGAGCAAGGATAATAGGTAACCTGATCTGTGCTTTGGTGTTTTTTTCTTCGCTCACTTTGTCCTCTTTTAATAAATTGTAGACGCAATATTTTATAAAATTCAATAATATCCAAACATACAACCTAACATCATTCAGATCGGTTTGGTTTTTGGTAAACGAATTTAAATGACTTTAGGTAAGCATTTTTGTCTTTTTTTAATACAAAAAAATTACTTTTGTAAAACATGTCTGTTCCAAAAAACATACCGAAAAGACCTATCGGCGAACTCGTAGAACAAAACTACGTTTTCGCGGCAGTACTGCATTACTTCGGGATAAGTTTTTTTGAATACGAAGAAAGTTCTTTGGATGAGGTGTGTAAGAAGTTTAAGGTAAATCCTCAACAGGTGATGCAGGAGCTTGAAAACTGGGCCCTAAAAAAAGAGCCTACTCCCGAGGAGCTGTTCTTCCATCCTATTGAGGTATTGGTGGAATACTTGAAAAAAAAGCACCATTACTTTCTGAGGCATGAGTTGCCGTTCCTGTCCAGCATGATTGCAGGTATCCGGCCGGAAAAGAAATACGAGGCTTTGCTGGCGGATATGAAACTGATGTTTCCACTATTTGTGGACGATTTCATACATCACATTCATGAAGAAGAAAACACCCTTTTTAGGAGGATCAACTTTCTTCACCAAATTGAACGGGGAGAATACAACATGGTAGATGCCATTGCTCTACTGGACAGCACACCCATTAGCGAGTTTGCCGCAGAACACGAGGCGCATGATGATGAAATGGAAGGCATTCGTAGACTGACATCGAACTATCAGTTGACCCCGCCCATCACCATCACGATGAAAGTGCTGTACCACGAACTCCAAAATTTCGAGAAAGAGTTGATCATCCATGCCAAGATCGAAAATGATCTTCTGTTTCCTAAAGCCGTCGAATTAGAGAAGGATGTGAGAAGAAATCTTATCAAAAAGATAAAGTGGAATTAGATGGCGAGGGTGCTGGCGATTGATTTAGGAACAAAAAGAACGGGAATTGCGGTTACAGATGTATTGAAACTGATAGCCAATCCTTTGGACACTGTAGCAACCTCCAACCTATGGGCTTATCTCGAGGAATACATCAAGAAAGAACCTGTAGATACGATCGTGGTAGGACATCCCAAAGCCCTAGATGGTACCGACACCCAAATGACCCAGCCCGCCTTAAAACTCAGGCAAAGATTGGCACAAAAATATCCAGACATGAAGGTAGTGCTAGTGGACGAACGCTTTACGTCCAAAATGGCCCTGAGAACCATGATCGAGATGGGTAGCAAGAAGAAAGACAGACGGGAAAAGGCAGGCAATTTGGACAAAGTAAGCGCTACCATCATATTACAAACCTATTTAGACCAACTATGATATATCCGATAGTATCCTACGGAAACCCGATATTAAAAAAAGAAGCAGAGGAGATAAATGAAGGGGAAGATCTGTCGGCTTTGATTGCCGATATGTTTGATACCATGGATCACGCTAATGGTGTAGGCCTTGCAGCCCCCCAGATCAACAAAGGCATCCGGCTTTTTGTAATCGATAGCTCACTGATGATCGATGAGGATGATGATGAAAAGGGAGTGAGAAAGGTTTTTATTAACCCCATCATCCTGGATGAATATGGAGATGATTTTGGATTTGAAGAAGGGTGTCTGAGCATTCCTGATGTACGGGCAGAGATTATCCGTCCGGAAACCCTCACCATAGAATACTTTGATGAAAACTGGAACCTAAAAGAAGAGGAATTTAGCAAGATGACCGCCAGGGTGATCCAGCATGAATACGACCATCTGGAGGGGATCCTTTTCGTTGATTATTTGAAGGGCTTGAAAAGAAGAATGGTGAAGGGCAAACTGATTGATATCGCTAAAGGAAAAGTGCCTACAGATTATCCAATGATCTATCCTTTGAGGTAATGGTTGAAAATCTACAGGTCGCACTGATACAAACCGATCTCTACTGGCAGGACCGAGGTGCTAACCTGGCCAACCTGGAAGAGAAAATCTGGTCCATGGACAAATCCGTGGACTTGATTGTTTTACCGGAAATGTTTCCTACCGCCTTCACCATGAATGTAAAGGAAATGGCAGAGCCCATGAACTTTACCACCACCAAATGGATGAAGCAAATGGCTGCCCAAACGAAAGCTGTGGTAACCGGAAGTTTAATTATCAACGAAGGCGGCAATTATTATAACCGGCTGCTCTGGGTCACTCCAGAGGGAGAAATCACAACCTACGACAAACGGCACCTCTTTAGGATGGCCGATGAAGATCAGTTTTTTGATATGGGCCAGCAGCGTGCGCTGGTAGAACTTAAAGGATGGAAGATCTTGCCACAGATCTGCTATGACCTGCGCTTTCCGGTATGGTCCCGAAATTTTACTGATCAGGGTGATCATTGGCTTTATGATGTGGTCTTTTATATCGCGTCCTGGCCAGCTTCCCGCATCGACGCGTGGGACATCCTGTTGAAGGCCCGTGCAGTCGAGAACCTGGCCTATTCCATGGGTGTCAACCGTACAGGGCAAGACGGCAACGACATCTCCTATAACGGGCATTCCGCGGTGTTTGACTTCAAAGGAAGCACCTTGTCTTTCTCCGAAGACAAAGAAGAAATCCTATACGTGGAATTAGATTACCAACGACTTGCCGAATTCCGGAAGGCATTTCCAGCATGGAAAGACGCAGACAGATTCCGGATTGAGCGTTGACACGCGGATATCAGGATTTTTGCCTGCCCCAATTTTTTCGGCCATTCTCAGGTTTGGCCCCGTCGCCCATCAATTTTTTATTCAATACATCCAAGAAATGGCTTCGGAGACCCATAACAATTAGCAATTGCGCCAGTAAATAAGTCCCCATCTCAAGCACTTCAGCATCTGCGAAGGGTTGGAAAAATACATCAGCCAGATAAATACCTTGGGATATGAAAAACAACAGGGCTCCCATCATCACCTGCCAGAAGCTCGCCGGATTGGTTTTCTTAAATCGTTCCCTGGCGGTAGTTACCATAATCACCATGGCACATAAATGGATGATCACGGGGGTCTTTACCGATCCCAACTCGTAGTGGATGATAAAGTAGAGGATCCCGGTCAAGAAGTAAAAAAGTAAGTTATATAGAAACAGCCGGATGATATAGAAACCAGAGAAATTCGTCGCTGCGCTTTGGCTCAGCTTAAAGGCAAAGGTATAACAGATAAATGCGATAAAATAGGCTCCCAAACCATATAGAAAAAGCTGGTGGAACATCAGCAAAACATCTCCCGCTAACGAAAATACCAGGGCGGCCGACACCGCCTTCCTGAGAAAGCTTCCTTTAATTAACTGAGATCCCTTATAAAAGTAGATGATCAACGACAGCAAAATGATCGGTTTGGTCCATAGCCGGTAGTCGAGTAGATTCTGGGCAATCAGTGACAGGTCTAGAATTCCGGCGATCATATAAATGTAGAGCCAGAGGATATCTTTTCGATTCATTGCGTGATGGTGGTCATTGTGCAGCTAAATATAGAGATTCTATCAGTTGTTATACTGTCTTTTTTGGGTTTAATGGTGGAATGATGTATTGAAATTTAAATTTTGTCGCAACAATATCAATTGGAAGCCGTCCTTTTGATTGCTACTAAAAAGTTTGGCCAGGCCGGTTAAGTGTGGATCATGAAAAAATTTTCTTTCAAAGTTGATGTTAAGTGATTGTTATTTAACTTTGTGAATAAATGTTAAATCGTTAACAGAAACAAAATAATTAACATCATCTCTATCCCCTACCTTTGTATCGGAAGTGAATTCATCCATCTTATTTCTAAACCAAATTAAATTATGAGGCATTCTTTACTAAAAAGTCTGTTTGCGCTTTTCATGC
>Ga0079224_100012809_pt1 | contig 11640 bp, 12 predicted proteins | sample Stecom2015_FD_80414 | JGI IMG/M metagenome (GOLD analysis project Ga0079224, IMG submission 80414) | Agricultural soil microbial communities from Utah to study Nitrogen management - Steer compost 2015 | ecosystem: Environmental > Terrestrial > Soil > Agricultural land | place: USA: Utah...
GCCGTGGCTGACCCTGCAGATGAAGAAAAAATCGTTTACATAAACTCTGATACGTTGGCAGAGAAGTATGAATACTATAAAGATGTTAGGGCAAAACTGGAGGAGAAAATAAAGAAGGCGCAAAGTGACCTGCAATCTAAAGGACAAGCTTTTCAACGTGAAGTGGCAGAATACCAACAAAAAGCCGGTACAATGAGCGCTTCGGATCGTCAGGCAACAGAGGAAAGACTTGCGCGCAAGCAGGAAGAATTAGGTCGATTAGACCAAAACGCATCTGCCTCTATCGCACAGGACGAATCCACAGAATTCACCAATGTATATAATACCATTACCGCTTACTTAAAAAAGCACGCGGAAGAAAAAGGGTATACCTTAGTACTAACATACTCCATGTCGAATCCTACTGTTCTGTACGCCGATCAAAAAATGGATATCACCGAAGAAGTGATAGCTGCGCTGAATAAAGAGTATAAAGATAAAGAGAAGAAATAAAAATAAAAACGCACATAAAAAACGGCTGCTTCTTGAGAGGCAGCCGTTTTTTATGTGCGTTTTTTTGGCGTCGTCGCAATAAAATCTTTCAGATAATATGGCTCAAAATAAACAACATCTTCAAATTCCTGCTGCTCGAATTTTTGAAATGCGAGTTTACTAAAAAAAGATGCAGCGTTACGGAACCCAGATACCACTTGAATAGCAGGTGTTTTTTCATAAAACGTCTCCAATTTATCAGCTCCCGTACCGAAAAGTATATAATTTGCTCCTCTGGAGTCGCCAAAAAAAGAATAATCGTCGATAACACGTGCCTCGGTCCCTGTTAAGCATTCCAATTGTGTATTGTATGTCGCCATAAATACTTCCATTCGGCGTGCATCGATCATCGGAACAAGAACATTGTCAGCAGCCGTATCCGGTAACACTCTCCGCTCCCTAAACCCATATGCCATTGCTTCCAGCGTATGTACCGCAATTAACGGGACATCCAATGCATAACATAAGCCTTTGGCAGTGGACGTGCCAATTCTAAGCCCAGTATAAGACCCTGGGCCCATACTTACGGCGATCGCATGCACGTCGCTCAATGTAATACTGATTTTCTCTACTGCTTGTTCTATGAAGAGTGTTAAATGGCTCGCATGCAAATTAGGTTCATGGGCTTCTACTTGCGCCATAGTTTCACCATTTTTACTAATCGCTACGGAGCATACTGGTGTTGCCGTTTCTATCTGTAAGATGTATGTATTTTCTGTCATATAATATTATGGAACAGGGTCATGCCCATGTCCACCCCAAGGATGGCACCTTAAGATTCTTCTTATCGCCAAATACCCCCCTTTAAAAGGCCCGTATTTCAAGATCGCCTCTTTCCCATATTGAGAACAAGTAGGGATATACCGGCAGTTAGCACCTAGAAATGGAGAAATGAAAAGCTGATAAAAACGAATAATAAGCAAAAAAAACCACTGTATAGGCAGTTTAATCACTTTTTCCCAGAAAATTTGGAATATGCTCATTTTTTAGCGCTGCTAATACTTTTTCCATACGTTGGTAGAGCAGTGCATACGGCTCCTTTTCTTTGCTAACATATTGGAATGCCACGAACAAATGTAGGGAATGTTCTCGAAGAAAGCTGTACAAATCTGCCTTTTGCAAGCGATATCCCTCCCTCATTCTACGCTTTATTTGATTTCGGTCTACGGCTTTCCGGAAACGGCGCTTCGGTACGGAAATGATACATTGTGCAGGCGCTCTGTTTTCCATCGTTGGCTTAAGAAGCAAAAACACTACACGATAAGGGTAAACAACAAAAGAAGAACCATTATGGAAAAGACTATCAATAAGTCTTTTACTACACAATCGTTCTTCTTTCTTAAATGTATTACTCATTGTGACTATTTGCCGGCGCACAAGCCTGCAAGGAGTCACCGGCTCGTCTTTGTTACCTTTTATGACGGTATTCGTCAGATACCGTAAGGCGTTTTCTTCCTTTAGCCCTACGAGAAGCCAATACCCTTCTACCATTGGCTGAGCTCATACGCTCCCTGAAACCATGCTTATTCTTTCTTTTTCTCAACGAAGGCTGAAATGTTCTTTTCATGACGCTATTATGCTTGTTTTTATATCTTAATCAATCCTTCCCATCCAAGGGAATGCAAAATTACTTTTATTTTAGAAAAGAAGCAAATTTTCATCGGAATAAAATTGCAATCGTAAGTAGCTAAGTTGAATATTTGTAAAAGTCTTAAAAACGGGCTTTAGGACTTCACAACTTTACAGCTTCGCGCCTCTACGATTTACTTCTTAATATATCCCGGATTTCAGCCAACAAGACCTCTTCTTTAGATGGCGCTGGTGGGGTTGCTGGTGCGGCTTCCTCCTTACGCTTTAAAGAATTTATTCCTTTGATCACTAAAAATATACAAAATGCAATGATCAAAAATTGAATGATAACATTAATAAAATTACCATAATTAATGGAAACTTCCGCTACTTCCGCAGCTTCGTTTGCTTCCGTAATCACATATCGCATATTACTGAAGTCCACGCCTCCGGTTATATAACCAATAGGCGGCATAATAATATCATCCACTAAAGACGTGACAATCTTACCGAAGGCCCCTCCAATGACCACACCGACAGCCAAATCAACGACGCTCCCGCGCATGGCAAATTCTTTAAATTCTTTTAGAAATCCCATAATGTAAATTTAAAATTAACTACAAACAAAAGTGATAATTAAAATTCATAAAACTCAATTATTTTACGAAATTTTAGAGAATGCCGCGCAAAAGTTTCTTGAAAGCATCATTATCATAACATTTAGGTAATAGATTTTGTTTATCTTTGTTAAAAGACAAAGATTTACTTCAAAAAACGATGCATCATCCTTCACTGTAAGTAGCCAAATAAATGAAAAGAGTTTTAATAGCAGACGACCACAGTATAGTCAGATTAGGTGCTTCCATGATTATTCAAGAATGTATACCGAATGCCAAAATCTGCCCAGCTCAGACATATGATGAAGTGTTTGAACAGTTAAACCAAGAGTCATGCGACTTGCTTTTATTGGATATTAACATGCCTGGCGGAAACAATATTAACGTCATCAAGGAATTATTGGAGCTCCAGCCTGAACTTAAAATATTAGTATTTTCTTCCTACGAAGAGAGTCTTTATGCGTTGCGTTATATTCGCGCGGGTGCTTGCGGCTATCTTAATAAATCGACTGCCATGTCTGAATTAAAAAACGCTATAGAAAGTATTCTTACGCGAGGAAAATATATGTCAGAAGCCGTCAAAGAGCTTTACATACAGAAACTGACGACAAGTAAAGCTTCATTTGACAAAAGTAATCCGCTACACAAGCTATCCAATCGTGAAATGGACGTGGCTAAGCATCTTATCAAAGGGCTCGGCATCTTAGAAGTTGCTACCCTAATGGAGCTAAGTTCATCTACCGTAAGCACCTATAAAAGTCGTGTTTTTGAAAAACTGAATGTCGGGAATATTCCGGAACTGATAGAGCTGTTTAAGTTAAACAGTGAATAAAAAGGGGGTCTAAAAAGGTCTGTCATGCTGACGAAGGAAGCATCTAAAACAGCTTTGCATGTGTTTAAAGATAGATTCCTCGTGTCTCGAAATGACAGAAGAAATAATAATAATAATAATAATAATAATAATAGCTACTTTTTAGCCCCCCGTCTTTTATGATACCAAGTCCTCTATCGACACTTCCGGAATATCTTTTACGGAAGGCTCTTCTAAATAACTCCTACGCTGAAACGTATACCCCTTTTCCCTATCTAAATCCCAGAGCAAAGGGGAAAGAAAACGGATACAATTTGCAAACCCTTGGTTGGTTGCGGCGATATTTCCGGTATCTTTAGAATTTTTAGCCTCGTTTTCTATTTCGAAAGGCCCATCAAAGCCCCTCCTGTGCAAAACAGCAACAAAATCATTCCAGTCCATATGGTCTGTTCCGCCGAAGCCTGGAAGCATGGCTTCATAGTGGTGACGATCCCAGTCGTGTTGTGGAATCGCTATATCTGCTTGCTCCGCTAATACGGAATCTACCTGTTGCATCGGATACATGCCACCCCATTCTACGCGTGCTTTCGTTTTCAGATTACGGGTTGTTTTTACGTGAATACGCTTCAACCGATCTATATCCATGTGTTCGATTACATCCACGGGATTTACATGCTGCCATATATCATGTGAGGGGTCGTATATTTCCCCATGCGCACGGCTCGGGATCATGGCATACATTAATTTTCTCGCAGCCAATACACCCGGTAAATTATTATAAGTAGAAGTGTAACGCGCAGAACGCCAACCTTCCATAGGACAATTTTCATAAACAATCGTAACGCCCAAATCTTCCGCATATCTTACGATAGGCTCGAATACCCGCTTATATTCGTCCAGATTTTTCTGAAAACCATCGATTTCATTTCCGAGGTCATGGTTATAACCGACAAACGTCCCTACTTTAACATCATTCGTATCACCTCCTAAAAGATAGGCTATCCGGATAAGACGCAATAAGTGGTTTTGGTTTTTTATCCGCTCTGCCTGATCGCCGCCAATCATATTTTCAAATGCCCCTAGCGACAAGCTTAATTCACCTGCATTAAATTTCTCAATAAGGCGTTTGCCATCCTCGGCAGAGAAACCCTCATAATCCAAATGTGTCGCAGTATGATCTTCACGTGTTCCATCTTTTCTGAATACACATAAATCGATTCCCTGCGCTCCCACCTGTTTAGAAGTTGCTATCAACTCGTCTAAAGACAATTTATCATACGCAGAACTCATTACCCATATCGGGTTATTTAGCTTAGCCAACATTTAGTTAAATTAAAAAGTCAAAATTAAAAATCCTTACAAGTCTCCCAAAGATAAAAATCTTCAAACGACATACATATTCGGGTAAATATAAAAAAAAGACAGCACAAACGCTGTCTTTTCATATGTATGTATTCGGCCTAAATAAGGCTAATCGACATTGTCATGCAAAAATGAATTGTTCGGACGGATTTCCGTTTCGCCATCATCAAATGAAAGGGTAAACCGCGACACTTGCGATTGTGAAGAGTGTGGCACATCTTCTAACGATTTTTGTCTACGCTTATAAGCGGGTTCATTTTCTAATTCCTGCAAACCATTTGTCGATTTCAATTTCATACTCAGCTCTTTCAAACGCAATATGCGTTCTTTTGTTTTCATGAGCTGGTCCTCAAAATCAATTTCCTTTTCTTCCGGCACACTCTCGGATTGCACGGGCGACTCTTCGCGTATCGTATTTTCTGCTTTTGTCGCTCCCTCCGCTTTTTCTGTCTTATCATATTCGTCGAATACGGTGGGTAACTTAAATTCAAACACGGACGGAGACGTCTTTAGCTCATAGCCGGCCTCTTCTTCTTGCTGATCTTCCTGTTCGGACTCTTCAAAATCCAACGTGTGCCGAATGATTTCCGGCTCTTGTTTTTTAATCACTGCCGAATGGATCGGTTTTGGAGAAGTAAACAAGTCCCCTTGTGGCGTGCCGGGCGCTTCGGTTGTTGGTGCACCGCTTGCGGTGCTCTGCACAACCTTAATATGTGGTTGTTGATGAGTTTCAGTCGGCTGTTCCTCTTTCTTTACAAATTGATTCTGTGCCACAGGTTTCACGAACTGTTTTGTAGCAGGCTCCGGCGTTAAGGGTAATGCGATTTTTTCCTTTTCCTTTTCTTGAATACGTTCTTCGGCCGTCTGAAAACCAGTAGCGATAATGGTAACCGACAATTCGTCTTCAAAGCTCTCGTCAATACAATTACCCCATATTAGATCTGCCGAAAGTCCCGCTTGCTCTTGAATATAATCCGTTACAATGGCAACTTCGTCCATCGTTACCTCTGTTTTTCCCGAAGTGATATTGAGCAATATATATCGTGCACCTTCAATCTCGTTATCTTTCAATAACGGAGACGCTAATGCACCGGTTACAGCCTCTAATGCACGGTTTTCACCGGTAGCGACGGCATTCCCCATAATCGCTACACCACTATCATTCATCACGGTACGTACATCTTTGAAATCCACGTTTACATACCCTGGAATGGTAATAATCTCTGCAATACCTTTTGCGGCAGTAGTCAAAATATCATCCGCTTTCGCAAACGCGGCCGTCATCGTTAAATTACCGAATATTTCCCGTAAACGGTCATTGGAGATCACCAAATAGGAATCGACATATTTGCGTAATTCGGACAATCCCTCCTCCGCTTGGGAGCGGCGGCGCTTACCCTCAAATGTGAAAGGTGTAGTCACGATAGCTACCGTAAGGATACCCAATTCCTTTGCTGCTTTCGCCAATACCGGACTGGCACCGGTACCCGTACCTCCTCCCATTCCGGCAGTGATAAAAAGCATCTTAGTATTGGTGCCCAACATACGTTTGATATCTTCAATACTTTCAATAGCGGAGTTTTCACCTACATCTGGATCGGCACCAGCACCCATCCCTTCTGTTAAACTTGCCCCCAATTGTACCTTATTTGGAATAGGACTCAATTCCAGCGCCTGCGCATCTGTATTGCAGACGATAAAATCAACGCCGCTTATTCCCTGCTTGTACATGTGGTTTACGGCATTACCGCCGCCACCGCCTACACCAATAACTTTGATTATTGATGATTGTTCCTTTAACATTTCAAATTGTATCGACATAAAAATACCCTATTTAACTCTTGCTAAACCACTTAGAAAATCCCCAATAGGTTCAACAATTCAAATGTAATAATACCAAAATCCTCACAACAGTTTTCCACATTTGTGAATTTGTGGAAAAAAGACATGTTGTGGAAAACTTACTTTTTCCCTATAAATGTATCGTCGTCAATCCCTGCGTCATCTTTAATGAAATCCGACAGAATTTTCGTCAGCCATCCTTCTTTTTTACGTTTCTCTTCCGCAATCTCTGTCACTTTTTCTTTTCCCGTTTTCTTTGATACCGCTTCTTGCTCTGTGGCTTCAGCTTCTTCAACGGTTTGCACTCCCTTAATTAATAATCCAATGGAGGTCGCATACATTGGGCTTTTTAATTCTTCGAGTGCTTGTCTATTTAACATTTCCGTTTTTGCCAGATATTCATTCGGATAACCAATTCTACAACCAATACCTGTTATATATTCCACCAGTTGTACCAAATGTTTCAACTGTGCTCCGCCGCCGGTGATAACGATACCCGCAATTAATTTATCTTCATAGCCCGATGACTTGATTTCATAGTACACATGTTCGATGATTTCTTCCATACGTGCCTGGATGATATAAGCCAAGTTCTTCACAGAGATTTCCTTAGCCTCGCGGCCCCGAATACCCGGCACACAAATCACCTCATTGTCTTTATTCTCATCTGCCAACGCAGAGCCATACCGAACTTTTAACTGTTCCGCTTGATTACGTAGTACCGAGCACCCCTGCTTGATATCCTCGGTCACGATATTACCTCCCAATGGGATAACGGCAGTATGACGAATAATTCCTTCATGGAAGATAGCCATATCTGTCGTACCACCTCCGATATCTACCAATACAACCCCAGCCGTTTTCTCTTCTTCATCCAACACAGCTTCAGATGATGCAAGAGGTTCTAAAACCAAGGAAGATATTTCTAGGTCGGCATTATCTACACAACGCTTAATATTGCGGATATCTGTTACGCGTCCTGAAATAATGTGAAAGTTAGCCTCTACCCGGCGGCCAGCCATACCGATAGGCTCTTTAATACCGGGCTCATTATCAATCGTAAATTCTTGTGGCAACACGTGGATAATCTCCTCGCCCGGAGGAAGCACTAATTTGTACATATCTGAAATCAATTGATCTACATCGATCCGACCAACTTCATCGTAGTCGCGCTTCGTCAAAATGCCGCGGTGCTGAATGCTTTTGATATGTTGACCGGCAATACCTACATTCACCACTTTAATATCCACGTTAGATTGCGACTCTGCGATCGAAACAGCATCCCGAATGCTGGTTACCGTTTTTTGGATATTAGCGACTACCCCACGGTTTACCCCCGAAGATTCTGCTTTCCCCACACCTAACAGCTCAATCTTACTCGCTCCGCTACGACGACCGACTGTAACACAAATTTTTGTTGTCCCGATATCCAACCCTACGATGATTGGATTCTCTTTTTCGTTTTCTGCTAATCTTGGTTTCATATGCTGTGTATTTGTTGCTCTATTCAATATTAAACAATTATTTCATTTTCAGTTTCATTTGCAAACTATCTAACATCCATCCATCTCGACGTTCGCATATAATCTGTCCATCGTATTTTACATTCACCTTTTCATAAGCGTCCGCACCTACTTTTGGCAATATTTTTTTATAAAAGACTTCCAGTCTATTCAGCTTTTCCGGCAATTTTTGTGCATTACCGATAACAAGCGGCTGCGTACCAACACGTGGAATAATCTCAATATCCTGTTGGTCATCTACATAAAGTTGCACAATCTGGTTACTCCATAGCGGATCGCCTTTCACGTGCTCTGCAATCGCTACTAAATCTTTTACCAGGTCGGTCTGCAATGTATCCAATGCTTTTTCATACCCCTCTCTAATATGACCATTTGCGACAAGCACGTGTGGCACATATTTCAATGTCACCGGCATTTTTGCTCCTTTGGTGTCTACATAGTATTCTTTACCAACTCTGTTGATAATCCGCAAGAGCACCTCCCGTTGCTGCACCACGACCTGCAAGATCCCATCCATGTCGGTATAAATTTCCGCTGTTGACACGTATGGAAGCTCTGTTAGTGCCTTCTCGATATGATCTATTGGAATCTGGTGCAGAGGCACCCCTATTACGTTCCCGAATTTCGTATTTACCAAATCCGAAATATCATGCTGATCGATAAATGTCTCCTTCCCTTCCACCACTACTTTCATGGAGACACATGTCTGCGCCGTATCTTTCTTTTTGACCAACCCCATCAACATACCTATCCCTGCTAAAGCGATAAGCCCCAAACAAGCATAACCAAGCTGTCTCCACGGTATGTTACGAACGGCCTTAAGCATTTTCTAATATCTGTTTTAAAGGTTTAACTAATCTATCGATATCACCTGCACCTACTGTTACGATCAGTTCGGGACGATTTTCCTTTACAAACGCCAAAACGGATTCTGGCGACAGCAATTGTTTCTGTTCCAAATTCACTTTATTCAGTAGCCAACCTGATGTCACTCCCTCAATCGGAAGCTCTCTTGCCGGATAGATATCCATTAACAACAATTCATCTGCCAATTTTAATACTTCCGCAAAACCATCGATAAAATCACGTGTCCTACTGTATAGATGCGGTTGGAATACCACCGTCAACTTCTTTGTCGGATAAAGTTTCTTCATCGACGTTAAAAACGCCCGTAGCTCTTCCGGATGATGTGCATAATCATCAATATAGATATTCCTCGCTGTTTTGACGACATATTCAAACCGCCTCTTTGCTCCACGAAAAGAAGCTAATGCCGATTTAATTTTTTCCGCATCGATCCCCAACCGCAAAGCCACCGTAATTGCCGCGACGGCATTTTCTACGTTATGCAATCCGGGCATGCCTAATGATATGTCTAAAATCTCATACAGATCGGATATATAATCAAAATAAAACACCCCATCTTCTACACGGATATGGCGTGCATACGCATCACACTGCTCCTCTTTTGCGTAGGTAATATCACCTTTAAAGGGTAGTCCCTTTTTTACAATAGAGACGCCGTCTCGGGTTACGCGCCGTAAAAATAACGCGAACGACTCGAGGAGATGCTTTTCATCTCCATATATATCCAAATGATCGGCATCAGCCGAAGTAACAACAGCGATATTCGGATGTAGGGTTAAGAATGAGCGATCATATTCATCGGCTTCTACCACGACAACATTATTTTCCCCATACAGTACATTACTATTGTAATTCGAACTAATTCCACCTAAAAATGCGGAGCAATCGTACCCTGAATCTTTCAGTAGATGAGCAATCATCGTCGACGTTGTGGTTTTACCATGTGTCCCGGCGACGGCGATGGTAAACCGGCTCGCACTAATAATCCCCAGTACTTCTGATCGCTTATACAGGGTAAAACCATTGTTCGCAAAATAAGCCTTTATGGCAAGATCCTGAGGAATTGCCGGCGTAAAAACCAACAGTGTCTCTGCCGATGGCTGCCGATATACAGCCGGGAGCAAATCGACCTCATCTTGATAAACGACTTCAATGCCTTCTTGTACCAGCGCACGTGTCAAGTCAGTCTCCGTTCTGTCATATCCTTGTACGTCACAGCCTAAATGCTTGAAATAGCGGGCTAATCCGCTCATGCCGATTCCACCAATTCCTAACAGGTATACACGCTTTATATGGTCAAGATTCATCATCTATTTAACAAGTTTCAATACTTCCCTGGCTATCACTTCATCTGCATCAGGCAATGCCATCTCCTTTATCGCTGCTCCCAATGCGGCACATTTGGCGTCATCAGCCAATATTTCTTGTGCGACATACATTAATGTACCTCGTGCATCGGCTTCCGAAATCATTACTGCTGCGTTATTCTTGACCAGTGCTTGCGCATTTTTGGTCTGATGATCCTCTGCAACATTTGGAGAAGGCACCAGTATCACCGGTTTGCCCACCACACAAAGTTCGGATATCGTCCCAGCTCCCGCGCGTGAGATAATTAAGTCTGCGGCAGCATATGCTAAATCCATACGCTCTAGGAAGGGTACTACTTTTGCATTGCCCGGGATTAGCCGGTCCGTTCGCAAGAGGGCTTCCATGTCCTCATAGTAGGTCTTTCCTGTTTGCCAAATAAGTTGGACATCGTCTTTTTCCCCGAACTCCTCTAGTACATCTAATACGCAGCCGTTTATCCCCTTGGCACCAAGACTTCCTCCTAAGATCAAGATGGTTTTCTTGTGCTCCTGCAAACCAAATATCTGCAATGCAAGTGCGCGCTTCCCCTCTATCTCCACCGATTCCCTTCGTATAGGGTTACCTGTTAACAGGAGTTTTTCATGGGGGAAGAATTTGCCCATACCTTCATATGCCACACATATCTTTTGTGTCCTTTTGCTCAAACTCTTATTCGTTATCCCAGCATAAGAGTTCTGCTCCTGTATCAAAGTAGGCACCCCCATGTTGTGAGCCGCTATCAACAAGGGACCAGAAGCGTACCCACCGACACCTACTGCTACATCTGCTTCAAATTCCTTGATAATCTTCCGCGCTTTTATTAAGCTATTTACGAGCTTAAAAGGCAACATCAAATTTTTCAATAGTGATTGCCTATTAAACCCCTGTATATCCAAACCTACTATTTCGTAGCCCGCTGCAGGCACGCGTTCCATTTCCATCCGTCCATTGGCACCCACAAACAAAATTTCAATATCAGGCTCGATACGACGTAATGCATTGGCTATTGCGATTGCCGGGAAGATATGTCCTCCGGTTCCCCCTCCGCTTATGATTACTTTATGTGCCATTTGTTTTTATTGTTAAAGAGTGAGAGTTGGTTAGAGAGTTAGAAAGCCTAACTTTCTAACTCTTTAACCTGCTAACACTTTATTTTTAAATCGTTCCGACA
>Ga0079224_100012810_pt1 | contig 11640 bp, 7 predicted proteins | sample Stecom2015_FD_80414 | JGI IMG/M metagenome (GOLD analysis project Ga0079224, IMG submission 80414) | Agricultural soil microbial communities from Utah to study Nitrogen management - Steer compost 2015 | ecosystem: Environmental > Terrestrial > Soil > Agricultural land | place: USA: Utah...
ATATTAACGCTCAAAAATTTTATCAGAGTTTGGGAGCAAAGCCCGATGATAAATGGATACGTTGGACTATTACACCCGAAAAAACGGCAGTATTGGCAGAGCAATAACGTTTAATAATTGGAACTATGAACGAAGAAATTTTAAACAATATTACAGATATACAGGAGCGGATAAACAATGCCTGTATAAACAGCAACAGAAATCCTGATGAAGTAAAATTGTTATTGGCAACCAAAACCGTACCTGCCGAACGTATCAAAATCGCATTACAGGCGGGACATACGTTGATAGCAGAAAACAAAGTGCAGGAGCTTAAAGAGAAATATGAAATATTAAAAGAAATTCCTCATACAAATCATTTCATTGGGCATTTGCAGACCAACAAAATCAAAGACCTTTTGAAATATAACGTGTCCTGCATTCAGTCGCTTGACCGTTTGGATTTGGCAGAAAAATTACACCAACGGTTACAGTTTGAAAACAACACCATAGAAGTATTGATACAGGTAAATACTTCCTTTGAAGAAAGCAAATTTGGCGTTAGTCCCGACAATGCAATAGAATTAGTAAAGCAGGTAGCACAGCTGGAAACCCTTAAAATAAAAGGCTTAATGACCATAGGTCTGTTTAGTGCCGAAATTGAAAAAGTCCGCAAATGTTTCCGATTGCTAAAAGATATTCAACAGCAAATTATTGCTTTAAATATTTCTAATGTAGAAATGCAGGAATTGTCAATGGGTATGAGTGGCGATATGGAAACAGCCATTGAGGAGGGAGCAACCATCATAAGAGTAGGTACAGCAATATTCGGACAAAGAGTTTATCCCGACAGTTATTATTGGAACGAAAAATAAAAACTTAAAAAGCGATAGAAAAATGAAAGTACATTTTATTCAACACGAAACATTTGAAGCACCAGGAGCATATTTAGAGTGGGCAAGACAAAGAAATCACGACATTACATTTTCAAAAGTATATGAGAATCAACCTCTGCCAGATACGGCCGATGATATTGATTTGTTGATTATAATAGCTGGGCCTCAAAGTCCTGATACCACGCCAGATGAAATTCGAAATTTTGATTATACAGAAATGAACCAGATGTTGTTTATGTTCTTAGATAAGCTTTCATTGGAACTACCCTTGTAAATTATCACCTTTTTTGTCCTCCTGAGTCTGTCCAAGGATAGACATGCCACTCTCTTTCTTCGCCATAGTCGAAGCACAGCGACAAGCTCAGAGTGACAATTAGGAGACTTAATTATTGCATAAGGCACAACAAGTTGGATCTATAAAGTTGGCTTATTCGCAACAACCAAACTTCACGCAACGGGTTAAAAACGGAAATAGAGAATCCTTTTAAACAAAAAGCGGCTTTCCTTTTACAGAAAACCGCTCTATTTGGTTTTTGAAATGTTTACTATTTTTACGGGTCTACACGAACGAAATCACCCGTGGCATTAAATACCAAATCAATATCTCCAGTCACTAAATCCACGTCAAAACCTTGATTAGTTTTTTCTATGCTGTTGATACCATTGCCTGTATATTCTGCTGCTACATAGGCAACAATCTTCGGGTTGATAAAACCTGTAGGAAGCGCCATACCATCCGGAGCGTCCACATCTATCCACTCTCCGGCACTGTTAAAATCTACTTCAACACCATTAGCCAGATTAACAGAATAGTTGTTTCTTTCCTTCTCCACACGTGTGATATCAACTCCTGCAAAATAACTGCTTAAAAATTGATTTGACGCTAAAGGAAGCTCCTTTTCTGTTACTACTTTATCATCATCACAGGAGATATTCATCACCGTCATTACTGCTAAGGCAGATAAACCTAAAAATGCTCTTTTCATCATATTATATCTTTTTTTGTTCTTAATCGTCTATTTTTAAAAATACCCCATTTTTATCAAACTCCAATTCTAGTCCATTGGAGATTTCCACCTCATACCTTCTACTTGTACGCTTGATTTCCTTCACATAAGTGTTCGGAAAACTATGGTGAATATGCTCTAAGATAGTCGAAGGCGTTATCTTCACAGGAACAGCTGTCATCTTTGCCTTCACTTCTTCCCATTCTCCATCTCCATCAAACTCAATTTTGGTGCCATTTTTTAGTAGGACCGTATACTCTTTCTGTACGATGTATTCAGTATCAAGCAGCACACTAGCCACTTCTTTCTCTGAGAAATGCGTTTTTACAAAGATTTGCGCCTTGGCTGGCAGTTGCGAGAAAGGTATAACTTTTTCTTTTGCCATTGTCGTATGACCAACCAAAAACAATAAGCCAATTAATATCCACTTATTCATTTTTCTTTCCTTTTTAAGCGGTTAGAAATATCCGATCCCTAATGTGTAATCGACTAAACTTCAACACAAAATACCCAATCAATTTGGGAAAGATTTAGGAAAAGATTTCAGAACACGAAAAATATGTTTCTCTTGTTCGAAGGTGTAAGTAATAGACAGGTCTTTATAAGAATCAATAATGGATTTAACAATGGCCAACCCCACTCCATTTGAGCTACTATCCTGCTCGCCCTTATGGAAGCGTTTAAAAATCAGTTCCTGTGGTAGTGGATCAACCTTGCCGGTATTTTGGATACTTATGCTATCCGCTAAGATTTCAATCCATATTTTGCCTTCCGCAGCATGGTTATACCGAATAGCATTTCTTAACAGATTAGATATAAGTATAACAGCTAATCCCTTATTCATTGTAAAAACAAATGTGCCCTTTTCCTGCCAAACGACATTGATATCCTTGAACGCTATAAAATCAGCTAAATCATCTACTAAACTGTGTATTAACCTATTGAAATCTATGGCTTCCGTATCCCTATATTGCTTGTTTTCAATTCGGGAGAGCATGAGTAGCGATTTATTCAGATTCACCATACGCTGCAAAGAATCCTTGGCATCAGCCAATTGTACCAATTGCGTCTCCGTAAGGGATTCATCCTCCATCAGGAGTTCCAGTTTGTTGATAGTGATAGCTAAAGGCGTTTGAAGCTCATGCGATGCATTTTCAAGAAAGAGTTTTTGCTCTTCAAAAACCTGTTCATTGCGCTGCCACATCTGTTGGATATCTTGGTTCAACCGATTAAATTCCAACACATTCGTCTGTATAGGTTTTAAATCTTCTTTTTTTCCAAAACGATAGTGATTCAAATTGTCTAAAATAACTTTAAAAGGGCGCCAGGCTCGGCGTAGATAAACTCATTAATCAGATAGAGACTCAATACCAGAACAACATACAGCACCAATAATGCCGAAGCCAGATCCAACATCAGATCATCTTCTTCAACGGTCGATGTCCGTATTTCCAGATGATAAGGGATTCCATCCTGCCCATAAAATCCTGTTTGAAGCACCCTGTAAGGTTCTTGTTCATCATCATACGGCATATAATAAAACTGGCTGCTCAGCTTATTTTTTTCTGAAAAAGTTTCTTTATCCGCCGCCCATATCCGAAATTGATTAACACCAAACTCCCGTATTTCCAAAATTTCGGGATTTCGATAAGCCTCTCTTATAATTTCTATTTTCTGGTTTTTCAGCCCATCATCCACATTGTCATATACCTCTTCCAAGATATAAGCATAGAATAAAGATGCCCATAAGGCCATAATAGCCAGGAAGACAAAGACCAGATAACGGAGTGTATAGTTTTTGAGCGAAATCTGCATATCAAACCAATTTATACCCTATGCCATATACCGCCTGTAGATCTATATCAGCTTGGTTCTCCTTTAACTTTCTGCGTAGGTTCTTCACTTGCGAATAGATAAAATCCAAGCTATCAGCTTGATCCGCATTATCGCCCCAGATGGCTTCTGCCAAGGAAGTCTTCTGTACTAATTTATCCGGACGGACAAGAAAATAATACAGCAAATCGTATTCTTTCCGATTGAGTTGCACTTCCATATCGTTTACTTCCACGCGTCGTTCATCAGGATAAATGCGTACATTTTTATGCTCTAACATATTCACCCCTTGTTGATGCTTACGTCTCAACACAGATTTTACACGAGCCAAAAGCTCCGCTAAGTGAAAAGGTTTAGCCAAATAATCGTCTGCCCCCAATTCCAAACCTTCCACTTTATCCTCTACAGAATCTTTTGCAGAGATAATGATGACTGAACCATCTTTACCCAAGTCCCTCATTTCCGACAACAGCTGCATACCATTGCCTCCTGGAAGCATAATATCCAGCAGAATACAGTCATAATCGTAGTTTGCGACCTTCTCCAAACCGCTGTTATAATCCTTTGCCACCTCTACCAGAAATTTTTCCTTTTCCAAAAAAGTGCGAATGACGTCCTGCAGATCTATTTCGTCTTCTATAATCAGAATCTTCATGTATGTTAAATCTACAATTTTAGTACCTCTTTTAGGAAACTTTTAGGAAAACTTTATTCTTTTGTCCATTCATTCAAACACATCGCTAAAAGCTTATATTTGTCTCACCTTTACGGATGTAAGCAAAATAAAAAGAGGATTAAACATTTTTCTTTTTCTTGCGTTTATATAAGTGTTACATAGTTTTATTGCACAAAAACATAAAAGACCGGTTTGAATAGATTTGGACGTATTGCTTTAAAGACCATACTTTGGCTGATAGGGAGTGTTATAGCCCTATTATTGCTTATTATTTTCCTCATTCGGATGCCTTCAATCCAAAACTATGTTGTGGGTAAAGTGACCCATTATCTAGAAAATAAGATCGGCACTCCGGTAAGCATCGGCTATGTAAACATTACCTTTCCGAAAAAACTGGTATTGGAAAATGTATATTTTGAAGACCAGTCTAAAGACACGTTACTGGCCGGAGAGAAGCTGATGGTCGATATCAACATGTTCAAACTACTGAAGAATACCGTCGAGATAGAGGAATTTTCTCTGGAAGGTATTACCGCCAAGATCAATAGAACGCTTCCCGACAGCAGCTTTAACTTCGATTACATTATGCAGGCTTTTGCTTCCGAGAAGGAGAGCACACCTTCCGATACGGATACCGCCTCCGCATTGCTTTTTAATATCGAAGATGTCCTGTTCAAACGCATACACTTTGTGTACAACGATGAAGTCATCGGTACCAGCGCCGACATACGTCTACAACATTTCGACACCAAAGTCAAAAAATTTGACTTGACCAACAACATGGCATTTGCCATGCCTAATGTCAAAATCGACGGTTTATCGGCTATCGTCAAACAATGGCAGCCTGTTTCAGAAGCTGAAGCTCCTTCAGCAGAAGATTTCGGCATTACTCCCGAACCCGAAGCGGCCTCGCTCCTACCGGATGTAGCTATCAACAACATTGATTTAAAAAATATCTTCGTCCAATACCAGGATGCCTCTTCGGCAATGGACACCAAATTCGACATTAAGCAGTTGACCGCCAATATCGAGGAACTGGATCTGAACAAAGAAGTGGTGCGCTTGAAAGAAGTTGCTCTGGACGGTTCGGATTCCGAAGTATTTCTAGGCAAGGTTACTCCCAAGCCCACTACAGCTGACACAACCACTACATCAAGCGTAAATTGGGTGGTTTCTGCCGAAAAATTGGTCATCAATAAAACCAATCTTTGGTTTCGTGACGACAATCAGCCCCGGATGAAAGGATTTGATTATTTCAACATCAAAATCACAAACTTTTTAGGTGATCTGGAAGACCTTTACTATTCCAACGACTCCATTTCCGGTTCTTTAAAATCCTTGACCGCCAAAGACCATTCAGGTTTCGAAATCAAGAAGTTTCAAGCAGATTTCGTTTATAACAATACCGGTGCGGAGATTAAAAACCTTTTGGCACAAACACCAAACACCACCATTCGGGATTACATCAAAGTCAGCTACCCTTCTCTGGATGCCATTGCTGAACATCCTGAAAACATGCTTGTAGAGGCAAATATCAAGAAATCTACACTCGACATGCGCGACATCCGTTATTTCGTTCCGGACTTAGACACCATGGAGGTCATGAAACCGCTGTTGACACGTGCTTTCTTTATCGACGGGCAAGTTAAAGGGCGCATGGATGACCTCAACATCCCGCATCTGGAATTTAAGACGTTGGATAAAACCCACCTTATAGCTTCCGCAAGAATAAAAGGGCTTCCCGATGTGGAAAAAATGAACATCGATCTTGACCTCAAGAAATTTACGTCCGGAAGAACCGACCTTGAACGCCTGATTGCTTCTTCCATGCTACCGGACAGCATACAGCTGCCTAATGCCATTGGTCTATCGGGTACATTCCGTGGCGGTATGTCGGGATTTAACACCGATATGCATCTGACCACCGACAAAGGCAGCGCAACGGTAAAAGGGAACATGAACATTGCGCAAGATACTACCTACGATGCTTTTGTTTCCATTGACAATTTTAATATCGGCAATATCCTAAATCAAGACTCCGTATTAGGTATACTTTCAGCAGAAGCGCAGGTAAAAGGGCGAGGGTTAAATCCGAAAAATATGCAAGCCGACATCAAAGGTAAAATCAACCATCTGGATGCCATGGGCTATGCCTATAAAGATATTTCATTGGATGTGCAAGCCCAAGATGGGGATATCGGAGGTAGTCTGATAAGTCCCGATCCGAATGTGCAGTTCAACCTTGACTTTGCTGCCGATATGCGTGGACAATATCCTAAAGTCCATGCCGAAATGATGATTGACAGCATCAATCTACAGAAACTGAAACTCATGGATGATAACTTCAGGTATCATGGTAAGGTCTATGCAGATTTTGAAACAGCGGACATTGATTTTCTCAACGGTTCCATCATTATATCCAATTCGTCAATAGCATACAATGATGAACGTTTCACATTAGATACGGTCTCTTTAACGGCTGCGGCAGATACCAACCGGAATACCCTTATCTTAAAATCGGAATTTCTCAATGCCCACTTGGTAGGGAAATATCGGCTTACCGAATTAGGCGCTTCCATGCAGGACATTGTGCAGATGTATTACAATCCAGCGAATAATCCGCCGACCACATTGGCATACGAACCTCAAAATTTTGAGTTCAGTGCATCGCTAAATAATTCCCGGTTTATCCGTGACTTTTTCCCTAAGCTTGAGGAATTGAGAGATATCACGCTCGACGGAACCTTTAATAGCACGGACAAAAGTATCATGGCGAAGCTATTGGCGCCTAAGCTGGTCTATGACGGCACATCCGTTGAAAATGTCGGGGTTGATATTACCACATTGGATAGCACCCTCTATTATTCGGCGCTCATCAATAAGATCAAGATGGGCGAAATGGAGTTGATCAACACCGTATTGAGCGGTAGCGTAATTGAAGATAGCCTTGATTTCGGACTTTGGATAAAAGACAAAGATGATAAGGAACGCTATCATTTAGGTGCAAACATGCAAGTTTCGGAAAACAATTATGCATTAAGCCTGAATGAGGATGGGTTGATGCTGAACTACGAAAACTGGCAGATTGATGCCGGCAACCAGCTGACATTCGGGACAAGCGGCATTCGAGCAAACAATTTCCGCCTGGTGAATAGCGGGCAGGAATTTCTCATCCAGTCACAGGATTCCACGATGAATGCACCGTTGGATCTGACCTTCAATAATTTTAGGATTGAAACTTTTACCAAGATTTTGGAATCGGAAGCTTTAAATATGGGTGGAGGAATTGACGGCTCGGCAACTATTTCCCGTCTGGAAAGTAATCCGGTATTCGTATCCGATTTGACAATTAACAAATTTTATTTCGGACAGGACACGATCGGTAACGTATTGGTCAAAGTCAACAACGAAAAGGAAAACACGTTCTCTGCGGATATACGCATCACTGAGAACGGTAATGATGTGCAACTAATCGGGGACTTCATCAGTCCGCCAAACGGCACGGCATCGATAGACGCTACCCTGTCGCTCAAACCGATGAAAATGACGACCATTCAGGCGTTCAGCATGGGTTATCTCGAAAACAGCCGCGGCGACCTGACGGGTGACCTCAAAATCACCGGGACGATGGACCAACCGCGCATCAATGGTAAGCTGACCTTCTTGGATGCCAATATTAATGTAGGCATGTTAAATGCCGATATGGCGATGGACAATCAATCCATCACATTCAATAACCAAGGTATCCAATTCCGCCAGTTTGAAATTAAAGATGCACGTGGGAACGCTGCCCGCTTGAACGGTAGCATCCGCACCACGACTTATACGGATTTTGATTTCAACCTCAATATGACAACCAACGACTTTGCGGCGGTCAATTCCACCCGTGAAGACAATGATTTGTTCTACGGTAAACTCTATGTGACGTCCAATATCCGTATTACAGGCAATTTGGATAACCCAAGAATTGACGGAAACATTAGAGCAAACGACAAAACAGATTTCGTTTTTATCGTTCCGAACGATAATCCAGGAATTGCAGAGCGTGACGGCGTGGTAAAATTTGTCAACCGCAGCGATACTGCCCGTGCCAATGTTTTTGCGAAATTGGATTCCATGACCACAGCAACCCACCTTTCTGGTTATGACATTGCTCTGAACCTCGCTACGGATCGGGATGCGAAGTTTAAAGTAATCTTGGATGAAGGGACACAGGATGCCTTGAATATCCAAGGTGTGGCTGAGCTGAACACTACTATTGATGCCAGCGATAAGATTACCATGTCCGGTACATTTACGGTAGAAAAGGGAAGCTATACCTTCTCATTAGGACCTATCTCCAAGCCATTTACCTTTCAGAAAGGAAGTACCATTGTCTGGAATGGCGATCCCTTGGATGCCCGTATGGATATCACAGCTCTTTATTCCGATCGATTCCCGACATTGGAATTGGTACAGACCCAAATCGGTGCGGAAAGCCAAAACCTGTATAAGCAGCGTATTCCTTTCGATGTTAAGCTAATTCTGACAGGCGAGCTTTTCAAACCTACATTGAATTTCGACATTGATCTGAACGAAAGAAATGCAATCGCTTCCCAAGATGTAATCAATAAGGTCAATATCGCCTTAGCAAACTTGCGTGGAGACCCCGCAGAAATGAACAAGCAGGTATTCTCCTTAATTGCCTTGGGCCGATTTATGTCCGCCAATCCGTTTGAGAGTCTTTCAGGTGGTGGTACAGAGTCCGCCATACGGAATACATTGAGCGGGATGTTGAGTAGCCAGCTTAACAAATTAGCCTCCAATCTTGTCAAAGGTGTGGAATTGGATTTCAATCTACAATCCGAGGAAGATTATCTAACGGGAAGAGCCGAAACACGTACGGATCTGAACATCGGTATTTCGAAAATGCTATTTGATGATCGCTTAAAAATCACCATAGGTTCCAACTTTGAAGTCGAAGGAGCCTCCAGACCTGGTGAGAAGGCCTCGAATATTGCAGGTGATATTTCCCTCGATTACCAACTTTCCAAAGACGGTCGCTATTTTGCCCGCGTTTATCGCAAAAATCAGTATCAGGCGACCTTACAAGGACAATTTGTGGAAACGGGTATCGGTTTTATCATCACGATGAGCTACGACAGATTCAAGGAACTGTTCATGAGTTCGAAAGCCTTAGAACAATATTATAATACCGATAGCCGTAGCTTCCGCCGTCGATTCGATGTAGAACGCATGGATGTCGATTCGGTATACCGGGATAGTGTCCGTCAGGTTATCCGCGATAGCTTGATGACCCACAGTCCGGAATTTAAGAAACGCTGGGAAGAAAGACAACGCGAAGAGCAAATTTTACAGCAACAACAAAACAACGAGTCCAACGACTCGACCGAAACAAAACGAGATACGACGAACAACGCTATACGCAATGAAGAAGACGAAAGGAACCAAAATGAAAATTAAACTAACTCGACTATTCAGTATAGCACTTTTGAGTGCAGCCCTTGCTAGCGGCTGTAACTCCACTAAATATCTGGCAGAAGACGAAAAGCTGTACGATAAAGGACATGTGGTCATTCATCGCGATAGCATGGATGCCGACCGGAAGCAGGCTTTTGAAGAGTATCTGGAAGGATTACTTCGCCCGAAACCTAACAAAAAAGTTTTAGGTATGCGCTTCAAGCTTGGGCTGTACAATATGGGGGGCGGTCCGGACACGACCGGAGGTTTTTTCAAAAGATGGTTAAAAAGACGTGGTGAGGAACCTGTTTTGCTCAGCGATGTCAACCGGGAATACAACGAGAATCTTCTACGCAACCGCATGGAGAACTTTGGCTTTTTCAATGCAGAAGTAACTTCAGATACCAGTATCAACGGCAAGCTTGCTGAGGTCACATACAATGCTTTCCCGGGTAATATATACCGTATTGCCAACGTAAACTTTGAAGTAGACTCTTTAAAAAATTTAGGACGTGATATTCTGCGCACTAGTGATCAGTCCTTATTAAAACCTGGCAGCCCCTACAATCTCGATGTCATTATCAACGAGCGTGAACGTATTGACAATGACTTAAAAAACAGAGGTTACTATTATTTCTCCCCCGATAATATCTTGGCTGAGGTCGATAGCACCATCGGTGACCACAAAGTCAACATGTTTGTCACCGTAAAGCCCGAAACAGCAGAAAAAGCGCGTATGCCGCAAAAAATCGGCAATATCTTTATCTATACGAACTACACACAGACTTCGGATGGATTCCGTGCGGCCAATCCGCGTCGAATGGAACTCTACCAGGACAACTACTACATCATTGACCGGGAGAACAAATACCGAAAAAAAGTGCTTGCCAATCACATTTTTTTCCATAAAGGGGAACTATACAATCGGCATGACCACAACTTGACCATTAGTCATTTGGTAAACCTTAATGATTTCAAGTTTGTAAAAAATACCTTTGTCGACAATCCGGATTCTGCGAACACCTTGGATGTGTACTACCACCTCACGCCAATGCAGCGCAAATCTATCCGTTTTGAAATCTTAGGAAAAACAGCTTCAGTCTATAACGGAACGGAAGCCAACGTAAGCTGGACACTGCGCAATGCTTTTAAGGGTTTTGAATCACTCACAGTCAATGTATTCGGTGGTTATGAGACACAGACAGGCGGTAGCGTGAACCTCAATTCCAGTTATTTGCGCTATGGTGCGGACGTTGGTATTATGTGGCCTCGATTGCTTTCCCCTTACAAATGGGCACCTTCTCGTCGTTTTATTCCGAAAACCTACGCCAAAGTTAGTTATGAATTTTTGAATCGCCGGAATGCCTATACCTTAAATTCCTTGACGCTAAACTATGGATACAACTGGAAAGAAAACGACCAGAAACAACATGATCTTGCTGCTGTAGAGATTATTTACGTGCAGCCACGCAATATTTCCGATGATTATCGGGCTCAAATGGATACCGTCCCTACCCTACGTCACATCGTAGACCCGCAGTTTTCTTTCGGTCCGAACTATTCCTACACCTTTACCAATACCATGGAAGCCAATCGTACGCACACCTTCTATGTGAAAACAGGATTAAACACTTCGGGGAATGTCTTGGGCTTAATTCAAGGTGCAGACTACAATTCCGGGAATATCAAAACGCTCTTCGGAACGGCGTATTCACAATTTGTCAAAGCCGAAGTGGACTTCCGCCATTACCTGAAACTATCACCAGGCAGTCAATTGGCTTCCCGTTTG
>Ga0079224_100012811_pt1 | contig 11640 bp, 9 predicted proteins | sample Stecom2015_FD_80414 | JGI IMG/M metagenome (GOLD analysis project Ga0079224, IMG submission 80414) | Agricultural soil microbial communities from Utah to study Nitrogen management - Steer compost 2015 | ecosystem: Environmental > Terrestrial > Soil > Agricultural land | place: USA: Utah...
ACCGACTAGGATCGACCCCCGTGACACTGCGCCTCTTTGACACCGAAAGCCGAACCATGCGCGAATTCGCGCCGCTGGTTCCCGGCCGCGCTTCGGTGTACTTGTGTGGTGCCACCGTGCAGGGCGAACCCCATATCGGTCACGTGCGCTCCGGCGTCGCCTTCGACGTGCTGCGCCGCTGGTTGCAGGCCCACGACTACGACGTCTGGTTCATTCGCAACGTCACCGACATCGACGACAAGATCCTCAACAAGGCCGCCGAGGCGGGCCGCCCCTGGTGGGAGTGGGCCGCGACCTACGAGCGGGCCTTCGACCGCGCCTACGACCTGCTCGGTGTGCAGCCGCCTTCGGCCGAACCGCGCGCCACCGGACACATCACCCAGATGGTCGAGCTCATGCAGCGCCTGATCGACCGCGGCCACGCCTACGCCTCGGCGGGCAACGTCTACTTCGACGTGGTGAGTTTCCCGGAGTACGGCGCGCTGTCGGGCCACAAGCTCGACGACGTGCACCAGGGCGAGAGCGCGGGGGAGGGCAAGCGCGACCCGCGCGACTTCACGCTCTGGAAGGCCGCCAAGCCGGGCGAGCCGAGCTGGCCGTCGCCGTGGGGCCCCGGCCGCCCCGGCTGGCACCTGGAGTGCTCGGCCATGGCCGGCTACTACCTCGGCTCCGAGTTCGACATCCACTGCGGTGGAATGGATCTCGTCTTCCCGCACCACGAGAACGAGATCGCCCAGTCCAAGGCCGCCGGCGACGGCTTCGCCCGTTACTGGCTGCACAACGGCTGGGTGACCATGGGCGGGGAGAAGATGTCGAAGTCCCTGGGCAACGTGCTGTCGGTGCCGAACATACTGACCAGGGTGCGCGCGGTGGAACTGCGCTTCTACCTGGGCAGTGCCCACTACCGCTCCATGCTCGAGTACTCCGACAAGGCGCTCGGCGACGCCGTGACCGCCTACCAGAACATCGAGGGCTTCCTGCACCGGGTCGAGGCCAGGATCGGCGAGGTGCCCGCGGTCGGCAAGTGGACCGACGCCTTCGCCGAGGCCATGGACGACGATCTCGCGGTCCCGCGTGCGCTGTCGGAGGTCTTCCGGGTGATGCACGAGGGCAACAAAGCGCTCGAGTCCGGCGCGCTGGACACCGCGCGCGAGCTGGCCGGGCAGATGCGCGCCATGCTCGACATCTTCGGCGTGTGCCCGTTCGACGAGCACTGGCAGCGCGCGAAGGACGATTCGGCGACCGGGCAGGCGCTGGACACCCTGGTGCGGGCCGAGCTGGAGCGCCGTCAACAGGCGCGCGCGGCCAGGGACTGGGCGACCGCCGATGCGGTGCGTGACCGGCTCGCTGCCGCGGGCATCGAAGTGACCGATACCCCGAACGGCCCGGAATGGTCGCTGAACGCTGGTGGAAGGGCGATCTGATGGCAGGCAATTCGCGGCGCCGAGGCGCGGTGCGCAAGGGCGGCACCAAGAAGGGGCAGGTCGTCGGTTCCGGCGGCAAGCGCAGGCGCGGCTTGGAGGGCAGGGGCGCCACCCCGCCCGCCGAGATGCGCACCAAGCATCCCGCGGCCAGGCGCGCCGCCGCGGCCAAGAAGGCGGCCGCGGCCCGCACCGGCGCGCGTGGTCCGGCGGGCCGTCCGGCCGGTCGCAAGCAGGACGACGGTCCCGAATTGGTCCTCGGCCGCAATCCGGTGGTGGAGTGCCTGCGCGCGGGCGTGCCTGCCACGGCGCTCTACGTGGCCGTCGGCGCGGAGAACGACGAGCGGCTGACCGAGGCCGTGCAGATCGCCGCCGACACCGGCATCTCGATCCTGGAGGTGCCGCGCACCGACCTGGACCGGATGAGTTCCAACGGCCTGCACCAGGGCATGGCCCTGCAGGTGCCGCCCTACCGCTACGCCCATCCCGACGACCTGGCCGAGCTGGCGAACACCGCCGCCCAACCCGCGCTGCTGGTGGCGCTGGACAACATCTCCGATCCGCGCAACCTCGGCGCGGTGATCCGCTCGGTGGCGGCCTTCGGCGGGCACGGCGTGGTCATCCCGCAGCGGCGCAGCGCCAGCGTCACCGCGGTGGCCTGGCGCACCAGCGCGGGCGCCGCGGCCAGGCTCCCGGTCGCGCGCGCGACGAATCTGACGCGCACGTTGAAGGATTGGGCCGACCAGGGCATGCGCATCATCGGTTTGGACGCCGGTGGCGACACCACCCTCGACGAGCTGGACGGCAACGATCCCACCGTGATCGTGGTCGGCTCGGAGGGCAAGGGCCTGTCGCGCCTGGTCCGGGAGACCTGCGACGAGGTGCTGAGCATCCCGATGGCGGGTCCGGTGGAGTCGCTCAACGCATCCGTCGCGGCGGGCGTCGTGCTCGCCGAGATCGCCCGCCAGCGCCGCCGCTGACCCGCGCGGGGCGGCAATAGACGCGCAAAGACGCTCGGGCCCCGTAGAATTCGGGTGGTGGTGATACCCAATCAGCCCCTCGGTTCGCCGGTCGAGCATCCCCATGCCACGGCGGTGTTGTTCCTCGGCGCGGCGAGCATCCTGTGCGGTGGCGTGTTAGGTCCGGTGGCGTGGGCGCTGGGGAAGCGGGCGCTCGATCAGATCGAGGCCTCCGGCGGCGCGATCGGCGGCCGCGTCCAGGTCACCGTCGGCTACATCCTCGGGGTGATCGGCACCATCCTGATGATTTGCATGGCGACGCTGTTCGTCCTGCTGATGATCACCGGGGGCGGCGCGGACTGACACCGTGACGGGCTGACCCGTCGAAGCCGAAACCACGCGCGCGAAGCCGGAAACCACGCGCGGCAGGCGCGCCGCGCTCAGTCCAGCTTGGGGCGCTCGGAACTGCCGTCCCAGCTCGGCCATTCCGCGCTGACCTGCCCGCTCCAGTCGGGCTGGCGGCGCTCACGGAAGGCGGCCATCGCCTCGCCGCCGTCGATGCTCTTGGCGACGTGGGCGTTGAGATCCGATTCCAGCCTGCCGACCACGTCGGGGCTCATGCCGAGGCTTTCCCACAGCAGCCGCTTGGACAGCGCCACCGGCAGCGGCGCGGAACCGTTGGCCAGGTCGGTGGCCACCGACAGCGCGGTCGGCAGCACCTCGGCCGCCGACAGGCAGGCGTTGGCCAGGCCCATCGAGACGGCTTCCTCGCCGTCGAAGGTGCGGCCGGTGAGCATGATGTCGGCGGCGTTGGCCATGCCTGCCAGCCGCGGCAGCGTCCAGTGCGCGTAGCCGTCGGCGATCACGCCCCGGCGCACCTGGTTGAGGCCGTAGACGGCGTCGCGGGCCATGTAGCGCAGGTCGCACTGCAGGGCCAGCGCGAGGCCGAGGCCGACCGCGTGACCGTTGACGGCCGCGATCACCGGCTTGCGAACCCGCCACGGCGCGGGCTCGATGGTCGCGCTGACCTCGCCCACGCGCTGGGACAGGTCTGCGCCCGCGCAGAACGCGGGCGGGGTGCCGGTGACGACCACGGCTCGGATCGCGTCCTCGGCGTCGCATCTCGCCAACGCCGCACCGAGTTCCGCGGCCATGGCCGGGGTGAAGGCGTTCTGCTGGGCGGGGCGATTGAGGGTGAGGACGGCGATGCCCGCTGAGACATCGACGAGCAGTTCCGAGCTCATGGGGGGATGGTAGCCGAAGTCAGCGCAGGATCTGGCGGCCGATCGCGTACTTGTGCACCTCGGTGGGGCCGTCGTAGAGGCGGAAGGCACGCATGTCGCGGAAGATCATCTCCACCACGGTCTCGTCGCTGATGCCGATACCGCCGAGGACCTGCACCGCGCGGTCGGCGACCTTGAACAGCTCCTCGGAGACGTAGGACTTGGCCATCGAGCTCTCGTGCCGGGCCTTCTCGCCCTGGTCCATGAGCCAGCAGGCGTGCCAGATGGTCAGGCGGCACTGGTGCAGCGCGATCTCGTTGTCGGCCAGCATGAACGACACGCCCTGGTGTTCGCCGATGGTCTTGCCGAAGGCGGTGCGGGTCTTGGCGTGCTCGACCGCGATGCTCTGCACGCGCTCGGCCGCGCCCAGCCAGCGCATGCAGTGCGTCAGCCGGGCCGGGGCCAGCCGCAGCTGGGCGTAGCGCAGGGCCTGGCCCGCTTCGCCGAGCAGTGCCGACGCGGGCAGGGTCAGGTTCTCGAAGCGCACCACGCCGTGGCCCTGGACGTAGTTGCGGTCCATGGTGTTCATGGTCCGCTCGATGACGATGCCGGGCTGGTCACCGGAGGTGAGGAACAGCGTCGGGCCCTCGGGCAGGTGCGGGTTGGCGGCGAGGCGCGCCATGATGATCCAGGTCTTGGCGCCGTTCGCGCCGGTGATCAGCCACTTGCGGCCGTTGATGACGAAGTTCTCGCCGTCGAAGACCGCCTCGGTGGACAGCTGGCCCGGGTCGGAGCCCGCGCCGTTCGGCTCGGTCATGGCGAACACCGAACGCTGGTGGCCGTTGATGACCGGCATCAGGTACTCGTCGATCTGCTCCTGGTTCGCGATCCTGCCGAGCAGGTACATGTTGCCCTCGTCGGGCGCGGCGCAGTTCATCGCCACCGGGCCGAGGGTGGACCAGCCCGCCGCCTCGTAGATCACCGCCTGCTCCACGTGCGTCAGGCCGCGCCCGCCGAGCGCCTCGGGCGCCTGCACGGTGAGCAGCTTCTCGGCGCGGGCCAGCTCGACGAGCTCCTGGCGCAGTTCGTCGGTCGGACCGTGCGCGGTCAGGCGCGGGTCGCGCTCGAACGGGACGATCTTGTCGATGACGAATCGGCGGACGCGGTCGCGTTCGGCGGCGAGTTCGGCGGGAATCGAGAAGTCGATCACGGTGGCAACCATTCGTTCGGTGGACGTTCGGTGGAGGGTCGCCATGAGCATACGAAACCCCCGCCGCCCTATTGAGGGCGAGTGCCATCAATTCACCCGGGAGTGGGTCGGGCGGTAGCGGTGCGCGCCCGTCCAGCCTTCCTGCGCCGGGCGCCGACGACCCGGCAGACCAGGTAGATCAGGAACGAGATGGTGGTGACGAAGGTCGAGACCGGCACGCCGGGGGCCAGCGACAGCAGGATGCCGCCGACCGCGGCCAGCTCGGCGAAGACCACGGCCAGCACCGTCGAGCGCACCGGATCGGCGGTCAGCTGCGCGGCCGCGGCCGCCGGGGTGATCAGCACCGCCAGTACCAGCAGCGCGCCCACGATCTGCACGCCGAAGGCGGCGGTGATGCCGAGCAGCACCGCGAAGACCACCGCGAGCGCCCGCACCGGCACCCCGCGCGCCAGCGCCACCTCCGGGTCGGCGCTGGCGAACAGCAGCGGCCGGTAGATCACCGCGAGCACGGCCAGCACGATCACCGTCCCCGCGGTCAGCATGGCCAGGCCGCTGTTGCCGACGCTGACCACCTGACCGGTCAGCAGCGAGAACTTCGAGCCGGCGCGCTCGGGACCCAGCCACAGGAACAGCACCGACAGGCCGAGGCCGAAGGACAGCACCACCGCGATCACCGAATCGCGCTCGCGCGCCCTGGTGCCGAGCAGGCCGAAGAGCACCGCGGCCACCACCGAGCCGACGATGGCCCCGAAGCCGACGCCGATCCCGGCCAGCAGCGCCGCGGCCGCGCCGGTCAGCGACAGCTCGCTGGTGCCGTGCACGGCGAAGGACATCTGCCTGCTGATGATCAGCGGGCCGATCGCGCCGGCGAGCAGCCCGAGCAGGGCCGCCGCGAGCAGGGCCTGCTGCACGAAGTCGTAGCCGAGCAGGTTCGCGGTGGTGGCGAAATCGAACATCGAACCGAGCACGTCGGCGAGCTTGTCCATCAGGCGTGCACCCCGCTCTGCGGTTCCTCGCCGTGGCAGTGTTCGGCGCCCGCCGAGCCGAGCGCGTCCAGGGAGTCGCCGGTGCCGACGACCACCAGCCGCCCGCGCACCCGCAGCACGTCGACCTCGGTGCGGTACAGCTCGGAGAGCACCTCGGAGGTCATCACCTCGTCGGGGGTGCCGACCCGGAACGCGCCGTTGACCAGGTACAGCACCCGGTCCACCAGCGGCAGGATGGGATTGATCTCATGGGTGACGAACACGACCGCGGTGCCGTGGCTGCGCCTGCGCCGGTCGATCAGCTCGGCCACCAGCCGCTGATTGGCCAGGTCGAGGCTGAGCAGCGGCTCGTCGCACAGCAGCACCTCGGGATCGCCCACCAGCGCCTGCGCCACCCGCAGCCGCTGCTGCTCGCCGCCGGACATCAGTTCCAGCGGGGCGTGCGCGTAGCGTTCGGCGCCCACCGCGGCGATCGCCTCGGCCACCCGCCGCGCGCGCTCCCCGCGCCCGCGCAGGCCGAGACCCCAGCGGTGCCCGTCCACCCCGAGCCCGACCAGGTCGATCCCGCGCAGCTGCACGCCCGCGTCGATGGTCTTCTGCTGCGGGATGTAGCCGATGTCGGCATTGCCGGTGCGCGCCGGCGCCCCGGCCACCTCGGCGGTGCCCGCGCGCAGCGCCAGCTGACCGAGCAGCACCTTCAGCAGCGAGGTCTTGCCGCTGCCGTTCGGGCCGAGCACGGCCACGAACTCGCCGGGGGCGATGTCGAGATCGAGCCCCTCCCACAGCGTGCGCTCGCCGAAGCCGAGGCTCGCGCCGCGCAGGCGGACCGCGGGCACGACCTCGTCACCGGGCGTCCGGGGCGCACGGCGCGCGGCGGCCCCGGTGGCCGGCTGCGCGGGTGCCGACCGGTCGGGCGGCTCGACGGCGGGGGACTCGTTCGGATCGGTGGGCTCGGTCAGCGCTGCTCCCAAGGGCTGGTCGGGATGGGGCGGATCGTCCGTGGCACGGCTCGGGGCGAGACGGTCTCGGCGTCGGGACGGTCTCGGTCGGGACGACTCGGATCAGGGCGGGGCCGGGATCAGCGAAGTGTGGCGGCCAATGCCTCGGCGTTGCGAGTCTGCCACTGAATGTAATCCAGGCCGTCCGGCAGGGTTTCGGTCACCTCGACGACCGGGATGCCCGCGGCCTCGGCGGCCGCCCGCACGTCCTCGGTGGTCTTGTCCTCGGTCTGGATGTTGTAGATCAGCGCGCGCACCTGGCCGCTCGCGATCAGTTCGCGCACCGCGGCCACCGCGGCCGGGGCCGGGTCGGTGCCCTGCTCGATGGCCTCCTGGAACTCGCCGGGCGTGCGATCCTCCGCGCCCGCGGCCAGCACCAGATAGGAGGCCAGCGGTTCGGTCTGCAAAACCGGCTGTCCTGGGCGTTCGGCGGCGACGGGTGCGACGATCGCCTCGACGGCGCCCAGGCTCGCGACGAATCCGGCGGCGCGCTCGGCGTAGGCGGCGGCGCGCTCGGGATCGAGTTCGCCCAGTTCCTCGGCGATCCGCTCGGCGACCGCGCCCGCGACGTGGATGTCGTAGAAGACGTGCTCGTTCCCGTGGTCGTGGTCGCCGCCGTGCCCGTGGCCGCCCGGCTCTTCGCCGTGGTCGTCGCTGTGGTCGTCGTGCGGGTGGTCGCCGGTGGTCATCGCCTCGGCGGCCCGGGTCTGCTCGGCGACGGCGACCGCCTCGACGGCGGGCTTGCCCTTGCCGCCGAGCGCCTTGTCGATGAAGGCGTCGTAGTGGCCGCCGTTGAAGACCACCAGATCGGCGTCGGCGAGCGCGGCCGCCTGCACGGCGGTGACCTCGAAGGAGTGCGGGTCGGCGGCCGGATCGGAGATCAGCGCGGTCACCTCGGCGTCGGGCCCGGCCACCGTCGCGGCGATGTCGCCCCAGACGTTGGTGGAGGTCACCACGCTGATCCGGCCGGAATCGGCGTCGTCGGTGCCGCACGCGGCGGTCCCCGCGATCGTCAGGGCGGCTAGGGCGATGGCACTGCCTGTGGCGCCCGCGAACCGGGCAATTCTGTTGGTCACGCTGGGTACTCCACACTCGTGGCGAGCTCTAAACGGAAACGGTTTCCATGTACAGTAGCGCAGTCCACGGTCGAGATCCGAATCGATCCAGGCAGGAGAGCCCCGCACCGGCGGGCCCCGCGCGGAAAAGGCCGACGGCCCCGCGACCGGGTGTGGTCGCGGGGCCGCCGGGGTGCCGTGCCGCCGGGGCTAGACCAGCGCCTGCACCGGCTGGGAGAGCAACTGGGCGCAGCGCAGCAGACCGAGATGGCTGTAGGCCTGCGGATGGTTGCCCAGTGATCGCTCGGCGATCGGGTCGTACTCCTCGCTGAGCAGGCCGGTCGGGCCCGCCACGTCGACCAGCTGGGCGAACAGCGCCTCGGCGTCGGAGCGCTTCCCGATCAGCAGATACGCCTCGACCAGCCAGGCCGCGCACAGATGGAAGCCGCCCTCGCCGCCGGGCAGGCCGTCGTCGTGGTGGTAGCGGTAGACGGTCGAGCCGCTGCGCAGCTCGGCCTCGGTGGCCACCACGGTCGCGGCGAAGCGCGGATCGGACGGGTCGATCAGCCCGGACAGGCCGATGTGCAGGGTGGCCGCGTCCAGATCGGTGCCGTCGTAGGCCGCGGTGTAGGACTGCACCTCGTCGTTCCAGCCCTTGGCCTTCACCTCTTCGGCGATGGTCTCGCGCAGCGTCTCCCAGGCCGGATCGACCTCGCGGTCGAAGCGCTTCGCCAGGGTGAGCGCCCGGTCGATGGTCAGCCAGCCCATCACCTTGGAGTACACGTGGTGGCGCGGGTTGCCGCGGATCTCCCAGATGCCGTGGTCGGGCTCGGTCCAGCGCCGTTGCACGGCCGAGACCATGGCCCGCACCAGTTCCCAGTCGGCGTCCGGCAGGGCCTGCTGCGCCGCGGTGACGCCCTTCTTCTCGCGCGCGTGCGCGAGCGTGGAGATCAGGTCGACGATCGGGCCGAACACGTCGAGCTGCACCTGCATGTTGGCCGCGTTGCCGACACGCACCGGGCGTGAGCCCGCGTAGCCGGGCAGCTGGTCGATCACGGCCTCGGGGGGCAGGGTCTCGCCGTAGATGGTGTACAGCGGGTGCAGGCGCTCGGGTCCGGGGATGGTCTCGAGCACCCGGTGCACCCAGGCGAGGAACTGCTCGGCCTCGGCCAGCGAACCCAGGCTGACCAGCGCCTGCGCGGTGAGCGCGGCGTCGCGCAGCCAGCAGTAGCGGTAGTCCCAGTTGCGCACGCCGCCGATGTCCTCGGGCAGCGAGGTGGTGGCCGCGGCCAGGATGGACCCGGAGGGCGCGTGCACGAGGCCGCGCAGGGTCAGCGCGGAGCGCTTCATCAGGTCGGGCTTGAGCGGGGGCAGCTCGAGCTGGTTGGCCCAGTCCCGCCAGTACGCCTCCGCCAGCCGCCTGCGGTCGGGCTCGCTGGTCTTCGACGGCGCCAGATCGTGCGTGCCGCACCGCAGCTCCAGCACGATCGGGCCCTCCGACGGGTCGACCACCGCGGTCGCCACGTCGTGGCTGCCCTCGTTCTCGATCGTCCAGCGCACCCCGTGCGAGCGCAGCACCATCGGGTCGTTGGTGCCCCGCACCCGCAGGCCGCCGTCGACGGCCTCGATGCTCACCGGCACCTGCCCGAACTCCGGGCGCGGGGAGAAGGTGACCACGGCCTTGGCGTGACCGGTGATCACGCGGGTCAGGTCGGTGCGGTTGGGCGAGACGTCGTGCGGCAGATAGTCGGTGACCTGGAGGCTGGCCCAGCGGGTCTCGACGGTCATGGTGCCGTCGACATAGCGCTGCGACAGGGGCAGGCCGGGACGCTGCGGGGCGACGCTGAAGTGCCCGGCCTGCGGTCCGCCGAGCAGATGGGCGAAGACCGCCGCGGAGTCCGGCTCGGGATGGCAGAACCAGGTGACGGTGGCGTCGGGGGTCAGCAACGCAACCGACCGGGGGCTGGCCAGCATGGTCAGCCGCTCGATACGCGGCGCGCTGGCGCCCGCGAGCCAGGTGCGCCGCTCCTCGAGCAGGAATGCCAGTGCGCGCGAGACGGCTTCGGTGCTGTCCACGCGATACCTGGCCAGGCTCTCGCCGTCACCGACCTTGATGCCGAGGTCGGGGCCGGACAGCACGCGGAAGGCCTTCTCGTCGGTGACGTCGTCGCCGAAGAAGACCGCGGCGGTCGCGCCCGCCTGGTGGCGGACGGTGTCGAGCGCGGTGCCCTTGTCGGTCTGCACGACCGCCAGCTCGATGACGGCCTTGCCCTCGGTCACCTGGACGCCCACCCAGCGCGCGGGCCCCTGCCGCGCGGCTTCCAGTGCGCTGTGCGCGATCTCGGGGGAGACCGCGTTGCGCACGTGCAGGGCGACACTGGCCGGCTTGACCTCGATCGTGGTGCCCGGATGCGTGGCCGAGATCTCACCGAGGGTGGTCTGCACCTCGCGCAGCAACTGCTTGGCATCGGCGTCGATCGCGTGCACGAAGCCGATGTCGAATTCCGAACCGTGGCTGCCGATCAGCTGGACCTCTACCGGTAGGCGCGACAAGGCCGCCAGATCGCGTAAGGCACGGCCGGAGATGACCGCCGCGGTGGTGCCGGGCAGCCCGGCGAGGGCGCGTAGCGCGCTCACCGACTCCCGGTGGGGGGTCGCCTTGGACGGATCGGAGACGATCGGGGCGAGCGTTCCGTCGTAATCCGAGGCGACCAGCAGTCTCGGTTCGCGCGCGACCGTCGACAGTGCACGGCGAAGTTCTTGTGGCAGATCCTGTGCGCTCACGCATCCAACCTAGTGATCGGAGGGGGATGTTTCACGGGCGGGCAGAACAATACTGTGTTGAATTTGCCGCACCACATCGCGCCGGTCCGTGTGCGCGCGAATCCAGCCCAGATCACCGATTCGGCCGGTTAACGCACGAGTAACCGGCGGGTAACCCCTTGGTGGAACCGCTCTGTTCGGGCTACCTCTGATCGCCGAGCAGCAGGTCGACGGTCAGTTCCAGCCTATCGCTGACATCGGTGGCCGAGGCCCGGCGGGTGAGCCATGCCACCAGATTGGACAGCCACACGTCGCTGATGACGCGGGCGATGGCCAGCTGCCGTTCGTCGGGCTCGCCGTCGTTCATGGCGCGGGCGAACACCCGGTCCATCACCTTGCCCACTCGATCGACCTCGGCCGCGGCGGAGGCGTCGGCGAACATGAACGCCCTGGTCATGGCCTCGGTGAGCAGCGGGTCGCGCTGCATCATGCGGGTGATCTGGGTCAGCAGCAGGTGCATGCGCTCGCGCGGGGTGGCCCCGGCCAGCGGCTTGCGCTTGCTCTCGAACTGCTCGAACTCGCGCGCCAGCGCCGAGACCAGCAGGTGCACTTTGGAGGGGAAGTAGCGGTAGAGGGTGCCGACGGCCACATCGGCGCGCTCGGCAACGGCTCGCATCTGGACCGCGTCGTAGCCGCCCTTCGACGCGAGGGCGAGGGTCGCGTCGAGGATGCGCTTGCGGCGCTCCCGCTGCGCAGCCGAACTCAGCTCGTCCTCGCTCAACGTGGTGACCGTCGCCGGACGCGAGGAGGCTGGCTGTCGGGAGGGGCTGGCCATGGGGTGGGAGTCCTTTCCGCCATCGGTTTCTCGGCTGTCCGGCCGACCTCGCGGGGCGCTCGGTCGAGCCGGGCCCAGGCCCTCTCTTGACTTGACCCGGCATGGATATTAGAACATGTTCTAGGTGTGGGAGTCACGCCGGGAAGGGCGGTATGGACTGTGACCATCGCCACCACTGACGAGCATAAAG
>Ga0079224_100012812_pt1 | contig 11639 bp, 12 predicted proteins | sample Stecom2015_FD_80414 | JGI IMG/M metagenome (GOLD analysis project Ga0079224, IMG submission 80414) | Agricultural soil microbial communities from Utah to study Nitrogen management - Steer compost 2015 | ecosystem: Environmental > Terrestrial > Soil > Agricultural land | place: USA: Utah...
CTACCATCCGAAAGGCCGCGAGACCGGCACGCACACCGTACGATTGCTCGACAGCGCCAGCTCAGACCCCCTGTTCAGTCAGTTGCCGGCAGAATTTCCCGCCCACCTGACCCACAAGCAATCCGCAATTGAACTCCCTCCGGGCGCTGTACTGCTGGCCAATTCAGCCTTCGAGCCACACCAGGCGTTCAGGGTTGGCGAACATGCCTGGGGCGTGCAGTTTCATCCGGAATTCACCGATGCAATCATGAAAGCCTACCTCGAAGTCCAATACCCGGACATCGTTGCCGAAGGCCTCGACGCCCAGAGCCTGCTGCAGGGTGTGCGCCCTGCCCCTGATGCCAATCACTTGCTGAAGCTTTTCGCTGAGTACCTGAACGCCCGCGCAATGACCAAATAGTCATGGAACCCGGGCGGCTGTGTGAACGTTTTGTATGTTGAATGAGTACAGATCGCTATCTACTGTACTGGAACACAACAGAGAAAGGAGCCTCACATGAACGGTATCAGAAAGCACTTAAGAAAGTTCTCACTGACGATGGCCGTACTCCTCGCGTTTACGGCCACCTTCTCCATGTCCGCCAACGCCGGCATGGTGGGTACCGGTGAGTTGATCCAGCAACAGCAGGTCGATCTGGACCGGCAACAACTGCTGGAAATGCTTGAAGATCAGGACGTGAAGGCAAAACTGCAGCAACTGGGCGTGTCAGAAGCCCAGGTTGCGGAGCGCATCCAGAATCTGACGCCGGCCGAACTGGCCGAGTTCGAGCAACAACTGGCCGAAGCACCAACCGGCGAGGGGGTTGTCGGCATCATTGTTCTGTTCCTGGTGGTGTTCATCATAACCGATATGCTCTGCGCGACGGATCTGTTCCCCTTCGTGAAATGCATTCGCTGATTTGTAATGCTGAAAGCGAGCAGGTTTCCTGAACACACTACGGCCGTCATTCTGGCGGCCGTCGTTCTGATGGCAGGGTGCGCATCCACCCCGGACTGGCCAGATACCACGCCCCGTAGCGCTGAATCAGCAAGCTCTGCCACACTGCTTGAGAGTGTTCCCTTCTATCCGCAAGAAAAATACCAGTGCGGTCCGGCATCGCTGGCCATGATGCTGAACGCACAGGGGCTGGAGACCAATCCGGATATTCTGAAAGAACTGGTCTATCTGCCGGGCAAGGAAGGCTCTCTGCAAGTGGAAATGGTTGCGGGTGCGCGGTCCCACGATATGCTGGTATACCGTTTACCACCAGAGCCCGAGGCAGTTCTCGCCGAGGTTGAAGCCGGCAATCCCGTTCTGATCATGCAGAACCTGCGCCTGGGCTGGTGGCCTCAGTGGCATTTCGCCGTGGTAGTCGGTTACGACACCGAGAGGCAAGTCTTGATTCTGAACACGGACACCCGGCGCCATTATGAAATGCCGTATAAAGTGTTTTACAACACCTGGGCCAAGGCAGACCACTGGGCTACCGTCATTCTGCCACCGGATCGGATACCCGCCACCGGTGAAATGCTTCCATACCTCCGGGCGGCCCACGATCTTGAAACAACAGGCCATACTCTCGCAGCTCAGCAGGCCTACGAAACGGCAATATCAAAATGGCAAGAGCAGCCGACACCACTCATGGCAAAGGCCAATCTCCAGTACCAGCTAGGGCGTCATCAGAAGGCCGCTGACGGCTTCCTGGAAGTCATCAACAAATTTCCGGGGTTCTCTGAAGGCTGGAACAACCTCGCCATCGCACTCAACGATGCAGGCTGTCCGGCTAGAGCCAGACATGCCTCCGAGTGTGCGGCCAGGCTGGCACCGAAGCGGTTTAAACCGCTTCCGGATGAGGCCCGATCAAACGCGGCAGATGCCGCCGCCTGCCCCCAAATTCCCGCCTGCCCCTCAAACGCCCACTAACAGGCGGTCACAGGGATTTTCGCAGGAGCACAACGTCTTTCACGGGAATTTCCAGATCCCAGCCATAATGCTGGGCCAGCCAGCGGAATGTCTGCTCACGGTAGAACACTACATGGGTGGGATCGCGCCGATAGTGCCAGTTATCGAAACGGGCATCGTCCGTCTGGAAGCAAGTCATGATACCCAGGCAGCCTCCGGGCCGGAGCAGGCTGTCCAGCATGCGGAACACTTCGGCTGGATGATGCAGATGCTCCACAACCTCGGTACAGGTAATAACATCGTATTGCCGATCCAACGCGGCGGCGTCCGGGTAGAAGAACGGGTCATACAAAGTCATATGCAGTCCCGCTTCCTCAAGCATTCTGGCTAATGCCGGGCCGGGGCCACAACCGAAGTCCAGCCCCTGCGCTCCGGGTTCAACATACCCCAGCAGTGGCTTGGCCAGCTTTGAAAGAAAACGCCGGTAGCCGGGATCGTCCGCATTGTTGTTGTGCAATTCATAGACGGCTCGCTCCCGGGAGCCGGAAAGCCGACACTCGGGAGCCATCACCGTGGCTTCACACTGGCCACAACGGAAATACGCTTGCTGCCCCACGTCACGAAACGGCACCAGTTCAGCGTTTTCACACACCGGGCAGCGCGCTTCCTGCTGCGCGGACGATTGCGGTCTTTCGATCATGAACGTTTCAACCTGACAAAAGTTTCATTGTCATATCCGGCCATGCGGCGAGTTTGTGACCGGATGCGTAAAAGCGCCCATCGTGCGCTGCCTATACTGGCGTCGAACAGAGAGGAGTCGGCTTGTACCTCTTGAATGATAACAACAGTTCAATTCAAGACTAAATGCCTGGGAACTCCCCCGGCTCAGAGACCGGAACATGGAAACGTCATCTGAACTCGCACTGGAAGTGCCGATCGTCTCGGCCCGATATGCCCGCCGGTTTGTCCGCTTCATGGAGCATCGCGGCGTAAAGCGGCATACCATTCTTGCCAATACCGGCATCACCGACGATATGCTCGACAATCCGGACGCCAGCCTGTCCATGCATCAGGTCATGGATTTGCTGCGCCAGGCGGATTGGCTGATGACCGACGAGCGCGCGGCGTTCGAATTTGGCCAGCAACTGGACCTGCCCAGTCACGGCTTGCTCGGGTTCGCCATGTTAGGCCAGGAAAATCCGCGACGCCTGGTTAGCATGATCGTTCAATACCTGCGCGTTGGCCTGCCACTGATGGACATGGAACTGGAATCGACCGGCTCTACATTCCGCATCCGGCTCATCGATACCTGGGGCGTAGAGGACTTGAGACCCTGCCTGACGAAGATCTATATGGGCAGCATTCACCGTATCTCCTGCCAGGTTTGCAGCCATTTCCACTTCCAGTTTGATTTTCCGTCGTTTGCCTCACTGGAAGACTGGCAGTTGCTGGCCCCCGGGTGCGAGTTCGAATTCGATGCACCGGTTGCTCAGGTAACCATGCCACTGAAAGGTTCACCAATTCCGAAAAGCGAGGCGAACCTGGAGTTCCTGGTAGCCCGTACCCGATGCCATCGAAAACCAGGCAATCTGGAAGCCGACGAGACCGCCATGCAGGTTCGCGAACTGATCATGAGCCAGCCCGGCCGTCCCTGCACCACCGAGAATATCGCCCGCCGACTGGACATCAGCCCGCGCACCCTGCGCCAGCATCTTGCCAGCGCCGGCACATCGTTCAGGGAACTGCGTAACGAAATCCGTGAAAGCTTCGCCACTCTTTATCTGAAAGATACCAACGTGCCCTTGGAGTCCATCTCCGAAAAGCTGGGATTCAGTGACCAGGCCGGTTTTACCAAAGCCTATCGGTCCTGGACGGGCAAAACCCCCGGCGACGTTCGGCGGCAAGCCCGATCAAAAAAGTGAACACATCTCACTTTTCGTTTTGACACCGTTCACGGTTTAGACAATCCCTTCGCCCCTCTCCGCTTTGAACAAAAACGGTGCCGCGACAAGCAATGACCCGCGGCACCCTCTCCCCGTCTAATAACCCTGCACTCATACGTGAACACGTATGGCAAAGGGATCTTTGCAAGTCCGATTGAGCTGTCCTTATCGGTGTTGTCTGCAACCCACTACAACAAATAACGACGTACAGAGGACGAACTCATGAAACTCAGGAACCTCAATACGAGTGTCCGCAAGCTCGGCCCCGCGATTGCCGCGGCGGCTTTGATGGCGGGGGGCGCAGGTAATGCGTCTGCCGAGCAGGTTTCCCTGGAACTGGCCTTTGAATGCCCGTTCCCACTGATCGGCACCCAACCCATTCGCGCCCAGATCAGCGCCGACATACCGCCGGTCGCTACCGTTGGACAACCCACACCGCAGTTTCAGGTTGACGCCATTACCGTCGTTAATGACGACGCGCGCACTGGTCTGAAGCTGGTCAATTCAGAGACCCTCGAGGGGGTTGCCACCAGCATCAACGAAATCGTGACGGTCAACCGCACGTTTGAACAGATCGTAAAGCTGGACATTCCGCCAACCAACATTCCGTCCGAGACCGGAGAGTTTAACGTTCCCGCTGCAGGCACGGCTCCCGAGGTACTGTTCACCGATGAGGATATCGGTGAGGCTGAGATTCGCGTCGGCGCCCTCTCCCTGGACCTGATTGCGCGTACCGCCAATGGTGACATAGCGCCAGCGCCTATCGGCGAGATCACCACAGACTGCGTGCAGCTGCCAGACCAGGACAACCTGCTCCAGACCGTTCTCGTCGAAGGCGATACGGTTGAGGCGCCCCGCATTAATGTCGGCGTTGAGGAGCTGGCCTTTGGCAACGTTCAGGCCGGCCTGACCGCTACGCAAACCGTTACCATCTCCAACACTGGTAATTCGGATCTGGGCATCAACGGCATCTCCATTGGTGGCACAGATTCCACGGTGTTCACACAAACCAACAGCTGTACCACCATTGCGCCCAGTGCTTCCTGTGATGTCGACGTAACGTTCGCTCCGTCCACCGAAGGCACCCGCAACGCCACTCTGACCATCCAGTCTACCGACGCCGAAACACCGTCTGTGGACGTTGGGCTGACGGGCCGTGGAGTCCTGGCACCGGTTCCCGAAATCGGCGTCAATCCGGAGTCCATCAACCTTGGCCGGATACTCCTCGGTGAATCCGCCAGTGCGGAAGTGACCGTATCCAACAGCGGCAACGCTGCTCTGCAGATCGACAGCATTGCACTGGAGGGGGCGAACGCGGCCGACTTCACTCAGTCGACAGACTGCACCACCGTCGCGGCCGGCGGGAGCTGCGCTGTTCAGGTAGCCTTTACCGCAGCATCGGCAGGCGTGAGCAACGCCAACCTGGTGATCCGTTCCAGCGATTCCGAGAATCCAGAGATCCAGGTTCCGGTCACTGCCGAAGCGTATGAGCAGACCGGAGATCCGACCCTGGAACTGTTGCTGGGCCTTGAAGGCTCAACCCTGATCAAAGCTACCGGCGGCACACTGCCCCTGACTGGCAGCATTGCCACACTCCTTGATCTTGCTTCTGGCACGTTCGAAGCGGACCTGGATGTTGAGCCAACCTCTGGCAACTTCTCCATCAAACTGCTGTTCAGCAAGATTCATGCATCTGCAAACGTCGAGTTTGAACAGGCTGAAGTAACCACCGGCTCTCTGGTCGACGGCAAGCTGACGGCCAACTCTCACCTGTACGTGAAGGTACCCAAGGTTGCCATCAAACTGTTTGGCCTGCCGGTGAAGATTGGTGGTGGCGAAGAGTGCCAGACCAGCCAGCCGGTTGATATCCAGCTCACCTCCGTTGAAGGCTCCAACTTCTCGCCCGCCACCGGCGGCGCGGTAAGCGGTGTCTATGAGCTGCCGGCACTGGAGAACTGCGGCTTGCTCACCAGCTTGCTGAATCAGTTCATGACAGGCCCGGGCAACACCATCGATCTGGAGCTGACTCCAGAGCAGTAAGAACTTTCGGCAATGCCGGAGGCGGGTCCATGGTCAGCGCAGCTGGCCGTGGACCTCATACGCAGTAAAAACAAAATCAAAAAAGGAACAAAGCAATGAAAAGCCTGAAAAGAAATCTGCTAGCACTGGCCATCATCAGCGCTCCGTTTGCCGCGCAGGCAGAACTCAAACCAATCGACGATGCTCAGATGGGCAGCATCACCGGTCAGGCCGGTGTCACCATCGAGCTGGAAACCAAAGTAAACATTGGCGAGTTCAGATATACCGATGAGGGCTCTCTCGCCATCAAGGACATCAGCATCGGCGGTGCCGGCGCGGGCTATGAAGATGAGATGTTCAAAGACATCGAGATCGGCCGAAGCCTGGCCTTCAGGGATTACACCGATCTGATTGATAACATCAAGATCGAGATCGACATTGCCGAGGATGGCGACGCCATCATCAACGTACTGCCAATCACCGCGGCTCCCGTCGATTTCGGCGTGACAACCGGTGAGTGGAGCCTGCAGGGCGACACAGACTCCACCCTGCTGGCAAGCAACTTTTCAATGAAGGGTATCTTCAACAAGGTAGGTATCACGGTGGATACCGCAACCGACAAGCTGACCCTGGATACCAAGGTCGGTATTTCCGATCTGGATATCGATGTCGACTTCCTTGCGATCGGCATTCGTGACCTTCAGCTCACCAAGAATACCTATCTCGAAAAGGTTGCTGACAAAGCGACTGGCGGCAATGGCCCAACCATTCTGGATGCCGCCGCCGATATCGTGGTGGATGTCTACAAAGACCAACGCTTCGGCAGCTCAGACGATTCCCTGGCCATCGATCTGCAACAGTTTGACGCAGACATGAAGATTGGCCAGGTTCTGGTAGGCGGAACCAGTATCGGCTCCCTGACACTGGACAACCTGTCTGTGCAGAACACCCGCATGAGAATTTACGGTCACCAGTAATCCACCGAGGGCCCGTTCCGGGCCCTCACTCTGCCAACCCGGCGGCGCGTTTCATTTCCTGGTCCAGGTCGTTCTCTTCCAAAGGCTCTGAACTGATCAATTCAATCCGCGATTGTTCTCCCGGTTCGCAGGGCTGAACGGTCAACGCGCCCTCCACCTGATTGATCACTCGCCAACCATCCACGGTATGCACTACGGCCTTGAACCGCACCAGGCGTTCGTCCATCGCCGTTGCCAGTAGAGACGCCTCCGAGAATTGAATTTCCGGGTGAATACGCCAGCCCAGGCTGTAATGCCCCTGGCCACGGTTGGTCATCCGCTGCCAGGGCTGCTCGTCCAGAGACGGTGCCGGGGGGCGAAGATCAAGTGCAGCACGCTGTTGATGAGCATCCGGGCTGGATACCGGCTGACGCTCCATCTCACCGTCCAGCCACTCGGGCGCCAGTTGTCCCTGGCTTGTCGTGTAAACAGCGCGCTTTGCCTGAGGCAGCGTGGCAACCCAGTCTTCAAAAGCCGAGAGTTGCTGTGCCGTACAAAGATCCGATTTGTTGGCGACCAGAATATCGGCAGCTTCGATCTGATCCCGGAACTGCACATTCTCAAGCACCTTCGGGTTCTCGAGTTTGCGTGGATCCACCAGAGTAATCACCGGCCCCAACGTCAGGACATCCTGGTAGTGCTCTCCAGTCAGGGTATCGAGAATCTGGGAGGGATGGCCGAGGCCCGTTGGCTCAATCAGCAGACGATCCGGCTTGGCTCTGGCAATCAGCTGGTTCAGGCCGATCTGCATGGGCAGCCCGGCGACACAGCACATGCAGCCACCCGGCACCTCGCGCACCACCGCTCCCTCGGTTTCCAGGATGGCGCCATCAATACCCACCTCGCCAAACTCGTTCACCAACACCGCCCAGGTTTCACCCTCTGGCTTCTGGCGCAGCAGGTCCAGAATCGCAGTGGTTTTGCCAACGCCAAGGAACCCGAGTATCAGGTTGGTGGGAATCGGGCGGGTAATGTTGGACATAATGCGGACCTCAAAAACGTTATATTATAACAATATTGATAAGGCCGGGCTACGTCCCGACTATGGAGGGTTGCACCGCGCAGACGCTATGATCTAATCAGACAGGCTATTGTAGGACCTTTTCCGACAACCAGATGCCTGCCTAGCGTCTGCTAGTGAGGAGTTTATGCCACGACTGTTCTTCGGGATCGAGATTCCCGCGCCAATCAAGACCAGACTCTTAAAGGTGAAGACTGACATTAATGGTGCTCGCTGGCAAAGCAAAGCGCAGCTTCACCTTACCCTGGCATTTCTGGGCGAGGTGGAGGAAGAACGGATAACCCTGGCTCGGGATAATGCCAGAAAGGTAACCCATCCCCCTTTTGAGCTGGAAGCCTCAGGCCTGGGTTGCTTCGGCAAGCAAGAAAGCCCGAAAATCCTCTGGGCGGGGGTCTCTCACGAAGATGAACTGAGAGAACTGAGAGAACTGCAACACATCCTTGCGCAAAGGCTCATTACCGACGGCTTCACCCTCCAGAATCCCTCGTTTAAACCTCACATCACACTGAGCCGCTTTCGGACTGGCGCGGGCTCGGTGGCCGGGCTGATCGAGTGCTACCAGAGCACCCGGTTTGGCCGCTGGCCGGTTCAGGATTTTGCATTGTTTGAAAGTACTCCAGGCCAAAGCGGCTCGGTCTATACCGTGCTGGAACGCTATCCGTTAAACACCTGAAGCTTCAGGATTGCTCAAGCCGGTTTGCCTCGTAGTCCTCAATCAAGGCTCTGGCAAGAATCCAGTCCTCGTCAGCAACATGCACGTTAGTGAAACCGGCCGCTCCGATCTCGCCAAGAGCGCCCTGCAGGTAATGCCCGCCAACGTGCGCCTCTATGTGATTGGCGCGCAGCAGGCCAGCAATGATGTGGGCTTCAGTAATATCGCGGGCCCGATAGGCTATTTGCAAAACGGCGTACTCCTATATGCTTAACGCTGTTTCGACTATAGTCGTCCCAATGCCCTGTGTCTCGCGCCCCAAGGATTGTCCATGCTCTGGATTCTGCTCGCTGTCGTCACTCTTGTTGTCCTGATAACACTGCTGATCTTCCGGGTAAAGGATCTTTCCGAGTACGACGGCCAGGACTGGGTTATCAAGGAGGTCGCTCCAAACCCGGCTCACGATGAGGTCATCGAGCGTATCAAGGACATGGGGCGCGCCTCCCGTGGCCTGAAAGGCAAAGCACGCCTGATCGCCCTCCGCAACCATCTGGACAGTCTGGGTGAAGGCGTGGATATCGAGTCGGACATCCGGCATCAGGATCATCCGCGTGGCGAATGGATATTGGCGCCCGGGGCAGACCCCCGCCGGCGTGTGCTCTATATTCACGGCGGTGCCTGGGCTGCTGGCAGCCCTCGAAGTCACCGGGCGATTACCGACCGTTTTTCCCGGATTGCCAATGCTGCCGTTTTTGCGGTTGATTACCGGCTCATGCCCGAACACCGGTTCATGGATGGCATTCGGGACTGCCGCCAGACCTATGCATGGCTGCTGAATCATGGCCCGGACGGCGAAGCGCCTGTCGACTTTATGGTGGTTGCCGGAGACTCAGCGGGTGGCAGCCATACCCTGTCACTGCTGGCGTGGATTCGCGACAATGGCCTGCGGCAGGCCGATGCCGCCGTTGCTCTGTCACCCTCCACGGATCTCACGCTGACGGCGCCGAGCAATCGCGAGAATATTCGCACGGACCCGCTGCTGGGCCCGGTGTTTGGAGGATTGTCCAAAATCCCGCTGCCCGTGTTGTGGTGGGGAACACTTGCCGCGTTCAGAATCTCGCCCACCAACCCGGTGGCGTCTCCTCTGCGGGGTGAACTGAACAACCTGCCGCCCGTGCTGATCCACGCCAGCACCACGGAAATGCTGCTGGACAACGCCACGCGTTACGCTGCCAAGGCAAAAGCCCAGGGTTCACCGGTGGAGCTGCACACCTGGCAGAACATGGTTCATGTATGGCACATCTTTACGCCACTTCTACCTGAGGCAGACGAGGCGTTTGAAGACATCGCGGCCTTCCTTCAGAGAGTGGACCAGCGATAGCGGCTGGTGCCGACTTTACTCAGCCGGCTTTCGCCTGACGTACAGCACCTTGTGGACACGAGCAACGACCGTTCCTGCCTCATCCATAATGTCGATATACCATTCCGGCAGGTACTTGTCCCCATCAGCGGTGGCTTCGCGTATTTCATCAAGACGCGCATCCGTCAGCTCGAAGTGGGCCTTTACCACGCCCTTGCCGGGGCGGATAAAATCAATACTCGCTGATTTGTCCCACACGATGTAATCGTTGCCCAGGCGGCGCATCAGCAACAACATGTACATCGGGTCAACCATACTGTAAAGAGAGCCGCCGAAATGCGTGCCCACGTAGTTGGTGTTGTACCAGTGCTGACGCATTTCCACCGTTGCAAAGCTGAAGTCATCAGCAATGTGAGTGACTTTAATACCTGCCCCTAGGTAAGGGGCGAAAGTAGAGAGCACTCGGCGCATGGCGCCGGCACTGGCAAACCAGCGGCGAATCGTCGAATTCATGGCAACATCCAAACGGGTGAGAATCAGTTTCACGACTGTGTAGCTGGCTATCTTCTTACAGCCACGCTGCGTTTTCAATGAAAATTCATACGACCGTTTGAATTTTTTGGATCGGAAATGTCAGGGCTTCACGCCGAACCACTGGGGATAGTTCAGAAGGCAGTACAGCGCCAGCATGTCGTAGACCGCATGCCAGACCATCACCATGGGCAAGCTGCCCCAGAACTGATAGGCACCACCAAGAATCAGCCCAAGGCCCGTAGCCACCAGAAAATAGGCAAACGACACATAGTGCACCAACCCGAACAGCACAGAGGCCGCCAGCAAAGCTGTCCAGGGCCCGGTGTGCTGCAGTAGCCAGCCCTGCACTGCACCACGAAACAACAGTTCTTCCCCCACCCCGGCGAGCACGCACAAGGTCAGCAATACCGGCCAGCGATAACTTGCCGCGAAGCGGTACAGGGCCTGCATCTGTGAGCCGAGATCATCAGGGAACAGCCAGGAGAGCTGCGTGAGTATCAGTAGCACCAGGTAAGTGATGCCAGCGCCCAGGATTCCGTACAACAGGGTTTCGAGAAAATTCAGGTTGTTCAGCATTAATGGGATATCGAACAACCAGATCGCAAGCCAGCCCACCAAACCAATACCGCCCTGAAACAGCAGGGCGGCGGTGGTGGATAGATTGGCGCGATCTTGGGCCATAACTCAGTTTTCGAACAGGCCCTTGACCGGGAACAGGTCGTCGTAGGCGGGCGCCTGCTTCTGGGCCTTGGCCTGGAAGGATTTCATCATATCCGTGGGGCGGAACATGCCAGACTGCCATGTGGCCATGTAGCGGAGACTGTCTGCCACGCTGTGATCGCGACTGAAATTGATCATTTCCTTGCAGCCGGTCACCGCCAGCGGCGAGTTGGCGGCAATCTGGGCGGCAATGGCCATCACGCCCTCAAGCATCGCTTCCTGCGTCTCGTAAACCGAGTTCACAAAACCCAGGCGATGGGCTTCTTCAGCACCGAATTTGCGGCCCGTGTAAGCCAGCTCACGAACCACGCCCTCAGGCATCAGTTTAGGCAACCGCTGCAGCGTACCCACATCGGCCGTCATGCCCAGCTCGGTTTCCTTGATGGTGAAGTAGGCATCGGCTGTGCAATACCGGCTGTCAGCAGCGCACACCAGGTCCAGAGCCCCACCAATACAGCCCCCGTGCACGGCAGCCAGCACCGGCAGACGTAC
>Ga0079224_100012813_pt1 | contig 11639 bp, 7 predicted proteins | sample Stecom2015_FD_80414 | JGI IMG/M metagenome (GOLD analysis project Ga0079224, IMG submission 80414) | Agricultural soil microbial communities from Utah to study Nitrogen management - Steer compost 2015 | ecosystem: Environmental > Terrestrial > Soil > Agricultural land | place: USA: Utah...
GCCAGCGGCGAGTTCGGCCAGCGCCGGAATCGCCTGGCGGACTTCGGCCGAGGCAGCCACGGCGGCATGGGTGGTCATGGCGCCGATGCGCACCGAGCTGGCGTCGACGGTGATGCCGCCCAGATCGGGGATCGCCCCGAGATCGATGAGCGTGGTAGCCGAGGCCAGGCGCAAGCGCATCGACTGGACCAGGCTCTGGCCGCCGGCGAGATAGCGGGTTTCCTCGCCTGCGGCACGAACCGCTTCGGCGGTGCTGCCCGGCTTGGCGTACTCGAAGTTGTACATGTTGGTTCTCCTCTCGTTCCTGGCTCAGGCGCGCGCCTGGATCGCCTGCCACACCCGCTCGGCGGTGGCGGGCATCCGGATGTCGGTCACGCCGACCGCGTCGGTCAGCGCATTGATGAAGGCCGGGGGCGAGCCGATCGCGCCGGCTTCGCCGCAGCCCTTGACCCCCAGGGGGTTGTGGGTGCACGCCGTGACGCGGGTGTCGACCACCAAATTCGGCAGGTCCGACGCTCTTGGCAGTGCGTAATCGAGCATCGAACCGGTCAGCAGCTGGCCGGATTCGGGATCGTAGACGCACTGCTCGAGCATCGCCTGGCCGAGTCCCTGGCCGATGCCGCCATGGACCTGGCCTTCGACGATCATCGGGTTGATGATGTTGCCGAAGTCGTCGACCGCAACGAACTGCTCGATGCGGGAGACGCCGGTCTCCGGGTCGACTTCCACCTCGCAGATATAGCTGCCGGCGGGATAGGTGAAGTTGGTGGGGTCGTAGAACGCGTTCTCGTTGAGGCCCGGTTCGAGCTTGTCGAGCGGGAAGTTGTGCGGCACGTAGGCGGCGAGCGAAACTTCGCCGAAGGCGAGTTTGCGATCGGTGCCGGCGACCCGGAACTCGCCATCGACGAACTCGATGTCGTCGTCTGCCGCCTCGAGGATGTGCGCCGCGATCTTGCGACCCTTGGCGATCACCTTGTCGACCGCTTTCACGATCGCCGAGCCGCCGACCGCGAGCGAACGGCTGCCGTAGGTCCCCATCCCGAAGGGGATGCGGCCCGTGTCGCCGTGGACGATCTCGACGTTCTCGACAGGGATGCCGAGGCGGCCGGCAACCACCTGCGCGAAGGTGGTCTCGTGGCCCTGGCCATGGCTGTGCGAGCCGGTGAACACCGTGACCGTGCCGGTCGGATGAACCCGGACCTCGCCCGCTTCGAACAGGCCGGCGCGGGCGCCGAGCTGCCCCGCGATGTTCGACGGCGCCAGGCCGCAAGCCTCAATGTAGCAGGAGTAGCCGAGCCCGCGCAGCATGCCGCGGCTCGCCGCTTCGGCCTTGCGCGCCGGGAAGCCGGCCACGTCGGCGAGTTCGATCGCGCGGTCGAGCGTGGCGCCGTAGTCGCCGATGTCGTAGGTCAGGCCGACCGGCGTCGCGTACGGAAACTCGGTCACGAAATTGCGCCGGCGAATCGCGCCGGGATCGAGTTTCATGACGCGGGCGCACTCTTCGACGAGTCGTTCGACCACGTAGGTGGCCTCGGGGCGCCCGGCGCCGCGGTAGGCATCGACCGGAGCGGTATTGGTGAACACCGACCGGACTTCGACATGGATCGCCGGCGTCTTGTACTGGCCGGCGAGGAGGGTGCCGTAGAGGATCGTCGGCACCGAGGAGGCGAAGGTCGACAGGTAGGCGCCCATGTTGGCGGTGGTCCTGACCCGCATGCCGAGGAACATGCCCTTGTCGTCCATCGCCATCTCGGCGGTGGTGACGTGGTCGCGACCATGGCAGTCGACGAGGAAGGATTCGCTGCGCTCCGCGGTCCACTTGATCGGCCGGCCGACCCGTTTGCTTGCCCAGACCAGGGCGGTCTCTTCCGCATAGAGGAAGATCTTGGAACCGAAGCCACCGCCGACATCGGGTGCGATGACCCGGAGCTTGGATTCCGGAATTCCCAGCACGAAGGCGCACATCAGCAGGCGCTCGACGTGGGGGTTCTGGTTCGCGACGTACAAGGTGTAGCTGTCGTCGTGGCGGCTGTATTCGGCATTGGCCGCGCGTGGCTCGATCGCGTTGGGAATCAGGCGGTTGTTGACGAGATCGAGCTTGGCGACGTGGCTCGCGCCGGCGAAGGCCGCATCGACCGCGGCTTCGTCGCCATGGGACCAGTGGTAGCAGAGATTGCCGGGCACATCGTCGTGGACCTGCGCCGCGGCGCTTTCCGCGCCGGCAAGGTCGATGACCGCGTCGAGGACTTCGTACTCGACTTCGATCCGCTCGGCGGCATCGCGTGCGCTGGCATAGTCTTCGGCGACAACCAGCGCGACGGGGTCACCGACATGCCGGACCTTGTCCACGGCCAGCACCGGATGCGGCGGCTCCTTCATGGGGGCGCCGTCCTTGCTGTGGATGAGCCAGCCGCAGGGCAGGCCGCCGACCCCGGTCGCCGCAAGGTCGGCGCCCGTGAATACTGCGAGCACCTGCGGATCGGACAGCGCCGGCGCGGTATCGATGGAAGTGATGCGGGCATGGGCGTGCGGCGATCGCACGAAGCAGGCCCAGGTCTGCCGGGGCAGCACGATGTCGTCGGTGTAGCGGCCGGTACCGGTGAGGAAACGATGGTCCTCGCGCCGGACCAGGCGTTGCCCGATCGGCGAATTCGACATGTCGGTCATCTCGATCTCCCGTTCGTTCGGACGCTCAGGCCGTGACGCCAGCGGCGTGCTGGACCGACTTGACGATGTTCTGGTAGCCGGTGCACCGGCAGATATTGCCTTCGAGGTGCTCGCGGATCTGGGCTTCGGAGGGCTTCGGGTTGTCGGCCAGCAGGGCAACGGTCGACATCACCATGCCGGGGGTGCAGAAGCCGCACTGCAGGCCATGGCACTCGCGAAACGCCGCCTGGACGGGATGGAGCTCGTCGCCTTCGGCCAAGCCTTCGATCGTGGTGATCGAGCGGCCATCGACCTGGAGGGCGAGTATCGAGCAGGATTTGACCGCGCGGCCGTCGACATGGACGGTGCAGGCGCCGCACTGGGCGGTGTCGCAACCCTGGTGGGAACCGGTCAGGCCGAGTTGCTCGCGCAGCACCTGCAGCAACAGGGTTCGCGGATCGATCGACAGCTTGGACTGCTTGCCGTTGACGGTCAGGGTGACGGTCTGGTCCATGGTTAGCCTCCTCCGGTTGTTCGAAGTGTCGGGTGCCGGGCTGGTGCCGGTGCCGGGTCCGGTCGCCCGCCTCCGGGCGCCGGTTACCGCATTCTTCCAGAATCATGCGCTTCTGTATCGCTTCGGCATAGTGCGGCGGCCGGCGCCTGGCGCGTCCGCCGGGCGTCCGGGTCGGGGTCGGGTACTGGCGGTCCGGTTCGGGCTCCGGTTCGCCCGCCGGTCCGCAGTCCGTTTCGCGCGCCGGATTCGGCGCTAGAATCGCGCCCATGAGTATCAAATCGGATCACTGGATTCGCCGGATGGCGGAGTCGCACGGCATGATCGAGCCCTTCGAGGCCGGGCAGGTGCGTTCGCACGGCGGCGAGCGAATCGTCTCCTACGGCACCTCGAGCTACGGCTACGACGTGCGCTGCGCGGACGAGTTCCGGATTTTCACGAACATCAATTCGACCATCGTCGATCCGAAGGCCTTCGACGAGAAGAATTTCGTGAGCTTCCAGGGGCCGGTCTGCATCATCCCCCCGAATTCCTTCGCGCTCGCCCGCACGGTCGAATACTTCCGGATTCCGCGCAACGTGCTGACGGTCTGCCTCGGCAAGTCCACGTATGCCCGCTGCGGCATCATCGTCAACGTGACTCCGCTCGAGCCCGAGTGGGAGGGGCATGTCACGCTGGAGTTCTCGAATTCGACCCCCTTGCCCGCGCGAATCTATGCCGGCGAGGGATGTGCCCAGATGATCTTTCTCGAGTCCGACGAGGTCTGCGGCACTTCATATGCCGATCGGGCCGGCAAGTACCAGGGACAGACCGGCGTCACCCTGCCACGAACCTGATGCGAAGCCGGCGTGGCCAAGCGGCGGGGCGCCGGGCGACCGAGGAGTAGTCCATCATGGCCGACAAGCTCATCATTTTCGACACGACCCTGCGCGACGGCGAGCAGAGTCCGGGTGCCTCCATGACCCGTGAGGAGAAGCTGCGGATTGCCAGGCAGCTCGAGAAGTTGCGGGTCGATGTCATCGAAGCCGGCTTCGCGGCCTCGTCCAATGGCGACTTCGAGGCGGTCAGGGCGATCGCCGACACCATTCGGGACTCCACCGTCTGCTCGCTTTCGCGGGCCAATGATCGCGACATCGCCCGGGCCGCAGAGGCGCTCGCGAACGCGAAGTCGAGCCGCATCCATACCTGCATCGCGACATCCGCCCTCCATATGGAGAAGAAGCTGCGGATGTCGCCCGAACAGGTCTACGAGCAGGCCCGGACGTCGGTGCGGTACGCGCGCAAGTTCACCGACGACGTGGAGTTTTCCCCGGAGGATGGCAGCCGCTCGGACGAGGACTTCCTCTGCCGGGTGATCGAGGGGGTGATCGACGAAGGGGCCACTACCATCAATATCGCCGACACCGTCGGCTACGGGGTCCCCGAGCTTTACGGCAAGCTGATCCACAGCCTGCGCGAGCGTATTCCCAACTCCGACAAGGCCGTCTGGTCGGTGCACTGCCACAATGACCTGGGCATGGCGGTGGCCAATTCATTGGCCGGTGTGATGGCTGGCGCGCGGCAAGTTGAATGTACGATCAATGGGCTGGGGGAAAGGGCGGGAAACACCTCCCTCGAGGAGATCGTGATGGCCGTCCGCACCCGGCGCGACTACTTCGGGCTGGAAGTCGGCATCGACACGACCCAGATCGTCCCGACGAGCCGCCTGGTTTCGGGGATCACCGGTTTCGCGGTCCAGCCGAACAAGGCGGTGGTCGGGGCGAACGCCTTTGCGCACGCCTCGGGCATCCACCAGGACGGCGTGCTCAAACAGCGCGACACCTACGAGATCATGCGGGCGGAGGACGTCGGCTGGGCTGCCAACCGCATTGTCCTGGGCAAGCTCTCGGGCCGCACGGCATTCAAGCAGCGCCTGCAGCAGCTCGGCATCGAACTCGAGTCCGAGACCGAGGTCAATGCCGCGTTCCAGCGCTTCAAGGACCTCGCGGACCGCAAGACGGATATCTTCGACGAGGACATCCACGCCCTGGTGTCAGAGCAGGTCACCGGGCAGCGCGCGGACGAACGGATCGGCCTCGTCGCGATGTCGCAATCCTCCGCGATCGGCGAGCAGCCAAAGGCACAGGTGATCCTGTCGATCGACGGCAAGGAGCGGTCCGCCGAGTCGACCGGCAACGGGCCGGTCGATGCGACCCTGCGGGCGATCGAGTCCCTGGCTGGGAGCGGCGCCGAGATGACCCTGTACTCGGTCAACGCGATCAGTGGCGGGACCGAGGCGCAAGGGGAGGTCACGGTGCGGCTGCAGAAGGCCGGCCGGGTGGTCAATGGGGTCGGCGCCGACCCCGATATCGTGGTGGCATCGGCGAAAGCCTATGTCAACGCAGTCAACCGGCTGCAGTCGCCGGTCGAGCGCCTCAACCCCCAGATCGACACGCCGTAGATGCCGCCGCGAGGGCATCGGCTGCTCGCCAGCCGCGTCGGATTGCGGTAATATTGCGCTGCCCTGACCACCGTGCGGTGCGCAGGGCAATTTTCATCGGTGCGACGCATCCGGCAAGGTCCGTCTTCGAGCCCGTCGGGACGGGATCGAAGGCCCGGCCGGCAGGGCGATAGCGCCATATTCAATGTATCAGGCACGGCCCGGTCGCCCAGCCCGGCCGCAAGTCATTTGGGGAATCCAATGTCCGTTGCAAATATCGACAAGGCGAAAATCGTCGCCGACTACCGGCGCTCCGACAACGATACCGGCTCTCCGGAAGTCCAGGTGGCGCTGCTCACCGCCCGAATCGTCGAGCTGACCGACCACTTCAAGGCGCATGCCAAGGACCACCACTCGCGTCGTGGCCTGCTGAAGATGGTCAGCCGCCGCCGCAAGCTGCTCGACTACCTGAAGTCGAAGGACCTGACGGCATACAAGGCGCTGATCCAGCGTCTCGGACTGCGTAACTGATGTGCCCCGTACCGGTTCGATGAGTCCGCATGCAAAGCCCGCAAGCCATGCTTGCGGGCTTTTTGCTTGACGGGCCGCCGGGCCAACGAGAGCGAACCGCGCCGCCGGGCCGACCGCGCGGGCTAAAACGAGGAACGAGAGTGTTCGAAATAGCCAAGAAAACCTTCACATGGGGTGCCAACACGGTCACCATCGAAACCGGCGAAATCGCTCGCCAGGCCACCGGTGCAGTGGTCGTCACCATGGACGACACCATGGTTCTCGCGACCGTGGTCGCGCGCAAGGACGCCAAGCCAGGCCAGGATTTCTTCCCGTTGACGGTCGACTACACCGAGAAGTTCTATGCTGCCGGCCGCATCCCGGGTGGCTTCTTCAAGCGTGAAGGACGTCCCACCGAGCGCGAGATCCTGATCTGCCGGCTAACCGACCGACCGATCCGCCCGCTGTTTCCCGAGGGCTTTTACAACGAAGTCCAGATCATCCTGCAGGTAATCTCGAGCAATCCGGAAGTCGACAGCGACATTCCCGCCATGATCGGCGCCTCGGCGGCGCTCGCGATCTCGGGCATTCCGTTCGACGGTCCGATCGGCGCTGCCAGGGTCGGCTACATCGACGGCAGCTACGTGCTCAACCCGCCGACCTCGCGCATGGCCGACAGCCAGCTCGACCTGATCGTGGCCGGCACCGAGAGTGCCGTGCTGATGGTCGAATCCGAAGCCAAGGAGCTCTCCGAGGAAGTCATGCTCGGGGCGGTCGTCTACGGCCATGAGCAGATGCAGGTCGTGATCAATGCGATCAACGAACTGGTCGAGGTTGCCGGCAAGCCCGAGTGGGACTGGCAGCCGCCCAAGACCGACGAATCCCTGGTCAGCCGGGTGAACACGCTGGCCGAGGCGCAGATGCGCGAGGCCTACCGCAGCCGGAACAAGCAGGAACGCACCGCCAAGATCCGCGAGGTCGAATCGAGCACGCTGGCCAAGCTCACCGAGGAAGCGCAAGCCGCCGGCACGCCCGAGCCGGATCGCACGACCGTCGGCAACATGCTGTTCGACCTGCAGTACCGGATCGTCCGCGGCCAGATCCTCGCCGGCGAGCCGCGCATCGACGGGCGCGACACCCGCACGGTACGGCCGATCTCGATTCGCACCGGCGTGCTGCCGCGCGCCCATGGCTCAGCCCTGTTCACCCGGGGCGAGACGCAGGCCGTCGTGGTGGCCACCTTGGGCACTTCGCGTGACGAACAGCTCATCGACGCAATCAACGGCGAATACCGTGAAGGCTTCATGATGCAGTACAACATGCCGCCTTTCGCCACCGGCGAGACCGGGCGCACCGGCTCGCCGAAGCGCCGCGAAGTCGGCCATGGCCGGCTTGCGAAACGCGCCCTGACGCCGCTGCTGCCCGCGCGCGAGGATTTCGGCTACTCGATCCGCCTCGTCTCTGAGGTCACCGAGTCGAACGGCTCCTCGTCGATGGCTTCGGTCTGCGGCGGCTGTCTTGCCCTGATGGACGCCGGCGTGCCGATCAAGAGCCACGTGGCGGGCATTGCAATGGGCCTGATCAAGGACGAGGGCAAGTTTGCCGTCCTGACCGATATCCTCGGCGACGAGGATCACCTCGGTGACATGGACTTCAAGGTGGCTGGTACCGACACCGGTGTGACCGCCCTGCAGATGGACATCAAGATCCAGGGCATCACCAAGGAGATCATGCAGGTCGCGCTGTCACAGGCGCGCGAAGCGCGGATCCACATCCTCGGGGAAATGACCCGCGCCATCGGCGGCGCGCGCGAAGAGCTCTCCGACTTCGCGCCGCGGATGTACAAGATGAAGATCAACCCGGAGCGGATTCGCGACGTGATCGGCAAGGGCGGCGCCACGATCCGCCAGATCACCGAGACCACCGGTACCCAGATCGACATCCAGGACGACGGCGCGATCACCATCGCCGCGGTCGACGGCAATGCCGCCAAGCGCGCGCAGAAGATGATCGAAGACCTCACCGCCGAGGTCGAGATCGGCCGGATCTACGAGGGCACCGTCCTCAAGATCCTGGACTTCGGCGCGATCGTTCAGGTGATTCCGGGCCGCGACGGCCTTCTCCATGTTTCGCAGATCGCCAACGAGCGGGTGAACCAGGTCTCCGACTATGTGTCGGAAGGCCAGGTCGTGCGCGTCAAGGTGATCGAGGCCGACGACAAGGGCCGCTTGCGCCTGTCGATGAAGGCGGCTGCGGCCGACGATGCGGCGACGGGCGCGCCGGCGGAGTAAGCCGGTCGAACTGCCATGAGAAAGGCCGCCTCTCGCGAGGCGGCCTTTTTCTTTGTGGCAAACGTCGGAAGTTGGTCGGTGCCGGGCCGCCGTTGGCCGCCCGCTACCGCTCAGGCGAGCGCGGTCCAGGCTTCGTTGCATACGCGGGCGCGGCCCTCGATGACCAGCTTGTCGAGGTGCGCGCGCAGCGACCGAGCCGCGACTGGATGCAGCGCAGTCGGGACGTCGTCGTAGACCACTGGCAGCAGCTTGTCGATCGTGGCCTCTGGACCGACCTTGTCGAGTCCTGCGACCACCTTGCGCTCGCGGCCAAGGCGGTGTGCGATCAGCGCGTCGATCGCCGCGACCGGCGAACCGAGCACGTAGCCGTGCGCCGGCAGGATGTAGTCGACCGGCTCTTCGCGCAGCCGCTCCAGTGCCTTCATGTAGGCATGCATGTCGCCGTCGGGCGGGCTGATGACCACGGTGGAGCCGTTCATGATGTGGTCGCCGGTGAACAGCAGCCGATCCTCCTCGAGCAGCAGGCAGACGTGGTTGGACTGATGCCCCGGAGTGTGCAGTACCCGCAGCGTGGACTCGCCAATGTTGATCCGGTCACCGTCCTCCAGCACCTGCTCGGGCTCGAAGGGCCAGAGTTCGCGTACCGATTCGGCGGTGGGGCGGCCCATGATCGTGCCGCCGGCGAGTGCCTTGAGCGGTGCGGCGCCCGGCGAATGGTCCGGGTGCGAGTGGGTGCAGATGATGTAGCGCAGCCCGTCGCCCACGATCGCCGCGATCCGTTCGATATGCACGGGATCGTCGGGACCCGGGTCGATGACCGCATAGCCGGCGTGGGCGTCGCCCACGATGTATGTGTTGGTGCCAGGACCCGTCATGACACCCGGGTTGGGAGCAGTCAGGCGCTGGACATTGCGCGTCAGCGCGACCGCGGATTCGTGCTGCCAGTCGAGTCGATGCAGGATCTGGCCGTCGGGACAGACTAGTTCGAGTTCGCCGTAGGGTGATTCGTGCTCCGAGAATCGCTCGATCTTGCCCTTGCGGTAGCCACCGCGCGGCGACGAGAAGAAGACCGGCGCGTCGTCACGGCATTGTGCGAACACTTCGTCCACCGAGCGCTTCTCCGCGAGTCGCCGCAAGGTCCGTATGGTCGGGAAGATCATCGGGATCCGTCCGGCCTCATGGCCATCCAGTGCTTCGCGGGGCGAAATCCAGGTCGGCTCGAACTGCTCGGCTTCGTCGGCGACCGGTGTCTGTCCTTCGGGAATCCTGGCAACCAGGAAGCGCACGTCGAAGCGCTTGGGAAGGTCCGGATCCGTCACCCAGTGGCAGTACCAGTGCATGCTGTCGCCGGCCAGCGCGAGGGATTCGCGCTCGATCTGGTCGAAGAAGGCCAGGTCGCTGCGGTCGAGTCGATCGACTGTTTCCTGCGTGACGAGACGACCGCTGCTGTCGTAGGCGAGCAGGATGCCGAGTTCCTCGAAAGCCTCGCGAAGGGCGGCAATCGAGAACGCCCGAAGCTCATCTCCCTGACTTGCGCGGAACCGGGCGAGCGCCTGCGCCCGGGGGGCGCGATCGGCCGCATCCAGGGCTCCTCCCGGAAACACGAATGCCCCCGGTGCGAAACTCGCGGTCGCGGATCGGCGAGTCATGAGGATCTCGAAATCCGCGCCGGTGTCACGCATCAGCAAAACGGTCGCGGCGGGGCGAGGCGCGACCGGGTCGCGATAGGGATGGACTCTCGTACTCTCTCGTGCCATGGCTCAACTGTTCCAGGTCGGTGTTCAAGCGTCGTTGGGCAGGCCGTCCAGCGCGCCGGCCGGTAGCGTGAATCGGTCGCCGAATCGCGTTGCCAGGTCGGCGCAACGCGCAATGAAGGAGGCTCGCCCGCGGGCGGCGATGAAGCCGGTGATACCACCAGCGCCGGGGAATCCGGCCGTCCGCGCGCTGTGGTCGAGTTCCTCAGGCCCGTCGACCAGGCCAGTGCCGAGACCCGACAAGGCTTCGATCGCCTGGGCGAACAGCATCCGATCGACACACTCCTCGTCGGTCAGTCGAACCGAGGGGCGTTCGAAGCGGTCCAGCCCCTGCCAAAGCGTAGGCGTCGAGCCAGCATGGTAATCGTAGAAGCCGCCGCCGGCTTCCCGGCCGCTGCGGCCGAAGCCATGGGCCATTTTCTCGAGCACATAGACGGCGGCCGGCGGCAGCGTCGGCCAGGCCGCCGCGTCGAAATCGGGTGCCTGGTCGTGTCCATGATCGTGGCCGCATTCCTCGCCCGGCTCGTGGTCGTGCCCGTGTCCGTGCGCATGCTCGTGTCCGTGCGCATGCTCGTGCCCATGCCCATGCCCATGCCCATGCCCATGTGCATGTGCATGTGCATGGTCGTGGTCGTGGTCGTGGTCGTGGTCGTGCCCCGATCCCGCCACATGGTGGTGGGCAATGTCGATCGGCGTCAGCGAGACCTCATCGAGTGCCGCTAGCGGGCTCGGCTGGATGCCAGCCGTCGCGGCAAGCCGCTCGACTCGTGCCGCTGGCACGCCGTCTCCGACAAGTGCCATGGCCTCGAACATTCCCGCCGCTCGAATCCTCGCGACCGCCCGATCGGCACGGCGCTTCGGGTCATCAAGCACCTCGGGCAACAGGGGCGCAGCAGAATCCGTCGCGACCGACTCGGTGGGCTTCCAATGTTCGGACAACCAGGAGCGCGTATCGGCGTGGCCCGCCAAGGCAACGACGCGGCGCAGCTCGGTCGCGGCAGCTTCGCTGCGATCCTGTGTCGCCCAGGCAGAGACCACTGCAGCCAGGGTGATGGCAGCGCGTCGGCGGCCGGGAAGGGCGCCTATCGCCAGCGCCGCCGCAGCTTGTGCCGCGGCCGGATCGGTGGTCGGATCGATCGGGCCGCGACCAGTTGGCGAATGCGATGCACCCGCAAGCCACTCGAAGGCATTCTTCAGGGCCGCCTCGGAGGAGGCCGCAAGTTCATCGACGAGCCCGAGTTCAAGGGCCGTCGCGCCATTGACTGTCTCGGCTCGCGCGAGAAACTCGATCACACGTTTCGCGGACATGCGATGAAGCAGGCGACCAATACCACCTGCCACGGGCAGCAGGCCAAGGGAAAGGTCTGGCATGCCGATGGACGCATCGGGCGCGTTCACCAGGATTCGCCGGGTGCAGGCAAGCGCGGCTTCGAGCGTGGCGCCCAGGGCCCTGCCTTCGATGACGGCAACGCTGGGCAGCCGAACCTCTTCAAGGCGAGCCAGGAGAC
>Ga0079224_100012814_pt1 | contig 11639 bp, 7 predicted proteins | sample Stecom2015_FD_80414 | JGI IMG/M metagenome (GOLD analysis project Ga0079224, IMG submission 80414) | Agricultural soil microbial communities from Utah to study Nitrogen management - Steer compost 2015 | ecosystem: Environmental > Terrestrial > Soil > Agricultural land | place: USA: Utah...
AGACAGCCGGCCATAACGGCGCGTTCACCCGCGTCCAGATGAAGTCGAAGTCGGCCTGAGACCACAACTGCGGGATCACCACCCAGCGCAGATAGCGCACGACGTTGAGTCCCCCGCCCCATTCGCCCAGCCCATTTGCTTCTGGCGGCAGGGCGTTGCCGTATTCCGTCCACAGCACCGTCACACCGCTGAGTTGTATCCAGATACCGTAAACGAAAATCACGGCGACGAAAATCGTCATGAGATTGGGCAGTGGTCGGCGCAGGGCGCAAAACAGTGCCGGCAGCGCCGCGATAATGCCAAAGGGGACCACCGGGATCAGATAGCGCGGCGGCCAGGACAAACCGCCAAACCAGTTGTTCCCCTGCCAGATGGCATACACCAGCGCGAAACCAAGCGCCACAGCAAGAAACGCCAGGATATGCCGGTAACGTCTCGCCAGCCAGACGCCGGGCAGCGCCAGCAGTAGCGCCGGTGACGTACCCCACACACTGCCGCCAACGCTCAATAGATAGCTGTGCAGCGCCACACCGACTGAGGGACTCGGCCTGCGGAGAACATTCAGGGTCTGGTTGAGCCGGCCGGCAAAGCCCAGCGGTTCGGCCAGCAGCAGCAGCAAACCCGCCAGCGCCACCAGGACAACGGCCAGCAGCCCCAGCCGCCGCCATGTCAGCCGGGGCGCAGCGATGATGAGCAGTCCCGGCAGGGCCAGCGCCGCCGCCGCTTTGCCCAGGATCGCAGCCAGCGCCACAATCACGGCCAGCGCCAGCCAGCCCACCGCGCGATAACCGCCCAGCCGCCATTTTTCCAGCAGCAGCGCCGCCAGCAGAATCAGCAGCAGCGCCAGCGGTTCCTGAAAGAAGGTTTTGCTGTACGGCCAGACGATGCTCGCCATCCCCAGCAGCAGCGCCGCCAGCACCCCGACACGAACTCCATAATCCAGCGCCAGCGCATACAGGCACATGACACAGCCGGCGGCGGCACTGACAAGGATATTGAACAGGTAAACACTATGCGCCAGCCCTACACCGGGCACGCGATCTGCCAGCCAGTACAACGGCGCGGCCAGCAGCATTTGCAGCGGTTCCGCAGCGACATCCGGCAGGGGATCGTACAGGCCGCCCGTCAGGAGCTGGTTGGGGGGTGGCGGGCGCACGCCGGCGGTGACATCCAGCCGCGTATCGCCATAACGCACCAGGCTGCCGGTCGCATCCAGCAAAAACAGCGTATCGGTGCTTTCGATACGCCCGCTGTAGGTCAGCATATAAACGCTGCATAACGTGACAAAAAGAACCACCAGCAGCATCAACCGCCGGTGGCTCTGGGATTGTTCTGGCGATTGCATCCGGTCAGGTCTTGAAAGCCTCGTTCGCAACAATCGCCTGAGTATACTATCAATTGGGCTTAGTGCCACCTGTCAGTTTGTTACGGACGCCAAGCAGCCCCTTGATGACTTTCTGGCTGGCAGACAGTTGGTCCAAATTCTCGAGGCCAGCTTCATAAGTGGCAGCGCCGCGCATGATCTTGCCCTCGCGCACCTGTAAATCGCCCATTGCCACCAGCGTTTCGCCATAGAGCTTTTTCTCGCCCAGTTCCTCGAAAATGTCAGCGGCCTGCCGGTAGCAGTTGTACGCCTGCTCGCGATCACCCAGCGCAGCGTACACCCCGCCCAGGTTTCCCAGCGTCATCGCGGTGCGCCGGCTGTCCCGCAGCGACTCGAAGGTGTGCAGTGCTTCCTGCATGACATCCAGCGCCTGCTGATGTTCGCCCAATACCCGGTGCACCAATCCGATGTTCACCTGCATCTCGGCGACCATATCGGCCTGCCCCTCGGTTTCGTAGGCTTCCTGCGCCTGGCGAAACAAACGCGCCGCATCCTCATAATCCTGCTGCTGGAACAGCCGGACTCCCTGTGCCTGCAATTCCTCTGACTGACTCACCTGTCTTCACCTCGCAGCTTTACATCGTGATTTCGAGCATACTTTCGCCGACCTGACGCAGTTTGTCCGTCGGCATTTTGCTGAGCATGATGGCAATTTCAATAAAGCCGATGTTAACCGGGTTCGCGGCAAACTGGCGCACATCCGGCGGCAGATCGGCGAAATGTTTCCATTCTTCGCGGCTTGCCAGAAGCTGGCCGATATAGCTGCTGCTTTCCAGAAAGTAGCTGACGTTGCGATTCACCGCGTTTGCCAGCACTGTCAGTTCGTGAATCGGCAGCGGCGTTTCGCCCAGTTCATAATCATGAATGCGCGCCGCAGGAATAGCCGTTTTCTCGCTCAATTCATCCAGGCTGAGGCCGTTTTCCTCGCGGGCCTGGCGCAGCAATGCGCCGATCATCCGGTTTCGCAGCGCCAGATACTCTGTGCGCGCATCAGCCCGCTGCGACCTCCTGTCGCTGATGGTTTCCGTTCCCCAGAAGTGCGACACCGGCACACCAAGAAAATTCGCCAGCAATTCAAGCTGCGGCAGGCTGGGCACGCTGTCGCCAAATTCCCACGCTTCCACCTGCTGCGGCGTCACCTGAAGCACCTGAGCACATTCCTCAACGCTGCGATGGGCGCTCATCCGGGCATCACGGATCAGCACGCCGACCATCCGGGCACGCAGCCGATACGATTCCGCAAAATCCGTTGGCCTGGGCTGAGGGCTGGCCGCCTCCTTGCTTACCTGTTTGAATTTGGACGAGATGTCTTTAAAATCCATGCGGTCAACTCCACCAGCACCTAAAACAGTATAAGCGCATTATAGAATGCCCAACCCTTAAGAGCAACCGAACCCATCCGAAGCGATTCAATTACCCGTGTAATCGAAACTGTTCGTCGGTTACAATTGGATGCGGGACTTTCAGATGAGGAATGGCGATGCAGCTTTCTCGACTGCCTTACAGAATCAGGCGCGGTTTGCAGGTATATACCAGCCTGTACCTGCGCCGCCAGACCCCGATCCTGATCTATACCACCGGACGGGTGGGGTCGATGGCGCTGCACCACGCGCTGGAACAACACGGCGCTTTTGCCTTTCAGATTCATACGCTCGACCCCGTAAGACTGATTGAAAACCAGCAGCCGGGGACCGCCGTCTGGGCCTACCGCCACATCGTCAGACCCGGACGCCGGGCATATATCATCACGCTGGTGCGCGATCCGCTGTCGGTGATGGTATCGGATTTTTTCCCCAAACTGCGCTGGATCACCGGCCAGAACGATGCCTACCGGCATTACAGCGTGGACGACCTGTGCGACATTTTTGTCACTCGTTATTTTGAACAGGGCCGCCATCTGGAAAAGCTCAACTGGTACGAGAACGAGATGCAGGCTTCGCTGGGTATTGATGTCTACCAGCACGACTCCCCGCGAGAAACCGGCTATGCGCAGTTCGCCCACCCGCCCTACGAAGTGATGGTGCTGAAAACCGAACTGGCCGATGAACTGAAGTCACAGGTCATCGCCGAATTCCTGAAGCTGGATACCTTCTGCGTCACGCGCCGCAACGTGGGCGAAACCAAGTCATACGGGGACATCTACAAAGCGTTCAAACAGCAGCTTGTCGTGCCCGAAACTCATCTGGAAACGATCTATTCGTCGCGCTATGCCCAACACTTTTATACGCCTGAAGAAATTGACGCCATGATGCGCCGCTGGCGAACACCCCGGCCCGTCTAGGGCTGTATTCGCCGTATTTCCCGCAGTTCCTTAATGATTCCGCTTGCCTGAAACATTTTTAACATTTTTACATCAATGTATAATAGAGCTAGAACTTCGCTCAATTATAATGTTGTAGTTACGATGATGCATGACTCAGGCAGCCCTCACCTGGCTGATGAAGCTGGTCAGCCCACGCTTTTTCAGGACATAGTCCTTTCGTTGGGAACCGTTCTGGATTTAACCTCCCTGCTCAAAAAGCTTGTCGCCAAAATCTGTACCGCCCTGCCGTGCGCGACCTGCCTGATCCTGGTTGCTGACGACGACCAGAGCGCCCTGCGCAGCACCACTATCCACGCACCAGCCGGCGAGGCCATACTTGAAAGCAGCAGCATCTCGCTCTTCAACGCCGAAACCATCCCCATTGTCAGCGATTGGCTGGCCGGCGCTGCGCGAACGTTCACCCAGGAAGAAGCCGCCGGCCATTCGGCGCTGCACTGGCTGCCGGCGCTTTTTGACGCGCCGCAGTTGTTCAGCCAGCCGCTGACCGACCAGGACCGCCTGATCGGCGTCATCATTGTCGGCGGCTGCCCGGATGATCCTGCTGTAACCATGCGGCTGAAAACAATTGGCATGGCGGCAGCCGTCATTGTTCAGAACGCGCGCGTTTATACCAAGACGGTGCAGCAGGCCGAAAATCATCTGCGTGAATTGACCATCCTGCGGCAGATCGACCGGGAACTCAACGACACCATCGAGCCACATCATGTTTTCCAGATGACGCTGGATTGGGCGCTGCGCTTCACCAACGCGCAGGCTGCATCAATCGGCCTTTACGATCAGGAAACAGATGACTTTCGGATCATCACCACCTATGGTTATGACATCCCGCAGGAGCAGCTTGCCCTGGTGCGGATGCAGCGCGGCGGTATCGCACATCGAGTCGCCCGTTCCGGTTATGCCGAAGTCGTACCCGATGTTTCGCTGGATAAAGACTTTATTCGGGGGTGCAGCGTCACCCAATCGCAGCTTTCGGTGCCGGTCATGCGCGAAGATCGCGTGATTGCAGTCATCTCCATCGAAAGCAGGAAAATCAACGGGTTCACCGACGAACACCTCAGTTTTGTCGAAAAGCTGGCTACCCGGGCCGGAGTCGCTATCGACAACGCCCGCCTGTTCGATACCACCGCCCGTGAACGCGAAAAGTTGTCGCACATTCTAAACAACACCGCCGATGTTGTGATTGTGTTCGGCCTCGATGAGCGCCTGATTTTGATTAACCCGGCGGCCTTTTCCGCGCTGCGGCTGTTTGCCGGCGAGCAGTACATCGGGCGCAAGTTTCACGAGGTTCTGAATAACACGGCGCTCATTGATGCCTACCGGCGTGCCTGCGCCAGCAATGAACCGCTGATCGAAGAACTCCAGTTGCCCAATGGCCGTACCTTCTATCTGAACCTGACACGGCAGGAGAATGTCGGCTGGATTATTGTCATGCACGACATCACGCTGTTCAAGGAAATGGATCAACTGAAAAGTGAGTTGATCGCCACGGTGGCGCATGACCTCAAGCAGCCGCTGGCGGTGATGAACGGTTATATTGAACTGCTGATGATGCACAAGAAGCTGGACGATGTGGGCACGGGCTTCCTCGATATGGTGCGCAAATCCATCCAGAGTATGCGTCAGTTGATCGATGATCTGCTCGATCTCGCCAAAATCGAATCCGGCATCCAGCTCGACTTGCAGCCGATGGATGTCAGCGAACTGGTCAGCGAATGTATTGACTCACTCCAACCGTCCATCCTGAACAAATCCATGTCTGTCCACACGGACATCCCGGTTGACCTGCCGCCCATGCTGGCAGATCGCGCCCGGTTGCAGCAGATCATCCTGAACCTGATAAGCAACGCGGTGAAATACACACCACCTGAAGGCGAGGTGTACATCAGCGCCGAACCCAGAGACCAGGCGGTGCGCATCACCGTCCGTGATAACGGAATGGGGATCAGCCCGGAAGATCAGGCGCATATCTTCGAGCGATTTTACCGGGTGCGCCGCCCGGAAACCGACAGCATCGAAGGAACCGGGCTGGGGCTGGCAATTGTCAAAAGCCTGGTCGAAGCGCATCGCGGCAAAATCGGGCTGGAAAGCCGCCTGGGCGAAGGTACAACCTTTTTCGTGACACTGCCGGCTGCCACTCAGATCGAAACGCCGCCGATTTCAACCGAAACCTGAGCAGCGCCCTGAATCCGCCGTCTGGCAGCGAACCAGCGCAATTGTCCCACTCTATTCCTCCGGTATGGCGCTGTTACCGGCCAGCGGGCCGCCTCTGAAAACAGCATCAGACAACCGACGTTCATATTTCTGCAACTGCCGTTCCAGCCGCTCCGGCAGCGGCCTTGGCGTGAGAATCTCGTTGAGCCGGTCCGGGTCAACATCCTTCGCCAGCCCCAAATCCTGCAATGTCCAGACGGTGGTAATACGCCCGCTGACATTGGGCCACTGATCTTTGGCCCAGATATAACGCTGCCGGCAAAACTGCCAGATTGGTTCTGGCTGGGTATCCCAGTTATACTGCTGAAATTCCTCCCAGACCTGTTCCAGCGGCGTGCGCGGGAACAACGCCCGAATCATGGCGCGCTGCACTTCCGATTCGGGGCGTTCTGGCCCCACCCAGTTATGGCTGTATTTATCGACAAAGGCGAAGATGCCGTAGTGTGAATAATGCTCGATGGTCCCCAGCACTTCAGCATGGCGGCGATAGGCATCCCAGTAGGCGCGCTCCAGTTCCTCACTGGGTTCCTCGAAGCGTTCGCCATAATGATGCGCCTCTTCCGTTTCGATCCATGTGATGGGCAGAATGTTATAGGTATAGCTCACCAGACGGCGAATCCGTTCAGAATCGACATTGAACTTGACCAGCGCGCCAATCTCGATCAGATGCTCGACAACTTCGGCAATGCCGTGCTGGCGCGCTTCATCGAGTGCCCGTTCGCGCCCGCTGGCGTACAGGCGAGGCCGTCCGGGCCGCCACGACGCCCGCAGTTCTTCCCCGAAGGCGGGCAGGATACGCTGCAAACCGCCGTAATAAACAAACAACTGGAACAGGGTCAGCAGGGTCGCACTGATGATGATCGGAGGCAGCGCCTCAGTTTTCTGCGTCACCAGCACGATTGCCATCAGATAACTGGCGATCATGCCGCGCAGCCCGGCAAAACGCAGCGCCTTCGCCTCGTCGGAGCCGGGTTGGATGTCCCGTTGGCGCAGGATATCGTCGCGAACGAAAAAGACCGTCGTGCTGGTGATGGCAAAGGCGCTGACAAAGCCGAAGGCATAATAGGCTTCGACCGTCGTTACCGTGCGGATAAAGGGAATCAGGATCGCTGCTGCCAGCCAGATGACTATCACGCCATTGCGGTCATTTTCAAACTGGCGTGGCAAACGGCCCAACCGGGCCGCGTTGGCTGCGACTGCTGCCCCGCCGACATAACCGCCGCCCTGAGCCAGCAGCAGAATCAGGGCGAGCAGCACGCCGGCTACTGTCAACGTGGTGGTGCCGCTGCCAAAAACCAGTTCGTATTGAATCAGCAGCGTACTGTAGCCTTCTGTAGCCGGGATTCGCCATGCCGTAGCGGCGAAAAGCTGCATGATGCCTGTTACGATCAGGAAAACAGCCGCCAGCACCAGCGCCGTATTAATGACCTTCCATTTCGGACGAGCAGCGTGTTTGCCGCTGGCCGGGATCACTTCATAACCGGAAAAACCGAGCATGGCGCTGCTCATCGAGCGCAGGAAGAACTGAAAAAACAGAGCCATCGAAAGCGGCGCCGCGTCTCTGGCCACGCTGACCACGTGCGTCACCACACCGCTTTCCTCCAGCCCGGCAACGATGGCGGGAACCCGGAGCGCCAACTGCGGCTGGCTGATCGCCGAGATAGTGACCGCACTCAGGGCAAAAACCGTGAAAATGGTGAATGCCCCTCCGCCCACCAGAAACAGCGGCACAGCGCGTCTCGGCCCGACAGCTACCAGCACAGCCATTATGAAAAAGGCGTAGAATTCGGCGAGGAAGATACGCCAGGGAGCCAGTTCCGGCAGAATAAGCAGCGTGACATCGGAGGCTGAAATCGAACTGATATTAATGGTCAGCACCGCGTCGATAAAAAACATGCTGGTTCCGGCCCACGACAGGAAGCGCATTTGCCGCGGCGCAATGGCTTCGACCAGCGGGCCGCTGCCGCCGGTGTTGGGCTTCAGATAGGCGCCAGCCTTATAAGCGGGCACAACGCCAAAAAACAGCAGGATTGACAGGGCCGCAAAGGCCAGCATGGCGATTTCGTGATGGCCCTGCGCGCCCTTAATTGCCAGCAGGGTCTGGTAGGCCACTACGCTGAAGGCGTCAGCGGCGATCTCGAATATAAGCGCCAGCACGCCGAGTCCGGTTCCACCGAGCAGCAGACCTTCAAACATCAGACGCAGTAATTTGCGATCAGCCGTGCGGCGCTCTTCCTTCCCGATGTACCCCTTTAGGATAAACATGGCACTGGTTCTCCACCCACCAAACCTGGACGAAAGTAAAGCAAACCCGAACAATATAGCATAATTTGCGCCTGCTGAGATGTTGCAGCCGGGTTTGCCCCTTCATTCCAGGCGAAGGCCGGCCCCCAGAGGCAAAAAAGCACCGCTGAGCCAATACGATCATTTGTTCGCAATTATGAGTGTTTGATGGGAATCGCTTGCGCTCAGGCTGGTTTGTAAGGCACATTACAGAACAAATGTTATGTTCGCGCCATAGTTGCCAGTTGCCTGTTACAGGTTACAATCAGCGAACAGGCGCTTTATTCCCCACACACAAAATGGAGGAAAAGATGAAAGCGAGTAATCCCCGGATTTTCATCGCCGTAATCCTGACGCTGCTGGTCGGAATGGCCGGTGTCACACAGGCGCAGGGCGGCACGCTGCGGGTGGGCATCAACGCCCCCGAAGTGCTTGATCCCGCGCTTGGCTCCGCCGACTCCGAGATTATGTTCAACCGGAACATCTACGATTACCTGATTGAAATCCTCCCCGATGGCAACCTGGCCCCCAGCCTGGCCGCAAGCTGGGACATCAGCGAAGACGGCCAGACATACACCTTCACGCTGGTCGATGGGGTGACCTTCCACGATGGTTCGCCATTCACCGCCGCCGATGTGGTATTCACCTTCAACCGCCTGAAAGAACTGGATTCGGCGGCGCTGGGGCTGCTGCGCGACTTTGAGGTGACCGCAGCGGATGACCTGACCGTTGTGTTTACGCTGCCGGAAACCAACGCCGACTTTCTGTTCGGAGTCGGCTCGAACTTCGCAGCCATCATCAAAGATGGAACCGCCAGCCCGAACGTCCTGGCCGAAGGGGACAACCCCTACGTGAACTTCAACGGAACCGGCCCCTTCGTGCTGACGGACTATCGCCCCGGCGAATCGGCCACACTCAGCGCCAACACCAGTTACTGGCGCGAAGGCGAACCCCGAATCTCCACCCTCGAAATCCTCTACATCGACGACCCGCTGGCACAGATTGATGCGATCCGCAGCGGTGTGGTGGATGTGATCTTCCGCATCCCGCTCGACCAGCTTCCGACGCTGGAAGCAGAAGAGAGCATCAATATCATCCAAAAGACGACCAACCTGCATCCCGTCGTGCGCCTGCGCGCCGATGCCGGCCATCTGGGTGAAGATGTGCGCATCCGCGAAGCCTTCAAACTGGCGACAGATCGCAACCAGATCAATGAGCTGCTGCTGGATGGGTTGGGCACAGTGGCGAACAATGATCCTGTCAGCCCGGTTTATGGCCCGTTCTATCATGAACTGCCGCAGCCAGAGTACGACCCCGCCCGCGCCTGCGAACTGATTCAGGAAGCTACCGGGCAGGAACGCCTGGGCAACATCACCTTCTATGTGGTCGAGGCGTTCAATTACCCGGATGTCGGCATCGTGCTTCAGCAGCAGTGGGCCTCCGGCTGCATCGATGTGGAGGTGCAGGTGCGCCCGGAAAATATCTACTATGGCAGCAATGAATGGATGGAAGTTGATCTCGGCCTGACAGGCTGGGGGCATCGCCCGGTTCCGCAGAGCTACTTTGCTGAAGCCTACGTCACCGGGGGGCCGTTCAACGAATCGCACTGGAGCAACCCAACGCTTGATGCGCTGGTAGCCGAAGCCGCCCGCACGGCGGACATCGCGGCCCGCTCTGCCATCTATCGTGAAATTGCGGAAATTTTCGCCGCCGAAGGCCCCATCATCATCCCCTTCTTTACGCCGGTCATCGGCGCAGTGGTGCAGGGTGTTGATGGGCTGGATATGCACACCTTCCCCGGACGCACGGATTTCCGCACCGTAACCGTCACCGGATAACCTGATGCAGCCTGAGGGGGTGCGGCCGGCTGTACACGCCCGTGCCGCGCCCCTGCCGAGACATCCTCTATGACCAGCCTCAACACTCCGATTGAATCTGCCGGAGCATCCGGTTCGGCGTTTGTGCGGCAGCTTGCCCGCCGCCCGCTGTCGCTGGCTGGGACGATCATCGTCCTGTTGTTTTTGCTGCTGGCGCTGTTTGGCCCGCTGCTGGCCGCCTATGACTACGACCAGCTTATCCCCGGCGCTCGTGGTCTGGTCCCATCATTGGAGCATCCGTTTGGCACGGACCGGCTGGGGCGCGACGTGTTCAGCCGGGTGTTGTGGGGCGCGCGCGAAGTGATCCTGATACCCGGCATCGCCACCGCGCTGGCCGTTACCCTCGGGACCGCCCTCGGCCTCACGCTGGGATACTTCGGCGGCTGGCTGGACGAAATCGTCTCGCGCCTGCTCGACAGCCTGCTGGCGATTCCGGCGCTGGTGCTGGCGCTGGTGCTGGTCGGCACGATTGGCCCTTCAGTCATCGGCCTGATCGGCGTGATCGTGATGCTTTACGTGCCCATCGTCACGCGGGTTATCCGCAGCGCGACCCTGAACATCCGCGCCAGCGGTTATATCGAAGCGGCGAAGCTGCGGGGCGAATCGACAGCCTACATCCTGTTCCGCGAAATTCTGCCGGGTGTGCTGCCGGCGCTGGCTGTCGAGGCGGCCCTGCGCTTTTCCTACGCCATTTTCCTGACCGCGTCGCTCGGATTCCTCGGACTCGGCGTGCAGCCGCCGTCGCCGGACTGGGGCCGAATGGTTGCCGAGGCGCGCCAGAACTTCGCCCGTTCGCCCTGGGAACTGTGGTTCCCTGCCGGCGCGATTGCCGTACTGGTAATCGGCGTGAATCTGATGGCTGATGGTCTGCGCCGTATCTTCCGCTACGAAGGTCAACTGCGATGACGCCGGTGATCGAAGCGAAAAACCTGTCCATCGACTATCGGCTTGGCAAGGGCTGGGTCAACGCCATCAACGATGTGTCGCTGCACGTCGACGCGCTGCAAATTCACGGGCTGGTCGGCGAAAGCGGCAGCGGCAAGAGTACCCTCGCGCTGGCGATGATGAATTACCTGGCTGATAACGCCCGGATCAGCCGGGGCCAGGTGCTGCTCGACGGCGACGATCTCGTCCCGAAATCGCTGGACGAGATGCGCAAAATCTGGGGACGACACCTCAACCTCGTGCCGCAGGACTCGCTGGCGTCGCTCAACCCGTCGTACACCATTGGGGATCAGATTGCCGAAATCACGCAGTTACATGCCGGCCTGACCCACCGCGAGGCATGGCAGCGCGCCGTTGACATGCTGCGCGAGGTCAAAATCGCGGACCCGGAGGCAGTCGCCCGGCGCTATCCGCACCAGCTTTCCGGCGGGATGCAGCAGCGTGTGACCATTGCCATGGCCCTCAGCACCCACCCGCGCCTGCTGGTGCTGGATGAGCCGACCACCGCCCTCGACGTGACCACGCAGGCCGTGATCCTCGATCTGTTCCGCGAACTGATCCACGATAACGAAGCCGCTGCGCTGTACGTGTCGCACGATCTGGGCACGGTGGCGCA
>Ga0079224_100012817_pt1 | contig 11639 bp, 10 predicted proteins | sample Stecom2015_FD_80414 | JGI IMG/M metagenome (GOLD analysis project Ga0079224, IMG submission 80414) | Agricultural soil microbial communities from Utah to study Nitrogen management - Steer compost 2015 | ecosystem: Environmental > Terrestrial > Soil > Agricultural land | place: USA: Utah...
CCCGGACTTCCGCGAGTTGACCCGTTCCCCCTACACCGATCCGGTCACCGACGCGACCATGCAGGGCAACCCGAACCTGCAACCGGCGTACCTGAAGAATTACGACCTGCGCTGGGAATACTACTTCTCCGAAGGCGAGGCGCTGTCGGTCGCCGGCTTCCTCAAGGAGTTCGAGAATCCGATCGAAATCGTCCGCGTGCCCGGCACCGGCGACCTGCGCGAGCCGCGCAACGCCCGCGAGGCGACCAATTACGGCATCGAGCTGGACTACGTGCGCAGCCTGGGCGCGCTCAGGCGCTGGTCGGCGTTCGAGTCCGGCTGGCTGGGCGGTATTCCCTGGGACGATCTGTACCTGGCCTTCAACTACACCTGGATCGATTCGGAAATCGAACTGGGCAAGGACGTGCTGGGCAATCAGACCACCGACAATCGCCCGTTGCAGGGCCAGTCGCGCTACGTCACCAACGTGCAGCTGGGCTGGCGCAAACCCGATGGCCGCGCCGAGGCGACGTTGCTCTACAACGTGTTCGGTGAACGCATTGCCGGCGTCGGCACGCGTGGCCTGCCGGACATCTACGAGCAACCGCTCCACCAGCTCGACTTCGTCTGGCGGCAGCGTCTGGGCGAGCACTGGCGCTGGTCGCTGCGCCTGCGCAACCTGCTCGGCGAGCCGGTGGAGTACACGCAGGGCGGCCTGCCGTATCGCGTCTACGACAAGGGTCGTGATGTCACCTTGTCGGTGGAATGGAGCTGGTAAGCGCGTTTGGCAATGTCTGCTTCGCCGCTTCAGCCCGGCAGGACGAGGCGTGTGCAGGCTGCGTTCGGAGGAGCGTCTGCAGCGCTGTCGCAATACAGACATACGCATGCAACCGGACCGAAACATCCGGCCGATACCTTGGCGAAGTCCCCATGCGGCCTGTTACAGGCCGCGCAGTCCTGAAACCAACGAGGTATTCGTAATGGCGAGCAACCTGCGCAAATCCCTGCCGGTCGCGTTGTCCCTGGGCTTTCTGGCCAGTGGTGCGAACGCGGCGGTCCTGTTGTCCAATGAACTGGACGGTCATTGGTGGAATCCGGACGAAGCCAGCCGCGGCGCGCTGGTCGACTACGTGCCGACGTCGGAAATTGGCAAGGGCGTGATGTTCCTGTCGCTGTACACCTTCAACGCCGGTGAGCCGGAGTGGCTGATCGTGCAGTCCGGCGTGATCGACGAAACCACCAACACCATCCAGGCGCAGTTCGGCCGCTCCTCGGGTGGCAGCTTCGGCAACGACCACAATCCGGCGGCGGTGCTGACCGAAGTGCTGGGCAATGCGACGATCACCGTCAACGGCTGTTCCAGCATGTCCGTGGCCCTGCAGCCCAACGCCGGCAGCGGCATGAGCCCGGTGACGTATGCGTTGCAGCCCTACACCGGCAACGGTGGCGCCTGCGAAACGCTGGTGACGCAGTGCCCGGCCGGGACCACCGCACAGGGCAGCGATTGTGCGCTGCCGGCGTCGATCACCGGCACGCTCAGCCTGCGTCCGGGCAAGCGGTACCGGATCAACGGCCAGGTCACCGTGGAAGACGGTGGCGTGCTGAACATCGCGCCGGGCACGATCCTGGTCGGTGGCGGTACCCCGGTGCCGGATTTCCTGGCGGTCAAGGCCGGCGGCAAGATCTTCGCCGAAGGCACGCGCAGCCAGCCGATCACCTTCACGGGTCCGGAAGCCGTGCCGGGTTCGTGGGCGGGTGTGGTGCTCAACGGCAAGTCCTACTGCAACGAATCCGACCAGCCGCTGGGCTGCGCCTTCGAGGCGGTGCCGGAGCTGACCTTCGGCGGTACCGACGTCAACGACAGCAGCGGCGTCATGCGTTACGTGCGCATCCTCTGGGCCGGTGAGCAGATCCGCACCGACGAGGAACTCAACAGCCTGACGCTGAACGGTGTCGGCGCCGGCACCACCATCGAATACGTGCAGGTCCATGGTGGCCTGGACGATGGCTTCGAGTGGTTCGGTGGCACCGTCAACGGCCGCTATCTCGTGGCCTCGCAGGTCGGCGACGATGCTTTCGACTGCGACGACGGCTTCCAGGGCAAGGTGCAGTTCGGCCTAGTCTGGCAGGGTTCGGAGAACGGCGACCAGGGCAGCGACAGCAACGGAATCGAGTGCGACAACGACAGTTCTTCACCGAACGTGCTGCCGCGGACAATTCCGACCTTCTCCAACCTGACCCTGATCGGCTCGCCCAACGGCAATGAAGGCGCGCGCATCCGTCGCGGCTCCGGCGGTCACTACAGCAATGTCGTCATCACCGGTTTCCGCGACAACTGCCTGAACGTGCCGGACGAGCCGACTGCGGCGCTGATCGGCAGCGACCTGACCTTCAACAACTCGTTCATCGGCAGCTGCGACGGTGGTGCGACCGAGAACCACGGCACCGCACTGTGGAATGCCGGCAACGGCAACCGCAGCGGCGATCCGCAGCTCAACGGTTACATGCCGCGTGCGGGTTCGCCGCTGCTCAGCGGTGGCGCATCGCCGGATGATCCGTTCTTCATCCCGACCACCTATGTCGGTGCCTTCGACGGCGCCAACGACTGGGTGAAGGGCTGGACCTACGGCCTGGGCGCGCAGTAAGCAAAGCGTTGCCGGCCGCCGGACGCGGCCGGACCGGGCCAGGAGCCTGCGCGGTAGAAACGTTCGAGGCTTTGCAGGCCGGACGGCTTCTGCCGCGCAGGCTCCCAGGGATGGTCCACCCATTACTCTCCAGCGTCAGCGATGGGGCCCGGCATGTCCGGGCCTTGTCGTGTCCAGGTGCCGGATGCGCGGGCAGACGGTGTGGCATGCGTCGATGCGTCGATCAGACCCAGCCGCGCGCCGCCAGTGACACCGGCGTGCCGTCACCGATCACCAGATGATCCAGCACCCGTACCTCGACCAGCGCCAGCGCCTCCTGCAGGCGCCGGGTGATGAGCCGGTCCGCCTCGCTGGGCTCGGCGATGCCGGACGGATGGTTGTGGGCGAGGATCAGCGCCGCGGCATTGTGTGCCAGCGCCCGGCGCACCACTTCGCGTGGATGCACGGTGGCGCTGTCGATGCTGCCGCGGAACAGTTCCTCGCAGGCGATCGGCCTGTGCCGGGTGTCCAGGTAGAGCACGGCGAACACCTCGTAGGGATAGTCGCGCAGGCGTGCCTTCAGGTAGCGGGCACTGTCGTCGGGAGAGGTGATCGCCGGGCCGCGCTGCAGGTCCTCGGCGAGATGCCGCCGGGCCAGCTCGATGCAGGCCAGCAGCTGGGCTGCCTTGCCCAGGCCGATGCCGGGCGTGGCGATGAGCGTCTTCGCTTCGGCGCTGAACAGGCCGCGCAGGCCGCCGAATCGGGCGATGAGCTGGCGCGACAGGCTGACGGCGTCCAGGCCGCGGATGCCGGTGCGCAGCAGCACCGCCAGCAGTTCGGCATCGCCCAGGCGCGCGGCACCGTGGGTCAGCAGCTTTTCGCGCGGGCGTTCGCTTTCGGGCCAGTCCTGGATGGTCATGGCGGCATCCTCGCCGCCAGGCCGGTGCCCGGTCATCAGCATCCGGGACGCATGGGCTAAGCTAGACACCCGTTTCCCTCCCGGAATTTTCCGACGTGAGCCTGCTGGCCGACCAACGCATCCTGCTTGGTGTCTGTGGCGGCATCGCCGCCTACAAGGCGGCCGAGCTGGTGCGCCGCCTGCGCGAGCGGGGGGCGGACGTGCAGGTGGTGATGACGGCGAACGCCACCCGCTTCGTCGGCGAGGCCACCTTCCAGGCCCTGTCCGGCCGGCCGGTGCGCAGCACGCTGTGGGATGCCCAGGCGGAGGCGGCCATGGGACACATCGAGCTGGCGCGCTGGGCGGACGCCATCGTCGTCGCCCCGGCCAGCGCCAGCACCCTGGCGCGCCTGGCGCATGGCCTGGCCGACGACCTGCTGTCCACGCTGGCGCTGGCCAGCACGGCGCCGCTGTGGCTGGCGCCGGCCATGAACCAGGCCATGTGGGCGCATCCGGCGACCCAGGCCAACATCGGGACCCTGCGCCAGCGTGGCGCGCGCATCCTCGGCCCGGGCGTGGGCGACCAGGCCTGCGGTGATGTCGGCGCCGGGCGCATGCTGGAACCGCTGGAGATCGTGGCGGCACTGGAACAGGCGGCCCTGCCGGGCTCGTCACTGCTGGCCGGCCGCCATGTGCTTGTCAGTGCCGGCCCCACCTACGAGGATCTCGATCCCGTGCGTTACCTTGGCAACCGCAGCTCCGGGCGCATGGGTTTCGCCATTGCCGCCCGTGCGGCCGCCATGGGCGCGCGTGTCACCCTGGTGGCGGGGCCGGTGCAGCTGCCGACGCCTCCCGGGGTCCGGCGCATCGACGTGCGCAGCGCGCAGCAGATGCGCGACGCGGTGCTCGCCGAGGCCGATGCGGCCGACGTGTACATTGGTGCCGCGGCCGTGGCCGACTTCCGGCCGCGCGGGGTGGCGGAAGACAAGATCAAGAAGACGCAGGACGGCCTGACACTGGCGCTGGAGCGCAACCCTGACATCCTGGCCGAGCTGGGCGCGCGGCCGCAGCGGCCGCTGCTGGTGGGCTTTGCCGCCGAGACGCGCGATGTCGAGGCCTACGCGCGCGACAAGCTCGCGCGCAAGAACCTGGACCTGATCGCCGCCAACCAGGTCGGCGAGGGACGCGGCTTCGAGGTGGCGGACAACGCCCTGGTGCTGTTCTCGGCCGACGGCAGACGCATCGACCTCGGCCACGCCGGCAAGGACGTTCTCGCCGGCCGCCTGCTTGAAGTGGTGGCGCAGCAGCTGCCGGCGCGCGAACCGGAAACGGCATGAGATCCATTGAACTGAAGATCCTCGACCCGCGCATGGGTCGCCAGTTCGACCTGCCGGCGCATGCCACGCCGGGCAGTGCCGGCATGGACCTGCGCGCCTGTCTGGATGCACCGCTGGAGCTGGCACCCGGGGCCAGTGCCCTTGTGCCGACGGGTCTGGCCATCCATATCGGAGATCCGGGCCTGTGCGCGGTGATCCTGCCGCGCTCCGGCCTCGGCCACCGGCACGGCATCGTGCTGGGCAACCTCACCGGGCTGATCGATTCCGACTACCAGGGTCCGCTGATGGTGTCGCTGTGGAACCGCAGTAGCGAGGCCTACCTGGTGCAGCCGGGTGAGCGCATCGCGCAGCTGGTGTTCCTGCCGGTGGCGCGGGCGCGTTTCGAGATCGTGGACGACTTCACCCCGAGCGACCGTGGCTCGGGCGGCTTCGGCCATACCGGGCGCAGCTGAGCGCACTTTTTCCCTCCGATTTCCAACGGCAAGCCATCGATATGAGCCTGGACAGCAGCATCTTCCGCGCCTATGACATCCGGGGCGTGGTTGGACAGACCCTGACCGCCGACACCGCCTACCACATCGGCCGCGCGCTCGGTGCGCAGGCGCGCGAGGCCGGGTTGACCCGGTTCTGCGTGGGCCGCGACGGCCGCCTGTCCGGCCCCATGCTGGCGCAGGAGGTGATCCGCGGCCTGGCCGGGTGCGGCCTGGAGGTGATCGACATCGGCGCCGTACCCACGCCAGTCCTCTACTACGCCGCGCACGAACACGGATGCGGCACCGGTGTCATGGTCACCGGCTCGCACAATCCACCGGACTACAACGGCTTCAAGATCATGATCGGCGGCGAGACGCTGTCCGGCGAGGCCATCCAGGGCGTGCGCGAACGCATCGGGGCGCGCAATTACGTGGACGGCGAGGGCAGCGTGCGCCGTCTGGACGTGCTGCCGGCCTACATCGCCCGCATCACCGGCGATCTGCGCCTGGCGCGGCCCCTGAAGGTCGTTGCCGACGCCGGCAACGGCATCGCCGGCATCGCCGTGCGCGCGCTGTACGAGGGCCTGGGTGCGCAGGTGGTGCCGCTGTACTGCGAGGTGGACGGCACCTTCCCCAACCACCATCCCGATCCGGGCGATCCGCACAACCTGGAAGACCTCGTCCGCGCCGTGGACGAGCACGGCGCGGACCTGGGCCTGGCCTTCGACGGCGATGGCGACCGCCTGGGCGTGGTGACGCGCGAGGGCGAGGTGATCTATCCCGACCGCCTGCTGATGCTGTTCGCCCGCGACGTGCTGTCGCGCGTGCCCGGCGCACCCATCATCTACGACGTCAAGTGCACCGGGCACCTGGCGGGCGAGATCGAGCGCGCCGGCGGCCGCCCGCTGATGTGGCGCACCGGCCATTCGCTGATCAAGGCCAAGATGAAGGCGGAATCGGCCCCGCTGGCCGGCGAGATGAGCGGCCATTTCTTCTTCGCCGAGCGCTGGTACGGCTTCGACGACGGCCTGTATTCCGGCGCCCGCCTGCTGGAGATCCTGGCCGCCCAAGGGCGGCCGCCGGAGTCGGTGTTCGCCGGCCTGCCCAAGGGTGTGAGCACGCCGGAACTGAAGGTGGACATGCGCGAGGGCGAGCACTACGCCTTCATCGAGCGCTTCCAGGCGCAGGCGCGCTTCGAGGGGGCCCGCATCAGCACCATCGACGGCATCCGCGCCGACTGGCCGGACGGCTGGGGTCTGGTCCGCTGTTCCAATACCACGCCCTGTCTGGTGCTGCGTTTCGATGCCGACGACGGGCAGGCCCTGGCGCGCATCCAGGACCAGTTCCGGGCCCAGCTGCACGCCCTGGATCCAACCTTGCCGCTGCCGTTCTGACCCGGGTCACCCTGCGGCCGGGGCGCCAGGATTGCAGCAGGTCGCCTCCGCCGCTCCCGGCCGCTCGCCCTGTGGCGGGTGGCTGGATCCCCGGAGGTGCGGAAGACGGGGGCGGTGGCCCGGAAAATGAGGGCCAGGGCGTCCATGCCCTGGGTCCCCCGACCCGGTGCCGCTTGGAAGCACCGGGTCGATTGACGCACGCATCCTCCGTGCGTGTCCGCGACGCCTCCCAACATCGCGGAACCTGGTCTGCGGACGGGCGCGGCGCTCAGCGCGTGCCGGCCAGTTCGCGGTAACGCTCGATCTCGGCGCGCTGTTGCAGCAGGGTCTCGTTGTAGCGCTGCTCCAGCTTGGCCATTTCCGCTTCCTGCTCGGCCAGCATCCGGCGTGCCCGGTCCAGATTGGCCTGGATGCCGGCGGGGACGGCCTTGCCCTGGGCGATGAAGGAGTTGGCATGCTCCTCGTGCCGGGACAGGGTCTCCTGGATGCGGTTGGCATTGGCCCGGGCGACGGCCAGGCTGCCGCGCAGGTGGCTGATGCGTTCCTCGTGGGCCCGGCGCAGGGCCTCCTCGCTCTCGAAGCTGACCGTCAGCGCAAGGTCGCGCTGGGCGTTCCTGAGCATTTCCTGACGCTCTGCGGCAGCCGCCGGCGTCAGTTCAGGCGTGTCCAGGCTGGCAATGCGGATGCCGTCCTTGTTCAGGACCTCGCGGTTCCGGGCCTCGATGTCGCTCGGCAGCCGGTCGCTGTAATGGATGTTTCCCTGCTCGTCCTGCCACTTGTAGACGCGCGCACTCTGCGCCGTGGCCGGCAGGGCAAGGAGGAGGAGGGCAAGCAACAGGGAGATACGCACGGCACGACTCCTGTAGACGTCTGCCGTGCATTAAGCAACTGTTGTGCCAATCAGCCCGGGCCGGGTCCGGCACCGTAGCGTGCGCGGTAGCCGGCCACCGCCCGATGCTGACCCGCCAGGTCCTCGCGACCCCCGAGGTAGGCCAGCAGGTCGTCCAGGCCGGCCACGGCGACCACCGGCAGGCCGAAGCTGCGGCGCACCTCCTGGGCGGCCGACAGTTCGCCCTGGCCGCGTTCCTGCCGGTCCAGGGCGATGACCACGCCGCAGGGCTCGGCGCCGGCGCCGCGGATCAGGGCCACGGACTCCCGGATGGCGGTGCCGGCCGTGATGACGTCGTCCACGATCAGGACGCGACCCTGCAGCGGGGCGCCGATCAGGACGCCGCCTTCGCCGTGGTCCTTGGCCTCCTTCCGGTTGAAGGCCACCGGCACATCGCGGCCCTGGTCGCGCCAGAGGGCCACGGACAGCGCGGTGGCCAGCGGCAGGCCCTTGTAGGCCGGGCCGAAGAGCATGTCGAAGTCCAGTCCGGCCCCGGCCAGGGCGGCGGCGTAGCAGCGGCCCAGGGTGTCCAGGGCCCGGCCGTGGTCGAAGCGGCCGGCATTGAAGAAGTACGGGCTGACGCGCCCCGACTTGAGGGTGAATTCGCCGAAACGGAGCGCCTGGCAGGCCAGGGCATGGTCGAGGAACTCGCGCTGGTAGGGCTTCATGGGGATCCTTGTGGGGTCGGAGGTGACCGGGGACGTCAAAGTATGGCGCTGATTGTCACCAGCGGCAGGTGGGCGGACTGTCCCCGGCGGCGGAAAAACGGGATCATGGCGGCCGTTTTCCGCCAACCGCCAGGGGCCATGCGCATCACCACCTTCAACGCCAACGGCATCCGTTCCGCCGCCAGCAAGGGCTTCTTCGACTGGTTCGCCACCCAGGGCATCGACATCCTCTGCCTGCAGGAAACCAAGGCGCAGGAGGACCAGCTGGTGGGCACGGCCTGCCTGCACGACGGCTACCACTGCTTCTTCAACGACGCGCGCACGAAGAAGGGCTACAGCGGCGTGGCCATTTTCTGCCGGGAGAGGCCGGACGAGGTGCGGCGTTCGCTCGGCTGGGCGCCATTCGACGACGAGGGCCGCTACATCGAGGCGCGTTTCGGCAACCTCAGCGTTGTTTCCTTCTACATCCCCTCCGGCTCCTCCGGGGAGGCACGGCAGGCGTTCAAGTACCAGGTGATGGACTGGCTGCGGCCGATCCTGGACGGATGGCTGGCCAGTGGCCGCGACTACGTGCTGTGCGGCGACTGGAACATCGTGCGTGCACGCAAGGACATCCGCAACTGGACCAGCAACCAGAAGAACTCCGGCTGCCTGCCGCCCGAGCGCGCCTGGCTGAACGGCCTGATCGCCGACGCGCATGGCGACGGCTCGCCGCAACCGGCGAACGGCTGGAAGGACAGCTTCCGCGAGCTCAAGCCGCAGGCCGAGGAATACACCTGGTGGAGCAACCGCGGCAATGCGCGCGCCAACGACGTCGGCTGGCGCATCGACTACCAGCTGGTGACACCATCGCTGGCCGGACGGCTGCGCGGCTGCGACATCCAGCGTGAGCCGCGTTTCTCCGACCACGCGCCATACACGGTGGACTACGCGTGAGCGGTACGCGCAGCTGGCGCGACCGCCTGCCGGCGGGCCTGCGTCCGTACACCGAGAAGGAGCCGCTGGCCGCACTGCTGCTGGGCGTGTCCTCCGGGTTCCCCTACGCCATGATCGGCGCCACGCTGACCACGCGCCTGGCCCAGGACGGCATCGACAAGAAGAGCGTCACCGCCTTCTCGCTGGCCTTCCTGGCCTACAACCTGAAGTTTCTCTGGGCACCGCTGGTGGACGGGGTGCGCCTGCCGCTGCTGGGCCGGCTCGGTCAGCGCGTGTCCTGGCTGCTGCTCGCCGGCACGCTGGTGATGCTGGCGGTGGGCTGGCTGGCGATCCTGGATCCGAGGGCCAGCCTGGCGGCCACAGCGATGGCGGCAGTGGCCGTCGGCACCGCCGGTGCGACGTACGACATCGTCATCGATGCCTACCGCATCGAGCTGCTGCGTCCGGAACAGCTCGGCACCGGGTCGGGCATGTCCCAGTACGGCTGGCGCATCGGATCGGTGTCGCCCGGATCGCTGGCGCTGCTGGTGGCGGCGCGGCACGGCTGGACGGCGGCCTACCTGCTGTGCGCCGTGTTCGCCCTGCCGGCCATGCTCACCGGCCTGGTCATCGGCGAGCCGGTTCGGCACGTGGTGGTGGCGACGCAGCGGGGCTGGCGCCAGGCCTGGCATGCGGTGGTGGGGCCACTGGCGGAGTTCGTGCGCCGGCGTGGCGCCTTCCTGGTGCTGCTGTTCGTGCTGCTGCACAAGATCGGCGACACGCTCGCCAACCTCACCCTGCGACTGCTGCTCAACGACCTGGGTTTCAGCAACGAGGAGATCGCCACCTGGGACGTGGGCTTCGGCTTCGTCGCCATGCTGGCCGGCATCTTCCTCGGCGGCGTGCTGTACGCGCAGCTCGGCCTCAAACGCTCGGTGCTGCTGGCCCTGGTACTGATGGCGGTGTCCAACCTCAGCTTCGCCTGGCTGGCGTGGGTGGGGCATTCAAACGCGCTGCTGGCCTTCACCATCGGTTTCGAGAACCTGGCCAGCGGCATTGGCGGCGTGGTCGTGGTCGCCTACCTGTCGGCGCTGTGCAACCTGGCCTTCACCGCCACCCAGTTCGCCCTGTTGTCGGCGGCGGCGAGCGTGGTCGGGCGCGTGCTGACCGGCACGACGGCGGGCGCGCTGATCGAGGCCCTGGGCTTCGTGCGGTTCTATGTGCTGACGACGGTGGTGGCGCTGCCCGGCGTGCTGCTGTACCTGTTCATGCTGCGCGCCGGCCTGGTGGACCGCTCGCTGGGCGATGCCGGGCGGGTCGCCGTGCAGGAGCGTCAGGCCGGGTAGATGGCGCCGAGCACGCGCGGGCCGCGGGCGCCGGTGACGGACGGCAGGTTGCCGGGCCGGCCGGCCAGTGTTTCGCGCGCCAGCCACGCGAAGCCGGTGGCCTCGACGTAGTCCGGATCGATGCCGAGCACGGCGGTACTTGCCAGTGCCGCGGGCGCCAGGTGGCGGGCCAGCGCCGCCATCAGCACCGGATTGTGCACGCCGCCCCCGCAGGCGAAGACCTCGGCCGTGCCGGGTGCTTCGCGCCGCAGCGCCTCGGCGACGCTGCGTGCGGTCAGCTCCACCAGGGTGGCCTGCACGTCCGCCGGTGCCGCCGGATGCGCCGCCAGGTGCCGGTCAAGCCAGTCGAGGTTGAACACCTCGCGTCCCGTGCTCTTGGGCGCCGGGCGGGCGAAATACGGATCGTCCAGCAGCTTCTGCAGCAAGGTGTCGGCGCAGTGGCCATCCGCCGCAAACGTGCCCTCGCGGTCGTAGGGCTGGTGCAGATGGCGCTGCGCCCAGGCGTCGAGCAGGCAGCTGGCTGGCCCGGTGTCGAAACCGCGTACGGGTCGAGAAGGATCAGCGGGCAGCAGCGTGAGGTTGGCGATGCCGCCGAGATTGAGGACGGCACGCGGCCGGTCGCGCGTGGCGACCATGGCGGCGTGGAAGGCGGGCATCAGGGGCGCGCCCTGGCCGCCTGCGGCAATGTCGCGACGGCGGAAATCGGCGACGACCGTGCAACCGGTCGCTTCGGCGATGCGGCTGGGATCGCCGATCTGGAGCGTGAACGCATGATCGCCCCCGGGGCGGTGGCGGATGGTCTGTCCATGCGAACCGATGGCAGCGACACGGTCATGGGAAACACCGGCCGCGGCGAGCACGCGAATGGCCGCCCCGGCGAAGGCCATGGCGACCTGCGCATCGAGGCAACCGAGCTGTTCCAGCGTGGTGCGGCCGTCACCCTGTGCCAGTGCCAGCAGATCCTGCCTGAGGGCGTCCGGATACGGATGGGCGAGGGCGGCCAGCAGTTCAACGTCCGGCGAGAAGCGCGCCACCACCGCGTCGATGGCGTCGACGCTGGTGCCGGAAATCAGTCCCACATACAGCTCGCCGGGCATGCGTGAGGGTCCTACCGGG
>Ga0079224_100012818_pt1 | contig 11638 bp, 10 predicted proteins | sample Stecom2015_FD_80414 | JGI IMG/M metagenome (GOLD analysis project Ga0079224, IMG submission 80414) | Agricultural soil microbial communities from Utah to study Nitrogen management - Steer compost 2015 | ecosystem: Environmental > Terrestrial > Soil > Agricultural land | place: USA: Utah...
CTCAGCAGGCCGGTGGCTTCCGGCGTCTCCTTCACCTGCTGCAGCAGGCGATCCACATCCAGGCCCTCCTCACGCAGGTCACCTGCCCTTTCCTCGATGTAAGTCTTCATGATCGCCGCATCGAACTCTGGATGAAACTGCAGGCCCCACGCGGCCGTGCCCACACGAAATGCGTGGTGATTGTCGTGGGCGCTGCGAGCCAGGTGCACCGCGTTCGCCGGCAACTCCAGCACCGACTGCGAGTGCGTGGCATGGGCGGGGAAATCCGTGGGCAGGTCCGCCAGCAGCGGATCGGTACGAGAGGACTGGGTGAGGCTGACATTCACCGTACCGATCTCACGTCCCGCGGGATGATAATCCACCCTGCCACCGCAGGCGTAGGCAAGCAGCTGATGGCCGTAGCAGATACCCAACACCGGCAGGTCGGCAGCAACGGCCTCGCGCAGCCACTGCGCTGCCGCGTCGTTCCAGGGAGCACCGTCTGTGACCATGGCCGGCGATCCGGTGATAACCACACCGGCCACGGCGGCAGGATCAGGCAGCACTTCACCTTCGTCCACAGCCTTGACCTGAATCTGATCGGGAGCTACCTCCAGCTCCCGGATGATCCAGTCGTGGAAATCCTCACCCCTGGCGCGCAGGCTCTCGAGAGTCGAGCCGGTTTTCATGATCAACAACGGTTTCATGCCTTCTCCATATTCTGCAGCTGTACTGGTATTGCCATATATTTAGGCTATTATCCCACGTTACTATCAATCAGATGGAGTTGTTTCATGGCCAAACTTATCAACGCACTTGACCCGATTGCCATCAAGACGCATACCCTTACCTGGACCCTGCTGCGCGTACTCTCCAGCCTGATGTTCATGACCCACGGCTACGCGAAGCTGTTCGGCAGCAACCCGCAGCCCTTTCTCGGAGGGATGGATTTCTTCGGCATCAATCTGGGCGTCAACATGCTGTGGATCGCCGCAATCATCGAATTCTTCGGCGGCGCGCTGCTGGCGCTGGGGCTGTTCACCCGTCCGGTGGCACTGCTGGCAGCCCTCCTGATGGTGATGGCCTACCTCAGTGCTCACCTGGCGTGGTTCCCGACACTGAATAACGGCGAGTTGGCGGCCATGTATTTCGTGGTATTCCTGGCCTTGTTTTCTCAGGGTGCAGGACGCATCAGCCTGGATGCAATGTTGTTCAACAAGCGCTGATCGACGACCCGGCGGCGACAAGCCGCCGCTAGCGCGCCCGATAGGGAGTGAAGGTTTGTTCAATCTGCAGATTGGCCGACTGCTGCCAGGCGTCTATGCGCGCGCCGTAGGCCAGCAGCAGCTCGGCCTCCAGTGCCTCCCGCAAAGCCATCAGTCCCTGCTCCAGCCCCGACAGCAATTCGTCCCGATTCAGCGCTTCGTCCACCTGCAATAACAGCCAGTCTGTGGCCACCCAGGTGCCAGCGGCGGCCACAGCAGCACAGGCAACCGCCAGCGGTCCCCCAGGCATGCACACCATCGCACCGGCGGCGGCACTCGATGCCGCACCCGTTGCGACCTTACCGACTCCCTTGCTGGCCCCGCGTGCAGCAAGTGCCGCGCCGCCGCCCTTGAGCGCTGCCCGGGTGCTGACTGCACGCCACAGCGCGGGACCGGCCACCGCGGCTGCGCCGGCCGTGCTCAGCGTCAGCCTTGCATCCATCATCCCGTTCTGGTGCAGTGCCTGCACCTGGGTGACCAGCCCGTCAAGCAGCAGCGTGGATTCCCCACGCTCAGGCTCCGATGCGATGGGCGCGGGCACACGATGGGTGGACAGGCGCCGCTGCAGTTCGCTCAGCCAAACAGACTGGCTATGGGCCTGCTGCTGCAGTAACCGCCGGGAGGTCTCGCTGTCCAGACGCAGCAGCTCGCTCTCCCAGGCCGGATCCGGAAACAGGATCTCCGCAGCACGCCGCGCCACGTATCCGTCCTCGACCAGGTTCAGATGCCCCAGCAGGGTCATGGACAGGCGGCTGTACTCACCACCGAGCGAGTAGTACCAGTCCGCGAACTCTGGCAGCCGGGCGACCACCTGCGCGAACACCGCATCGAGCTGGGTATCAAGCTGCGCAGCCACCTGCTGACGCAGCTGCTCGCCGTCGGCAGCAAAGTGAGCGGCGGAAAAATCCTCCAACCACTGCAGCTGGGCGCTTCCCAACTGATAGTGCTGATCCTGCAGCACGACATCCCAGCGCGGTTCCGGCTCCCAGCTGCGCTGGGTGTACTGGCTCGTCTGCCAGGCCAGTATGGCGGCCAGGACCAGGCCGACCGGCAGCAGCCAGCCGGGGCTGCGATCAGCGACGCGAGCCTGGCTATTGATCTCTGTACTGTCTTCCGTACTGTGCTTCGGGCGATTCTGCATGGGAACTCTCGATATTCCCCCTCTTCAGGGTTCGTTAACGACGTGTGATGCTGTCGGCGCCGTGCATGAGCACGATGCCCCGGCACGCCAGCAGATAAGACCAGACAAACAGCGCTTCCTGTGCAAGCAGCAGGACCCAGACCAGAGCCTGCCACAGCGATCCCGCCGGAGTCGGCAGCAGCTGCTGCGCCAGCCATAGCCGGACGCCCTCGGCTGCTGCTGCCGCCTGCAGCACGGCCAGCGTGGCCTCGCTGCGGGCCTGTTCCTGGTCCACCAGGTGCCAGACCGCCTGCTCCAGAGTGACCGCAGTGAAGTCGGGGTAGCTTTGCATATAGGCCTGCACCGTGAAGACCAGCAGCAGAGCGGTACCGGCGATAACAGCGGCCACGCGCCACGCGAGCTCCTCGCGCCAGACCGGATTGGCATGGGCGGCCAGCAGGCGCCCAAGCAGTCGGGCCAGCATCGGCAACAACAGCGCCGACCCGATCAGCCAGATCCACATCCGCGGATCGCCTCTAGCCATCATCACCATCAATAGCAGTGCCAGTACGGCCGCCAGCACTAACTGCAGGGCCAGCAGCAGCGCGCCCCCGCCCAATCGCGGCACCAGCGCGCTGTCGGGATGCAGGTACATCTGCAGCCAGGCCCGCCGCCGCAGCCGGGCGCGCAGGAACAATCCTCTTGCCACCAGGGCGGTCAACAGCAGCCACAGGCCCAGCGCGACCGGTGTGGTCCAGACCCGAGCGTAGAGGAAGAGCAGCCACAGCAGCGTGACCAGCCCCAGCAGCATGATCGACTGCGCGCCTGCAGAGCGCATGGGGAACCCTCATAAAGTCATCCGTTGCGCCCAGTATTGGGGGTATAATCGACCATCACAAGCATCTCACCCTGGTTTGCCAACGGGAGCGCGAAAAATCAGCGGATTGTCCGAATCGGGTCATATCAATGCCATCATGGCCCTGCGCGAGCGCGAGTTGGCAAAGACTCGCAAGCCGTTCATGGCCCGCGGCAGCAAGGTCATACGCTGCGCCACCTGCCTGCTGCCGCAGACGGGCTGCATCTGCGCCTGCCGGCCCTCTCCCCTGGAAGGCAGTGCCTTCTGTTTCATCATGTATTACGGGGAAGCCTTCAAGCCCACCAATACCGGTCGACTGGTGGCCGATGTGGTCAGGGACAGCCACGCCTTCCTGTGGGATCGCACCCGTCCCGATCCGGCCATGCTGGCCCTGATTCGCCGGCCTGACTACCGTCCGATACTGGTGTTTCCCCGTCAGTACGCCGAACCCGGACGCTGCATCGAACGTCCCGACGAGGTGCTGGCGCCCGGCGACGGTCGCAAACCGCTGTACGTGATGCTGGACGGCACCTGGAGAGAGGCCAAGAAGATGTTCAGGAGTGAATATCTGGCTGCGATGCCTGTACTGGGGGTGGAGCCGCAGACGCCTTCCGCCTATCAGCTGCGCGAGGCAGCGCATCTGCATCAATTGTGTACCGCGGAGGTTGCTGTACAGGTACTGGCGCTGGGCAACGATCAGGCGGCGGCCAGCGCCCTCAGCGACTACTTCGGCGCCTTCAGGCGCAGCTACATTGCCGGAAAGCCGCACATGGTGTTTCGTGACGCCGGTGTGGCGGTTTAACGGCAGCCGCCGTCGATAAAGCAGACGATCCTGTCGATCATGGCGGCATAATGCGGATTAAAAGTGCCGCGTCTAACTCTTCCTCCGTTATAGACGCCGTCTACGCCCAGATTGATCTCTCCAAACACGACGTTGCTCTCATCTTCCCGGCACCTGCGCGCCTCCTCTCCCTCCATCCGCAGGCAGCGACTGAACGCGCCTTCCTGGCCGTAGTGCGGATCCTGCGGAGGGACCGGAATCGCGACGTGCGACATGCTGTAGACCCGAGTTTGCGGCGCCCCGCCATCCACAGCCTCTATGCCCGGACACATCGCGCTCGGCACACTCTCACTGCGTTCGGACTGGTACCACAGCAGATGCCGTTGCCCCGGAGGCGTCTTGTCGCAGAAGAACTGACGCGCGGGTTCACTCTGCACTGTCGTGTCATCCCCGGTGGCCACCATCATGACCGGAATGGACAGCGCTCTGAAATCGGGCTCGGTCAGTGGCCGGGTGACCAGATAGAACTCGGCGGCGGCGTTGAGAGACAGCGTCCGATAGCGTGCCGCATCCATCTCCTCGCTGCTGCCGGTCCAGGCCCTCACCCAGCGGACATACGGGGATAACCACGCATAGGGGTTGCCGGCGACCAGAGCCGGCGACAGCAGGATGAGCCCACGGAGCCTGGGGTCATCACGATGACCGTCCGCATAATCCAGCGCCAGCGCGGTGCCGAGGGAAAAGCCGACCAGGTAGACAGCATCGACCTCCGCACCCACGCTGTCGACACCATAGCTGACGGCGGCGCGCCATTCATCCCTTCCCACCTTCAATGTGTCACCTGGCACTGTGCCGTGTCCCGGAAGCAACAGTCCGCGCAGCAGCGCACAGGGGTAGCGCTCATGCAGCGATTCGGCGACGCTGCGCAGCAGGTAAGGTGAGTCTGTCAGACCATGGATGAGCAAGAAACCGCTGCGCTCGCCATCCCCGCAGCGCTCCTGGTCAGGAAGCAGCTCATAGGGCGCGCGCATGGCGACCACTTTCTCGATGGGATAGCCCGGGCCGAAGGGCTCAGTCTCCTGGCCATACTGGGCCTGCATCAGGGCACTGTAGATACGCGATTCCGCGTCGGCGACGTAATTGGGGAAGGACGTGCCGGGCGCGGGTGCTCCCACCGCAAACCCGGAGGGTTTCAGGACTGTGCTCTCTACCGAGCAGGCTCCCAGCAGCAGCGCTCCGAGCAGCAGACAGAGCGGCAGCAGACGACTATTTGCCGGGTGCCTTACGGGATTCCTTGCGAGGCTCATGACGACTTTCCTTGCGGTTCTTCTTGATGCGGCGCTTCTGGGCCACCTGCTGGGGAGTCAGATCCTGCTCGTGTTTCACATAAGGGTTATCGTCCATCCGGTACTGGATGCGCACGGGCGTGCCTTCCAGCTTGAGGATCTTGCGGAAGGTCTTCTCCAGATAACGGGTGTAGCTGGCCGGCACCTTGTCGGTCTGCTTGCCGTGGATGACGATGATGGGCGGGTTGTGACCGCCGGCATGGGCGTAGCGCATCTTGATCCGCCGACCATCGATCATCGGTGGCGCGTGCTCCTCCACCGCCGCCTGCAGCACCTGGGTCAGCACGCTGGTGGTCAGCGTCTTCTGTGCGGCAGCATAGGCAGCGTGGATGGACTCGTACAGGTCCCCCACGCCTGTGCCGTGCAGGGCAGAGATGAAATGGATCCTGGCAAAGTCGACAAAGGCAAAGCGGCGGCGAATGTCGCTCTTCACCTTGTCCTTCTGTTCCATATCCATGCCGTCCCACTTGTTGAGGGCGATCACGAGGGCGCGGCCGGCGTCCACGACGTAGCCCAGCAGATGCAGATCCTGCTCGACGATGCCGGTGCGGGCGTCGACAATGAGAACCACGACGTTGGCATCCTCGATTGCCTGCAGCGATTTGACCACGGAGAATTTTTCGATGGCCTCGGTGGTCTTGCCGCGACGGCGGATGCCGGCGGTGTCGATCAGCGTATAGTGGTGACCGTGGCGTTCGAAGGGAATGTAGACGCTGTCGCGAGTAGTCCCGGGCATGTCATACACCACCACCCGCTCCTCACCCAGCATACGGTTCACCAGTGTCGACTTGCCGACGTTGGGGCGTCCGGAGATGGCAATCTTGATGCCGGTCTGGGCGGCGGGTTCCAGCGGCTCGTCCTGCGGAAAGGTGGCCAGCACCTCATCGATCATCTTGCGGACGCCGCGGCCCTGACTTGCGGTGATAGGAAAGACGCGTGGAATGCCCAGCCCATAGAAGTCTCCCATGGCCACATCTTCGTCGATGCCGTCGACCTTGTTGACCACCAGGCACAGGTTCTTCTCTTTCCTGCGCAGGTACTCCACGATCTCGGTGTCACCGGGGGTGAGACCGGCGCGACCGTCGACCAGCAGCAGCACGCAGTCCGCTTCCTCGATCGCCAGCAGGGATTGCGAGGCCATCTCGAAATCGATGCCCTCATCATCGCCGGAGAGGCCGCCGGTATCGATCACGATGAATGGACGATCGGCGCCGCGCCCCTCGCCATACTGGCGGTCGCGGGTCAGGCCCGGAAGATCCGCCACCAGGGCATCCCGGCTGCGGGTCAGCCGGTTGAACAGGGTGGATTTGCCGACGTTGGGGCGGCCTACCAGGGCCAGGACAGGTCTCATACGGTTACCATGGAAGACGGGAGTACCCCGCTGAAGATTGCTCTGCTCGGTCAGCGGATAGCGTAGGCAGACAGAGTGCCGCTGTTGCCGAAGACATAGAACGTGTTGCTGTCGGCGACGATGTTGCCGCGGATTCCGTCCCTGTCCACACGCACGCGACTGACGAAATGTCCGTCGATCTGTGACAGCAGGTGCAGGTAGCCCTCGAAATCCCCCACCGCCACGTAATTGCCAAGTGTGCGGGGAGCCGTGAGACGGCGCAGTCGCAGGTCATCGCTCTCCCAGACTACCTGATCGGTATTCCTGCGCAGGGCGATGACATGGCTCTGGTCGTTGACGTAATAGATATTGCCGAAGCCCTGGGCCAGGCCGTGATAGCTTGACGCCTCCAGCCCCCAGGTGATCTGGCCGGACTGAACATCGAAGCCCATCAGGTTGCCCTGGTAGCTCGAGGCGAACAGTGTGCTGCCTGCCAGCAGCAGATCGCCATCCACGTCGATCACCCGCTCGATATCATAACGGCCCTGGGGAATGGCGACGCGCTCTTCCCACAGCAGGAAGCCGTTGTTGACATTCACCGCGGCCACCATGCCATTGGCGAAGCCGGCGAGCACGGTATTGCCGGCGAAGACCGGTTTACTGCTGCCGCGCAGGGTCAGTGCAGGAATGGTCGTCTCGTAGATCCAGCGTTGCTCTCCGGTGGCGGCATCCAGTGCTATCAGTTTGCCGTCCACTGTCTGCAGTGCCACTACGCGGCCGTTGCTCTGGGGAGCGGAGACCACTTCGCTGCTGACCGGCGCGCGCCACAGCTCGCGGCCGGAGATCTGGTCCAGCGCGACCACTTCCGCCTCGCGGGTGCCATACAGCACCATGCCGAAACCAGCGCCCACTGCCCCGGATATCAGGTCATCGCTGCGCTGCCGCCATTCGACATCGCCGCTGGTGCGATCGATGGCCGTCACCGTGCCATCCGCACTGGCGGCAAAGATGAGTGCACGATCGATGGCTGGCGTCAGCTGATTGTAGTACTTGCCCTGACCATCACCCACCTTGACGCTCCAGAGCCGCTCCAGACGGGCCTCCTGCTCGAAGTCCACGAGTTCTGCCGGCTGCTCAACGTCGTCATTGCCGAACATGCTGCAACCACACAGGGTCAGCAGGGCTACGGCCAGCACAGCATTTCTCATCTCTTACTCCTGTTGCCCGCTCACGTCAGCGAGCTTCATCTGCAGCGTTCCGGTGGTGGAACCAGCCTGCATGGCGGCCTCATAGGAAGTGCGGGCAGCGTCGGTCTGTCCCAGGCTCACGTAGGCGTCGCCACGAATTTCATTGTACTCGGCCGCGAAGCTGCCCGGTGTGATCCCGGCCAGCAGATCCAGCGCACGCTGCGCCTCGCCCTGGGACAGGATGACGCGCGCCAGCCGCAGTTGGGCGGTGATCACCAGGCCTTCGTCCGCACTGCCAAAAAAACCTGTGTTGGCATTGTCCAGCAACCATTGCAGTTCAGATTCCGCCCGGTCGAGGTCGTTGTCCTCAACCGCCAGACGGGCACCGAACAGCGCGCCATACAGCGCATAGATGGAGTTCGGGTATTCATTCTTGAGCTGGGCGATGATGCTCTGGGCCGAATTGCGCAGTTCCTCGCTCACCGTCTGCCCTGGCGGCACCACCAGCGCCGAGCCCATCTGCTCGTACAGATCGGAGGCTGCCGCTGCACTGGCGGACTGGGAGCGCTGCCATTGCATCCACCCCAGGTAGCCGACCGCGAATACGACCACGCCCACCACGAGCGAGCGGCCACTTTCCTGCCACCACCTTTTCAAGGCATCAAGGGATTCTTCTTCTTCGGTAGTGAATGCCACAAATGACTCCTGTTCGATCCTGTCTGTTGTTCTATCTGTAATTCAGTCTGGTGTTCAATATACGGGTATCGCCACGCCCCGTCCTGCGGGTAGGGCATCCTGAATTAGCCGCCCAGCCCTGTCAAGCACGGAGCAGGCGTTCCAGGGCGGCATCCAGCTCTGCCACGGCAACGCTGGTGGCAGTGGCCTCCTCGCCGAGCGGACGAATCCGGACGCGCTCTAGCGGCAGATTGACGCCTTTTTCGTCCGTCGATTCGAGCACGACGGCGACTCGGGCGCCGCTATTATAGGCCCTCTTGAGCTGATTGCTGACTTTTCCGCCGCCGCAGTTCAGCTGCACGCTCCGTCCGCCAGTGCGCAGCCGCTCCGCCAGGCCAATCGCCGCCTCGCTCATGCCCTCGCCTACTGCCAGAAACACGTCGGCACCTCGCCCCACCTCCGGCGGCAGGCTGCCAACTTCCTGCAGCATCAGCACCAGCCGTTCGACGCCCATGGCAAAACCGACGGCGGGTGTGGCCCTGCCGCCCAGCTGGGCGACCAAGCCGTCATAGCGCCCGCCGGCGCAGACGGTTCCCTGCGCGCCCAGCGTATCGGTGATCCATTCGAACACCATGTTGTTGTAGTAGTCCAGCCCCCGCACCAGGCGCGGATTGACCACGTAGGAGATGCCAGCACTGTCGAGCAAGGCACACAGTCCAGCGAAATGGGACTGGGTCTCCGCGCTGACAAAATCCGCCAGCACCGGCGCATCCACCAGAATGGCCTGGGTAGCGGGCACCTTGCTGTCGAGGATGCGCAGGGGATTGCTCTGGAGACGACGGCGGCTGTCCTCGTCGAGGGCCGCTTCGTGCTGCTGCAGGAAGGCCACCAGCGCGGCACCGTAGTCGCGCCGGTCCTGGGAAGTGCCAATGTTGTTGATCTCCAGCCGCACGTGCGTGGCCAGCCCGAGCTCGCGCCACAGTCTGGCGGACAGCAGGATGACCTCCACGTCGATGTCCGGCCCCGGCATGCCGAAGGTTTCCACGCCGATCTGATGGAACTGGCGGTAGCGTCCCTTCTGCGGGCGCTCGTATCGAAACATCGGGCCCCGGTACCACAGCCGCTGCTGCTGGTTGTAGAGCAACCCGTGCTGTTCGGCTGCGCGCACGCAGCCGGCGGTACCTTCCGGGCGCAGACTCAGATTGTCGCCGTTGCGATCATCGAAGCTGTACATCTCCTTCTCGACGATGTCGGTGACCTCGCCGATGGAACGCTTGAACAGCTGGGTTTGCTCCAGCACAGGAAAGCGGATCTCACGGTATCCATAGCCCTGCAGCACGCGCTGGACCGTGCTCTCGAGGTATTGCCATACGGGTGTTTCGTCGGGGAGGATGTCGTTCATCCCCCGGATTGCCTGAATCTTGCTCATGTCTGTTTGTCTGTTGCTCTGTTCGCCGGAAGGTCAGCCTGTGCTCAATCGGTGGCAATGATGTCCGCATGTCGCTCGGCACGGGCCTGTTCGGCGGCGAGCTTGTCAGCCACCCTGCCCCTGACCATCGCTTCCAGCTCATCCACCAGACTTTCGTTGCTTATCTTGTGATGCGGCTTGCCTTCTATATAGGCCAGATTCGCGGGCGTGGCACCGGTCAGCCCTATCTCCGCCACTTTCGCCTCACCGGGACCATTGACGATGCAGCCGATGACGGCGACGTCGATTGGCGTGGTGATGTCTTCCAGCCGGGCTTCCAACTGGTTGACGACGCTGATGACATCGAAGTTCTGGCGCGAACAGCTGGGGCATGCCACCAGATTCACTCCCTTGCTGCGAATACCCAGGCTCTTGAGAATGTCGAAGCCGACCTTGATTTCTTCCACCGGGTCGGCCGCCAGCGAGATGCGGATCGTGTCGCCGATACCCTCCATCAGCAGGGCGCCCAGTCCCACCGCGGATTTGACCGTACCCGAGCGGGTACCGCCGGCCTCGGTGATACCCAGGTGCAGCGGCTGGTCAATCTGGCCGGCCAGACGACGGTAGGCGTCCAGGGTCATGAAAATCTCGGATGCCTTTAGGCTGATCTTGAAATTCTGGAAGTCGAGTTTGTCGAGAATGTCGATCTGGGTCAGCGCCGACTCCACCATCGCCTCGGCGGTGGGCTCGCTGTACTTGCGCAGCAGCACCTTGCCCAGCGAACCGGCATTGACGCCGATACGCAGCGGAATGTTCTTGTCCTTGGCGGCGTAGATCACCTCGCGAATGCGCTTTTCGCTGCCGATGTTGCCAGGATTGATGCGCAGGCAGTCCACACCATACTCGGCGACCTGCAGGGCAATGCGATAGTCGAAGTGGATGTCCGCCACCAGCGGCACCCGCACCCGCTGGCGGATGGTGCGGAAGGCCTCCGCAGCCTCCATCGACGGCACGGACACCCGCACGATATCGGCGCCGGCACGCGTAAGGCGATCGATCTGGGCCACTGTGGCCTCGACGTCGCAGGTTTCCGTATTGGTCATGCTCTGCACGGAAATCGGGGCGTCGCCGCCAACGGGCACGTTCCCCACCATGATCTGCCGTGACTTGCGACGTTTGATCGGAGAGTGTGTGTTCATGATTCCTTACAACCCAATGGTAAGCCTGGCTGAATTATCGCTACGAATGCTGGACCTGAACTCGATCGGATCGCCGTTGAGACTGAGCTCCACGGCCCCGGCGTCGCCCAGGGATATATCGAAGGGTACCGAGCCGGTGATGCGCAGCACGTCCCCCGCACCTCGCGTATCCCGGTAGATCTGCTTGTCGCTGCCGTCGTCCACCTGCACGCTGCTGACACCATTGAAGACGATCTGCAGGACGTCGTCACCCCCGGCATCGATATTGATCAGCCGTCCGGTCAGCACCGGCGCGTCTTCTACGGCCTCGCGAGCCTCTGCGGCCACCTCGGGTGCTGCAGAGAGCCCTTCCGATGTCGACTCAGGCTCTGCGGCAAGCTCTTCCGGCGTCAGCCCCTGTGCTGCAGGAGGCTCCGCCGGCGTCAGCGGCTCCGCGGCGCTGGCTGCCGCTTCGTCCGCCAGAGCAAGCTCGGGGACTGTCGGGTCTTCCAC
>Ga0079224_100012819_pt1 | contig 11638 bp, 12 predicted proteins | sample Stecom2015_FD_80414 | JGI IMG/M metagenome (GOLD analysis project Ga0079224, IMG submission 80414) | Agricultural soil microbial communities from Utah to study Nitrogen management - Steer compost 2015 | ecosystem: Environmental > Terrestrial > Soil > Agricultural land | place: USA: Utah...
AATAACCATATGGGTAGCTTTTACACCGAGCAGGAAGAACCCATGGCGTGGACAATGGAGTACCTGAGTAGAAGGCATTTATTTTTTGTTGATAGCTTAACAACTGCAAATAGCACAGCAGGTAAATATGCCAGGCAATTTGGGGTGACTAATCTGAGCCGGCAGGTGTTTCTGGACAACGAACAAACCGAAGCCGCGATGAGTAAGCAGCTTGACTCTCTGCTACGCATTGCACGCAAACGCAACACCGCCATTGCTATTGCACATCCTTATCCGGAAACCTATAAATTTCTGCATAAATATCTGCCAACATTGCAGCAGCAAGGTATCACATTGGTTGGTATCGCAGAGCTGTTGCCACATAACCATGACGTTGTAGCGGCAGGTTTTACTGCACCGGCAGTATCAGCTCCGCAAGAATAAAGCATGCAGAACAGCTCTGCCGGGGCAAGTTGACGCGTTATGATGACGTCTGTTGTAAATACTTTAACAGCTCTGCTTGTGGCATAGGTTTAGCGTACATAAAGCCCTGCACTTCGTCACAGCCCATGGCTTTAACCGCCCGCTCCTGAGCCTCGTTTTCCACGCCTTCAGCTATGGTTGATAAATGCAGTCGCTGCCCCAGGCTGATAATTGTTTCAGCTATCACTTCACCGGCAGCTTTATCAATGTCACGTATAAAAGCCCGATCGATTTTGATCCTGTCCAGCGGCAATTGCTGCAGATAACTCAGAGAAGAGAAACCAATACCGAAATCATCAATAGCAACTTTAATACCAAAATTCTTCAGCTTATGCAGTGCTTCGATAACTATCTTCGGCTCGTCCATCACCACAGACTCAGTAATTTCCAGCTCCAGCAACTGTGGACTAATCTGATGCTGCCGCACACAATCAATCACAGATTGCACAAAGCCATGATTCCTAAACTGTGGCATAGACACGTTAACCGCCACCCTTAACCCACTGAAACCATGCTTTTCCAGTTTTTTTACCTGCAAGCAGGCCTGCTGCAGCACCCAGCTGCCAATCTCAACGATAAGGCCGGAGTATTCAGCCAGTGGAATAAAAACGGCCGGAGAAACAAATTGCCCATTACCAAGTGGCCAGCGCAGCAACGCCTCCATCCCAACAACGCGCTTGTCGGCAAGCGATATCTGAGGTTGATACCACAGCTCAAGACGGTCATGAGAAAAGTCCTGTCGTAGCATGCGTAACATAGCAAGCCGTTCGGACATTTCATCTTCCATGTCCGCTTTATAATACTGGTAATTCTGGCTTAGCTGCTTTTTCGCCTTATTAAGCGCGATATAAACATGCTTCAGAATTGTCAGGCCTTGCTCCTCGCTATCTGTCAACCGACACAGGCCAAAAGTTGCATTCACTTGTAACGCATGCTCTGAAGCGTGAAATGGTTCTTCAAACACGGCCTGTAAACGCTCTGGCGTTAGCTCGCTCTCTGGCCCGACCAAGCCAAAGACGTCGGCACCAATACGCCCCAGCTGAGCCGATATGCCAAAATACTCAATCAGGCGCATGGTCACGGCAATTAAAAGTTCATTACCGACATCCTGCCCTAAACCATCATTTACGTCAGAAAAGTGATCTATGTCGATAAGCACAGCAACGTTATGCTCGGCTTCGTAGCGCCTGGTATCCTGTAAGATCTGGATGAATTCGTTCCGGTTCGGCGTTTTGGTTAATGGATCAATATAGGCGGCATGCTTAAGCTGCTGAAATAAGGTAACGTTTTCATATCCGATTGAAATATTGCTAAGGAATACCTCTATAAGTTGGCGATCCAGCGCTTCTATTGGCCGGTTTGTTTCTATATACACCGCTGCGCTATGGGTATCATTGCCCAGATACAGCACAGTATCCAAATCGGTAAATTGATGCTCGCTGGTATGCAAACATTGCGTGATCTGACTGACAATACGCGGATTATCCAGTCTGTCTAACTGACATTTAATATAAGGTGCATAGTGTCCGGCAGCGCCAAGCACATAAATATTCTCACTGGTGCTACCATCGTCTTCGATTTGCGCACACAGAACGCCTTCCGCGTGCAATCCTATCAAAGATGAGATTTGTGTTACGACGCCTTCTGAAAACTCATGCAACGAGTGCTGCTCAAGCAAGTTAGCGCCGGCATTGATAATTTTCTGCAAACCTCGCCGGCTTTGATTAATAGTGCGGATTTGCTGATAAGAACGTAAAGAAGCAATAATCGACGTAACCAGTTTACTGCGGGTCAGCTCAGTTTTGGTTTTGTAATCGTTGATGTCGTACTCTTTGATGACACTTTCTTCCGGAGCATATCCAGGTTGTCCGGTCCTCAAAACAATCCTGAGCTCATCCATACCAAGATCATCACGGATCTGCTGCACTACTCTCAGTCCGGCATCATCAGATTCCATCACAACATCAAGCAGTACTAAAGCGGTTTGTGGATTTTGCCGCAGAAACTCGACCGCTTCTTTACCTGAATATGCATGGTGAAACATTAATTGTTTCCCCATCACTGTCAGATCATTAAGTGCCAGTTTAGTGACGGTATGGATCTCTTCATCGTCATCAACGATAAGCAGGTGCCACTCTCCCAGCGTGTTTTCCTTAGAAGGTCCAACTGGCTCGTCTTCTGCTAAAAACAGAAAATCCTCATCTGTTTCCTTTGACACCATCGCTCAGCCTTATTAAATGATTCCGTTTAAATATACATGCTTAACATGTATAAGAGTAAGTTATAACAGATTTTATTTTGAGCAAAGCGTATTGAGCGGCTTGCTGCAAATTTTATGAAATGCCAAGATAACAGCATCGCTAAAAACTGGCAAAGCATGCTATGACCAAGATTCAATCCTTAAGTGGCCAACAACGGCTGCTGCAGCTTGCTAAGAATCAGCTTGGCCCGGGTGTCATGTCTGCAGACAGTGCTACTGGTAACATGACTAACAAGCAACAGGGCCACTTTGCGGATAAACACCAACAGTTAGCAGCCCGCTCAGGCGCCACTGCCGGACAAGCAGGACTGACTCTGGCCCAGCGAGCTGAGCGACGTTTACAGATGCAACGTGAACGCCAGCAACATAACCTGGAGCGGGTTATGGCGCTGGCACTGGAGTACTGTCCGGAACATGTTTCTGCACAGGATATTGACCCGGATTGGTTTCAACAGTTTTGCGAGCTGATACTGGATATTTCCAATCACAGCATGCAACAACTCTGGGCTAAAATTCTGGCAGGTGAAATCGCCAGCCCAGGAAAGTTTTCACTAAAAACATTACATACACTAAAGCGCATGAGTTACAAAGAAGCGATGGCATTGCAGCAGGCGGCAAATCTGAGCTGCCGGCCACGCCAGGATCCTACTTCAAGGATCTATTTCGGTTACATTCACCGGCCTTCACTGTGGCGGGTGCTGACAGGCCGTAACAGGGCAGTGCTGAATCTGAGCCAGTTTGGGCTAAGTTACACTCAAATCCTTAGTCTTGTTGATATTGGTTTGTTACACAGCTCAGAAATTGAAAGCGGCGAGCTACCAACCGGCCACCAAATAAACTGGCAGTATCAGCAGCTCAGTGTAAACGGAAGTATAACCAGCAAAAATGTTGTGCTGCAGTACTACAAGTATACCGCCAGTGGTGCCGAGTTGTTGCCGCTACTCAGTACTCAGCCAAATCAGCAGTATCTGGACGCACTTAAACTATTGCTGGCTGACGTGATCAGCTTTTCCTGAAGAACACCAGCGCAGAATAACGTCCAGCTTAGCGGCTTCAAGTGGCTTGAAAATGACGTCGTTCATTCCGGCGCGGAGAAAACCACTGACTTCGTCATCGAGCGCATGCGCAGTAAGAGCCAGGATAGGCGTATGTTGCTACTCCGTTAACTCACGTAATCTTCTGGCCACTTCGGTGCCTTCAATGTCAGGCAACTGAATATCCAGTAAAACCACATCAAGAGACTGCTGCTGGCACAACTTCAACGCTTCGATACCACAGGCCGCAGTATGTAACTTTACTGGCTGATCTTTTAGCAGTACCTGAATAAAAGCCAGGTTAGTTGCATTGTCGTCCACAACCAGCAGCTGTGGCTGTTCAGATTGTGCCGGTACTGCAGACAAAATATCGTTCAGACAAAATGGCGTTTCATATACGCTAAATTGCAACGCCTCCTGCCATACCGTCAATTGACTTTTTGCCGCATAACACCGCACAACGCAACGTGCACTTAAGTGCTGTAGCTCACTGCGCCACCTAGCCAAATCTGCCGGCTCGGGTAACATTACGACCACAATATCATAGGCAAACTGCTTACTTTTTCTTGCCAGCTCGTTCAGATCAGAGCATTTAACCAGATAATCGGTCAAAGTGGTCAGTACCTGGCTACGTTCAGCTAAGCTACTTGCCTGACTGTCGAATAACAGCAGATGAGGCATTTGGGGTGCCACAATGGCCGTACTCTCTGCCACAGGCAACGTCAGTGTCACAGTGCAACCAAGCCCATCGAGCGACTGCACAGTTAACATAGCCTGCAGTCTGCGTTTCAACACCAGCAGAATACCGATGTCACTTTCATGCCACTGCAATGTTCTGGTGTCGTCGCCGTTTAAGAGTTGCCTTACCCGTGATGGAATACCATCACCATTGCCTGTAACACTAATTTGCAGATTACTATCCGATGGACTCACATTAAGCGTCAGTCGCAAAGTGAGTTCTGAGACAGCATTTGCCCGCCCGCCAACTTGCATTATCGCGCCCAGTAGTACCGCCAGTTGCTGCTGTGGTAAACAAACTTCATAACGGATATTTTCAGCCCCTTCAAATACCTGTAGCTCAACATTTCTGTCTTTAAAATGCTGCCGTATGTGCGGAACTTGCTCCGAAAACCACTGCGTTAAATTAACCGAGGCTGGCCCCTCTTCAACATTCCCAAGCTCCAGCTGCAACAAAGCCAACTGAGCCGCCAACGCAGACAAAAACTCGGCGTCGCCAAGCTCTGCCTGCTGTTGTTGCATCTGATGTAAATTAATCAGCCGGTTTTGTACCAGCTGGACAAACTGCGTATAGCGCAGCTCCGATTTATTGCACTGCTGCTGTAATACCGACAACTGTTGCAATTGCTGTTCTGCTTTTTGTTGTTGTTGCTGTAGATCTGTTCCGAGCTGACTGGCACGTTCTGCCAAATAGTGTGTAAGTTCATTCAATGCTGATTTAAGTGGCAACAGCTCGGGCACAAGCTGTTCTGTAACACTGACATTTAACTGGCCATGACATAGCTGATTCAGCTTATGAGTCAACAAACTGATATCTGTATGCTGCCGCTGTGCGATATGCCGCAGGTTACTATGCAGCATCATCAGCACAACAATACCAATCAGCCCCACGATGGCAACAGGTAAAAGCCACTCACTGATAGTATTAACTGGTGTAAACAGTAGTACCATATAATATTGAGGTTCTGCAGTACTTTGTATGCTGCTGTCAGCAGACAATGGCTGAAATACCAGTACACCTTCAGCATGTGATTCTACCGTATAAGTAGTTACCGTTTTGCCTGGACTTGCGACAGCCTCCCCCTCAGGCACACCGGCAGCAGCCAATAAACGATTCTGCCGGGAGTAAACCGCAATAGCGGCTAAAGGCACGACACTGGTTAAACGTATATTGTTCAGCTGAGCTGTTAACACATCTGTGTCTTTATCTTTTAGCATCGGCCGAACGCCAAATTGCAACATGGTGGCGGTCTGTTCAATCTGAATACGTTGCTGTGCTTCTGTCTCTATATGGGACCACATAGCACTGAACACCATCATCACTATAACTGCAATCAGCCATGGCAACGTTAACTGCCTGAAATAGTTTATCAAAAGTGGACCCGGACTGATTTAAAAGTACGATAACTATAAAACTATTCTATCGGGCTAACAAGGATACAACAGAGGAATAACATTAACAGCGATGCCGGTAACGGCATCGCGAGACAGGATTAAAAATGGACTTCGACGCCGGCAAAAACACCTTTGAAACTAAGATCAGTATAAACGTTATCGACATCATCAAGTTGCAAATCTACCTGGCGGTAACCCAGCTTCAGCTTCATATCAATTGCCAGATTGTCCAGCAATGCATAAGCAACACCCGCCTGAGCATCATATAGCTGACTTCCGTCATAAGAAATAAAACTCCCCTGCGCGAATACATCAAAACCAGTAAGAGGCAGACCGACACGCACTGCGCCATACAGCATTGGTATCCACTCAGAAAAATCCTGCTGAACGGCCAAACCGTCGGCAGCTGAAACCTCTGATACCGCTATACTGCCATCCAGATATTTGCCGTTTATACCCAGATCCAGACTAAACAAGTCATTATCCAGAACCTCGTAATAAAGCACGTAATCTGTACTGGTGATATCTGCCCGATTCTGAACTTGGGTACCATTTGCAAAATCAGTTCCATTGAAACTAAAGTTGTCACCTAGCAAAGTGCTACCCGATGACTCCAGTTTATTACGCTGTAAACGGATATTCGGAATTAACGGTAACGGATGCTCCAGCGCCAGGTAATATGAGGTCTGTGTTTTATCGTCAAAATTGAATGCCTGCAGCTGATCAGTGTTAGCAAAACTTCCGTCGACGGAGGTGCGCCAGCCATCTGCACCAAGATATAGACCAAGCAAAGTATCAGCTTGTGCGGCACTACTTAATAGCGCGCAGCTTAGCGATAACAACAATGCTGTTTTTTTCATGCGTTTTACCCTTGAGTTAATAATTCTGACAGATCTATCAATGCAGCATTTGCCCGCGAAATATAATTTGCCATTACCAGACTATGATTCGCCATTAAACCAAATCCACTGCCATTGAGCACCATAGGGCTCCACACGGCCTGCTGCGTTGCTTCCAGTTCACGGATGATTTGCCGCAAACTAATCATCGCATTTTTTCGTTTTAACACATCGGCGAAGTCGGCCTCTACTGCTTTTAGAAAATGCAGCAATGCCCAACTGGCGCCTCTTGCCTCGTAAAACTCATCATCAAGCTTCCACCAGCTGGTTTTTATCACTTTACTGCCTGGCGAATCAGTTGACTGTCGGGCTGAAGCATCACCAGCGAGATCCGTGTTTACTCTATCCTGCCCCACACTGGCACTCAAACGCTGTGAGTAACTACCCAGCCTTTTCTCTACTGCCTTGAGCCAGTCTCGCAGATTATCTGCTCTGGCGTAAAACTGGCTGTCAGGTTTTGCCGGGTCCATAAGTTCAGCACGGTACAGATATAACTGCGCTATTGCTTTGCGATACTCTGACTCGGCACTGGGGATAGCCCAGCTACGATGGTCAATGTTGAACATCGGCTGTGCAACTTTCAGATAAGTGTTTTCAGTAGACTGTGACTGCGACCGGCTAAAGTCTTTACGCAGTGCCAGCGCTAAATCGCGTGACATTTCCAGCACACCCAGCTCCCACGCCGGCATGTTATCCAGCACCACAAAAGGGGGCATAATGTCATTTGCTGTATAACCGCCGCTTTTGTCCAGCAAGGTTTCACTTACCCGGATCAGTGCTGTCGTTGTACTGTAACCGACGATAGCGGCATCTCCCAGTTGCTGCCGGCTCTGTTTTATCTCTGCAACCAGCAGTTCCGGCTCACGACTGACCCACCAGCCCGTCAAATACATGACCAATAGCACCAGGCCCAATAATGAGCTAACCCACTTTGTATTTAACATCTTTGCCCCTTAGCGTTTTGGCATCGCCACGACAGGCAGTGATGCTGGCAGTTGCTGTCCATCAGCAAAGTGTAATATCAGCTCCACCGATTGACCAACCTGAAGTGTTTTTGTCGGTTCAAACAACATCAGATGCAGCCCGCCCGGGGCAAGCTCAACGCTTTCTCCTGCCGGGATATCAATTTTCTCAATTTGCTCCATCCGCATCATGCCATCTTTATGGCTGTGTTGATGCAATTCAATGCGTTTAAAAGCGTCGCTACTTACCGCCGTCAGCACCATTTGCTGCTCAGCGTTGTTGCTCAATGTGAAATATCCCGCACTAACAGAGCGTCCTGGCATTGGCAAACGGATTTGCCCATCATCTAAGGTTACTGCCACTTGAGCTGCAAATAGCTGCGCACTTAGCAGCAGTACGGCGGTAAAAAACCATTTCATTCTGCTTCTCCTTTAAAGCCACAGTGTTATCTTACACCAGTTTCATCTGGTTCACAGCCGGTAACTTTTGAAGTAACAGCTTAGCGATCTGGCAGCACTGCGGCGGCAATCAGATAAGCCACTATCGTCGCCAGCGGAAATATCAGCAGCAAAATTACCGCCAGTAAACGCATAAGCCAGCGCGGCTGCTGATAATAACCAGCAAAACCTGCGCATACACCTGAGATTTTGCGGTATGCCCGTGCACAGTACCAACGATCGGTGTCATAAGTAGCCATATATCTAATCTCCTGCTTTGCCGTCATCTTTGCGACTGTATTGCTTTACTATCAGAATCAGCACACTGAATGCTGCAAATGCTAAAATTTCACTGCCTATCCAGCTCATAAAAACCTTTCCCCGTTTTATGTCTGAAACGTTATTTCTGCCACATCGCCACCCGCGGGCTAAGGCACTGCCATATCAACATTACCGGCACTATACTCAGCACCGGGCTCAGATAAGCCAATAACAACCAGGCGGAAGAGACAAACATAATTTACTCCGCCTCACGAACAAGCTGTGGATTTGGTTGAAATGCAATTAACGCCGCAACATCCTGCTGCGCGGTTTGCCTGGCGATCAGATCAATCACAGTTTTCTGCAACGCCTCTCTGGCATGCATTTGATTGAGTTCAGGTAAAGCAGCCAACTGGGTCTGCGCATCTAAGCGTAGTTGTGCAGCTAATTCATCTGCATTAACGGTGGTGGCAGGCAAACCGGCAATCAGGCCAGCGGTTACAACAAATGCAGTAAGTGTTTTCATGATCATATCCTTGAAGTTAGTTAGTCTGTACTACAACGTCGCTATACCTATTACAAGTGCTATGCCAATTTAAAAATAATACTTATGATATTGAAAAATATATAGAAAATTAAAAAGGCAAGCATAAGTGAATATGCTTGCCTTTATAAATAAACTAGAAAATAGCGCAATTAACTAATCAGATGGTCAATTTATTAACCGGCTGGATTTTTGCCATTGCCTGCAACAGCAATTCAGGTTTAGCGTCAGGCAAGTGTCCCTTCTCACTAAGCAGACGCCGCCATTGCCGGGCTCCGGGCATGCCCTGAAATAAACCGAGCATATGACGCACTATATGCCACAACCGCGCCCCCTCTGACATCTGCAGTTCAATGTACGGCAACATATCGAGTACGACCTGTTGTGCTGTACGCGGGCTTTCTGGTTGAGCATAAATTAACTGATCCACTTCACTTAATAACATCGGATTGCTGTATGCTTCACGCCCAACCATAACGCCATCTAAATAATTTAACTGCTCTTTTGCCTGCTGCAGGGTTTTCACACCGCCGTTTAAACTGATATCCAGGTGTGGAAATTCACGTTTGAGCTGATGCACGCGCTGATAGTTAAGTGGAGGCACTTCCCGGTTTTCTTTTGGGCTTAATCCTTTTAACCAAGCTTTGCGGGCGTGCACAATCAGTTGTTTACAACCGGCATCAGCAACGGCCTGCACAAAGTCCTGCAAAAACTGGTAGTCATCAGAATCGTCAATGCCAATACGGGTTTTCACCGTAACTGGAATACTGACTACATCCTGCATGGCTTTAATGCAGTCGGCTACCAGTGCAGGCTGGGCCATCAGGCAAGCACCAAACATACCGTTCTGTACCCTATCTGACGGGCAACCAACATTGATATTGACCGCATCGTAACCACGTAGCTCGGCAAGTCTTGCGCATTGCGCCATATCTGCCGGATTGGAGCCGCCTAGCTGCAATACCACCGGGTGCTCTTCGGCGTTAAAATCCAGATAGTCACCACTACCGTGAATAATAGCGCCAGTGGTAACCATTTCAGTGTAAAGCACGGCATGCTGACTCAGCAGGCGATGAAAATAGCGACAGTGTTTATCCGTCCAGTCCAGCATTGGTGCAATGGAAAATTTGTGATCAATAAGCACAGTCGCGCTCATCAGTTACTTCATATCCGGCAGGTTGCGGCCGTAAAAAATCTCACGCATTTCACGGAATACTTTTTTGCTGATAACTTTCTGCTCTTCAGCTGTCATCGAATCAGTGCCCATACCGAACAGATAGTTGTTCAGATCAGCTTCTTTTAGCATCATTTTGGTATGGAACAGGTTTTCCTGATAAACGTTAACATCGATCATCTGAAAGGCACGCTTGGTATCGTCATCCATAAAGTTCTGTATCGACGTAATAGGATGGTCGATATAGTGCTTGGTCCCGCTGATATCGCGGGTAAAGCCCCTCACCCGATAATCGATAGTAACGATGTCAGACTCAAAACTGTGGATCAGGAAATTCAGTGCTTTCAGTGGCGATATAATACCGCAGGTTGATACCTCGATATCGGCACGGAAAGTACAGATACCATCATGTGGGTGCACTTCAGGATAAGTGTGCACACAAATATGGCTTTTATCCAGATGCGCGACGACAGCATCAGGACGCGGGCCGGGGTTTTCAGAGTTATCAGGGTCAACCAGAACCGGCTCTTCACTCACCAGTATCGTGACACTGGCGCCCTGAGGTTCATAATCCTGTCGTGCTACATTCAGAATGTTAGCACCAATGATATCAGTCACTTCAGTCAGAATGTCAGTCAGACGATCAGCATTATACTGCTCATCAATATATTCAATATATTCCTGCCGGTGCTGCTCAGTTTTAGCATAGCAAATGTCATAAAGACTGAAACTCAGGCTTTTCGTCAGGTTATTGAACCCGTGTAGTTTCAATTTTTCAAAAGGTTTAACCACTTAACATTGTCTCCGCAAAAAACCGCTTGCCGGTTGTAAACTAAATAACGACTATTGCTGTACTGCAGGTTTCAGCACTGATTCCTTCACACTGAAAGAATGCGTCACTGCAACATTGCCAGATAACATAATGGATACAGAACAGTACTTTTCTGCTGACAGTTGAACTGCCCGTTCGACCTGTTTTTCGCTTATGCCAAAGCCTGTTACTTCAAAATGCAGATGCAGCCTGGTAAACACCTTGGGTATGGTTTCAGCACGCTCTGCGCTCAGTTGCACTTCACAATCAACTACCCGCTGCCGGGCTTTCTGTAAAATGCTGACCACATCCACAGACGAACAAGCACCGGCCGCCATTAACACCATCTCCATCGGGCTGGCTGCAACGCTGTCATCTTTATTACCATCAAAAACCACAGCATGACCGCTACCGGAGTGACCGATAAAGGTATTATTGTCGTGCCATTTGACTTTCGCTTCCATCATAGCCCCCGGCCAGAAAAATAAGGCCGATATTCTACGTAAAAGCGACGCAGGTATCTAGCAAATTTGCGGAGTAGTTGTGGTTAATCGAGTAAATCAGCAATGGCGTTGTCAAACAGGTTTTTGATTAATAGCGAAATTTCATTGATGAGTTCAGCTTGTTGGGTAGTAGCGTTTTTTTCTAGTTCACTCGCAC
>Ga0079224_100012820_pt1 | contig 11638 bp, 7 predicted proteins | sample Stecom2015_FD_80414 | JGI IMG/M metagenome (GOLD analysis project Ga0079224, IMG submission 80414) | Agricultural soil microbial communities from Utah to study Nitrogen management - Steer compost 2015 | ecosystem: Environmental > Terrestrial > Soil > Agricultural land | place: USA: Utah...
CGAGCGGGCCCGGTATCGCGGCGACGACCAGCGTCGGCTCGGGCCCGGCAGTGATCACCCGGGCGCCGAGCGCGTACCGGGTCAGCTGCCAGGTCGGCGCCCCGCTCCAGAAGTGACACCGGCTCCAGCGGTCGTCGAACACCTCCCACCAGGTGGTCGCACCCTGGTCGAGCATCCAGCCCCAGCCCCGCCGCCACAGGTCCAGCACGTCGTCGGCCCGGCCGGCCTCGAGCAGGACCGGCATCGAGTAGTTGGTGAAGTACGGGGTGACGACGCCCGGATCGACCCGGCCGGGATCGCGCAGCCGGGGTGCCGACGGGTCGAACGGGAAGCCGCGCCGAAGATGATCATGGATGATCGGCACCGCGTGATCGGCGGGCAGCAGCCCGGCCAGGGTGGCCAGCGTCGCCACGTGGTAGCCCGGCTCGGCACCGGTGATCGACTTCCGGAGCAGGGCGGCCAGGTCGGCGCGACGCCGGCGGACCCGGGCATCCTCCGCCCGGCCCAGGCGGTGCTGCCAGGCCGACCACGCGTCCAGGCCGCGCAGCACGTGCAGCAACGAGGCGGTGTCCGGCCGGCCCGGCTCGGGCGCGTGACCCCAGTCGACGAAGTTCCACGGCAGGGTGCTGCTGCCGTCGGCTGCGATCAGGCTCAGCAGGGCGGCGACGTTCGCCCGGCCCGCGTCCTCCAGCTCGACCAGGACGGTCGGGTCGGCGGTGAACTCGGCCACCTGGAGGCAGACGTTGAGCCACTGCGCCGCGTAGGTGCCGACGTAGACCGGCTCGCCCGGCACACAGCCGGCGACCAGGCCGTCCTCGCGGGCGCAGGCCGCGGCGTGCAGCAGCGCCCGGTGCACCAGCCGCTGATCACCCCAGCCGACCGCGAGCAGGTCCACCGCCGAGGCCATCACGTCGCCGACCCATTCGCCGCGCTCCCGGATCGAGTCGATCAGGACGTCCTCGGCGCAGGACCGCAGCGTGTCCAGCCCGACCTGCCAGATCCGGTCCAACAGCGGGTCGGAGCACGCGAACTCGCCGCGCGGCGGGCCGAGGAAGTCGCGGTCCCGGAAGACCGCGTCGCGCACCGTCGCCGAGCCGGTGGCGCGGACCTCGACGTACCGGCCGCCGAGCGCGCCGAACGGTTCGATCCGGGTGCTGCCGGCGGCGACCGCGTACCGCTGGATCATCCGGGTCGGGCCGGTGGACAAGGCGACCACCGGCGCGACCAGGCCGCGCGGGTCCAGCCGGTCGGCGTAGCCGATGATCACCTCGGCCGGTTCGTCGGCGTGCACGGTCAGCTCGAGCTGGCCGACCCGGATCCGGCCCAGGTCGTAGCGGACCCAGGATCCGTCCTGATCGACATCGGCCGGCGGATCGAGGTCGGCCAGCAGGAACTGCATCGCCGGGTCGTCGAACCGGTAGCCGGTGTAGGACTCCCGGTACCGGCCGCGGCCGATCTCCACCGGTTCCACGGCGGGCAACTCCGGCAGCGTGATCACGCCCGGCGTCGCCGGACCGAGCCGCTCCAGCCCGGTGGCCGGCACCGGTTCGGTCCAGTGCTCCGGGGACTCCTGATCATCGACCGGCCGGACCACCCAGGACGGGTCCAGCGGCCGGTCCAGCCACTCCAGCCGGTCCAGCAGCGGGCTGGTCCGCAGCCCGGTCGCCGCGTACTCGTCCAGCCGGCGGCAGCGCCAGGCCAGCGGGATCGCCGCGCCTTCCTCGGCCACCGCCTGGACCCAGAGGAAGGACGGCTGGCCGGCCGTCATCCGGCCGACCAGGCCGCCGCCGGCCACCTGCACCGCGATCGGGTGCGTTCCGGCGTCCAGCCGCAGCCGGTGCTGATCGAACTCGGGCAGCGCGACGGCGTAACGCAGCGGCCCGGAGGCGATCACCGCGCCGTCGACCCAGAGCCGGAAGTTGCCGGCGGCCTGGATCCGCAGCTCGATCTCGGCCGGCCGGTCCAGCTCCAGGTCGGCCCGGAACGCCACCTGGACGTCGTCGCCCGGTCCGTCGTGGCCCGGTCCGTCGTGGCGCTGGGCGTCGTGGCGCTGGGCGTCGGGACACCAGACCGCGCTCCCGGCGAAGGACCCGATCGTCGGGCGGTCGATCCTCGGTGCCCGGCTCATCGCAGCTCGACCCGTCCCGGACCGGTGATCGTCTGCCGGCGCGGTCCGCCGATCTCCGCCGGCACGATCACCTCGGCGGTCACCTCCGGCGGCAGCGTGATCACCAGGTGCCGCCGGCCCGGGTCGAGGTGGACGTGCACCGGTCCGCGCGGGGTCACCGTCCAGCCCGATACGTACGGCAGTCCGGCCGCGGTCGGCCGGATGATCAACCGGCCGCCGCCGGGCTCGGCCATCTCGACGCCGAGCAGACTGTCGTGCAGCCAGAGCAGCGGCACCGCACCCCAGCCGTGGGAGCCGGTGACGTCGACCGGCTGGGCCGGGTTCACCTCGCCCGGCGCCAGGCCGAGGTCCTCCCGGCTGATCCAGTACTCCGGCAGCGGTCCGCCGTACGGTCCCTGCAGCTCCAGCGGGGTCGGGTTGCGCGGATGGCCCGGCAGGTACGGCGCGTACCGCTCCTTGAGGTGGGCCACGGCGCGGGCGCCGTACCCGTGCCGGGTCAGCCCGCGCAGCACGCGGTAGCTCCAGGTCGGGTTGTTCCAGCGGGCGATCCCGTCCGGCGGGCTGCCGTCCGGCGGCGGGAACGCGGTCTCGATCACCAGCCGGGCCTCGTCGTCGGTGAGCAGGCCGTCCAGCAGCGGCATCGCCTGCCCGGCCTGGCCGTAGCCCCGCTCCTCGACGGCGAGCCCGGGCGCCCAGCGGTCGGCGACCAGCAGCGGCCAGCGCGGGTGGCCGGTGATCAGGTGGTGGGTCCGGAACGCGGTCCGCATCGACTCCGCCGCCCGGGCCCACCGCTCGGCGTGATCATGGTCGCCGGCGGCCCGGGCCAGCTCGGCGCTCCAGCCCAGCCGGTCGATCAGCCACGGGGTGACGACGCCGCTCGACCCGCCGTCCGGCACCGGCGCACTGACCCGGATGTCGGCGAACACGGCGCCGGTGCGCCACAGACCGTCCTCGTCCAGCCGGCTCAGCGCCTCGTCCCAGTAGCGGACCAGCTGCGGCAGGTACGGCCGGACGAACTCCAGGTCGCCGTGCCAGCGGTAGTCGTCGTGGAGCAGCGCCGCCCACTGCACCGACCAGTCGTAGGCAGGGGAGTCGAACGGGTAGCTGCTGGGGAAGAACGGGTGCAGCGTGCCGTCCGGCCGCTGCCCCTCGGCCAGCGTCCTGATCATGAGCCGGCGCAGGCGGGTGTCGCCGAACCAGCGTTCGGCCAGCAGGGCGCGCGGCCGCGCGTCCTCGATCCACTGCCCGTCCTCCCGGCCGGGGGTGTCGACGTAGCTGTCGCTCATCGTCACCTCGGCGTGGATCAGGCACAGCTCGACCAGCTGCTCCAGCCGCCGATCACCGCAGCGGAACGACCCGACCGGCTCGATCGGGTACTGCGCGGAGACCAGTCCGGCCCGGTGCAGCCGGACTGGGCCCGGTGCGGTGACGTGCACGGTGAGCCAGCGGGCGGTGCGCTCGTCCGGCAGCTCGTAGCGGTGCCGGCCGGGTCGGGCCGTGATCAGGTCGGCGTAGCCGGTGGCGACCACGCCGTCGACGTCCACCCAGCCGTCCGGCCGGACGTGGGTGGTGCCGTCGTAGGCCGACGTCACCAGCTCGCCGTACCCGAGCCGCAGCTCCGCCGCGTCCTCGAGTTCGACCTCGAGGTACGGGTAGCCGTGCACCGGGCGGTGGAAGTCCAGGGTGACGTAGTTGGTGCGGTCGCCGGGCAGTTCCAGCCCGTCGCCGCGGGGAACGCCGTCGATCAGGACGCCGGCGGCGCGGGTCAGCTCCGGCTCGGGCCGGAGTTCCGCCGTGGCGAGCAACGACGGTCGGTCGGTCGGCCCGCCGGACCAGGTGCCGTGCCGGGCCGCGCCCGCCGCGATCACCCGGGCCGCGTCCGTCTCGTACTCGCGCTGCGGCGGCGTCTCCACCGGCTCCGGGCGGGCCGGCCAGGGCCCGTCGGTGATCACCGCCGCGGCGGCCCAGTCGCGGTCGTCGAAGTCGTGATCATGGAGGCCCGGTCCGGGTGAGCGTCGGGCGTCCCAGTGCACCGGGAACCGGATCCGCGGCGTGTGGTCGTGCACGCCGAGGAACTGCTCGGTGGCGGCGAACTCCGCGGCGGTACGCCAGCGCCAGCGCTGGTCGGTGCGCAGCCACGAGCCGTCGATCCACAGCCCGGCGTGTTCGGCGGCGGTGCGCTGGAAGGTGAGCACGTCGCCCCAGCTGTGGTGCAGCACGACGATCACGTTCCGGCCCGGCCGGAGCAGGTGGCCCGGATCGATCCGCTCCGCCCGGATCAGCGGCTGGTGGAACCGGGACACCTTCCGCAGCACCACCCGCCCGTTGACCCAGACCCGGGCGGTGCTGTCGGCGGCGACCATGATCACCGGGTCCGCCGGGATCCGGTCTAGGTCGACCACCCGCCGGAACCAGGTCAGCCGGTTGCGCGGGTGCGGATCGTCGGGGTCGGACCAGATCCAGCGCGGCGGAGAGGTCGCCGGAGCCGTCGCGGAACCCATCAGGCGGACTGCACGCCGAGCTGCTCGGCGGCGCTGTCCAGCAGTTCCTGGCCGCCGGTCTTCCGCCAGGTCTCGACGTAGGCGTCCCACTCGTCGAAGGAGCGCTGGCCGAGCGCGAACTGGATCTCGGACTTCTGGCCCAGCGTCAGCAGGTCCTGGACCGGCTTGGGATCCAGGTTCAGCCGCACGTCGAAGTTCTCCCAGCGCTTCAGCTGTTCGCTCTCCTTGTTCCAGTCGTAGCCGTACTTGGCCACCTTCTCCTCGAAGGTCTGCCAGCGCAGCGTGTAGCCGAAGAACTGCCAGTCGGCCAGGCTCGCCAGCGACTGGTCCTTGTTGTACGGAGCGTCCGGCGGGATGTCGAACACGTTCAGCCCGGTCTTCTCGTCGAACTTCACCGTGACCGCGTCACCCCAGATCGCCGGACCGCCGCCCTGGGCGACGTTCCAGTAGTTCACGTTCGGATAGACGAACGTGTCGATCATGTGCGCGATCCGGCGCAGCTTGGCCTCGTCGTCGGCGAGTGCGGCGTTGAAGACGAACAGACCGCCCGGCCCGCTCGGCGGTGGCAGCAGGCCCTCGGGATTGCCGGGAGAGCTGATCTGGCCCAGCGGGTCCCAGGCCTGGACCTTGCTGAAGTCGTTGTCGCGGGCCAGGTAGGTCTCGGTGGCCAGGTTGCCGCCCGGGTACTGGACCAGCCCGAGCTGGTCGTTGAAGGTGCGCGACTTCAGCTGCTCCCAGGCGGTGGTGTACCAGTCCGGCGGCAGCAGGTCCTCGCTGCGCAGCTGGTCGACGAACTGCAGGAACGCCTTCATCGTGCCGTCTATCATCGGATGGTTGATCCTGCCGTCCCGGACGTTCCAGCTGGGGTGGCCGAACGCGGCGATCAGCTGGCTGAACATGCCCCAGCCGGCGCCGTCGCCCCCGGTCGCCATGAACCACGGGCCGTCCAGGTCCGGGGTCGGGTCCTTGTCCCTGAGCGCGCGGGCGTAGGCCAGCAGCCCGTCGGTGTCGGTCGGCTCGTCCATCCCGATCTCGGCCAGGAAGTCCTTGCGGATGTAGAGGTTCCAGACGTCGGGGAAGGTGGAGTAGGTCGGGATGCCGATCATCTCCTCGTCCACCGTGGCCCAGGCCCGGAACGGTTCGGTGACATACATCGCCGCCTGCGGCATCAGGCCGAGCACGTCATGGGCGTTGAGCAGCTGGCCCTGGTCGTAGAGCGCGGTGGCGACGTCGCGCAGCCCGGCCGGGACGACGACGAAGTCGGGTGCGTCGCCGGAGGCGAACGACAGCGCGAGCTTGTTCCGCATGTCCTCCGCGGTGTAGGAGTTGAAGTCGATCCTGGCGTTGAACTCCTGCTCCAGGAACGCCTTGATCGGGTCCTTCGGTCGCGGCCCGTTGAACGCCCCGACCAGGGCCAGCGCCATGCTGACCTCGGTGTCCAGGTCGTCGTAGCCGTAGGAGTCCTCCGGCACTCGGGTCGGCACCTCGGGAAAGGCGTCGGGGAACGACTCCGGCGGCCTCGGCCGGTCGTCGGGGATGTCACCGGAACCGCTCCCGCCGCCCGACTCGGTGGAACAGCCGGCCAGCGCGGCCGTTCCGGTCAGGGCGCCCAGCTCCAGCACCCGGCGTCGCGGGATCGAGGTCTCAGACATGGCGTGTCCTTTCGGTGGGGGTCGGCCTGGTCCGTCGTCGGTGCGGGGCCGGTCGGCCGAGATCGGCGATGATCATTTGACCGCGCCCATGTAGACACCGCGGATGAAGTGCTTCTGCAGGAACGGGTAGACCATCAGGATCGGGATGATCGCGACCACCACGGTGGCCATCTTCAGGCTCTCCGGCGAGACCCGCTGGTTGGTGGCCAGCGACTGGGTCATCTGGTCGTTGACCACCTCGGTGTTGAGCATGTTCCGCAGCACCAGCTGCAGCGGGTACAGGTTGGGGTCCTGGATGTAGACCAGCGCATCGAACCAGGAGACCCAGTGCATCACGATGTTGAACATCCCGATCGCCGCGATCGCCGGGGCCGCCAGCGGCACCACGATCCGGATCAGCAGCTGGATCTCGCTGACGCCGTCCAGGTACGCCGCCTCGACCAGCTCCCGCGGGATGTTCTCGATGAACATCTTGATCACCAGCAGGCCGAACGCGTCCACCGCGGTCGGCAGCACCAGGGACCAGAACGTGTTCAGCAGCTGCAGGTCGTGCATCACCAGATAGCTCGGGATCAGCCCGCCGCGGAACAGGATCGTCGCGACCACGAACAGCAGCAGCAGATTCCGGCCGGGCAGATCCTTGCGGGAAAGCACGAACGCCCCGACCACGGTCAGCACCAGGGTCAGCAGCGGGCCGACCACCGCCCGGAGCACGGACACCCCGATCGATCGCCAGAGGATCTCGGAGGTGAGCAGCCGGCGGTAGGCCTCCATCGTCGGCTCCTGCGGGATGATCACGAAGTAGTTCCGGGCGATCAGCTCGTTCTGCGAGGTCAGCGACATCCCGATCACGTAGACCAGCGGCAGCAGCGCGGACAGCACGATCATCCCGACGATGAAGTGGATCACGACCTGGTAGCTGGTCTCGGGCAGCGACTTGTAGCGTCTCAACGCCATGTGATCACCAGATCCCTCTCCCGGTCGCCCGGCGGGCGACGTAGTTCGAGACCAGCACCAGGATCAGCCCGACCACCGACTGGAGCAGCCCCATCGCGGTCCCGACGCTGAACTGCAGTCGGCCCAGCCCCTCGCGGTAGACCCAGGTGTCGATCACGTCGGCGACGTTGTAGACGGCAGAGTTGTAGAACGCGAGGATCTGCTCGCCGCCGGCGTAGAGGATGAAGCCGAGATTGATCGTCAGCACGAACGTGATCACCGGCAGGATCGCCGGCAGTGTGATGTAGCGGATCCGCTGCAGCGGGCCGGCGCCGTCGATCGCAGCCGCCTCGTACAGCTCGTCGTCGATGGTGGCCAGGGCGGCGAGATAGATGATCGTGCTCCAGCCGATCTCCTTCCAGACCCCCGCCCCGATCAGGATCGGCCGGAACCAGGCCTCGGAGAGCAGGAAGTCGACCCGCTGCTGGCCCAGCGCCGCGAGCACGTTGTTGATCAGGCCCGACCCGGTGGCGAACAACGCGAAGACGATGCCGTAGACGATGATCCAGGAGAAGAAGTGCGGGATGTAGACGATGGTCTGGCTGATCTTGGTGAAGACGCGGGAGCTGAGATCGTGCAGCAGCACGGCCAGGATGATCGGCGGGAAGAAGCCGAACACCAGCCGGAGCAGGCTGATCTCGACGGTGTTGGAGAAGACCTGGAGCAGCTGCGGGTCGTTGAAGATCTCGACGAAGTTGTCCAGTCCGACCCAGGGACTGCGGGCGATGCCGCGACCGAGCTTCAGGTCCTTGAACGCGACCACGAAGGAGAGCATGATCGGCCAGTACTGGAAGATCACGAAGTAGGCGGCGACCGGCAGGAAGAGCAGATACATCAACCGGTACTTGATCATCCGCTGCCAGACCGTGGGCTGCTGTCGCGGAACCCTCGCGGCGGGCTCCGGTGGTGACGTCGAGGGTGGGTCGACGGCGCCGCCCCGGCGCTCGGTGCCCGCAGCCTGCATCCGGACCTCCCCAACTCGACGGTGAGCGGATCACGAGGATTGAATGGATTCAACGGCAGTCTGGCCTCCGGCGCCACCGGGTGTCAAGGGTGTGCTCGGTCGGAGATCAGAAGTGAACGCTCACGGGCCGGTCGGGTCAGGGGGCCGAATCGCGGACCACCAGGGTCGGCGGGAACACCGTCGCGGTGTGCTGGTGCGCCTCGCCCTCGGTCAGTTCGGCCAGCAGGCGGTCCACCGCATGCCGGCCGATCGCGTACTTCGGCTGCTCCACGCTGGTCAACGGGACCGGTGCGTCCGGGGCGACGGCGAGGTCGCCGTAGCCGATCACCGGGACGTCGGCCGGCACCCGCACCCCCTCGGCGACCAGACCTCGGATCACCCCGATCGCCAGCTGGTCGTTGATGCAGAACACACCACGGGGGAGTCGGCCGGACCGGGCCAGCCGGCGACCGGCGGTCTCGCCGGCGTCGGTGGTCATCCGGTCCAACTGGAACTCGACCAGGCCGGCCGGGTCGAGCCCGGCCGCGGCCATCGCGTCCGCCGCGCCGAGGTGTCGCTGGGCGCACTGCGGGATGTCGTGCCGGCCGTTGACCACCGCGAGCGGTCGGCCGTCGGTGGCCGGGTCCGGCAGGCTGGCCAGCAGGTGCCGGGTCGCGATCTCGCCGCCGCGGCGGTCGTCCACGACGACCGAGCAGCCCTGGGCCGGATCCGCCCGGCGGTCGATCAGCACCAGATGGGCGCCCATCGCCCGGAGCCGGTCGAGCCGGCTCTCGTCGGCGGTCAGCGGCACCGCCAGCGCGCCGGCGGCCCGGTGTTCGGCCAGCGTCTCCAGTTGCCGGCGCTCCCGGACCGGGTCGTCCTGACTGTCGCAGAGGACGACCGCGTACCCGGCCGCGTCGGCGGCGTCGGTCACGCCGCGAGCGATCTCGGCGTAGAACGGGTTGGTGATGTCGGGGACGACCAGGCCGAACAGCCGGTTGTGGCCGCGGCGCAGGGTGGCCGCGGCATGGTTCGGCACGAAGTCCAGCCGCTCGATCGCGGCCAGCACCTTCGTCCGGGTCTGCGGGGAGACGATGTCGGGCCGGTTCAGCGTGTTCGAGACGGTCGCGGGCGAGACCCCGGCCTCGCGGGCCACCTCGATCAGGTTGACCCCACGCCGTCGTGCAGCCGCCACCGGCACTCCTTCCTGGTCCCAGCCGAAGCTTATGCCGTGCGATCGGCCATGAAACGCTTCAGGCCCGGCCGGCGGGGCGGGGCCTCGCCCCGGTCCGCCCGAGCGCCCTAGGCTCGGGGGCCGTGGACATCCTCGAAGCCCCGGTCGATCCGCGGCCCCTGCCCCGGACCCCGCTGGAGATCAGCCCGATCACGCTCGGCACCTCGCCGCTGGACGATCCCGCACTGGCACGGGCGCTGCTGACCGGCCCGTACGCGGCCGTCGACACGTCCAACGCCTACGCCGGTGGGCGGAGCGAAGCCGCGCTCGGCGCAGCGATCGCCGAACTGGACGCGCACCGGACCGTGATCACCAAGACCGACGCCGAACCCGGCACCGGACGGTTCGACCGGGACCGGGTGCTCGCCTCGTTCGAGGAGAGCCTGACCCGGCTCGGCCTGGACCGGATCCCGTTGCTGCACCTGCACGACCCGTACTCGATCACGGTCGAGGAGGCCTTCGGGCCCGGTGGCGCCGTCGCGGGGATGCGGGAGCTGAAGGAGCAGGGACTGGTCGACGCGATCGGGATCGCGGCCGGGACGAACAGCCTGATGATGTCCTACGTCACCAGCGGCGCGTTCGACGCGGTGCTCAGCCACAACCGCTACACCCTGGTGGACCGGTCCGCACTGCCGCTGTTCGAGGCGGCCGCCGAGCGGGGGATGGCGATCTTCAACGCGGCACCGTTCGGCGGTGCGCTGCTCGCCGGCCGGGGCACCAGCTACGCCTACCGGGAGAGCACCCCGGAGCTGCTGGACTGGGTCGGCCGGGTCGAGGCCCTGTGCCGGCAGCACGGCATCACGCTGCCGGCCGCGGCGCTGCACTTCTCGCTGCGCAACCCGCTGATCGATTCCACGGTGGTCGGCGTCGGCAGCGCGGAGCGGATCGAGCAGTTGGAGCGGCTGCGCACCACGTCGGTCCCGGAGGACTTCTGGTCCGCCCTCGAGGGACTCGGTCCGGCGCCGACCACGATCACCGACTGATCATGGCGAGCCGGACGGCGTCGCCACCGGCCTCCCGGCGGGGCCGGCCGCAGGTCACGCTGGCGCACCGCGGCTGGAGCGGCCGGGAGCCGGAGAACACGCTGCGGGCGCTGGCCGCGGCCGTGCCGTACGCCGACTACTGCGAGATCGACGTCCGGGCCACCCGGGACGGCCGGCTGATCCTGATGCACGACCGCACGCTGCGCCGCACCACGGACGTGGCGGAGGTGTTCGTGGACCGGGCCGACGAACCGGCGGAGTCGTTCAGCCTGGACGAGCTGCGCCAGCTGGACGCCGGCCGCTGGTACGACCCGGCCACGCCGGCGTCGGTACCGACGCTGCGCGAGGCCCTGGACCTGCTGACCGGGCACGACCGCGGCGCCCTCCTGGAGCTGAAGACCGACACCATGGCACTGGTCGCCGCCGAGCTGACCGAGCTCCGCGAGCGGCACCCCGAGGCCGCCGTGGCCGCGGCGTCGATCGTGCCGGCCCGGTCGGCCGAGCTGCGCCGGCTGCTGCCGGACCTGGCGATCGGGGTGCTGTTCCTGGACGAGGGCTCGATCACCGGCGCCGAGATCGACGGATACGCCGAGTTCGCCGACTTCCTCTGCTTCCGCAACGACCGGGTCTCCGCCGCCCTGGTGGACCGGGTGCACCGATCCGGGATGAAGATCATCCACAACACCAACACCCGGGCCTTCATGGCCGAAGGTCTGCGACACGGGGCGGACGGCACGATGACCGACCACCCGGATCGGCGCGACGCCTGCGACCGTGGTGAGCGCGAGTCGATCATCGAGGCCGAGGCCCTGCTGGGCGTTTGTCGCGGTTCGGTGCCGCCGCGGCGGACCGACGGTCGCGGCCTGCCGTTCAAGCTCTCCGGCCGAGCCGGACTGGTGGCCGACCTCGCGCCGGGCGATCGGCTGGAGCTGCCGTTCGTCGCCGATGCCGGCCGGTCGGCACTGGAATGCGTCCTGGTCCGGCAGCCGACCGGCGGTGTTGTCGAGCTGACCTCGGACGGGGTGCCGGCAGCGGAACCGGTCGACCTGGCCGGCCCGTCACCGTCCCGCCGGACCCTCGAGGTCGCCGGGCCGCTGAGCCCGGGCCCGCACCGGCTCCGGTTCACCGCGGTGACCGCCGGCCGACTCCTGATCGACTGCCTGACCCTCCGCATGCCCTGAACCTCCGCATGCCCTGAACC
>Ga0079224_100012821_pt1 | contig 11638 bp, 8 predicted proteins | sample Stecom2015_FD_80414 | JGI IMG/M metagenome (GOLD analysis project Ga0079224, IMG submission 80414) | Agricultural soil microbial communities from Utah to study Nitrogen management - Steer compost 2015 | ecosystem: Environmental > Terrestrial > Soil > Agricultural land | place: USA: Utah...
AGCACCGTGCCGAGCTGCGCTTCGAGTGCCGCCTGGAGGTGCCGTTCGGGCCGCGGACGGCCGGTGAGCGCGGCGACCACCCGGTCCCGCAGGTGCCCGACGCGGGACTCCAGCGCCCGGAACAGCCCGCCGGCGTGCACGAACTCCTGCCAGCGCACGAACAGCTCGCCGCGGAAGAGCCGGCCGTCGTCCAGGGTCCGCTCCACTGTCTGTCGCGCGCCCCGGTACGCCGAGGCGAGCCGCTCCCGCAGGTCGGTGACGGCGGCGGTCTGGTCGTCGGCGGCCTCGGCGAGCCCAGCGACGGCGGGGGTGAGCGCGGCGAGCGCGCCGTCGAGGGTCTGCCGCACGATCGCCCCGCGGCTGCTGGGATCGGCGGCGAGCTTGTCGAACCATTCCCGCAGCAGGCCGGTGGCCGCCTCCGGCAGCAGCCCGTGGCCGTCCACCTCGCTCTCCGGCACGACGAACAGGGGCGCGTTGGCGAGGTCGTTGGCGGCCAGCATCTCGGAGAAGTGCGCCGAGACTTCGTCGATGGCCTCTGGCGGCACCCGGTTCAGGACGAGTGCGATCACCGTGCCGCGGGCGCGCGCGGTGTGGAGGAGCTCCCAGGGGACGGCGTCGGCGTAGCGGGCGGCGGTGGTGACGAAAAGCCAAAGGTCGGCGGCGGCGAGGAGCTGGGTGGCGAGCGCCCGGTTCTCGTCGACCACCGCGTCGATGTCGGGCGCGTCGAGGAACGCGAGGCCCGGTTCGAGCGCCGGGGCGGCGACCAGCTGCATCGTGCCGGGCTCGTCGCTGGCCTCGGCGACGCGCGTCAGGCCGGGCAGCAGCTCCCCGCTGTGAAACCAGGTGATGTCGGCGGGGTTGCACGCCAGGACCGGGCAGCGGGTGGTGGGGCGCAGCACGCCGGCCGCGCTGACCCGGGCGCGGGCCAAGCTGTTGACCAGGGTTGACTTGCCGGCCCCGGTGGAGCCGCCGACCACCACGAGCAGGGGGGCGTCCATCCGGGCCAGGCGGGGGAACACGTAGCTGTCGAGCTGCGTGACGATCGCGTTGGCGACCTGCCGTGCCGGCTCCGCGGAGGGAAGCGACAGCGGGTACGTGACCTCCCGTACGACGCTCCGCAGCCGGTCGAGCGCCGCCGGCAGCTCCGCGGTGGCGGCGTCTGGGGTGGTGCGGACAGGGTCCGGAGCGACGGCGGCCCCGGTGGGGTCTGCGGCGTCGTCACCGTACGTGCTCACTGCTAAAGCGTGCCTGATCTATGAAATCTCGACAACAATGACTGCGGGTGTCATGATCATTATCAACAAACTTGCGTCGGACTGACTCAATTTCGATTTGACGCGCGAGGGTGCCGTGGCATTATTGAGTCGAGTCCACTCAACTTGGATGGGTGCCGTGGGCTCAAGCCACGGCACGGGGGTCTAGGAAGCGAAGCGAGGAAGCGAACATGGCACGTGCGGTCGGTATCGACCTCGGCACGACGAACTCGTGCGTCAGCGTTCTCGAAGGTGGTGAACCAACCGTCATCGCCAACGCGGAGGGTGCGCGCACCACTCCGTCGATCGTGGCGTTCGCCAAGAACGGCGAGGTGCTCGTCGGCGAGGTCGCGAAGCGTCAGGCGGTGACCAACCCGGAGCGGACCATTCGGTCCGTCAAGCGGGAGATCGGCACCAAGTGGACGATCGACATCGACGGTAAGAAGTACACCCCGCAGGAGATCTCCGCGCGGGTGCTGATGAAGCTGAAGCGCGACGCCGAGGCGTACCTGGGCGAGCAGATCACCGACGCGGTGATCACCGTGCCCGCGTACTTCAACGACGCCCAGCGGCAGGCCACCAAGGAGGCCGGTGAGATCGCGGGCTTCAACGTGCTGCGGATCATCAACGAGCCGACGGCGGCCGCGCTCGCGTACGGCCTGGACAAGGGCTCGAAGGAGCAGACCGTCCTCGTCTTCGACCTGGGTGGCGGTACCTTCGACGTCTCGCTGCTGGAGCTCGGTGAGGGCGTCATCGAGGTCAAGGCGACCAGCGGTGACAACAACCTGGGTGGTGACGACTGGGACCAGCGGATCGTCGACCACCTGGTGAAGACCTTCCGCGGCCAGCACGGCATCGACCTGTCGCAGGACAAGATGGCGATGCAGCGTCTCCGGGAGGCCGCGGAGAAGGCCAAGATCGAGCTCTCGGCGACGACGACCACGTCGATCAACCTGCCGTACATCACGGCGGGGCCGGACGGTCCGCTGCACCTGGACATGACGCTGACCCGCGCCGAGTTCCAGCGGATGACGCAGGACCTGCTCGACCGGTGCCGGGGCCCCTTCGAGCAGGCCATCAAGGACGCCGGCATCAAGGTCTCGGACGTCGACCACGTCATCCTGGTCGGTGGTTCGACCCGGATGCCCGCGGTGTCCGAGCTGGTCAAGCAGCTCACCGGCAAGGAGCCGAACAAGGGCGTCAACCCGGACGAGGTGGTCGCCGTCGGTGCGGCGCTTCAGGCCGGTGTGCTCAAGGGTGAGGTCAAGGACGTCCTGCTGCTCGACGTGACCCCGCTCAGCCTGGGCATCGAGACCAAGGGCGGCATCTTCACCAAGCTGATCGAGCGCAACACCACGATTCCGACCAAGCGCTCGGAGGTCTTCACCACGGCTGAGGACAACCAGCCGTCGGTGTTGATCCAGGTCTACCAGGGCGAGCGGGACATCGCCGCGTACAACAAGAAGCTCGGCACCTTCGAGCTGACCGGTATTCCGCCGGCGCCGCGCGGCGTGCCGCAGATCGAGGTCACCTTCGACATCGACGCCAACGGCATCGTCCACGTCAGCGCGAAGGACCTCGGCACGGGCAAGGAGCAGTCGATGACCATCACCGGCGGCTCGGCCCTGCCGAAGGAAGAGATCGAGCGGATGATGCGCGAGGCCCAGGAGCACGCCGAAGAGGACCGGCGTCGCCGGGAAGAGGCCGAGACGCGCAACATGGCCGAGCAGCTCCAGTGGCAGACCGAGAAGTTCCTGGCCGAGAGCGGCGACAAGCTGCCGTCCGACGCGCGTGACAACCTGAACGAGGCGCTCGGCGAACTCCGCAGCGCGCTCGGGGGAAGCGACATCGAGAAGATCAAGTCGGCGCACGAGAAGCTGGCTCAGGTGTCCCAGCAGGCCGGTGCGGCGCTCTACGCCCAGCAGGCTCAGCAGGCCCAGCAGGGCGGCGCGGGCCAGAGCGGCGGCGGTGCCGGCACGGGCTCGACCGGCGGCGACGACGTCGTGGACGCCGAGATCGTCGACGAGGACAACAAGAAGTGACGTTGATGAGCCAGCTCGTGTGGAGAGCCCTTGAGCGGAGCGAGGTAGCCGTATGACGCAGGAGCCACGAGCGGCTGATGGGGCCGCAGCCGCGGCAACACCGGGCGGCTCCGACGGTCCGGAAAAGGGTCAAACCGAGCGGGTGGTCATCCGCGATCGGCGCAGGATTAATCCCATGGGGACCGGATTCTCTGGCGATAAGAGTCCTCGGCACGCCGCGCCTGAGGCCGACGGTCCGGCTCCGCGGCAGGAGGCGGACGAGCAGGCCAAGCCGGAGGCCACGGCTGGCGAGGCACCGGCGGCGGCCGAGGCTCAGCCGGAGGAGGCGGCCGCTCAGCCGACTCCCCAGCCAGAGGAGAAGACGCCAGAGGAGACGGCCGCCGAGCTGCAGGCCCTGCGGGCTGAGGTGCAGGCGCTGCGGGCTGAGGTGCAGGCGCTGCGGGCCCAGCTCGACGAGCGCACCCACGATCTGCAACGGGTGACGGCGGAGTACGCCAACTACCGCAAGCGGGTCGACCGAGATCGCGGATTGGCCGCCGAGCAGGCGGTGGCCTCGGTGCTCACCGCGCTGCTGCCGATCCTCGACGACCTGGACCGGGCGCGCGAGCACGGCGATCTCGTCGGACCGTTCGGTGCGGTTGCCGAGCAGCTCATCTCGGAGCTTGGCAAGTTCGGGCTGGTCGCCTTCGGGGAGAAGGGCGACCGCTTCGACCCGAACCGACACGAGGCCGTCGCCCACGTCACCTCCGCCGACGTGACCGAGTCGACCTGTGTCGAGGTCATGCGCCGCGGATACCTCATGGGCGAGCGGTTGCTGCGGGCGGCCATGGTCACCGTGGCTGATCCGGAGTGACTCACCACGGATCGCGGCTGGGGAGCGGGCTCATGGGCGTCGCTCCCCAGCCAGCCCACGGACGTGACGATGCGTGACGCCGCGGCGCTGACGGAGACCGACCCGAGGAGGTGGACCTGGTGAGTGCCAAGGACTGGCTGGAAAAAGACTTTTACGCCGAGCTTGGGGTGTCCGAGTCCGCCTCCGCCGACGAGATCAAGAAGGCGTATCGCAAGCTGGCCCGGGAGCTGCACCCCGACCGTAACCCGGGTGATCCCAAGGCGGAGGAGCGGTTCAAGGCGGTCTCCGAGGCCTACGCCGTCCTCTCCGACGAGAAGAAGCGCAAAGAGTACGACGAGATGCGGGCGCTCTTCGGGTCGGGGGCGTTCCGCCGCGGCGCGCGGGGCACCGGCGGGGTCGGGTTCGATCCCAACGACCTGTTCGCCAGCTTCCAGGCGGGCGACCGCCGGTTCGGCAGCGCCTTCTCCGACCTGTTCAGCGCCATCTTCTCCGGCGGGGGGCCGAGCCCGCGGGCGCGTGGGCCGGTCCGTGGGCGCGATGTGGAGGCCGAGGTCACCATCGACTTCGTCGACGCGGTGCGCGGCACCACCCTGCCGTTGACGTTGCGCTCGATGGGGGTGTGCGACACCTGCCAGGGCAGCGGCGCGAAGCCGGGCACCCAGCCGCGGACCTGCCCGCTGTGTCGGGGCACGGGGATGGTCACCCGCAACCAGGGCTCGTTCAGCTTCTCGGAGCCCTGCCGGGAATGCCAGGGCGTCGGCACGGTCGTCGAGCAGAAGTGCCCGGAGTGCCGGGGCCGAGGCGGGGTCACCAAGACCCGCACGCTCCACGTGCGCTTCCCTCCGGGGGTCGCCGACGGGCAGCGGATCCGGCTGAGCGGCCGTGGCGAGCCGGGGGAGCGCGGAGGACCGCCTGGGGACCTCTACGTGACGGTCCGGGTCCGCGAGGACGAGCTGTTCGGCCGGTCCGGCGATGCCCTGCCCCTGACCGTGCCGATCACGTTCGCGGAGGCGGTCTTCGGCGTTGACATCCGCGTGCCCACCATCGACGGGTCGGTGACGCTGCGGATTCCGCCGGGCACGCCGAGCGGGCGCACGTTGCGGGCGCGGGGCAAGGGGGTGGCCCGCCGTAATGGCCGAGTGGGGGACCTCCTGGTTACCGTCGAAGTAGTCGTTCCCCAAAACCTCTCGGCCGAGGCGAAGGCCGCGCTGGAGAAGTTCGCTCTTGAGACTCCGCCGGCGCCAAGGCAGCATCTCGATGCACGAGTGCGCCGGCTGAACGAGGCGACGAGGAGGTGAGCCTGGTGGACAAGAAGGCCTCGCTTTCCGACGCCGCCTCCGACGAAAAGGTCTTGATCATCTCGGTGGCTGCCCGGATGGCGGGCATGCATCCCCAGACGTTGCGTCAGTACGACCGGATGGGGCTGGTGCAGGCGGGCCGGGCGCCCGGCGGCGGGCGTCGCTACAGCCTCCGGGATGTCGAGCTGCTTCGCGAAGTGCAGCGGCTCAGCCAGGATGAGGGCGTCAACCTGGCTGGGATCAAGCGGATCATCGACCTGGAGCGGTTGGTGAACGACCTGGAGCAGCGGCTGCTCGAGACGGAGGCTCAGCTCGCCGCGGCCCAGCAGCGCATCGCGGAGCTGGAGGCGATGTCGCCGTTTCCACGGCGGGACCTGGTGCCGACCGCGCGGATCTCGAACGCGGTGGTGCTGTGGGAGGACAAGCGTCCCTCGGCGTAGCGTGCGCGCCGCTCGTGTGCGGTGCCACCGGATCCGCAGTGACGACGTGGCGGTGGCGACGTGGCAAAAGGCTGGTTTCGCCGCATCAGCGACGGTTAGCGGGCTAATGTCGCGGCAAGGCCGGGGCTCACGGGGGGTCCCGGCCTTGCCGTGTGTTGAGCTTGCGCCGCGAGCTGCCGCGTCAGGTGCCGCCGGTGAGCTCGATGATCCGCGCGGGGCTTAGGCGAGTCGGCGGGGATTGCGGACCAGCCCGCCTTCGCACCAGTCGTGGTAGTCGAACAGGTCGGGCTTGCTCATCAACACCAAGGTGTTGTGCGCCCACGTGGCCATTGGCTCGTCGCCCATCTGCGCCTGCTCCACCAGCTTCCGCAGCCGCCGCCGCGGGTGCGCCTTGAAGTTGGTGCGGATGCTGTCCGCGGCGTAGATGTAGAGGCAGTGCAGGGCGAAGCGACGGGCTGGGCAGGTGCGGTCCATCGCCAGCTCGAAGAGCGTGTTGATCAGCCGATCGCCGGAGACGAGCAGGTCCCAGTTTTCGGGCATGTCTTCGAGCGGGACCGAATCCGGGTTGTACGCCCAGGCACGCAGCTCGTCTGGGGTCGGGTCGACGGGATTAGCGAAGCCACGGAAGGCGGTCTGCTGCACGCTCACCCGGGACCACTCCGTTCGCGCCTGCCGGACCGTGCGGCCCGGCTACAACCTGCTGCTGATGCGTCACCGTAGCGCGCCGCCACAATGGACGGAAGGCCTACAGTCACCCTGCGGGAGGGCAAGGGCTTGCCTCAGCCTACTGGGCGGCGGGCACCGGCGCGGGGGCGGCGGGTTGCGCGCGGCGGCGCAGCAGGCGCTTGAACCAGGCGGTGTCGGGCAGCCGCGCGAGCGCCGATCCGGCCACGACCGTGATCAGCACGTACGCGGTGGCGAGCGGGGCGAGCTGCGGAGCGACGCCGGCGCTTCCGGCGGCGAGCCCAGCGATGACGATCGAAAACTCGCCGCGCGGCATGAGGGCGAGGCCCGCACGCAGGCGGCCGGGGAGCGCGATGCCGGCGCGCCGGGCGGCGAGGTAGCCGGTGACCACCTTCGTGGCCATGGTGACCACCGCCAACGCCAGGGCGGGCAGGATCACCGGCGGGATGTCCCGGGGGTCGGTGGCGAGTCCGAAGAAGACGAAGAACGCCGCCGCGAAGAGGTCTCGCAAGGGCGTCAGCAGTTGGGCGGCGTGGTGGGCCACGGGTCCGGAGATGGCGATGCCTACCAGGAAGGCGCCGACCGCGGCGGAGACTTTGAGCTTGCCGGCGACGCCGGCGACGAGCAGCGTCAGGCCGAAGACGACGAGCAGGAGCGCCTCCGGATCCTTCACCGAGATCGCCTTCGAGATGACGTGGCCGAATCGGATCGCGACGAGGAGCACCGCGACCACGGTGACCACCGCAATGGCGAGCGCCTTCCCTCCGGTGACCAGGCTCGCGCCGGCGAGCACGGCGGTCACCAGCGGGAGGTAGAAGGCCATCGCGAGGTCCTCGATGACCAAGACTGAGAGGATGACCGGGGTTTCCCGGTTACCGAGCCGTCCAAGGTCGGCGAGGATCTTGGCGATGACGCCGGAGGAGCTCACCCAGGTGACGCCGGCCAGCACGACGGCGGTGACCCAGTTCCAGCCGAGCAGCAGCGCGAAAGCGGCGCCGGGGAGTGCGTTGAGCAGCCCGTCGACGAGCCCGGCCGGCGCGGAGGTGCGGAGGTTGTCGACCAGTTCGCCGGCGGTGTATTCGAGGCCGAGCATGACCAGCAGCAGGATGACCCCGATCTCGGCCCCGATGGCGAAGAATTCCTGGCTGTCCGACAGCGACAGCACTCCGCCGTGCCCGAACGCGAGTCCGGCCAGCAGATAGAGGGGGATCGGCGAGAGGCCGAAGCGCCGGCTGATCCGGCCGAGCAGGCCGAGGAGCAGAAGCAGCGCCCCGACTTCGATGAGGAGTTCGGTGAGGTCGGGCATGCTGGTCAGACGTCCGTGTCGTCGCGCGCCAGGATGGCGATGACTCCGTCGATCCCGCGCTGTGTGCCGATGACGACGAGGATGTCGCCGGCTTCGAAGCGAAACTCCGGATCAGGGGACGGGTGCACCGTTTCGTCACGGATCACGGCGACGATCGAGGCGCCGGTGCGGGTGCGGGCGCGGGTGTCGCCGAGCGTCCGGCCGACGTACGGCGAGTCGGCGGAGATGGTGATCTGTCCGGTGCGGAGCCCCGGCGCTCCCTCCACGCTGGAGAGCTGGCCGAGGACGAGGGGGTTGCCGAGCAGGTCGGCGAGGGCGATCGCCTCGTCCGTGGTGAGCGGGATGTCCGCTATCGAGGCGTCGGGGTCGTCCTCGGCGTAGAGCACGAGATCGCGTTGCCCGGTGCGGTGGGTGATGACGCCGATGCGTCGGCCCGCCTCGGTGATGAGGTCGTGACGGACCCCAACGCCGGGTAGCGCCGTCTGCTCCACACGCACTCGCACGGCGATCACGATACCCCCTCTCATCGGCGTCTTCCGTAGCGGTTCCCGGGCACGGTCGTCTCTTCGCGCCGACGTTGAGTCGAGTGCACTCAACTCACATAAGTTGAGTGAGGTAAGCTCAAGTTGACGTAAGATTGAGTTGACCACGCTCAAGTTTGTGTCCTCACCACGCCACAGGAGCCGACAGGAGCCGAGCAGGAGAGTTGATGAACCCCGAACGTTTGACCACCAAGAGCCGCGAAGTCATCACCAGCGCGGTCGCGATGGCCAAGGACCGCGGCCACGCGACCGTCGAGCCCTGGCATCTGCTGCTCGCGCTGCTCGACACGCCCGGATCCACCACCGTCGGCCTGCTGCACGCGGTCGGCGCGGACCCCGCCGAACTCCGCCGCGCCGCGCAGCGGGCCATCGACAGCCTGCCGAGCGCGCGGGGAGCCACCGTCGCCGAACCGACCGTCTCCCGCGAATTCGCCAACGCGATCGGGGCCGCGGAGCAGATCGCCCGACCGCTCGGCGACGAATACACCTCCACCGAGCACCTGCTGGCCGGCCTCGCGCGTGTCGGCGGCGCGGTGTCGCAGGCGTTGAAGGCAGCGGGCGCCACCGAGGAGAACCTCGTCGCCGCCTTCCCGACCATTCGCGGCGGGCGCCGGCGCGTGACCAGCGCGGACCCCGAGCAGACGTACCGGGCGTTGGAGAAGTACGGCGTGGACCTCACCGAACGGGCCCGCACCGGCAAGATCGACCCGGTGATCGGCCGTGACGCGGAGATCCGGCGCGTCATCCAGGTCCTGTCGCGGCGTACCAAGAACAACCCGGTGTTGATCGGTGAGCCCGGGGTCGGCAAGACCGCGATCGTCGAGGGCCTCGCCCAGCGCATCGTCGCCGGCGACGTGCCGGAATCGCTGCGGGACAAGAAGCTCGTTTCGCTCGATCTCGGCGCGATGGTCGCCGGCGCCCAGTACCGCGGCCAGTTCGAGGAACGCCTCAAGTCCGTCCTTGAGGAGATCAAGAACTCGGACGGGCAGGTCATCACCTTTATCGACGAGCTGCACACCGTCGTCGGCGCTGGCCGCGGCGAGGGCTCCATGGACGCCGGCAACATGCTCAAGCCGATGCTCGCGCGGGGCGAGCTGCGCATGGTGGGCGCGACCACGCTCGACGAATACCGCGAGCACATCGAGAAGGACCCGGCGTTGGAGCGCCGCTTCCAGCCGGTGTTCGTCGGTGAACCCAGCGTCGAGGACACCATCGGCATCCTCCGGGGACTGAAGGAGCGCTACGAGGTGCACCACGGCGTGCGGATCACCGACGCCGCGCTCGTCGCCGCCGCCACCCTGTCCGACCGGTACATCACCGACCGGTTCCTGCCGGACAAGGCGATCGACCTGGTCGACGAGGCAGCCTCCCGCCTCCGGATGGAGATCGACTCGCGTCCGGTCGAGGTGGACGAGATCGAGCGGGCTGTCCGCCGCCTAGAGATCGAGGAGATGGCGCTCGCCAAGGAGCCGGACGAGGCCTCCGCGGAGCGGCTGGAGCGCCTGCGCGAGGAGCTGGCCGACAAGCGTGAGCAGCTCGCCGCCCTCACCAACCGGTGGAAGCTGGAGAAGGAGCACATCACGAAGATCTCCACGGCCAAGGAGGAGCTCGAGCGGCTCAGCGGGGAAGCCGAGCGCGCCGAGCGCGACGGCGAGCTGGAGCGCGCCGCCGAGCTGCGGTACGGCCGGATCCCGCAGTTGCAGCGCGACCTCGCCCGGGCCGAGGAGGAGCTCGCCCGGATCCAGGCCGACGGCGCGATGCTCAAAGAGGAGGTCGGCGCCGACGACATCGCGGCCGTGGTCGCCGCGTGGACCGGAATTCCCGCGGGCCGGCTCATGGAGGGCGAGACCGAGAAGCTGCTGCGCATGGAGGCGTCGCTGTCGGCCCGGGTGGTCGGTCAGGAGCAGGCGGTGAAGGCGGTCGCCGACGCGGTGCGTCGCGCCCGCACCGGCATCGCCGACCCGGACCGCCCCACCGGCAGCTTCCTCTTCCTCGGCCCGACCGGGGTGGGCAAGACCGAGCTGGCCAAGGCGCTCGCCGAGTTCCTCTTCGACGACGAGCGGGCGATGGTCCGCATCGACATGAGCGAGTACGGCGAGAAGCACTCGGTGGCCCGGCTCGTCGGCGCCCCGCCGGGGTACGTCGGGTACGAGGAGGGTGGCCAGCTCACCGAGGCGGTGCGGCGCCGGCCGTACTCGGTGGTGCTGCTCGACGAGGTGGAGAAGGCGCATCCGGACGTCTTCGACGTGCTGCTGCAGGTGCTCGACGACGGGCGGCTCACCGACGGCCAGGGGCGGACGGTCGACTTCCGCAACGCGATCCTGATCCTCACCTCCAACTTGGGCTCGGCGGTGATCTCCGATCTCACGCTGAGCGAGGAGCAGCGGCGCGACGGGGTGATGGCCGTGGTGCGGTCGCACTTCAAGCCCGAGTTCCTCAACCGGCTCGACGACATCGTGGTCTTCTCGATGCTCGACGGTGAGGAGCTCCGCCAGATCGTCGACATCCAGCTTGGGCGGCTGCGCGAACGGATCGCGGAGCGGCGGCTCGCCCTCGACGTCACCGAGGCGGCCCGTGGTTGGCTGGCCGAGCATGGTTACGACCCCATCTACGGGGCGCGCCCGCTGCGTCGGCTGATCCAGTCGGCGATCGGGGACCGGCTGGCCAAGGCGCTGCTCTCCGGCGAGGTGCGCGATGGCGACACCGTCCGGGTGGATGTGGCCGACCCGAAGGAGGGCCTGACGGTAGCCGCGGTCTGACAAGGGCGATCCGCGCACGCGGATCGCCCTTGTTTCTTGTCGGGTAAAGCACCTGAGCGCCTGGCGCGACCTGTCTCTACTTCAGCGATCGACGTCGCTATGCCAGGGTCGGAAGACCGCGTGCGGGAGCGTGCTCGCGCGGTGACGCGCGTTGCTGACTCTGGGTTAGACGTGCGCCACTGGAAGGGGATCGATACCGTGATCCCGCGCAAGCCAAGGGAAGGAGAGTCGTGTCGGAGATTTCCAATCCGGCGCCGCCCGCGAACACACGCCCGGCTGTCGTCACCGCGTCGAGCTACCTGCTCTACCTGGTCGCCGCGCTGCAGCTCATCGGCGTGATCGCCACGTTCGCGGTGTTCAGTGACATCAGAGACGTATACCAAGAGGCGTTCGCCGACACGGACGTGCCTGAAGGGACCGCGGAGTTCGCCGCCTTCTCGGCCCTCATCGGGGTGATCTTC
>Ga0079224_100012823_pt1 | contig 11636 bp, 11 predicted proteins | sample Stecom2015_FD_80414 | JGI IMG/M metagenome (GOLD analysis project Ga0079224, IMG submission 80414) | Agricultural soil microbial communities from Utah to study Nitrogen management - Steer compost 2015 | ecosystem: Environmental > Terrestrial > Soil > Agricultural land | place: USA: Utah...
CGATGACGCCAAACAGGCCAGTGGCTGGCTGGAGGACTACGCGGCCGCGCTGCGCCGCTGCGCGCAGGACTACCGGCACCTCGACCAGGTCACCGCCGAGGCGTTCAACCTGTTCCCCCAGGTGGAGTGATGGTCACCTTCGCCGACCTGCGAGAGGCCGACGTCCAGGCTCTCCAGACCGCCGCCCAGACCTGGTGGGATCACGCCGCCGCGGTACGCGACCTGGCGGAGCGGATGAACACCGACGTGGCCGGCGCGTTGCTCGCCTCCGGCTGGGAGGGCGACATCGCCAAGATGGCGGTGGCGCGTAGCGAGCAGATCGAGGAGAACTACGAGATCCGGACCCACGTCGCGGAACTGGTCGCCAGCGTCTACGACTCGGCCTACGACCGGCTGTGGCGGCTGCGGTGGCGGCTGATCGCGGCCGTGGACGCCGCCGAATCGGCGGGCCTGACGGTGCGCGAAGACGGCACGGTGGAGCCGCCGCCTGCGCAGCCGTGGGAACGCAACGTGGACGGTGGCGTCTGGCTAGCGGAGCGCGCGCAGCGGGCCCGGGACCTCACCGAGCAGATAGCCCGAATCGTGGCCATGGCGGACGCGATCGACCGGCAGACCGCCGAGGCGCTGGCGGCCCTGTCGCCCGACGACACGCTCGGCCTCTCCGGCTGGCGGGAACTGGCCTGGGACGCCCAGGGACTCGCCTCGGCCTACGGCCTCTCCGACCGGGACATCCCCGACGACGGTGACCCGGAGGCCAACGCGGCCTGGTGGGCCCGGCTCAGCGAGGCCGACCGGGCGATGTACCTGGCCGCGTACCCGCGCCTGATCGGCGGGCTGGACGGGCTGCCGGTGGAGGTCCGCGACCGGGCCAACCAGCTCGCCCTGCAGCACGTGCTCGGCTCACCCGCCACCGACGACCAGTCCCGCGACCGGGCGCGGGACCTGCTCACCCGGCTGGAGGAGTCGGAGTACGCCCCGCCGGAGCAGCGGCTGCACCTGATCGGGTACGACCTGGCCGACGACGGCCGGGCGGTGATCTCGGTGGGCAACCCGGACACCGCCGACCACACCGCAGTCTGGGTACCGGGCGTCAACTCGACCATCGACAACATCGGCGGCGACATCACCCGGGTACGGGACCTGCAGGCCGAGGCCGACCGGTTGACCCGCGGTGTCAGCGGGGACGTGGCCACCGTGATGTGGCTGGGCTATGACACGCCCGGCACCGACGCCAGCGCGATCCGGGGCGCGCACGCCGAGGCCGGCGCACCGGTGCTGGACGCGTTCCTGGACGGGCTGCGCGCCTCCCACTCCGGCGCTCCGGACCACTTGACCGTGATCGGCCACAGCTACGGGTCGACGGTGGTGGGCGAGGCCGCCAGTGCCGGGGACGGCCTCGCGGTGGACGACATCGTGGTGGCCGGCAGCCCGGGGATGCGGGTGGACGGAGTGGCCGACCTCCAGATCGACCCGCGCCACGTGTGGGCCGGCGCCGCCCAGGGCGACGACGTCTCCGGCTGGATGAGCCACTTCGCCCACGGCCCGGAACCCCACAAGGAAGGCTTCGGCGCCAACCGGTTCGAGGTCGACACCACCGGCCACAGCGACTACTGGCGGCGCGGCACGGATAGCCTGTTGAACCAGGCGCGGATCGTGGTCGGCGACTACGGCCGGGTCGGCCTGGAGCACGGCGCTCCGCCACGATGAGATACCCCGGTCGGGCGGCGGTGCTGGCGGCGATGCTGGCGCTCGCCGGCTGCTCCGGCGGGGAGGGACAGCAGATGGCCGGACCTGAGCAGGTGCACTACGACGACGCCGCGGTGCGGGTCAAGCAGCGCGCGGACGAGGTCGCGCAGGTGCTCGGCGTGCCGCTCGCCGAGCCGTACTACAGCGCCCCACCGTGCGAGGACCCGGCCGGCGAGCCGTCCCGCACCGGGGTGTACCACATCCACTCGTCGTTCACGCTCACCGTGGGCGAGGACCGGGTGGGCGACGTGCTGCGCGCCGCCCACACCCACTTCACCGAGCGCGGGTTCGAGGTACGGGACATCACCTGGTTCGACGACGGGTCCGGCGACCTGCGCGCCACCAGCCCGGAAGGGTTCGGGTACGCGCTGCTGGCCACGAGCTCACCGGCCGAACTCGCGTTCTGGGTCGACTCGCCCTGCTACCAGGCACCGGCGGGCGAGGTGGACCCGTCCCGGTGGACGCCACGGTTCGCTTCTCCGGCGACCGGCGGCTGAGCGCTGGCCGACCCGCCGCGCGGCGGGTGACCACCCGCCGCGAGGCGGGTCAGTGGCCACTCGCCGCGAGCCGCTCCAGTTCCTCGTCCACGATGGAGGGATCGAGCTTGCGGAAGACCGGCTTGGGTGGGGCGAGCGGGCGGCCGGCGGGCAGCGGGACCGACTCCCACCGGGCGCCGTTGGTGTAGTCGCCGGTGAGGATCGGGTAGCCGGGCCCGCCGTCGAGATCCTCTACCTCGCGGATCTCCGGCTGCGGGGTGTGCACCCCGGCGCCGCCGAGCTGCTCGTACACCCGCTGTGCGGCGTGCGGCAGGAACGGCGACAGCACCGTGTTGGCGTCGCTGACCACCTGCAACGCCACGTGCAGGATGGTGCCCATCCGCTCCCGGTCGGTCTCGCGCAGCTTCCAGGGCGCCTGCTCGGAGAAGTACTTGTTGGCCTCGCCCACCAGCTTCATGGCCTCGCCGATCGCCTGCTTCTGCCGGTGCCGCTCGATCAGGCCGCCGACCACGCCGAACGCTTCCCGGGCGGAGGCCAGCAGGGCCTGGTCGGCGCCGGTCAGCTCCCCGACCGGCGGCACCGCGCCGAAGTTCTTCGCCGCCATCGAGATCGAGCGGTTGACCAGGTTGCCCCACCCGGCCACCAGCTCGTCGTTGTTGCGGCGCAGGAACTCCGCCCAGGTGAAGTCGGTGTCCTGGTTCTCCGGTCCGGCCACCGCGATGAAGTAGCGCAGCGGGTCCGGCCCGTACCGCGCCAGGAAGTCGCGCACGTAGATGACCACCCGGCGGGAGGAGGAGAACTTCTTGCCCTCCATGGTCAGGAACTCGCTGGAGACCACCTCGGTGGGCAACTGCAGCTTGCCGTACCGCCCGGGCTGCCCGCCGCGGGCGCCCTCACCGTTGTAGCCCAGCAGCTCCGCCGGCCAGATCTGGGAGTGGAAGGTGATGTTGTCCTTGCCCATGAAGTAGTACGAGCGGGCCTGCGGGTCCGACCACCACTTGCGCCACGCCTCCGGGTCGTCGCTGCGCCGCGCCCACTCGATCGAGGCCGACAGGTAGCCGATCACCGCGTCGAACCAGACGTAGAGGCGCTTGGCGGGGTTGTCCTCCCAGCCGGGCAGCGGCACCGGGATGCCCCAGTCGATGTCCCGGGTCATCGCCCGTGGCCGCAGGTCCTCCAGCAGGTTGAGGGAGAACCGCAGCACGTTCGGGCGCCAGTCGGTGCGGGTGCGCAGCCACTCACCGAGCGCGCCGGCCAGCGCCGGCAGGTCGAGGAAGAAGTGCTCGGTCTCCACGAACTCCGGCACCTCGCCGTTGACCCGCGAGCGCGGGTTGATCAGGTCGACCGCGTCGAGTTGGTTGCCGCAGTTGTCACACTGGTCACCGCGCGCCGACTCGTACCCGCAGATGGGGCAGGTGCCCTCGATGTAGCGGTCGGGCAGGGTCCGCCCGGTGGACGGGGAGATCGCCCCCTGCGTCTTCTGCTCGATCATGTACCCGTTGCGGTGCAGGGTGAGGAACAGCTCCTGGGCCACCGCGTAGTGGTTGCGGGTGGTGGTGCGGGTGAACAGGTCGTAGCTGAGGCCCAACCCGGCCAGGTCCTCGACGATCACGCGGTTGTACCGGTCGGCGAGTTTCCGGGGCGGCACCCCCTCCTGCTCGGCCTGCACCAGGATCGGGGTGCCGTGCTCGTCGGTGCCGGAGATCATGAGCACGTCCCGCCCGGCCATCCGCAGGTACCGGGCGAAGACGTCGGAGGGGACTCCGAACCCGGAGACATGGCCGATGTGCCGCGGGCCGTTCGCGTACGGCCAGGCGACAGCGACGAGGACGTGACTCATGCCGCCCAGCGTAGGACAGACGGCCCCGCCCCGTCGCACCGATTCCCCTCGCCCGTCCCAAGGCGATCATGAACCCGGCTTTCATGATCAGCGTGAAGGCTGGTACCTGAGCTTCATGGTCGTGTGCCCGGGTGGGGCGGTCGCGCGATCATGGCAGGGTAATGGCATGGACTACACCAACCTCGGCCGTACCGGGCTCTCTGTGAGCCGGCTCTGCCTGGGCACCATGAACTTCGGTCCCCAGACCACCGAGCCGGACAGCTTCGCCATCATGGACCGGGCACTGGAGCACGGCATCAACTTCTTCGACACCGCCAACGTCTACGGCTGGCAGAAGGGCGAGGGCATCACCGAGCAGATCATCGGGCGCTGGTTCGCCCAGGGCGACGGCCGCCGCGACAAGGTGGTGCTCGCCACCAAGGCGTACGGGGAGATGGGCGACTGGCCGACCGACCGGGGCCTGTCCGCGCGCCACCTGATCGCAGCGTGCGAAGGCTCGTTGCGCCGGCTCCAGACCGACTGGATCGACCTCTACCAGATGCACCACGTGGAGCGGGCCACCCCGTGGGAGGAGATCTGGCAGGCGATGGAGGTGCTGGTCACCCAGGGCAAGATCCGCTACGTCGGCTCCTCCAACTTCGCCGGCTGGCACCTGGTGCAGGCGCAGGAGGCGGCGGCCAAACGCCATTTCCTGGGCCTGGTCTCCGAGCAGTGCATCTACAACCTGCTGACCCGCCACGTGGAGCTGGAGGTGCTGCCGGCCGCCGAGGCGTACGGGATCGGGATCATCCCCTGGTCGCCGCTGCACGGCGGGGCGCTCGCCGGGGCCCTGCGCAAGCAGGCGGAGGGCAAGGCCGCGCGGGCCAACTCCGGCCGCGCCGACGAGACGCTGCGCACCCACCGGGCCGCGATCGAGGCGTACGAGAAGTTCTGCGCCGAGCTCGGGCAGGACCCGGCCGACGTGGGGATCGCGTGGCTGCTGGCCCAGCCGGCGGTGACCGCGCCCATCATCGGCCCGCGTACGCAGGAGCAACTCGACGCCTCGCTGCGGGCGCTGTCGGTGGAACTGGACGGCGCCACACTGGACAAGCTGGACGAACTGTTCCCGCCGATCGGTAAGGGCGGCCCGGGACCGGAAGCCTGGGCCTGGTAGCCCGCCCCATCCTCCGCCGATCTAGGAGAACCCCAGCCCGGTATGCCGGATTCCGGGCTGAACTACTCCTAGATCGGCGGAATGGGGACGGCGGTCAGTGAGGTGTGCTCCGGTTTGGGGCCCAGGTGGCTGCGCATCAGGTGCACCGCCGTTACCGTCCACTCCGGACCCTCGTACTCGTCCAGCGCGGCCAGGTCCGCGGCCAGCTCGGCGGCGCTCAGCTTCTCGCCCGGACGGGCGAAGGTCAGATGCGGCCGCAACGGCTTCGGGTCGTACGCCAGGCGGGCCCGCTTCAACTCCCGGCGTACCGCCTCCCCGAGCGCCCGCAGCGACGCCACGTCCCCGCGCAGCCCCACCCACAGCACGGTGAACCGGCGGCGGCCGAACCGGCCGCCGCCGGCCAGCCGCAACCGCGGAGGCGCTTCGGCGCGGGCCCGCCACCGGGACACGCCCGCCGCCACCGCGGCACTCGCGTCGGCGGCCCGCTCGTCGGGCGCGTCCCCCATGAACGCCAGCGTGATGTGCCACAGCGGCCGGGCCACGATCCGCACGTTGGTGCCGGCCGCGGCCGCGGCGCCCAGCTTCAGGCGGTCCACGGCCGCGGCGAGGTGGTCCATGGCCTCGGCCGGCGGGTAGACCCCCACGAACAACCTCACGCGAATACCCCTAGCTCGCCGGTTCGTGACCAGTGTGCCGCAGGCGCGCGGCACGCGCTGCTCACACGGGCTTACCGGCGTCGATCATGACCCTGGATTCATGATCGCGCGGGGCGGGGATGGTGGAGACGACCGTGAACCTGGGCAGCGGGCGGAGCTGGACCCGCAATTGCTCGCCGTGGTGGCGCAACTGCCAGATCAGCCCCACCACCGCCGCCAGCAGCGATAGGATGCCGCCCAGCCAGATCGCGGAGGGCGCGCCGAACCGCTCCGCCCACCAGCCCACGGCGAGCGCCCCCAGCGGCGTGGTGCCCAGGAAGACCAGGATGTAGAGCGCCATCACCCGACCCCGCACCCCTGGGTCGCTGCCGAGTTGCACCCGCTGGTTGGCCGCCTGCGCGAAGTAGATCGCGAAGAAGCCGGTGGGCAGCAGCAAGGTCAGGACCAGCCAGTACGGCGAGGCCAGGCCGACCAGGATGGAGAAGACCCCGAACCCGATGGCCGCGCCGATCAGCAGGTACGGGGAGGGGCGCTCCCGGCGCCAGCTCCCGGCCAGCGCGCCGGCCAGGGAGCCGGCGGCCAGCGCCGCGGCGAGCAGCCCGAACGCGGCCGGCCCGGTGTGGTAGACCACCTTGGACAGCACCGGCAGGGTCACCTGGAAGTTGAACCCGGCCGCGCCGACCACCGCCACCAGGGCGATCGGCATCACCAGATCAGAGCGCCGGGCCACATACCGCAGCCCGTCCACGATCCGCGCCCGCCCTCTGCGGTGTTTCGGGACGCCCTCCCGGTACAGCTCCACCGGGCGCATCCGGGAGAGGCTGATCAGCGGCGAGACCGCGGCCACCGCGGCGATGAGGAAGGTCGGCCCGAGGCCGACCAGCGCGATGGCGCCACCGCCCAACGCGGGTCCGGCGATCCGGGCGGTGTTGAAGACCGCGGAGTTCAGCGCCAACGCGTTGGGTAGCAGCGTGTTGCCGACCAGTTCGGAGATGAAGGACTGCCGGATCGGGTTCTCCATCGCGTTCGCCACGCCGATGAGGGCGGCGGTCGCGAACACGTGCCACAGCCGTACCGCGCCGGTGACCACGAGCACCGCCAACAGGACGGCCACGACCGACCAGGCACTGTTGACGATCAGCAGCAGCTTGCGCTTGTCGTACCGGTCGGCCAGCGCGCCCCCGACCAGGCTGAGCAACAACACCGGGGTGAACTGCAGCGCGACGGTGATCCCCACCGCGGAGGCGGAGTCTTCGGACAGCTTGAGCACCAGCCAGTCCTGCGCGACGAAGATCATCCAGACCGCGATCAGCCTGCCCAACTGCCCGCTCGCGAAGAGCCGGTAGTTACGCACGCTCAGCGACTGGAAGGTCCTCCACACACGGGTCCGCACTGCCGGCCGTTCCTCCTCGAATAGCGTCGCTTCCCCCTCCGGTGACGAAGCGGACGCTCGGCGGCCGGTTCAGGTACCTGGGCTCAGGCGCGCGCCACTCTCCGCAACAACTCTGCCGCGCGTTGCAGGATGTCCCGCTCGGCGGCGGTCAGTTCGGCCAGCCGCTGCGCGAGCCACTCGTCGCGCACCCGCTCGAACTGGGCCAGCATCTCCCGGCCCTGCGGGGTCGCGGCGAGCACCACCTGGCGCCCGTCGGTCGGGTGCGGCGAGCGCTGCACCAGCCCGCGCTCCTCCAGCTTCGCGACGATCTTGGTCATCGTCGGTGGCCGGACCCGCTCGATGTCGGCCAGCTCGCGAGGGCTCATCGCCCCCGCCAGCTCCAGGCTGGCGAGCGCGGAGAGTTGGGTGGCCGTGAGGTCACCCACCGGCCGCGTCTGCCGGACCCGCCGGTTGAGCCGGGTGATAGCGTCGCGCAGCACCACCGCGAGCTGCGCTGCCGGTACGCGCTCGGCCATCACCGCCCACTCCGTCACGATCGTTAGCCTAACTAATAAGCCGGGCTAACGACCACTTAAATGACCACCGTCACACGGCCAGCCGTTGATCCGTGTGGGAGCAGAGTACTCTCTCACCGTGCCGCCGCGAGCAGACCGGTCCCAGCCGCTCGACCCGCCGATGGTGCCGCTGATGGTGGCCGGCACCGCGATCTGGGCAGTGGTCGGGTTGGTGTTGCTGGCGGCGGACGCCCCGCGGGCTCAGTTGCGGATCTGCCTGGCCGGCTTCCTGTTCGGCGTCGCGATGATCGCGTTCATGTGGGCGCGGGAGCGCCGCCGCCGGCGCCGCGCCGCCGCCGGCCGCGCCTGACCACTCGCGGCGGTCAGCTCACGGGCTCTACTTCGCTGTCGTCGTAGACAGTGGGCAACTCGTCGACCGGCATCTCCGGTGCGGCGGCCAGCACCTCCGAGTGCGCGCCGCAGCCGTGGTCGGCGCTGACCACCCGGCCGTCGTCGGGTGCGTACAGGTTGCCGCACACCCCGAACAACTGCCGCAGCGATCCGGCCAGCGGCAGGTAGAACCCGCACGAGCCGCAGCGGGCGTCGCGGGGGGCGGCGACCGAGATCGGCGCCTGCGGGCCGTGGTCACCGTCGTACCAGCGCTGCGCGGTGTCGGCGCGGCCCTCCCGGGACATCACCCGCGCCCGCCCCAGCCCCAACTCCCAGGCGGTCTCCTCCACCGCCGCGTCGTCGGAGTGCAGGTAGCCGGGGGCCAGCCGGTCGTCGTCGGGCGGGGTGACCAGCAGGTCGCCGACGCCCAGGTCGCCCGGCCCCAGGCGCTCCTCCCAGGGCAGCCACTCCGGCGCCAGCAACGCCTCCGGACCTGGCAGCAGCACCGTCTCGCAGACCGTCACCTTGCGGCTGCGCGGCACCCGCGCCACCGTCACCGCCCACCGCCAGCCCCGATAACCGGGCAGCCGGCATTCGAACAGGTGGGTGACTACCCGGTCCGCCTCGGCGACCGCCGCCAGATGGTCGCCGACCTGCTCGGCCTCCACCTCGGTGATCGCCGCCCGGGCCAGGTCCACCGCTTCGGCGCAGACCGCGTCCAGCTTCGGTGCCCGGGTGCGGGTGCCGCCGCTGGCCCGGGCGGACCTGGCGTCGGTGCTCGGGATGCTCGTCCGGGGCATGTCGGTCATTCTCCCATCCGCCAGGCTGGCTGGACGGCAGCGGCCCCCCAGACACCTGCGGCGGTACGCGAGGATGGGGCCATGCCGGTACTGACGAGACTACGCGGCGCGGCCGCCGCCACCGGGCGGGGCGCCCGGGCCACCGCCGCCCGGGTCGGTGCGGGCGGTCGCTGGTTCGGCCAGCGCGCCGGCCGGGTACGGTCCCGGATCGCCGGCGGAGACACCGGCATGATCCGCCTGTTCGACCTGCACGCGGTCTCGGCCGCCGGGGACGCCTTGATCGCGATCGGGCTGGCCGGCACGATCTTCTTCGTCGACCCGCACGAGGCGCGGGTCAACGTGGCCCTCTATCTGCTGGTCACCATGGTGCCGTTCGCGGTGCTGGCACCGCTGATCGGGCCGCTGCTCGACCACGTCCGGCACGGCCGCCGGTACGCGCTGGCCGCCACCATGCTCGGCCGGGCGATCCTGGCCTGGCTGCTCGCCGACCACCTCGACGCCCTGGCGCTCTACCCGGCCGCGTTCGGGGTGCTGATCCTGTCCCGCGCGTACGGCGTGGCCCGGGCGGCGGCGGTGCCGCGGCTGCTGCCACAGACCCTCACCCTCTCCCAGGCCAACGCCCGCGGCAGCGTCTACGGGACGCTGGCCGGGGTGCTGGTGCTGCCGCTGGGGCTGGCCGCGTTCGCGATCGGCGGTGGCTGGCCGTTACGGGTCGCCTCGGTGATCTTCCTACTGGGGATGGTGCTGGCGCTACGCCTGCCGGCGGGGGCGGACTCCGACCGGCCCGAGCGGGCGCCCAGCCTGTTCCGCTGGCTGCGCCACTCGGTGAACGGCCAGCGCGTGCTCCGCGGTGAACTGGTGACCGCCGCCCTGCTCGGCGGGGTCGTCCACCGCGCCCTATACGGCTTCCTGCTGATCTTCCTGGCGTTCGCGATCCGGGAGGACCAGTTGCCGACCGACCTGGCCGGCCGGCAGATCGGCGAGGGCACCGCGCTCGGCCTGGTCAGCGGGGCGCTGGTGGCCGGTACCTTCCTGGCGGTGACCGCCGGCAGCCGGTTGCGGATCCGCCGGCCGCTGGCGCTACAGGCCAGCGGACTGCTGGTGGCCGCGATCACCGCGGTGGCGGCGGTCGCCTGGTTCCGGCTGCCGGTGGTGATCGGGCTGTGCCTGGTCGCCGCGGTCTCCAGCGGCCTGGCCAAGCTCGCCGTCGACTCCTCGATCCAGGAACGCATCGATGACCGCTTGCGAGCCACCGCGTTCGCCCGCTCGGAGACGCTGCTGATGCTGGCGTTCGTGGCCGGCGGCGGGGTGGGCCTGATCCCGCTGCCCGGCCAGGTCGGGATGGGGATCTCGGCCACGCTGGTGGCGCTGGCCGCGGTACGGGCGGTGGCCGGCGCGTTCCGGCTGCGCCACGACCCCCTCTCCGGGCGCGCCCCGGGCGAACTCCCGCCCCGCGAATCCCCACCGCCCGGCCAGCCCGGTTCCGGGGGGACCGCGGCGCTGCCGCCGGGCGAGGCGGAGCGCGCGGAGGGGCGCGCGGAGCGGCATCGGCCGGACCGGCGGGCGGCCGGATGATGCCACCGGTGCTGGTGGTCACCGCGGTGGCCGCCGAACGCGACGCGGTGCGGGCCGGGCTCCCGTCCGGGCGGGAGGTCACCGTCATCGCCGCCGGGGTCGGGCCGGCCGCCGCGGCCGCCGGCACCGCCCGGGCGCTGGCCCTGGCCGAGGCGTCCGGCCGCCCGTACCAGACGGTGATCTCGGCCGGGGTCGCCGGCGGGTTCCCTGCCCGGGCCCCGGTCGGCGCCACCGTACTGGCCACCCAGAGCCGCCAGGCCGACCTCGGCGCCGACTCGCCCGACGGCTTCCTGCCACTGGACCGGCTCGGCCTGGGGCCGGCGGCGGTCGCCGCCGACCCGGTGTTGCTCGCCACCCTCCGGGTCGCCCTGCCGGAGGCGGTCACCGGCGAGGTGCTCACCGTGGCCACGGTCACCGGCACCGCCGCGCGCGCCGCCGCGCTGGCGGCGGCGCACCCGGCCGCGGTCGCCGAGGCGATGGAGGGGTACGGGGTGGCCTGCGCGGCCGCCGCCGCCGGAGCCGCCTTCGGCGAACTGCGTACCGTCTCCAACCTGATCGGTCCGCGCGACCGGTCGGCGTGGCGGCTGGAAGCGGCTCTGGCCGCGCTCACCACCGCGGCCGCCGCGGCGTGGTGAGCAGCAACATCGCGCCTGGCCAAACCCGCCGACCCGCCCCCGGGACTCGGCGTACGGTGAGGCGGTGAACCGTCCCGGCGTGATCGATCTCGGTCTGCTACCCGCCGCCGACGCCGAGCGCGAACCACCCGCTCCCGCCCGGCCAGCCGGGCGGCACTGGACGCCCCACCATTCGTACTGGGCCGCCGCCCTGGCCGCGCTGCTGCTGCTGCTCACCGGAGCCTCCGCGGCGCAACCGCCGCCCTGGCCGGTGCCGCACTTCACGCTCGCCGCCAGGGCACTCACCGGCGGCATCTTCCTGACCGAGGACATACTGCTGGTGGCCGAGCAGAGCAGCGACCGGCTGCTGGACTTCACCGCCTACCGGCTGGCCGACGGGGCCGCGTTGTGGCAGGCGCACGGCACCGACGGGTACGTCTGGCAGGGCGTACCCGTGCTGTGGCGGGACGGGAGGGAC
>Ga0079224_100012824_pt1 | contig 11636 bp, 8 predicted proteins | sample Stecom2015_FD_80414 | JGI IMG/M metagenome (GOLD analysis project Ga0079224, IMG submission 80414) | Agricultural soil microbial communities from Utah to study Nitrogen management - Steer compost 2015 | ecosystem: Environmental > Terrestrial > Soil > Agricultural land | place: USA: Utah...
GGATCAGGTGCATCGCGAGCTGGCCGAACTCGGGCCGATGTGCCACGCCGAGCGCCGCACCCTCGCGGTGTTCGGCGTCGCGCTGTTCGGGTGGTTGGCCCCGTCGCTGGCGCGGTTGGCCCTGGGGGAAGCCCATCTGGTGAGCCAATGGGCGAAGGCCAGCCTCGACGAGGGCGTGGTGGCGATCGTCGCGGCGAGTCTGCTGTTCGTCATCCCATCCGGCAGACGTGGACCGGAGGCGACGCGGCTGCTCCGCTGGGAGGACGCCCAGGAGCTCGATTGGGGCACGCTGCTCCTGCTGGGTGGAGGTCTGTCGCTCGGCGGGCTCGCGTTCGAGACGGGCCTGGCCGAGGCGATCGGCCGCGGATTCATCTCGCTCGGGGGCGACTTCGCCTTGACCGGCTGGGGTTTGGTCGCCACGAGCACGCTGCTCGTCTTGTTCCTCACCGAGGTCACGAGCAACACGGCGACGACGAACATGATGCTCCCGGTGATCATCGGGATCGCGCAAGCGACGAATCAAGATCCGCATCCCGCCGTGATCGCGACGACGTTCGCGGCGAGCTGCGCGTTCATGCTGCCCGTGTCCACCCCGCCCAACGCGATCGCCTACGGCTCTCGCATGCTGCGGATCCCGGACATGGTACGCACGGGGATCCGCTTGGACTTCTGGTCGTACTGGGTGCTGCTCGCGATGGCGTTCGGATTGCTGCCGCTCCTCGGGCGCGGCACGTGAGGCGCCCCCGCTACGCGGGTGTCGTTGCGGCCACGTAGCGGGTCGGATCGACGACGCCGGCCGCCTCGAACCCCGCGCGCCGCAGTTGGCAGCTGTCGCATCGGCCACACGCGAGGGGCAGCCCAGCGGCGTCCACGGCAGGGTCGTAGCAGCTCACGGTGTCGGCGTAGTCGACCCCGAGGGCGATTCCGCGGCGGATGATGTCGTGCTTGGCGAGGTCGACGAGCGGCGCCTCGATCGTCGTCTTCCGACCTTCGACTCCTGCCCGCGTCGCGAGGTTGGCGAGGCGCTCGAACGCCGCGACGAACTCGGGCCGGCAATCGGGATACCCGGAGTAGTCCACCGCGTTGACACCGATGAAGATCGCCTGGGCCTCGACGACCTCCGCCCACGCGAGGGCGTACGCGAGGAAGAGCGTGTTGCGGGCGGGGACGTAGGTCACGGGGATGTCGTGCGCGTGCTCGAGATCGCGATCTTTCGGGACCTCGAGCGCCGCTCCACCGACGAGGGCGGACGCGGACCGCACGAGCCGTCCGAGGTGCGACACGTCGATCGTCTCGTGGGCGGCGGCGCCCCAACGCTGGGCTTGCCGACGCGCACAAGCGAGCTCCACCGCGTGGCGCTGGCCGTAGTCGAAGCTCAATCCGTAGATCCGGAACCCGAGCGCCGCCACGTGGGCGAGGACCGTCGTCGAATCCAGGCCACCACTCAGCAGCACGACCGCGGGCGCGTCTCGGGACGTCATGCGCGCAAGATACCCGGTTCACCGCCGCGCCGGCGCACCGGGCTCGAGCCGCTCCCCTCCGGTGCTATGCTCCGGCGCAGATGCGCGAGCCCCACCCTCGTCGGCGACCCCGGAAGCTCGGGGCGCTCCTCGGTCTCCTCCTGGTGCCTTGCCTCGCGCTCGCGCTGGCGGGCCGCGATGCCGCGGCCGCCGAGACGTGCGACGACGATAGCCCGCTGTGCATCGTGGGGGGCGACGACGGCGCGAACTGGCAATCCGGCGAGACGAGCCCCCGCAAAGACCGCACCCGCCGCAGCACGAAGTCCGGGGGAAAACTCGATCTCACCATCGAGGGCGGACGCGGCAGCCTGTTCGTCAACGGCCGATTCCGCGGGCGCGCACCGCTGGAAGGCATCGCGATCCCGGCGGGCAAAAACGATATCCAAGTCCGCGACGGTGAAACCATCCTCGCCGAGGGCCTGTTGACGGTGCCCCGCAACGGCAGGGTGGAGCTGCTCGTCCGCCATCCCTGACCCAGTCCGTCGCGTCCCGAGGCGCCCCCGTGCCCGCGGCGCGCGGTGGGAGGAGCCCCGCGGGTCCTGTCCATGGCACCCCGAGGCACGCCTGTGCTAGAGAGCGCCATGGTCCTGGGTCTCCTAGGCGCATGGTTCGGCCACCGCGAACGCATGCCAACCGATCGGGTCACGAGAATCCCGCGCTCCGCGAAGAAGGCCGCCGCCGCCTCCATCACGGGGATGCAGCAGGCACTCGAGCAGTTGGGTGCGCTGCCCGGCATCGCGGACATCAAAGAGAGTCGTCGACTGCCGCGAGGTTTCTTCGGCCTGGTGCGGACCTTTTACACGCACTACGACGAGTACAACGGCGTCGTGCGCAAGCACCTGCCGATCGCGGACCAGCCCAAGCGCAAGGGCGAACCCGGGTGCACCTCGCCCTGCTACGAGATCCCGATGGGCGTGCACGCGATCGAGGCGGTCAACATCTATCGCACGGCTCGAGTGTGGCGCGACTTCCCCGACGTGGCCAAGCGCCTCGGCGAACAAGGGGAGCAGCTGTTCAAGGCGATCCAGGCGGGCCACACCGGCAAGGATCCGGAGAAGATCCGCCTCGGTGGCAAAGCGGTGCGCCAGGGCCGTCTGGCGGCCGCCAAGCACCTCGAGCCGTGCCCGTTCCTCGACCAGGGCAAGGACCGCTGCCGCATCTGGGAGGACCGCCCGCTCGTGTGCCGCATGCACATCCCCACCACCCCGGTAGAGTGGTCGCGACCGGATCACGAGCAGTTTCCACAAGGCGTGAAGGCGTTCAACATCCGCACGCCGGTGAAGGTCCAAGTCCACCTCACGCAGCTCGACAAACGCATGCTGCTGCAGAGCTCCCCGTTCCTGCCCGCGGGCGTGCTGCAGGTGCTGGAGCTCGCGCAAGGCCAGGCGATCCAAGAGGTCGGCGAAGCGCCGCTGCGCCTCCAGCAGGACGGCAGCGTGGCCCAACGCGCCAACCGCAACGTGAAGCACGCGAAGAAGTTCCAAAAAGCGAAGGGCAAGCGCGCGCAGCGGAAATAGCCGCGCGTCGCCTCAATTATTGTCGCGAACGCAGCGAGCAGCCAACCCTTCGTTCGGCTCGGCAGGCTCCGACCCCCACGGTGAATCCGCTCGTGGGGTGCCACTCATCGCCTGTTGGGCGACCGCGCCACCGTGCGCCCAGAAGGGCCCCGGGCCACGGAAGACGTCGGCCAAGGCATCGATCTCCGCCAACGTGGGCAGCCGCCATCCCGTCAGCGTCCGCTCGTGGTGCGGCACGGCGAGCGCGTCGCAGAACGCCTCCGCCTCCCCTTGCGTGACCACCTCCGCGACACCGCCGAAGATCTGTAGAGCACCATGCTCGACCACGAGCGGAACCGGCGGAGGCTCGGCCGGAGCCACCAACACGCCTTCGTCGGGCGCAACGTCATACGCACAGCGAAACGCGACGAGGGCCTCTGCCCCGCGTCCGGGAACACGTGCCCCCGCCCGCCCGCCCTTCGTGACGAACGCGGTGCCGAAGCTGCGCGCCAACGTGCGCAGCGGTCCCTGCGGGGAGCGGAAGGGCTTGCCCAGGAACGGCGCCAACCCGTGATCGAGCTCGAACATATCGGCCACCCATTCGCGGCCATTGGCCGCCATGCCGCGCAAGCCGAAGTAACTCTGATCGACGGCTCCGGTGATCGGCATGAGGTACGGCCCGTAGTCGTCGCGCAGGTCGTTGCCCCACGGGTACAAGCGGGCATCCACACCGCGCGCCGCGTACTCCCATTCGCGCTCCGTCGGCAGACGACCGCCCACCGAGCGGCAGAACGCCTCCGCTTGCTCGTGCGTGACGCAGGTCTGCGGCAGGAGGGCTGCGGCTTCCGTGCTCAACGACGCTTCGGCTCGTCCCATTCCTTCGGGGCACTCCGCGGCGCTGCACTGCCCACGCTCCACGCAAGCCTCGTACGCGCCACGCGTGACCTCGTGCAGATCGATCCAGAACGGTTCGATGTCGACGCGTCGCGGAGGATTGCCCGACCACCGTGTATCCGGGTTGGTGCGGGTCGCACGCGCGTCGTAGGCGTGGGGAATGTCACCCATGACGAAGCTGGCGCGCGGCAACTGGACCTGTTGTGCGTGTTCGGCATCTCGCGTCTTGAGCAGCACGCATTGGCCTTCGGCGTTCTTGCCCGACCCACGTCCACACTCCGTCGTCTCGCCATCGCGCGGCTTCGTGGGTTCGTCCTCGCCGGGCGGAGGTTCGGGTGCAGGGACTTCGACGGGAGCGGGGGACGGTGTCTCGAGCCAGCCATACTGCGACGGCTGCGATTCGCATCCGGCTACGAGCATGCAGAAGCCGACGATCGCCCGGCATACCGGGACACTGCGCTCGGAACGGGACTCGAAGGGCAGATGGGACACCGGGGCGGATGGTGTCAGGTCGAGCCGCCCGTTCGCAAGCGCTCCACTCGAACGGTCCGCGAAGCTCTCTGGGAGCACGTAGGTGCGTGAGCACGCGTGCGTGCGAGAGGCTCCGCCGAGCTCCGCTGGAGAGCGAGATCACGTCGTAGAGATGCGGCACCTCCTGCCAGTACGAGGTCGCGAACTGGCAGGAACGATCGATCGCATCGCGCTCGATGCTCGACGGCTCGCACGCGCGACGTGTGGGAGCGTCGTGAAGATGGGAGAAACGTACCTGAGCTCTGGAGCACACTTGCCGAATGGCCAGGCTCGACGGGCGATCACGACGAGCGCTCACGCCCACGATTCGCTCGTCACGATGCGATCCAACGCGATCGCGCCGCGTGTCGGCGTACCGCTTTCGCGACATCATCGCGCTCGCTGCACTCGGTCACGGTGTGTCGCAATGGTGATGCAGCTTCGCCCCCCTTGACCCGCGAGCAATCCACATCACCTTGTACCCACGTGGTGAGCCGACGAGATCTCGGCACGGACATCACCGCGCAAAGGGCGTGGCAGCACGCGGATTTACATTCAAATTCCTTAGTGATTCCAATATTTTGCCGTTCTGGCTCGCGATTTTAAGGCTTCGCGATTTTGGCGTGCGGGAGCAACATGTGTAACCCTGTCCTGGGTTCTCGGTCCTGCGCCTGGCCGCGACGACGTTCGACGTCGCAGCGTGGCCGAAAAATGCGGGCTGAATGCCATCGCCCGACTGGCATTACCCCTCGAATCTTACAGACTATTCGAGAGTCCTGGCCGAACCGGGACTAGGAAAGGTGGAAACCATGAGTCTTCGAGCAAACATCGAACATCTCGCCGCGGCCCAAGGCATCGAAGCCGTCGCCGTAGACAACCCCTCCGGAGCTCGTGAGTTCCGAGGCGACAGCCGCTGGAGCGCCGTTCTCGACGGAGCTTTGAGCCTTCTGGGCAAGACCGACGAACCGACGATTCGGCTCGTCGTCGGCAAGCACACCGTCGTCGTGCAAACCGAGAAAGAGGAGACGGTTGCGGTGGTTCTCCCCACCGGACACGCCATCGCCAAGTCGCTTCGACGCATGATTCGTCGCATGTCGCGCAAAGTCCGCGCACCGCTTCAACCCGGCGCGGCGCCGACAGCGGCCGATTTGGAAGCGGATGCCGCCGAGGGCTCCGATCTCGAAGAGTCCTCTTCCTCCTCCTCGAGCGGAGCACCGGGTACGGGCGCTTCGGGTCACGGAGACGAATCTCGCCCCAGCTGGGGCTAATTTCCCCAACCGGCGCCATGAAGGGCCGTGGCGTAGCGGTTGCGATCTGCGCATCACCGGTTCGGATCAGGGTCGAGGGTCACGCTGCCCATTTCGATGCGTGACCCCGCCCATACCGGAGAGCGTCTTTTTATCAGTGTCTAATTCTTTAGCTTATGTCCATACATCCTTGGGCCTTACGCGGATGGCCGCCGCAAGAAACCACGCAGCGCTTCTCCGGATTCGACGCGACGAATCGATCTCGACTGCGCCCGAGAGACTTTCCTCGCTGGTTCAGCGCCTCCTGCGCGCATCCGTAAACTCGCCCTGAACTTCGTTCCTCGCGTCAAAAGCCGTCCTGTTCGTCCGCGACCGGCGCGTCGAGCCATTGGGCTTCGAGCTGCTCGCCCGCACGTGCCAACTCCGCGGTACTGAGTACCGGGACGTGGGGGATCGAGCCCGCCGCGACCATGGCCGCCGCAGGCCGTGCCTTGGGGCTCGCCACCAACACGATGGGGCTCTTTCGCCGGTCTGCGGCCTCGAGCCTCTCGGCCTCGCCACTCAGGGCACGCCGCCATCGCTCGCGCTCGCGCGGGTACAGCTCGATCCGAAGCCCATCGCGGCCGCGCACGACCGCGTCCATCAACTCGGATTCGGCGTCCGGGGTCAGCTTCAGGACACGCACCGGACCGAGCGCGCGCAATCCATCGAGCACGGGCCGCACCCAATGATCGGCGAGTCGCAAGCGGAGCAGTTCGGAGAAGAACGGCCGTTCTTGTGGATCTCGAAAGCGTTCGCCTTCGGCCAATGCACCGAGCACGAATCGTAGGGGTGGAAGCGGCACACGTTCGGCCAAGAACCCGCGCGCAACCGCGAGAACGTCGGTGAGGTCGACCGCTTCCAGGGCACGACGCACGATCACGGGGTGCGTCGCCCGAACGGAATCGATCATGCGGTCGATGTCCTCGAGGTCGAGCAGCGACGGGGCCCCGTCCATCACGAGGCGAAACACCGCAATCACCACTTGATCGTCGATCGAACGGTCCGGGGCGAGCGCGCTCCGGCCGAGCGATCGGCCCTCGAGCCGCACTTCCACGAGCCCGCGCTCACCTGTGTCACGAAGCACCAATCGGACGGGCGGGATCGGCAAACCGAGCGCACTCGCACACTGCAGGCGAACCTCGGCCAATGCCCGTTCGAGCGGACGCGCCTCGCCTACATCCGTCGCATGGAGGTGCACCGTCAACTGCCGGGTGTGCTCGGCCGGAACCTGGGCCTCGTCCTCCACGACGCGGCGCAGCGCCTGGGCCCACGCCACCGCGAGCAGCCCGAACGCCGTGAGGGCGAACGCCAGGCGAGGCATGCCGGGGGCGAGCGCCAGCACGACCAGCATCACGACCGGAACGAGCAACATCGATGGCACGAGCCAGCCATCGAGCAAGCGGGTGCGCTGCTCCGTGTCGGCCCGATCGACGCGCGCGACCAAGATGCCCGCCGCCAGACTCACGAGCACGGCCGGGATCTGCGAGAGTAGCCCGTCACCCACCGTCAGGCGCCCGAACACGTCGAGGCTATCGCTCCACGACATGCCCTGTCGGGTGAGCCCCACCAGCACGCCACCCAAGAGGTTGACGCCCGTGATCGCCAGGCCTGCCACGGCGTCGCCACGGACGAACCGCACGGTGCCGTCCATCGCTCCGTAGAAGTTCGAGCGCTCGACCAGCTCGGCGCGTCGACGCGCCGCTTCCGAGGGAGAGATCACGCCCGCCCGCAGGTCGGCATCGATCGCCGCTTGGTGCCCCGGGAGCCCGTCGAGCGCGAACCGTGCTCCGACCTCCGCCACGCGCTCTGCCCCGCGCGCGATGACGACGAACTGCACGATCGTGATGAGCACGAACATCACGCCGCCGACGATCAGATCGCCGCGCACGACGATCCCGGCGAACGCATCGATCACTTCGCCGGCGTAGGCCTGGCTCAGGATCAGACGCGTGGTCGAGATGTTCAGCGCCAGGCGGTACAACGTCGCGAGCAGCAGGAGCGCCGGAAACCCGATGAAGTCGGTCGTGCGGCGCACCGTGACGCTCGCCACCATCAGCAACACCGCACCCGCCAACGACATCGACAGGAGGATGTCGACGAGCGGCGTGGGCAACGGCAGCAGCACGCAAGCGAGCAAGGCCACGACGGCGAACGTGGGCGCGACCGCGGGCAGCCCGTCGATCAGGGCTTTGAGGGCCGCGAGAGAGGCGTGGGGTCGAGACGGCGGGGCCACCAGCCGTGACGCTAGCAGCACCCTCTCGGGCGACCGAGAAAGCGGACAGTTCGATGGACGCCCGATCCGCCGCGACGTCGTTGCGCGTGACCCGCGAGCCTGTGGCCGGCGGGCTTGCGCCACCCGGTGCCGCCAAGCCGTCGGGAGGGCGATTTGCGAGGCTCTCCGGTGGCCGTCCCCACGGCGTCGCACCAGGATAGGAACGCCATCATGCCCGTCGCCTTCGATCCTTCCGTCTCGTCCCGTGCTCCGGAGCCTGCTCGATGAGCGAACGTCCGCCGACCAAAGGCCGTCGCCTCCTCCGCCTCGCCGGGATGACTGCCAAGGTCACCTCGCAGTACGCGGGCGCGCGCCTCAAAGCCGTGTTCCAGAGCCGCGACGACGCCCAGCAGACGATCGAGGAGACGCACCAACGCAGCGGTGAGCTCATCGCCAAGACGTTGGGCGAGCTGAAGGGCGCCGTGATGAAGGTGGGGCAGATGGCTTCGATCGCGCGCGACGTGCTGCCCAAGGAGCTGTCCGATGCCCTCGGCGCCTTGCAACGCGAAGCCCCACCGATGCCGTTCGAGGTGATCGCCGAGCAGATCGAGCGCGAGTTCGGGCAAGCACCGGAGCGATTGTTTCGCCGCTTCGAACGGCTACCGTTCGCGTCGGCATCGATTGGGCAGGTGCATCGGGCCACCACCGACGACGGGCAGGAGGTCGTGGTGAAGGTGCAATACCCCGGGGTCGACGAGGCGGTCGATTCCGATCTCGCGCATCTCCGCCTGGCACTACGCGCCAGCGGCCTCATGCGCATCGACAAGAAGGCGCTCGATGCCGTGTTCGAAGAAGTCCGGGCGCGCCTGCACGAGGAGCTCGACTACTGCAACGAAGCCGACAACGTGCGGACGTTCCGCGAGCTCCATGCCGCTCACGCGAACGTGATCGTTCCGCGGGTGATCGGCGAACGCAGCTCGCAGCGCGTGCTCACATTGAGCTACGAACCCGGGGACACGCTGGCCGAAGCGCGTGAATACCCGCAGGAGGTCCGCGATCGCCTGGGACTCCTGTTGTTCGACGTGCTCGCCGAGCAGATCTTCCGATTCCGCACGCTCCACGCCGACCCCAATCCCGCGAACTTCGCGTTCCGCCGCGACGGGAGCCTCGTCCTCTACGACTTCGGTTGCGTCAAACGCCTCGCCCCCGCCACGGTCGAGGCCTATCGCGACACCGTCCGTGCCGGCATCGAGGGCGATTATGGCGACGTCGAAGCGGGCCTCGTCCGTTTGGGCGCGCGGAACCTGCAAGGCCCCGCCGTGCCGCTCGAGTACTACGCGGTATGGCGCGACGTCTTCGGCAAGCCCTTCCTCACCGAAGGAGCCTTCGACTTCGCCGACGCCTCGATCCAGCGGGACGCGCTCGCGCTCGTTCCCGGATTCTTGGCGAAGTATGCTCAAGCGTTCCAGCCTCCGGCGGAGCTCGTGTTCCTCGATCGCGCCGTCGCGGGGCACTACGGGAACCTTCGCAACCTCGGTGCGCGATGCCGCCTCCGTGATCGCCTCGCGCCCTACCTCGTCGAGGACCAAAGCAACTAGGCCGGAAAACGCAGGACGAAGCGGGCCCCCGGCGGAGAGCGGTTCGGGTCCGCGTCCTGCACCCAAACTTCACCACCGTGGCGTTCGACCACGTCCATCACGATCGCGAGGCCCAACCCTTTGCCGGGGACCTGCCGCAGCTCGCGGTGAAACGGTTGAAAGATCGCCTTACGGGCGCGTTCGGGGACCCCGGGCCCCTCGTCGCTCACGGCGATCTCCCAACCTTCGCCGTACGCCGTCACCGTCACCGTGACGAGGCCGCGCTCGGGTGAAAACTTGATCGCGTTGCCGAGCAGATTGTCGAGCGCTTGGCGCATGAACGAGGGGGCGAACTCGAGTTCGACGCGCGCGGGGGCCTGCAGCTCGACCAGCACGCCGCGCTCCTCGGCCAATGCCCGCGCTCGATCGACGGCGTCGAGCAAGACCGGCACGAGGTCGAGGTGGGCGCGCTCGAGCGACGACGAGCGCAATGCCGCCAGATCGAGCAGGCGATCGGCCAAGGCTCCCAAGCGCTCGACCTCTTCGCGGGTCTGCTCGAGCGCCTCTCGCAACTCGGCCGGCGTTCGTTCGCGGCGCAACGTCACCTCGATACCCGCGCGCATCGCCGCCAGAGGGGTGCGCAACTCGTGCGCCGCGTCGGCGACCAGGCGATCCTGGCTCTGCCGCGCCGCCGCCAGTTTGCGCGTGGTCTCGGCGATCGCTTCGCGCAACTCGCCCACCTCGTCGCGCGCACGATCCGGAGGCGGCGCGTGTTCGAGTTCGCCGGCTCGCAGGCGTCGCATATGGAAGGTGAGATTCTCCACCCGGCGCGCGAGTCGACGCGCATACCCGGCCTGCCCCAACAGCAGCACGATCCCGACGACGCCCATCACCAAGCCGGAGATCCGCCAGTAGCTCGCCATCTCGCGGTCGTGACGTTCGAGCGACGTCGCGAGCCACAAACCGTAGGGTTGCCCCTGCGGATCGGCGACGCGCACCTCGAGGGTGCGTTCGCGCGTCCCACCGGGGCCTTCGATCGTGCGTAGCACCGGGTCGCTCGAGAGCGTGCTCGGGTCGAGCCGCGCCGGAGCTTCGCCGTGCTTGGGATAGCGGGTCAGCCGGCGCCCAGAGGGGTCGTACAACGCCGCCCGCGGCGCGAACTCTTGCACTTGGGAACTGAGCGGGGATTCGGACAGGTGCAGGTGCGGCGCGCCCAGACGATCGAACAGGCTGACGGCCTCGAGCGCCGCTTGATTGAGCAATGCGCGGTCGTGTTCGACCAAGAGCACGCGATCGAACGCCAGCCCCGACACGACGGCACCGGCGACGAGGAGGCTGAACGGGAACAACGCGCCGAACAGCAGCAGATGCGCGCGCAGCTTCATGGAGTCTGCCCTGCCGCGGTCACCATGCGGAACCCGACGCCTCGTACTGCTTTGATCACGACCGCGTCACCGGCGACGCGGCTCAACTTGCCGCGCAGGTAGCCGACGTAGACATCCACCACGTTGGGGTCGCCGTCGAAGTTCGAGCCCCACACGGCCTGCAACAGATGGCTGCGCGCGACCACTTCGCCGAGATGGGCACACAGTTCGCTCGCGAGCGCGTATTCCCGCGGTGTCAGGCCGAGCTCGCCGAGCGGCCCCGCCAAGACCCGCCGGCGCCCGTCGACCGTGACGTCGCCCGCGCGATAGAGCTGGAGCTGGCCCGAGCCACGGCGGTGCAGCGCTTCGATGCGGGCGAGCAACTCCGCGAACGCGAACGGCTTCACGACGTAATCATCCGCCCCGGCTTTGAGCCCCGTGACGCGCTCGCCGACGCTACCGCGCGCGGTCAACATCAACACGGGCGTGCGCACGCCCTGCGCCCGCCAGCGGCGAAGCACCGTGACGCCATCGATGTCCGGGAGCATCCAATCGAGCACGATCACGTCGTAGTCGATGTCGCGCCCTTGCAGGAACGCCTGCTCGCCGGCGTCGCACAGATCGACTTGATGGCCCTCTTCCCGCAACCCCTGCGTCAGCGCCCGGGCCAGCTTCGCCTCGTCTTCCACCAGCAGGAGTTTCATGGATCCGGACTCGTCGGTGAGGGTTCCCGGGAGCGACGCCGCCCCGCGATCCAAGGATACAGCGACGGCA
>Ga0079224_100012825_pt1 | contig 11635 bp, 11 predicted proteins | sample Stecom2015_FD_80414 | JGI IMG/M metagenome (GOLD analysis project Ga0079224, IMG submission 80414) | Agricultural soil microbial communities from Utah to study Nitrogen management - Steer compost 2015 | ecosystem: Environmental > Terrestrial > Soil > Agricultural land | place: USA: Utah...
CATCCCGCGCTGACGACCCTCGCCGCCGGCCTCGCGGCGTGGCGCCTGATGCAGGGCCGGCAGCCGGCCGGCGACGGCGCGGCCGCGGTGCGCGCCGTCCCGGTCGAGATTGCGCCGATCGAGCGCGGCCCGATCCAGGACAGGTCGCCGGCACGTGGGAGGAGCAGCAGGAGGCGTTCGCCGAGTTCGCGCTGAGCCTCGGGCTCGCGCTGGCGCTCGTCTACATGGCGCTCGCCTGCCAGTACGAGTCGCCGCGCGACCCGCTGGTGGTCATGCTCTCGGTGCCGTTCGCCGCGATCGGCGTGCTCGCCGCCCTCTTCCTCACCGGCAGCACGTTGAACGTGCAGTCGTTCATCGGCTGCATCATGTTGGGCGGCATCGTGGTCAACAACGCGATCCTGCTGGTCGACCAGGCCAACCGGCTGCTGCCCCGCATGGGGCCGCGCGCCGCGATCGCCGAAGCCGGTCGCCGCCGCCTCCGCCCGATCCTGATGACGACCGCGACCACCGTGCTCGGACTCCTGCCGCTCGCGTTCGGGTTCGGTGAGGGCGCGGAAGGCAGGCTCCGCTCGCGCGCACGGTCGTCGGCGGCCTGCTCACGTCGACCCTCATCACGCTCGCGCTGATTCCGGCGGTCTACTCGACGTTCCACCGGCGGGCAGAGCGCAGCGCGGAGGCCGTCCTGGGCGACGACGGCGCGTGACGCGGTGCGCGCTACAGCTGCAGGGTGATCAGCTGGCTCGTGTGCCAGATCAGGTTCTGGTGCGCGTCGATCGTGGCGGCGAGGAACTGCATGTGTACGCGCACCGAGAACATGCCTTCCGGGATTTGCAGCAGGAAGTCGGCGCGGCCGGCGGGCGTGACGGTGGTCGGTAGCGGCACGACGACGTAGGTGCGCAGCGGGCAACCGTGCGGCGGGAGCGGGACGTTGATCGGCACCGCACCCAACGCGAACGCTGCGAGCGGCGTCACCGGGGCGTTCTCGGCGGAGAACTCACAACTCCGGTTCAGACCGGAGTCCGGCCGTTGGACGAAGCGCGCGCTCAGGTCGACACCGCAGGCCGCGCCCGTGCGGGTGACGACGGACGGGTTCGACACGAACTCAGGCGTGTGTGCGAATGCCCCGTGTAGGGGCCGCCCACGAAGGGCGGGCCGGCCCAGGTCGTGACGACGACCACGACGCCGGCGAGCGTCACGGTCAGGGTCTCTTCGTAGACGCCGGGATGGGCAGAGGGCGGCGCGTTGGTGAGCTCGGAGCTGCCGTCATTGCGCACGTCGACGCCGTAGCCGGAACCGCCGGATTCCGTCGCTTCGAAGCGCAGCGTGCCGTTCAGTGGCACCGAGCTCGTCAGCTCGACGCGAATCTTGTGCGGCGCGATGGTCGGCGGATTCGGCAACACGGAGCTGATTGCGTCCTCGAACACCACCGAGGACTGCCCCACGGTGACGGTCATGTGCGCGCTCGCCGGGGACAGGGGACGGCTCGACCAGCTCAAGGCCGCGCTTCCGGAGATGTCGGTATCCCGCGGGATGCGTTGGTCCATGACCACGAGGTCGGTGTGCGCGAACACCCGGATCTGGACCTGTGCTGCAGCGAACTGCGCCAGCAATGCGGCGCCGACGACGAGCCATCGCATCGCCGCAGCATAGTGCGCGGCCGCCGCGCCCTGTCCCCTTGGGCGACGTTCGTGATCGGATCCGGCATCGCTTTGCGGAGTGCTCCTGCCTCCCGCCCGCGGCGACGTTCGCGCGCCGGCGCGCATGGCGACGCGCCGGTCCTGCGGCGCTCGCTCTCAGAGCCGCAGGATCACGGGCTGGCTCGTACGCCCGACCGGGTGACCGGCATGGCCCCCTCTGCAAGGCATGCCGGGACATGACCCGGCGGCTCACCGAGGAGTCGAGCGCGCAGGCCCGGCACCACACGTCCCGAGCGGTCGTCGATCTCACACCAAGCGCGCGGCGCGGGGCCGATGCGCAGCGAGGCCCACACGTGCAGGGCCGATAGCTGCCCGCTGCAAGAGCTCAGGGCGGTGGGGGGGCACGCAGACCGCCGCCACCCCCGAGCACAGGCGGTCTGTCGGCGTCACCGGCAGATGCCGCCGCCTTTCGGCGGGGCGACGGAGGGCTCAGCGGATCGCGTCGATGGTGGCGAGCGCGGCCGATGAACCCTGGCCGCCGAGTAGGACGGCCATTCCGTCGTTGGTGACCACGGTGCCCTGGCCGCCGCGCGCCTCGTTCAGCGGCGGGAGCGGCGACCACGTGAGGCCGGTCAGGTCGAGTGCCTGCACCGCGGCAGTCGCGGTGATCGCGGTCAGCGTGCCTTGCGCGCCGCCTGCGACGACTGCGCGGTTCCCGAGCAGGAAGAGCGAGTGCCCGAGCACCGGCTGCAGCATGTCGGGGAGCGCGGTCCACGTGTTGCTCGACACGCGGTAGATCTCGGCCTTCGCGATCGGAGTCGCCTGGGTGAGGTCGGGACCCGAGGTCGCGCCGCCGGTGACCAGCAGGTCCCCGTTCGGAAGGAGCAGCGTCGTCGTGTCGTGCAGCGCGCGCGCCGTCCGCATGTTCGGCGCGTTCGACCAGGTGCCGGTCGCCGGGTTGTAGATCCGGCAGCTGCTCACTGCGCCGATCGGCAGCGGGATGATGATGACCTGCACCTCGAAGCCGCCGGAAAGGAGTACGCGGCCGTCGGGCAACGTGTCGAGGGCAGGCGCGAGCAGGCGCGTGTAGGCGGCGGCCGCGCTGCTCCAGGTCCCGGTCGCCGGGTTGAAGATCTCCGCCGACGACTGCGCGTTCGCGAGCGCGCCGACCGGATCGGTGAACACGGTGGTGCCGCCGACCACGAGCACGCGCCCGTCCTGCAGGCGGGTCGCGGCGTGCAGACAGCGCGCCGTGAGCATGTTGCCGACCGGCACGAAGGCGCGCTGCGCGGGGTCGTAGACCTCGGCGCTGCGCAGCACGTTGCCGTTCGCGTCGACGCCGCCGCACACCAGCGTGCGGCCGTCGGCGAGCGGCACCGTCGCGGCGAGCGCGCGGGCCGTGGTCAGGCGCGGACCGGGGCGCACCGTGAGGCGGCGTACGTCGAGCACTTCGCTCGTGTCGAGGGCCACCGGGTTGAGGATCGAACCGGCGCCGCCGCCGCCGAAGACGACCTCGTGGTTCATGTCGTGCCCGGTGATGCTGCCGAGCGAGCGCGCGGTGGTCAGCGACGCGGCGAGGCGCGTCGCGCGGTCGGGCGTGCCGAACTGCGCGGCGAGGGGATTGCTGATCTTGTCGATCAGGAACGTCGTCCCCGGCAACGTCACGGTCTGGAAGCGCAGGGTCAGGCCGTGCAGCTCCGGGTTCGCCGGCACCGGCAGGGTGATCGACCCCGTGCCGGAGCCGGTGGGCGTAGCGAACCAGACGTGTGCGAGGTCGATGCCCACTTCGAGCGAACGCGTGTCGCCCGGGCTCACCAGGGAGAGCGGCAGGGGGCCCGCGGTCGTCGACATGAGGAACAGGAGAGTCGTGTTCGCAGGAGCACCGGAGAACGCGAGCGACAAGGGCTCGCCGAGGCGGCCGGGCGAGAAGCGGTCGAACTTGAAGTCGAACTGGGCTGCGGCGGGAGCGAGCGGCAGGACGAAGGCGAGAGTGAAGGCGCGCATGGTGGGTTGTGGCCGGGGACGGCGAGGCCGTCGTCCGGGTCATTTCGTGAGCTTGACCATGATGCGCGGCATCGGCGAGGTCGCGAAGGGGCGCGTTTGCGGTGTTCCGCGCTCTCGGTGTCGGGGTGCGTGGTTTGGAGAGCCGTGCTGGGACGCCCAGATGCTTGGCGGGGCCGCGGGTCGTGGGGTGGTCCGACCGCGCGCGCCGGCGTCTGCTGGCCACGCGCGTGACTGGTCGGATCGGGAACGGAGGCGGCTGCGCGCGCGCAGGGTGTCGGTGCGCCGGTCCTTCTTGCGTCAGGGCGTGACGTCCGTGGGATCCGGGCCGAGGCTCGGTGGTTGACCCCGGATTACGTGTGGCTCATCGAGCATCCGCGCAGCAAGATGCGGATGTTCTGGCCGCAGGCAGAGGTGAATGGTGAACGAATGACGGTTCGCCTGCCCGCAGAGGCCCCCATGCGCGAGCTGGTGGAGGCCGTCGGTGTCGTTGATGCTGACGTGGAGAACGTCTCGGCGTTCAGCAGCATACGAGCGCGACGCGGGTGTCTTCGGCATCTCGATGGAGCGACACATCAGCGGTGTCGACTGGCGGGACGGACGCTTCGCAGTGGAGCACATTCGGACTGACGCGGTGCTCTGGATCGTCGCGACCCGGAGCGCGGTCAGGATGGTGCGGAGGTCCGGGAGGATCGCGGACGGTGGCGCGACCTGCGAGGTGGACCTGCGCCAGTGAGCGTCCGCGATCGCGCGCGTTCCCTGCGGGTCCGCGCTGATGGGGAGAGCCGACCGTGGACGCACGAGTGCGTAAGCAGAGCACGGCCGGGGGGCCGGGCTCACCAGCGGCGAGGTTGCACCCGGCGTGGGACGGGTCGTGCGTCGCGGACGCCGCTTGCCGCAGGACGCGTCACCCCGGCGGACACAGCGCCCGCAGCCGGCGCACGCGCGCGGCGTCGATCGGGGCATCGATGCGCCCGTCGGTCTTGAGGGAACTCGCGACGATCGCGCCGTCGCACTGCGGCCAGAGCGTGGCCGCGTTGGCCTCGGAGAGTCCGGAGCCGATCCACACCGGGAACCCGCCGACGGAGGCCTTCACGCGGCGCAGGAAGTCGGCGTCGACGGCAGCGCCGGTGCGCGTGCCCGTGACGATGAGCGCGTCGGCACCTGCGCGCGCCGCGAGGTCACGCGCGACGACGAGCGGGTCGACCGGCGCGAGCGGCACGGCGTGCTTGACGAGCAGGTCGGCGAGGATCTTCGTGTCGCGGCCGAGCTGCTTCCGGTAGGCGAGCACGCGCGCCGCCTCGCCTTCGATCACGCCCTGGTCGGTGAGCATCGCGCCGGCGAGCACGTTGACGCGCACCCAGCGCGCGCCGGTCGCGGCGGCGATGCCGAGCGCCGCGCAGGCGTCGTTGCGCAGGCAGTTGATCGCGAGCGGCAGGCCGGTCGCGGCGCGCACCTCGCGCGCGACGATCGCGAGGGTCGCGACCACGTCCGGGGGGACGGGGTCGTCGCGCGTGCCCTTGTGGAACGGCGCGTCGCCGAAGTTCTCGACCACGATGCCGTCGACGCCGCCGTCGGCGAGCGCGCGCGCGTCGCGCAGGGCGGCGGCGATGATGGCCTCGACGTCGGGGCTGCCGCGCGCCGACGACGGGCACGGCAGGAGGTGGACGACGCCGAGGAGGGGGCGCAGAGGCGAGGCCGACACGCGGCGTATCGTTTCCGACGGGAGGGCGCGGCGTCCAGCCGGATCAGGGTATGGGGACGCGGTGGCGATTCCGGCAGGGCGCGCCCTACAGTCCGCGCCCGCGATGAACGCGTTGGACTTCGCCGTTCCGGCGCAGGAGATCGCGAACCACTTCGCGATCGCCGGCGACGACCTGATCAAGCTGCTGTGCGCGACCGTGGCCGGTGCACTGATCGGCGGCGAGCGTGAGTACCGCGACCGCGCCGCGGGTTTCCGCACGATCATCTTCATCTGCGTCGGCGCGGCCTTCTTCACGATCGTGTCGCACAAGATCGCGATCACCTACGACCGGGACCCGACGCGCATCGCGGCGAACGTGGTCAGCGGCGTGGGCTTCCTGGGGGCCGGCGTGATCCTGCGCGACGGCGTGCGGGTGACCGGGCTGACGACCGCGGCGATCGTGTGGGTGAGCGCGGCGCTCGGGGTGGGCTTCGGCGCCGGGCAGTGCGGGCTGGCCGCGGCGGGCACGGTGATCACGCTGGTGGTGCTGTGGGTGTTCCCGTACCTGGAGCGCCCGATCGACGCACTGCGCGAGACGCGGACGTACGAGGTGGTGTGCCGCCGGAGGCCGGAGATGTTCCGCCGACTGGAGGCAGTGTTCGGGGAGTGCGGGCTGCGGGTGCGGAACCACAAGGAGATGAAGCGCGGCGACCAGATGGTGGGGGTGTGGGAGGCGGTGGGCACGCACGCGGCACACGACCGGTTGATGGAGCGGTTGTTCGAGGATGAGGAGGTGTTGGAGTTGAGGATGTGAGGAGGGGGGGGGCTCGGGTACGTGGTCGGTCCGACGCGGTTACATGGTTGACGCTCGTGTCCGCGCAGATGGGTGACGCGGCGGGCGTGATGGCGGGCGGCGTGTTCGTCGGGAGGCGCGGTCTCGATCACGAGCGTTGACGGCGCACGTGATCGGTGCACAGGAACGGGCGGTGCCACAGGTGGCCGGAAACGAGAGCGTGTCAACCAGGTGCCGGGGCACGAGTGCCGACCGTGTGCCTGGTGCGAGTCCGGCCGACCAAGCACCGGGGCTCGCCCGCGCGGTCATCGGTGCGCGGGGCGGCAGCGAGCAAGTGCGCAGCGGCTGGCCGCGCGCGTCTGAGGGATCGAGCGCGGGGCGACGGCGGGTTGCGGCTCTGTGATCGGAAGGGCGCGCGATCGACGCGGTGCGGGTCGGGTGTGGCGTGCCTCCCGTGCGCGATTGCGCACGGGAACGGTGCAGGGCAAGGGGCGGCCCGGTGCGGCCTTCCCGCTCGTCACCGCAGCGCGGCGAGAGCCTTCTCGTAGTCGGGCTCGTTGCCGATCTCGGGCACGAGTTCGGAGTGCACGACCTTGCCGTCCTTGCCGATCACGACGACGGCGCGGGCGTGCAGGCCGGCGAGGGGGCCGTCCTGGATGAGGGTGCCGTAGGCCTTGCCGAAGGCGTCGGAACGGAAGTCGGAGGTGGTGATGACCTTCTCGATGCCCTCGGCGGCGCAGAAGCGCTTGAGGGCGAAGGGCAGGTCCTTCGAGACGGTGACGATCACGGCGTCCGGCACCTTGGCGGCCTCCTGGTTGAAGCGGCGCACGGAGGTCGCGCAGACGGAGGTGTCGACGCTCGGAAAGATGTTGAGGACGACCTGCTTGCCGGCGAGGTCCTTCGAGGAGAGCGGGCTGAGGTCGGTCTTGACGAGGTGGAACTCGGGTGCCGGCGCGCCGGGGCGGGGCAGGTCACCGACGGTGCGGATGGGGTTCCCTTTGAAGGTGATCGTGGCCATGGGAAGACGATAGCGACCCGCGGAAGCACGAGTCCGGTCCGGGCCGGGCCCGCGGTAAGGTGCGCCGATGCCGGACGCTGCGCGGCGCCGATCGATCTGGCCTGTGCTGTGGGTGTTGTTCGCCCTCGTGCTGGTGGTGCGCACCAGCGTGCGCGACCGCGGCGTCATCACCGACCATCTGGAGTTCGGGCGGCGCCTGCTGCACGGCGAGGATCCGTACGCGCCGTACCTGGAGCCGAAGCCGCTACACCCGCCGTACCCGCCGTCGTTCGGTCTGCTGACCGCGCCGTTCAGCCTGCTCCCCGAGCGGGGCGCGCGGATCGCGTGGGGGCTCCTGCAGGCGGCGGCGCTGCTCGCGGTGCTGGCCTTCCTGCGACGCGCGTTGCAGACGCGCGCGCCGCCGGGACGTGTGGATCCGGCGGTCACGCTCGCGCTCGCGCTGGGGTCGCGCTTCGTCCTGCGCGACACGCATGGCGGCGGGGGCAACCTGATCAACCTCGGACTCGCGTGCCTGGCGTTCGGCGCGGCGGCTTCGGGGCGGGAGCGGACCGGAGGCATCCTGCTCGGCTGCTCGCTCGCGACCAAGCCGACGATGGTCCTGCTGTGGCCGCTGCTCCTCGCGTTCGGCCATGCCCGCGCCGCGCTCGCCGCGCTCGCCACGGTCGCGGCGGCAGTGCTCGCGTCGCTCGCCCTCCTGGGTTTCGACCCGTCCGCGTGGTTGCGCTGGCTGGAAGGCTCGTGGCGTTACGCGACGCAGGCCGACGTGTTCGCTGAGCCGGCCCTCGGCTTCCCGCCGTTCACGTGGATGAATCAGTCGCTGCGCTGCGCGGTCGCCCGCTTCGTCGGCGAGGTCCCCGAGCCGCTCGCTGCACTGGTGCCGGGGTTCGTTCCCGGGCTCGGCCTGCCGGTCGCCGTCGTCGTCGCGGTGCGCAGCGTGCTCACCGCGCTGCTGCTCGGCGCGACCGCGTGGGGCGTCGTCCTGCGCCGGCGCGACGCCGATGCGCGCCTGCCCCTGCTCGCCGCGGTGCTCGCCCTGTCGCTGCTGCTCTCGCCGATCAGCTGGAAGGCCCACCACGTCGCGCTCCTGCCCGCGTTCGCGCTGCTCTTCAGCCGCGCGCTCGCCGGTGCGCGTGCGGCGTGGTCTGGCGCGGCGCTCTATGCGGCTGCGTGCGTGGTCGGCGAGGAGTTCACCGGCAAGGCGGTCAAGGAGCTGCTGCAGAGCAGCTACGTGATCACCGCGGGCACGCTGGCGTTCTGGGTCTTTGCGTGGAGTGGTCGGCGCAAGGCGCCGGGTGTGCTGCTCGCGTCGGCGCGCGGGCGCGGAACCTGACGCGCGCAGGAACCGACCGCACACGAGGAGGACCGGCGGCGTGCCGCGCTCCTGCTCCGTCCCAGGCGCTCGCCTTGCCGCGCGCTCGCGGGCGGGCTACCTTCGCACCCCTTTTTCGCGCACTCGGCATGGGTCTCGCCTGCGGCATCGTCGGTCTCCCCAACGTCGGCAAGAGCACGCTGTTCAACGCCGTCACCCTGACCGAGGACGCGGCCCGGTCGGACTACATGTTCAGCACGACCGCGCCGATCCGCGGCACGGTCGACGTGCCCGATCCGCGCCTGCACGAGATCGCGAAGCTGATCCCGACGCAGCGGATCGTGCCGGCGCAGATGACGGTGGTCGACATCCCGGCGCTGGTGTCCGGCTCGTCGCACGGCGAGGGGATGGGCATCTCGTTCCTGGGCGCGATCAAGGAGAGCGACGTGCTCCTGCACGTCGTGCGCTGCTTCGAGAAGGAAGGCATCCAGCACGTCGGCAAGGTCGACCCCGCGGCCGACGCCGAGATCGTCGAGCTGGAGCTGATGCAGGCCGACCTGCAGACCATCGAGCGCAACCTCGACCGGGTGGCCAAGAAGGCCAAGGGCGGCGACAAGGAGGCCCTCGCCCTGCAGGACGTGCTCGGCCGGGCGAAGGCGCACCTCGACAAGAGCGAGCCGCTGCGCACGGGCGCGTGGAGCGAGCGCGATCGCAAGCTGCTCGAACCGCTGTTCCTGATGACGATCAAGCCGGTCCTGTTCGTCGCCAACGTCGGCGACGGCGACCTCGCCGGCGAGTCGCCCCAGGTGCAGGCGCTGCGCGCCTACGCCGAACGCACGAACGCGAAGTGCATGCACCTCTGCGCCGACATCGAGGCCGAGCTCGTGCGCATGCCGGAGGAGGAGCGCGCCGCGTTCATGGCCGATCTCGGCCTGAAGGAGCAGGGCCTCGTCCGCCTGATCCATGCCGGCTTCGACCTGCTCGGCCTGCAGACGTTCTTCACCGCGGGCGAGAAGGAGGTGCGCGCCTGGGTCATCCGCAAGGGTGACACCGCGCCGGTGGGCGCCGGCGTCATCCATACCGACTTCGCCAAGAAGTTCATCCGCGCCGAGGTCTACCGCTACGAGGACCTGATGGAGCTGAAGACCGAGGCGGCGATCAAGGCGAAGGGCAGGCTGCGGCTCGAAGGCAAGGAGTACCTGCTGCAGGACGGCGACATCTGCCACTTCCTGATCGGCAACTGAGCATGGGCGCGCCGCTCAGCGCGCGCGCACTTCGAGGCCGCGCGCGGCGGCCAGCCCGGCCAGCGGTCCCGGCAGCGCGAGCGGTCGGAACTCGGGCAGCGCGGCGCACACCGCCGGCGTCGTCGCGCGGCCGGAGAGCAGCACGAGGTAGCGCACCTCCGGGGCGCGTGCGTGGGCGACGATCTCGTCGGCGCGCAGGTGGCGCGGCGGCAGCGGCCGCCGCCCGGCGTAGAGCCGGACGCGCGGCAGCTCGGTGAAGAAGTCTTCGCCGGGACGCAGTCGTCCGACCACGAACCGCGCGACGTCGCGTTCCGCGATGCGGTTGCTGTCGGTCGTGCGCAGCCCCACCGCCACGCCGAGCGCCGCGGCGAGTGCGACGAGCGGCAGGTGCCAGCGCTGCGGCAGGCGGGCGAGTGCAACGACCGCGAGCGGCACGAGGAGCGGCCACCACGCGACGAGGAATCGGCGGCGCACCGCGAACGCGATCACGACGAGCACGCCGAGCAGGAGGGCGAGGAGCAGCGGGCGCGCGGCGGCGTTCCGGCGCGCGACGACGAGACCGCCGAGCGCGAGCACGCCCGCGCCGCCGAACGCCTCCAGCCACGCCGGAGGCAGCGCGAGCAGGTCGCGCGCCGCCGCCGCGAGCCAGTCGGCCGCGCCGGCGTTCGCCTTGCCCCAGTTGAAGGCGAGCTTGGGCAGGAGGTCGAACCCGTGCCCCGCCGCGTGCCGCCACGCGGCGAGGGCGAGTACCGCCGCGCCCGCGGGCACGAGGCTGCGCCACGCGCGCGCCGTTCCCGAAAGGCAGAACGCGACCGGCAGCAGCAGCGCCTCGGGGCGCAGCCAGAACGCCGCGCCCGCCAACAGCCCGCAGCGCCAGAACGCACCGCGCAGCCCGGCGAGCGCGGCGCACGCGACCAGCAGCGCGAACGCCGGCTCGGTGTAGATCTCGGCGCAGAAGCGGGCCGGCAGGCCGGGAAGCGCGGCGAGCACGCCGGCCGCGAGCACCATTCGCGGCGCGCCGTCCGAAACCACGGCTGCGAGCCGGGCGATCGGCAGCACGGACAGCGCGCCGAGCGCGGCGAGCAGGCATTGCCCGGCGAAGAACGCCAGCTCCGCAGGGTCGCCGGTGCCGTGCGGCAGGCACAGCGCGCAGGGCACCGGCAGCGCGATGAGCGGCGCGATCGCCAGCGGCAGCAGCGGCGGGAACACCTCGCCGAGCGGCGCGCGGAAGTCGCCGGCGGCGAACGCCTGTGCCATCCACAGGTAGCTCGCGCCGTCCTCACTGGGCACCGGAGTCAGTGCGGCCAGCACGATCCGGTACGCGAACGCCACGAGTACGAGCGCGGCGAGCTGCAGGCGCAGGGCGGTCACGGCAGCGCGCGCGCGGCTGCGGGGTCCTCGCCGTCGTCGGCGTAGCCGCCCAGCTCGAACACCAGCTCGCGGTAGTTGCGCACGTCGAGCACGGTGAGGCTCTGCACCGCGCGCACCGCGCACAGATCGCGCGTCACGTCGGCGTGCGCGCGATACACGCGCGCCAGCCGGGCCGCCGCTTCGGCCTGCCAGTCGGTGCCCGCGGCAATCGTCGATGCGGCCGCGACCACCGCGCGCAGCTCCGGGTCACCGGCGTCGAATGCGCGCCGCAGCGCGCGGCGCGCCGCACCGAACAGCGGCAGGTACGGGAAGTGGCAGGCGAGGACGACCTCGATCGGGTGCGAGACCGGGTGGCGCAGCCACGCTGCGGCGGTGCGCAGGAGCCCGCCGAGGCCCGACGGCGCGACGTCGCGCGGCTGCGCCAGCAGGACGTGTGCGCTGTGCAACGTGCGCACGAAGTCGAAGTCGGTCACCCAGGCGATCGTTGCCGCGCGCTCGGCGTGCCGGCGCCCCGCCTCGCCCCCGGGCGGGGCAGGAAACGCCAGTTGCGGCGCGATCCGCTGCCACTCCTCGACGCG
>Ga0079224_100012826_pt1 | contig 11635 bp, 8 predicted proteins | sample Stecom2015_FD_80414 | JGI IMG/M metagenome (GOLD analysis project Ga0079224, IMG submission 80414) | Agricultural soil microbial communities from Utah to study Nitrogen management - Steer compost 2015 | ecosystem: Environmental > Terrestrial > Soil > Agricultural land | place: USA: Utah...
AGGCGAACTCAGGTTCCCCTGTAGCGTCGCGAGGTCTTGCGTCACATCGATCAGGATTGTCGCCGTGGGCGCAAGCTCGATCCAGCTCGTCCGAAAGCCTAGCTCGCCCAGGCACGAGGCGATGTACGCACCGTTGTCGGGCGGCTGGATCGCGAGGTAGCGCACGTGGTGCTGTCGCCCGAGCGCACGCAGCTCGTGAATGATTTGCTTGCAGAGCGTGTCGTCCTCGTAGCGCAGGACCGGCCCTTTCGGCACGTAGCCGACCTTGCCCAGGCGCCTCACCTGACGGATGAGCATCTGCCCGCCGCCCACGAGCTCACCCTCGCGCGAGACGGTGGCGCGGGCAGCCTGCCAGCCCATCACCTGCTTGACCTGCGCCCACAAGCTGGTCTGGACGTGATGCCCACCGGGCGCGCTGGCAACAAATGCGTCCCACGCCGGATCGTTGGCTTCGGTTGTTGTATGGACGCTATCGGTCGGCGCGTGGACCATTCCTTTGTGCGTCATGACTCTCCTCCATGACGTACTGCCTGTGTGGAAGGAGAGATCGCATCGCGCGCGCCTGACTCGTCGCTATCCATCGGTGCTTGCTCGACCCTCTCAACCCATTCCTGTCGCCAGAAGAAGAAACACGATCGATCGCATGGTCCGAACTCGGCGGTGCCCTCGCACATGACGCCTTCGAGGAGCAGGATTCCGCTCGTTTTCTTGACGCGGTAATCCCGCTCGTCCAGGAACCGCTCGACGGGTTTCAGCACACGATGCGTGGTTCCACAGAAACGCTCCATCTCTGGCATGAACGAACACCCGCGCAGGCGCGCATCGAGATCGAGCGTGCTTTTGATCGCTTCCACATCCTTGATCTGGACCACGTCACCGGGTATGTATTTGGTTGCCCCGGCGGTAGGAGCTGGAATAAGCCGCCGCCGCCCAGTGCGGGGCCGTCTTAAGGTGAGGAGGGCGCCCACCTTCCGCATACGGTTCTTCCACATTACTCGCTGTTTGGGAGTCATTCGTCGCTTCACCATGAGCTTCAAATGAAACAAGAGCGGCATACGTAACCCCACGGTGGACTCAGATATGGCAGGCAGGCCGAGTAACTGGCAGGGATACGTTTCAATTTCGGAAGGTCCAGTGATGGGGCGCGCGCCATTCTTGCGCAGCGCCAGATCATAGGCGTTCAGGAAGTGCTTGCTCTGATGCTCCCATCCCAGGACGTTCACGACACGCTCGCGGGCGTACTGGCCCATCGTTTCGCGCTTTGCGGGGTCGTCGATCAGGTCGATGATCGCCTGGCCGAAGGCGTCGGCATCGCCGGGCGGAACGTACACGGCTGCCTCGCCTGCGGTCGTGCGCGTTTCGGGTAGACTGAACGCTACAACTGGTTTGCCCATCGCCATGTACTCGCCGACCTTGATGAAGGTTGAGACGTTGTTGAGGTGATTCGGCGGCTCAGGCGACACGCACACATCGGCGGTGGCGAGATAGCGGCGCAACTCGTCGCGGTCGGTGAGCATGCCCGGCAGGTAGACCTGGTTGTGGTAGTCCGACTCTTGAATGCGCGCGATTGCCTGCAGGCGGGTTGCACCATCGCCAAGCAGCGCAAACCGGATATCGCGCCGCCCGGCTTTGCGCACGATGTATTCAATTGAGTCAACAAGATTGAGCAGCCCGTCTTCCTGGCCCATTACGCCCGCGAAGCACACCAGGTAGGGGAACCCTGCCTTGAGGTCCGGCGACGGTTCCTGCGGCCTGAACTCGTGGCGGGGGCCGTTGCGCACGACAATTGCGCGCTGCGACGACACTTTGCCGCGCTCGACCGCGATACGCCGGTAGGACTCGTTGGTCGACAACACGACGTGCGCGCTGCGCATCGAGAAGAACTCGCACAGGCGCGCCACCCGGGAGAGCGCCCGCCCGAACAGGTTTGGGAAACGGGTGGCGATAAACTCAGGGAACAGGTCGTGGTGGTCAAAGACTACCCGCACGCCGCGCAACCTGGCGCACCACATTAGCGGGAAGAAGAGGTCCGGCGGATTGCAGAAATGGATCAGGTCGAACCGCTCGCGCTTCCAAAGCTGGTGGCACAGCCGGGCGATGGAAAAGAACGCCACGATATACTCGCGTACGTAGCAAAACAGCCCGCAATCCGCTTTCTCCAAGTGGAATCGGTAGAGCGTTACCCCTTCGAGATCTTCTGGTACGCCTGCGGGCTGGTCGGGATGGCTGGCGGGGCAGATGACAAACACCTGCCAGCCCGCGTCGCGCAGCGTGGTCGCTTCGTACCACACACGCAGGTCGGCGGGTGGGGCGCTGTTTTCGACGACGATCAGAGCTTTCTTTACATCGGACATGATCGACCCCTCGGTTTGGTCTTTCTCTGTACTTGTTCGGCGGCGCAAGGCCAGCAGCCACTGACTGGCTGCGGGGCGTGGATCTGCAGCCCGAAACACGCGCCCAGACACTTCGCTGAGTTGGAGCAGGCGCGTAGGGGCTATCCAGACAAAGCAGTAAAAGAGCAGCCCGCCAGCTACGGCGGCGAGACTGGTAATCGCCGTGCCCAGCGCGCCGTGTGTGGGGATGAGCGCCGCTCCTAGCCCAACCATAAGCGCCATCATGATCGCGCGGCTGGTCGTTTCGAGGGATGCGCGCCCGCTGCCGACCAGCGCGGCGGTGATCAGGGTATGAAACGCGTACAGCATTGCCGCCAGCGCCATCAGCCCACCGAATAGCATCCCCACGTAATAATCCGGTCCGATGATGCGCTTGATAAACCAGGGATACACCAGGAGGTAGAGCGCGCCGCCAGCCACGTTCGCAGCGGCGACCAGCGCAAGCGATTGGCCGAGCAGTCGGTTGTGCTCGACACGCGCTGACCCGGCGATTTTCGGCATCAGAAAGATTTGAATGCCCATCGGGAGAAAGTGGAACGCTGTGGTGATCGTCTTGGTCAGGCCATAGACGCCTACCTCGCCGCTGTCGGTGAAGTGTTCGAGCAGCAGCACGTCCACTGACGAGTAGCCCAGGTATAGCAGTTGTGAGAGCCAGATTGGCACAGAGAAGCGCACGATTTCACGGGCGATCGGGCGGTCCAGTTGGAAGCGCAGCGAGACAGGCAGCGGCGCCAGTTTGGTCACGGCAACGAGCGGGATCACGTACGCCAGTCCGTAGATGAAGAGGGCCGGTGTGACGCTTTCCACCCGCAGGACGAAGGCGACGATGCAGACGAGGATAATCTGTAGGACGTTGCTGGCGAGGTACACCGCCAGCAATCGCGTGGACGCGAGAAACCCGCTTGCGATCCCGTAGTAGGTGTAGAAGACGCTCGTACCCAGAAAGACGACCAGCACACCGGCACTGAAGCGACTTGTGGCAAGTAAGACCGGGATGGCGAGCGTCAACGTGAGCGCGACCAACGCAGCCCACACAACCCACGCGTTTCCCATAAGCCGTTTGAGATGCTGCGGATCGCTGCTGTGCTTGCCGATGTAATACGCCATGACGTGCTGGCCGAAGGGCTGGACCAGCACCGACAGCAGGCTCGCCAGCATCAACACGTAGACGACGTGCCCGTACTCGCTGGCGGCGTAAGCTTTCGCGAGCACAAAGGAAAAGCCGAAGCCGAGCACGCGCGCGATCGCGATCCCGGCAGAGTTCAAGGACGAGCGGCGGATGAACTCGCGCTCTGGCTGCCGGTCACGGATGACGGTTCTGACCCGCGCTAGTGAAGCGAATACGCTTGCCACGGCTCTCCCCTTAACGATCCTGCGTCATCGCCACGCTTGGAGACACGGGCGATCAATCTGTCTGATAACCCGGCGACGTATATCCGATGCCGATCTTGTCGCTGGGCGCGAAGTCGCCCCACGGCGACGGGCCCTCGTTGATCTGCCCGTAGATGTGAGGCATGTCCATATCCGGCCAGGACGCGATCTCATTGTCGCGCGCGCCGCGCGTGATGCGGACGCGATACGGGGCGTCGGCGCGGTCATTCGGCCACACGGCGTCGCCCAGCCCGCGCGCGCGTTCTTCGGGCACGTCGAGCCACACTTCCCAAAGGTAGATATCGCCCCACTGGGTGCGCGGCTCGAACCACATCAGGTAGCGCGCAGTTGGCATGCCGACAATATTGACGCGGCTGAGATAGATCGGGCCGTTCGAGACCCCGTCCGACTTGAAGAAGAAGCCCTGATAGTCGGTCGACCCGGTCACACGGTCCACGCGCAGCTCGCGCAGACCGCCATAGGTCTGGATTAGATCGGGATGGTTGTCGCTGAAGTTCACCTCGTCGCGTGCGTGAATGTCCTCGATTCGCACGTTCTGAAGTTGGACGATAGCGTAAGGCGCGGAGACCTGAATCCCCTCGGTCAGGTCGGGGCCGGTGATGCGCAACCCTTCAATGTGAACCGTACCAGTTGTATCGACGATGCGCAGGCCGGTGCGCCGCGAGATGTCCGCGTTTTCGCCCTGCCAGGGGATCGAGATCTCGCCGCCAATCAGTACGACATGTCTGCCGCCATGAATGATAAGCCCGCGTTCAACCGGCTGGTTGGGCAGCTTGATGATGTAATCCTGTTCCGGCTCCAATCGGAGCACCCGGTCATACGGGATTGGCACGACCTCGATCGTGATCGGGTCAGTGAGTGCTGGCGGCGCCCACCACAACAGATTGTCGAGGTGGCTGGCAGGCGTCACGGTCGGCGGGACAAGCTCCCCGTCCGGGCAGTAGTAGCACGGATACCCATTGCCATTGGCGCCTGCCGGGAACGGAAACGCCGTATGGTGGCAGGCCAGTGCTGAAACGAGCAACAAACCCGCCAAAATGAATCCACGGGTGAACTGGTTCGGTTGCTTCAGGTGCCAGATCGCATATCGGCTCATGTGCCCTCAACAGTGTTAATCGGCTTCATCCGACTCTTCCGCCTCGGGAAGTAGGTCGTCAGAGCGTTCCGGTCGCGGTGTCATGGCTGAGCGCAGCGCAAACGTGATCGCGACTTCGACCCGGAACGTGACCTCGCCTGCCTGGATGGGATAGGGGCTGACCGTCATATTCGGCGCAGCGGTGAAGGGCGTGCCGTCGATCGTCAGGTCGACAAGTTCTTCGGCGATGATGATCGGATCGCCGACTGCAACTCCCATCGACTCTGCAAGCTGCTCGGCGCGGGCGTAGGCATTCTCAATGGCTGCATCGCGGGCGGCCTGTTCGATGCGCTCGGTGTTCTCAAAGCCGAACGTGAAGTTCTCGATCGAATGGGCGCCCGACTGAACCGCCGCGCTGAGCACGTTGTCCAGGCTCTGTGGCGAGCGGACCAACACCTGCAATGTGCCGCGCGCCCGGTAGAGGAACTCGCCGGTCGGCGCTACCCCGCTGTCAGTGCGGTCTTCGGGGATGATGATCACGCGCAATAGTTGAATGTCGGACGAGCGGATGCCAAGCGCTACCAGCCCGGCCCTGATCGTTTCCAGCCGCGTGTTGACGTTGCTGTAAGCAGTGATCGCGTCGGAGTGGACGACTTCAACCCCCGCCTCGCATGATACGAGATCGGGACGTGCCGAAGCGGACCCAATCCCTCGTACTGTGATGGTGTAGCTGGAGCCTCCTTGCGCGGCGACTGGGGCGATCGGAATGAGTGCGGCGAGCAGCGCGCACAGCAGAAGTGCAAAGCGAGCATGGAACGCGCGGTTGGTAAAGTATGCCATGGTTGTCTCTCCAAAGATGCACTGGCAAGCAAATCCCACTTGTTTGTTAGCGCTGCGTCGCGGGCGCGGCCACAGCGCTGGCGATCAGTCCACGACGACGATGCCGAGCACTTTGTGCGCGTCGTCGATAAGCTCACGGCGCGCGGTTTCGACCATCTTCTGGCTTGACTGGCTGCGCATGACGAGCAGTATCTTGGCAGCCTCTTGCGACAGCACGATCGCATCTGCAAATGGAAGCAGCGGCGGGCCATGCAGAACCACGATATCGAAGCAGCGCTCCATTTCCTCAAGAAATTCGGTCACGGCTTCGGACGAGAGCGACTCGTTCGTCTTATCAACAGAAGTCCCTGCTGTGATGACGGCCAGATTCGGCACCGGCCCCGCTTGAAAGGCGTCAGCGCTTTTTGCGTGGTGGAACAAAATGTCGCTCAGGCCGATGGGGTTGGGCAGGTCCCACAGATGATCCAGCGTGGGCCGGTGGATATTGGTGTCGACAACCAGCACCTTCTCGTACATGTGGGCGAGGCTGAGCGCGAGGTTCGCGGTTACGGTGGCAGCGTTGACGCTTTCATCTGGCGAAAGGACGAGTAGCGCACGGTTGCGGTCGCCGTTCGTACGCTGCATGATTCGGGCACGCAGCCGCCGGAAGCGCTCGACATCTTCGCTAGGAGTCGCGGCGGCGCCGTTTTGCGAGAAGTGTGCCTCGACGGGCACGCGCCCGATCACGCGAAAACCGCTGACTTTCTCGAGCTGTTTCTCCGAATAGATGCGCGGGTTCAGGTTTTCTAGCGTGAGCGCGAATCCCGCGCCGCCAACCAGCCCCAGGGCGCCCGCGATGCCGAGCGCGATCAGGTGGTTCGGCCCGGTCGGTTCCAGTGGCAGGGTTGCCGGGTCAACGATCGAGATTGCGTTGGCTTGCGTGGCCTGTGCGACAAGCGCTCGATTGTAGCTTTCGACGAGCTGCGAGCGCGTTTCTTCGAGCGCCGAGATCTCGCGGTTAAGCGCGGCGATGCCCGCGATGTTGCGCGGGATCTTTTCTTCGAGCGTGATCAGTTCTTGCACTAGCTCGCTAATTTCATCGTTCGCTGCCTCGATGCGCGATCCGATGGTCGACTCGATGTTTGCCAGGCTGGCGAGATACTGCGACTGGACGTTCTCGATCAGCAGAGTCGCCAGCGTGTTCGACACGAATAGCGCCTTCACCGGGTCTTCTGACGTGACAGCGATCTCCAGCAGCTCTGTGCCTGGGATCTCGCGAATCTCTATATCCGGCAGGCTGTCCGCTCCAAGCTGTTGCTTGACTTCGTTCGTGGTGGTATCGCTCTCCAGGATGGTCATAAATGTGTTTGAAAGCTGCTCGAAGTACAGGTAGGTGCCATAGTCGGGCGTGTCAATGCCGAAGGGGATGACGCGCAACCGCGTGCTTGCGGTGTAAACTGGATCGGCCAGATACATGGCGATCGCGACGACGCCCACAACCGCCAGAGTAGTGAGCAGGATCAGCGTCTTGCGCTGCCACAGCACTTGGAGATAGATTGCCAACGGTACATCCTCCTTACATGTCCGGCGCGCCGCTCGTGCACGGGCTCACATCACGCGCCCGCGATCTCTTGGAGCTGGCGGAAATTCTCGTCCCATGTCTGCGCGCGCTCGGTGTGCAGTTCTGCAATTTCGCGTTGGTACTGCGCCTCTTGCGCCAAGAGGGTCTTGATGCCCTCGACGAAGCCGCTGGTGGTATGCGGGACGAAGACCGCGCCTTTGGTGAAGTACTCTCGCAGCACCGGCTGATCGGACAGGAGCAGCGGTTTGTCGATGGACAGCCCGTCCTGCGCTGCGGCGAGTAGCGAGTGTGGATGGGTCGTCAAGGCGATCACCGCGCGCGAGCAGGCCAGTCGCTTCCAGTAGTGATCGCCCACGAGATAATCTGTGAAAATGGCGTTCGGCGGCGCGGACTTGATCCAGCCAGGCTTTGCCTGTGACTTTTTCCCCAATAGATAGAAAGTGACATCCGGCAGCGCACGCGCGGCGTCAAGCAGAATGTCGATTGGTTCGTCTCCGGCAAAAGTGCCCACGTATGAAAACGCGACCTGATCGGCGCCATTCTCTGATTGCACCAGCGCGGTCGGGACGGTCTTCGGCGGGTCTGGCAGGATGATCACCTTGGCGCCCCAGGATGCGATCAGCCGCCCGAAGCGTTCTTGATCGATAATGTTGATCGTGGCGCGGCGAGCGACGAAGCGGATGATGGGCTGGCTCCAGCGCCACTTGCGGCCGAATAGCGTGGGCGGATGCGTATCCAGAGCGAAGCGGGTACGCGTGACCATACAATAGAGCCCGGCGCACAGCCCTGCGACCGGCGGTGAGTTCGTCACAAACACGAAATCGGGCCGTTCTTTCCACAGCACCTGCCAGGTTTTCAGCCACTGAAAGATATACTTCACAGGCGCGTAGATCGGGCGGCGATGCTTCAGGTAGTGGATATTGTATTCCTTCGCGCCCAGCCACTCTGAAAACGCGGCGGAGCGCTGCCCGTACCCTTTCGGCGCCCAGACAATGGCGACAATTGAACGCGCGCTCATTGCGTTGAAATCCCTTCGCTGACGACCAGTCCCAAATTCATCCACAGGAACTCGCTCGTGCCCGAGTAAGTGAACACCGGGTTGGTGATACCCATCACGCTGAGAACGATCAGCAGCGCGATGGTGGCCGCTGCCAGTCTGCCGGACAGCGCCTTCCTCTGGCGGACATGCAGCGCAAGCCATCCCACCAGTAGGGCGATCCAAAGCACGTGTGCTACAAGCGAGATCGCGCCCGATCGGAACAGCAGGTAGACGTACTGGCTCTCTGGGTGCTGGTAGAGGATATGGTCGCTGGTTGGGCTGACTCCCCAGACCGGGCTGTTCGCGATTGACGGGATGAAGTACTCATCCCATAGTTCGATGCGGTATTCGATGGTTTGCGGCAGCAGACGCCCGCTAGAAAACTGCGCGTCAAGGCGGGCCGAGACCGCTGGCCACATCACCAGCACCATCAGCGCAAACAGCACCACACCCGCGACCACGAATTTGCGGTCGATTGGCTGGAACACATCGAGAATGGCGAATCCAATCGCAAGGCCGATCAGGCAGGAGTAGAAATTGGTGGCGACCAGGCAGGCGAGGGTCAGAACGAACATGACGGTAATGTTGATGCGGTAGAGGCGTTTGGCCGGGTAGCTCCACACCGCCAGCGCGACGATCAGGTTCGCCATCAGAAATGTTCCGAGCGCGTTCCATGCGCCCATCACCGAGGTGACGCGGCCCGCGTCTGCCGATTGCGCGGTGTGGTCGCTTGGATACAGGGTGTGCAACACAGCATTCACTGGCGGCACGTTGGCCGCTTGCAGCAGCCCAACCGCCGCAACCAGCGAGCAGCACAGGAACATGAACTGGATCAGGGCAAATCGCTGGCGCGTTGTATTGGCGATGTACACGAAGAACCAGAAGATAGCGAGATACTGAAGCGGCGCGAGTAGCACAAACAAGCTCTCCATGTCTTGCGAGATGTGCCGCGTATAGTAAGAGAGAGTCGGTGCAATGGACGTCCCGACAGCGAAAATCAGGATCGCGAGCAGCAGGACCCCGGGGATGTAGCGCGCCTCACCTTGCGGCGGAAGCGTCAGAAACAAGACCGCGCAAGCGAGCGCGAGGGCCAATTCGTTCGGCTTGAACATCGGCAGAAACTGGTTGCGCGGGATTGCCGAGGTCAGCACGATTGCCAGGATCAACAGGTATGCCACGCGCAACGGATGCGGCAAGAGCAGGTTCATCGCAGCCAGCCCGCCGACCAACAGCACGCCGACCAGCGGCGAGATCAGGATCGCAACGCCGATCACTGCTCCGAACAGCACCGCGCCGATCGACACCGGTAGCGCCGACAGTTCAAACTGCCTGATCGCGGACCTGCTGAGAAGTCGTGACATTGTCGCGCTCACTGCTGCCGGGATAGCGATCCTCCGGCGTTAAGCAAAGGACGGACGACTCAGAACCCTTGTTGATTATCGAGCAGGGCGCGCCTCGCGATGGGGTGGTGGAATCTGCAGAGGCAAGGGGATGTCTGCGGCGGTGATCGTGCTGCGCGTCGAATACTTCAGTACGTCACAACAGGCGGCGCGGGATGTGTATGCTGGGGATGCTGCGCCACGCCCGCCGGATTCATTTCGGGAAAACGCTAAACCACGGTTCAGACAGAAACCAACACGACAGCGGAGTTAGTCTTCGACCTTCTTTGGCTTCATTCTATGCGACACCAAGCCCCATTGGTGAAGTATTGCACAAGCATCTCACTAACAGTGTATCATAACGTAGTAAAGGAGCAATCATCAGGTCGTTAAGAACTGTAAAAAATCCTGTAAAATTCTTGTCGTAGGTGATTTCAGCGCGCATACAGGCGCGCTCGCAGGCGCGCTATTCCAACACCTGCGAGCGGTTATTGCCAGGTCGTGCTGGGTGGCTAGCGGTAGGAGATCTGGGGAGCGGCCCACTGTCCGACAGGCTGCGCTGCGAGGACGGGTGTTGCCTGCTGTGCAAGGTAGTCGAAGTAGTCGCAGCCGGGCGGCAGGGCGCCCAACCGCGCAAGCTGCGGACAGAGTTGCGCGCGACACCCGACCGCGTGATGCACGATCTGGATCAGAACCTCCCACATTTTGAGCGGCGCCGGGTTCGGCAGAAACGGCGGCTCAAAGGGACGCTGCAGCTCGGATGGACCCTGCTCGTCGAGAAAATCGCGGATTTCCTCTTCCAATGCGTCCCATTCCTGGCGAATGCTGGCGCGGGTTGGCAACTGCGCCTCGTGCAGGAATTCAATCTCGCCGTGCCACAGGTAGTTCACCCACAGATTCTCGTACGCCACCATGTTGATGATCTGCGCTTGCACAGAAGGGCTGCCATCGTCGAGAGTTCGGGTGAACTGCCAATCGGTGAGCGCGATCGCCGAATGCCACAGTTGCCGGTTGGCCCAGTAGTGATAATCGAACAGCTTGATGAGGGATTCGCGTTCCATGACATGCGCCTCCTCTACGTCTATGCGGTGTGGGTGTTAGGTGGCGCGCGCGGAGCTAGCCGCGCTGCTGAGGGCGATAGGACAGGATCATCACGCCGCTGCGTGTCTCGGTGGAGTGAACCAACTGCATTCGCTTGAGGCCGCTCCAGTCATCGAACAACCGCGTGCCACGCCCGACGATGACAGGATGGACCAGAAGAACTAACTCATCGATCAAAGCGTCTTGCAGCATCGAGCGAACCAGGGTCGTGCTGCCGGGAATGCTGATATTTTTGCCGGGCTGCTGCTTTAGGCGGGCGATTTCTTCTGCAAGATTGCCGTTGAGCAGCGAGACGTTGTCCCACGAGCCCCAGCTTACGCTGTCTAATGAGTTCGAGACAACATACTTTGGAACCCGGTTGACGTGATGTGCGTAGGCCAGCTCGGTATTGGTCGGATAGAAGGCCGACCAGATCTCATAGGTGCGCCGGCCCAGGATGACGGTGTCTTCGGCTTCCATCTGCGCGATCATGCCGGCTTCCATGTCAGCGTCAAAATACTCAAATTGCCACTGCTCGGGCGCTTCAGTTACGCCGTCTAGCGATATAAACAACGAGGCAACCACATTTCTCACATTCGTGTGTGGCGCGCTGGTCTGCATATCAGGTGTGGGATGGTTATGGTCAGGCATGATTTCCTCTCAGTGAAGACTGCAACGGTATACTAGATTCGTACGTATGTTCTATAGGATAAGGCATGTACTCCTAAAAGTCAAATGATTGTGATTAAAATTTGAAGTAACAACTCCTGAATGCTATACTACCCACATGGCCGCACGTAGTTATCGCCAATTTTGCGCGCTGGCGTTCGCCCTGGATGTGGTGGGCGAGCGCTGGACGCTGCTGATCGTCCGGGA
>Ga0079224_100012827_pt1 | contig 11634 bp, 9 predicted proteins | sample Stecom2015_FD_80414 | JGI IMG/M metagenome (GOLD analysis project Ga0079224, IMG submission 80414) | Agricultural soil microbial communities from Utah to study Nitrogen management - Steer compost 2015 | ecosystem: Environmental > Terrestrial > Soil > Agricultural land | place: USA: Utah...
AATTCAATGACTGTTCAAAATAATCCAAGTGATTTTTAAGCCGAACTTTTTCTTCGGTGATGTCGTATTTTTCGAGGTAATAGATCAATTCCTGCTCAAAACGGTTTTCGTCCACTTTTTCCTTTAAATCGGCAACCGCTTTCCGAAGCCTTTCCTTTACGCCGTCAATCCGTTCGGGATCCAACGCGATCACCGCATCCAGTAATTTTGAAATGGTTTTTGTGCGATCCAAAAAATCTTTTTCCAGCACCAAACCTTCGTCGGTCCTGTATTCATTGATTGCGTTAAGTGCTCTGTCAATTCCGTTTAAAATAATTTCATATTCCTTTTCATCAATTTCCTCGCGCTCGGTTTTCAGCGCGTCGGGCATTCTTACGGCCATTTTCAAAAGTTCAATTGGATCGCCGTTTACAACATTTGAAAGTTGTTTTATGTACTGTTTTACAACGCTTTCATTTAGTTGGGTTGTCACTTCCTCGCCGGTTATTTCAATATAAAGTGAAAAATCCACTTTCCCGCGTTGCAGATTTTTCGCCAGCAAATCGCGTATTTCCAGCTCCTTTTCACGGTAAGCCGAAGGCACGCGCGTGTTCAGGTCCAGCCCTTTGCTGTTCAGCGATTTTATTTCAATGGTAATGGTTTTGGATGGCAATTGGACAACTTCTTTGCCGTAGCCCGTCATGGATTGGATCATATTCCTTTTTTATTGAAGGGCAAAGGTACTAAAATAGTCTTTAGTGGGTAGGTTGTAGAGGGTAGTGAAATGGGTTTCTATTCAATTAAAATCCCAAACTATTTGTTGAATTCTATTCTGAAACGAGTATTTTTTCAATAATATTCTTCACCCAACATTAACAGAACCTAAACACATTTATTAGGCATGCATTTCGAAAGTAACTTAAATTTGCATAAAAATTTGAAGATGTACACCAAACAATTTGAAATACGCTGGAGCGATGTTGATGCCAATCGCCATTTGCGGAACAGCGCGTATATAGATTATATGAGCCACACCCGCATGAGTTTTTTAATGGAAAATGGGCTGGACCAACTGCATTTGGCCGAATTCAATTTGGGGCCTGTGGCTTTTTATGAGCATATGTATTATTTCCGCGAATTTTTTCCGGGGAAACCAGTTACTGTTTCACTGCAATTAAAAGGTTTATCGGAAGATGGAATGTACTTTGAATTTCTGCATAATTTTTATGACGAAACCGGCAAAAACTGCGCCCGTTGCGAAATGATGGGCGCTTGGATTGATTTGAAGGAACGGAAACTTGTAGCCCTTCCGCAGGAATTTTATGATAAATTCAGCACCTTGGAAAAGACGGATGATTTTAGGATTTTAACTAAAGAAAACACCCGAAAATATAGCCAACGCCCGCAGGATTTATAGTGGAGTCATATTTGTGTTTGCACTTCCTTTTTCGGTTTTCGCGTAGAAAGAAAAACGCCCATAAAAATTAGGCACGCCGCGCCCACACGAAGCGCGTTCAACGTATCGGCACCGGCCAAAATCGCAAAAATGGTTGCGACCACAGGCTGCAAATAAATAAAAACCCCAACGGTGGAAGGGCTAAGTTGTTTCAATGCAAAAATATTGAAGAGATAAGTCAAAAAAGTTGTGGCAACCACTACAAAAACCATTTGTCCAATTTCAGAAAACGTGAGTTGTGCCCATTCTACTTGTATTACTTCGGAATAGCCGATGGGCAGATTTATAAAAAACGCGATTAAAAAGAAAAATTTCAAAAGCGTAATTGCATTGTATTTTGCAACCAAGGGTTTCACCAGAATCAAATAAAACGCATACGAAATTGCGTTAAGTACAAAAAGCAGATTTCCCAAAGGAATGTTCGGCGCATTGGTCTGTGTTTTTTCCTGAAAAAGAATGAGTGCCAAAGCTCCCGAAAGCCCTAAAAATATTCCTGCAGTCTTAATCCAAGTTATGTGTTCGCGCAAAATAAGTGCCGTGAGCAAAAGCAACAAAACTGGAGTAATTGTCATTGAAACTGCACTGTTTATGGGGGTTGAAAGATTCAATCCTTTAAAAAACATTAGCATGTTCAGTACCATTCCAAAGATGGCGCACGCAACAATGCGCAACCAATCTCCGGGAGCAATTTTCTCAGATTTTGAAAATGCGCTAACCAGCCAAAAAAGCAGCGCCGCGCCACCAACTCTTAAAACTATAAAGCCGAACGGCTGGATTATATGGGGCATAAGGCCTTTGGCCACCGTGTGGTTTATACCGTAAATGGTTTCAGTGGCGGTTGCAGCAAGTATGGCCAATATTCGGTTGTCCATCAATTGGGATGAATTGATTTCTTGGCTGCGGCAACGGTTTTTGGGCTACTTCCTATGAAGATTTTGTCATTGTGAACGATTATTGGCCGTTTTAAAAAGGTATAGTGTCCTAAAATGAGAGCTTTGTAATCTTCCTCCAACAGGTTTTCATTATTAAGCCCGCGCTCTCGATATAGTTTGGCCCTGCGGCTAAAAAGTTCTTCAAAACTATCTGTAAGGTTAAAAAGTTCATCTAATTCTTCCTCTGTAATTCCCTGTACTTTCAAGTCCTGTTTAATAAATGAGGATGGAATTTTTAGTTCATCCAAAACCCTTTTGCAGGTATCACAAGTAGAAAGATAGTACACTTTTTGCATGGTTTCAGTTTTTATTCGAAGTTGAGATAGGGCTTGGCCTCGTTCAGCGGTATTTTTATTTCTATGGGCCCATCGGCATAGCTCGCGATGTCATATTGGTTATAAACGAAAATAATGCTGTCTTGTGTAAATCCAATACTTTCGGGTATGTGGAAGGTATCGCCTTCAAACCAATATCCCGCATCATTGATGGCTTGGTCCTGTGGAATTTTCTGCTGTGAGCGAAACTTCTTCTCTGCAAAGGCTATAAATTCCGTTTTATTCTTGAAAAGGTTTGTTGTGGCTATTTCCTCTCCGGTATTTGGATTCACGTTTAGGAATGAGGTTGTTCCATAACCATGGGCGCCCCCGGTGTACAAATATTGTCCTAATTCAAAACACCACAGTTCATTCGTTCCATAAATCTGGTTCACTGAAATTTCAGCAAAATATTCCCCCGCCATATCTGGAAATTGTGACTTGTCTGCTTGATAGGCTTCAATAAAGAAGGTCGCGGCTTCGGAAATTGTTTTGGCCGTGGGTATGCTGTCCTCGCCCATCAGAAGCGATGCGAAGATAAAATTTCTGATTTTTTTATTGATTTTTTCGCTGACCTGGCTGTCTCCAACGGCTTCTACATAATTAATGGTTATTTCGGGGCATTTTGCATTTTTGCATATAGCTAAGTCCATTTCGGTAAAACTTTCAGAGGAAAGGGCAAGGTTGTTTTCCCGCTCACAACTTATTAGCGTGAAGGCAGTGAGCACCGCAACCGCAATTTTGTTATTCATACGTTAAAAGGAATAGATGGTTAGCTATCACAAATGAAACTGTTACATTTGCATTTTCAAAAGTAATAACTTTAAAATCAGCTATTGTGAAAGTTATATTAAATCATAAAATATAGTTTCTGAATTGCTGAATTCACCATAAATTTCACTAATTCTATGAAGTTCAACACAAAAACAATCCACGGCGGCCAGCATAATGTAGATCCAGCGTATGGGTCTGTAATGCCGCCAATTTATCAAACCTCCACCTATTCACAAACCACTCCCGGCGGCCACAAAGGTTTTGAATATTCGCGAAGCGGAAATCCAACGCGTGCTGCCTTGGAACGGGCTTTGGCAAGCATTGAAAACGGCGAATTCGGCCTTGCCTTTGGAAGCGGGCTTGCAGCCATTGATGCTGTGATAAAGCTTTTGAATCCGGGTGATGAAGTAATTTCCACCAATGATCTTTACGGCGGAACGTACCGATTGTTCACCAAAATTTTTGAAGGATTTGGAATAAAATTCCATTTTATAGGAATGGAAAATGCCGATAAAATTGAGGAATTTGTAAACAGTAAAACTAAACTCATCTGGGTGGAAACACCAACCAACCCCATGATGAATATCATCGACATTAAAAAGGCAGCTTCCATTGCAAAAAAGCACAACATTTTGCTTGCGGTTGACAATACATTTGCAACGCCATATTTGCAGCAACCGCTGGAAATGGGCGCCGATATCGTGATGCACAGTGCTACAAAATACCTTGGCGGCCATAGCGATGTGGTAATGGGCGCTTTGATTGTAAAAAACAAAGAGCTGGCAGACAGATTGTATTTCATCCAAAATGCGAGCGGCGCGGTTTGTGGTCCGCAAGATAGTTTTTTGGTTCTGAGAGGGTTGAAAACACTGCACATACGCATGCAGCGCCATTGCGAAAATGGGAAAGCCGTTGCGGAATATTTGGAGAAACATCCAAAAATTGAAAAAGTGTATTGGCCCGGTTTTGAAAGCCACCCAAATCACAAAATCGCAAAAGAACAAATGAATGATTTTGGCGGAATGATTTCCTTTGTAACCAAGGGGAACAATTATGAGGAGGCCATCAAAATAGTCGAAAACCTAAAGATTTTCACTTTGGCAGAAAGTCTTGGCGGGGTGGAAAGCCTTGCCGGGCATCCGGCAAGTATGACACATGCAAGCATTCCGAAAGAGGAACGTGAAAAAACAGGTGTCGTGGATTCTTTGATTCGTCTTTCTGTGGGAATTGAAGATGTAGCGGATTTGATTGCAGATTTGGAGCAGGCCCTCGGGTGATTACTTCATTGTAAGAAAAACACTTCAATAAAAAAGGGGGAAATCCCCTATTAAAAATAGGGAAAACCCTGTTTCACAGGTTAATAAAATTGTTTAATTTTAAAAAAATCAATTAACTTTAAACAACCAAAACCATGAAGACACACGCCCACACGCCCACACGCCCACAGAATTCTAATCTGTATAATGTTTGCTCTTACTTCACTTTTCTTGACTGCCCAAAACAATAAGGAGTATTATCTTGAAATAAAACCAGAGTATAATTTGGGTACCATCCAACAGACCACCAATAATGATGGAACTATTTCAATTACAACTAACATAATCGATTTCTCAAATTTTATTAATACAAAAGAAGTTTACTCTTTCAAAAAAGCTTTTCCAACCGCATTAACACCTCGATTGCAAAGAGTTTACACAATAACACTCAATGAAATTGAAAATATTACTGGATTCTTAAATAGAATTGAAATTGAAAATTTTGCGTCAATCGAAAAAAATATTATTACGGAAGATTTTCTGCTCCTTAATTTTCCAAATGATTATGTGGATGCATTAACTGGTGTAAATAATACTTCCTTAGATCTAATTAAGGCACCTCTTGCATGGACAATCACAACTGGAGATCCAGATGTTTTGGTGGGAGTTTCAGATACAAAATATGATTTTAATCACTATGATTTAACAGGACAAATATTAGATAATATTCAAATAGCTAATAATAATATTACACACGGAACCGGCGTAGCTGGAATTATTTCCGCTAAGACAAACAATGGACAAGGTGTTTCTAGTTTAGCCTATAACACTAAATTAATTGTTGCAACTTGTTCTACGAATGCTAATAATCTCATAAATGGATTATTACAACTTTCACAATATCCAGGGGTAAGAGTGATTAATTGTAGTTGGCTAATATGTCAAAACAATCCAAGCAAACCATATTTAGATGAGGTTATGGCGGAGGTTAATAGTAATGGTGTATTGGTTGTTGCGTCTGCTGGTAATGGTATTGGAGGCACATCTTGCGGTACAAATGGGAATGGTTATGGTTATCCGGCTTCATATGATGAAACAATTTCAGTAACCAGTGTAGGAGACAGATTTCCTATTGGTTATTTTCACGATCTACATGATCCAACAACCGGTGCGCATTATTGGTGGCGTTCATGGAAAGACTGTTACGCAGGACAACCAGACAATTATTTGGGAGGGCATACGCGCAATTCCAAGGTGGATGTAACCGCTCCTGGGCAATTAATAATTCAAATTACAGATGATTATAATACCTATCCCGAAGGTTACCGGTTGGGTATTGGCACTTCTGCATCGGCCCCTTTTGTTTCGGCTCTTGCAGCCCTGATCTTTTCTGTTAATCCAAATTTAACACCTGCCCAGGTTAAGAATATTATCAAGAACACCGCAGATGATATTTATCAAATACCTTACAATCAACCTTACATCGGGCAGTTGGGAACTGGAAGGATTAATGCCTTTAGGGCAGTAAAAACAGCACAATGCATGTTAAACCCTACCCCCGGCCTGGATCTTGCAATGCAAAATTCTGATTTGGACAGTTTTGTAGAGCCAGATGTTGAAACTGACATAGTTTGGAACAGTGAAGATATTTGGGTACGCAACCAAAATGATGGCTCTTGGATAGATACCCATCAAAACCCCGTGTATAACTCTGTCAGCCCCAATTATGTGTATGTTCGTGTAACAAACAACAGTTGCGAGACCTCCTCGGGCACAGACGATTTAAAGCTATATTGGGCCAAGGCAAGCACGTCGCTCTATTGGCCGGATCACTGGAACGGCACCCTCTACATGCCAGATCCCACAAATCCAAACCCCGTATTGATGGGTGATGAGATAGGCACGCTCGATATTCCTGTTTTGGGCCCGGGCGAAAGCAAAATACTCGAATTCCAATGGGCTGTCCCCAATCCACAGGATTATGTTGGCATCAATCCCAATCCGTGGCATTTCTGTTTGCTGGCGCGTATTGACACACCCAACGACCCAATGACCTTTCCCGAAGGAATGATAATTACCGAAAATGTAAAAAACAATAATAATCTTGCATGGAAAAACACGACCATCATAGAAATGGTTCCTAATACCACCTCACAGATTGGTGGCGTGATTGCCGTTGGTAATCCTTATTCCTCAACCAAAACCTTTAACCTACAATTTATAAAGGGTAGCAATGAAATAGGGCCCGCCATTTATGAAGAAGCAGAGGTAAGTGTAGAGATGGATGACGTTTTTTACGATGCATGGGTTAGAGGCGGAATGCAGGGGCAGAACCTCACCACAACCAGTATGGTAAGCAAAAAAAGAATTGCCACCGGAAACAATATGACGTTAAGCAACATCCTTTTTGACCCTAACGAGATTGGGACTGCTTATGTGAAATTCAATTTCCTGACCGCACAGCTCACGGCAAAAAAGGATTTTGTTTACCACGCCATCCAGCGCGATGCTCTTGCCAATGAAATTCTCGGGGGTGAGACCTATGAAATACACAAACTTCCACGGCCCGTTTTTGATGCCGATGCAGGGAACGACGAAACCATTGACAGGAGTGAGAGTGTAACTATAAGCGCTGCACAGATCAACGAGGCGGCGGTTTATAATTGGTACGACCCTGAGGGAAATCTAATCTACACCGGTACAGAACTTACCGTTTCTCCAGATGTTACTAAGACCTACAAACTTGAAATTATTACCGATACCGATGGCTATAAGGATTATGATGAAGTAGAAGTGACCGTCAATCCTTATAAACTGGAAAGCCTTGTTCCCAACCCGGCTACCAGCCAGGTAAGCGTAAACTATATTGCCGATGAAGCCAGTTCTGCCTATCTAATGGTGGTAAGCACCGTTACAGGCATCTCAAATAATTATATTCTGGATGTCAATGAAACAAGTATAAATCTAAACGTATCAGGCTATTCATCTGGCATCTATTCCGTGGCATTAGTTTGCGACGGCGAAATCGTTGATTCCAAAAATCTTGCAAAGCAATAAATCCCTTAAAATTATAAATTATGAAAACATTACTATACATTTTAATATTCAGCATTGGCACAATATCCTTTGCGCAAGATCCACAGCTATTTGAGAATGAATGGTATCTGCAAAAGGTTATTACAGAAGGACAGGAGATTTTTCCCCCATATTCTAATTTTATAGGTAGGTTATATTTAACCGCAGATTTTATTGAAGTCGTTCATCCCAGTTGTGAAGAAGGATTCTATAATACTGTCGACTATGACTCCAGCAATCCCGTTTTTTCAATTGGTGATGGCGGAGTAATTATTGTCGGAATTTGTGGTGATCCAGAAGTGATCAACTTTATGAACCAGCATTATGAGGTATATTATTTGGATAATAATTTTGCTAAAAATCCTTTTACATATACCCTCACTTCGGAAAACGGTTTGATTACTTTGTCAATTCTTAATATGGACGGAGATGAAGCTATTTATGTAAATCAGCTTCTATCTACGCATACTATTTTAGCATCTCAATTTTTAATCCACCCCAACCCCGTAAAAGAAAGATTGACCTTAAGCGCAACAAAAGCGACTCCCAATCTAAAAATCAAAATCTTCAACATAGCAGGCAAACTTTTGAGCACCCAAAATTTTGAGTTCAAAAAGCAGGTTTCTGTAGATGTTTCAAATCTATCAAGTGGCATCTACTTTTTAAACATTCAAGATGAAAGCGGCAATACAGAAGTAAAAAAATTTATTAAGGAATAATTTTATTTAGAAGCACCCAGAAACAGAAAAGAGGCTGAATTAATTCGGCCTCTTTTCATATAAAATATTCTTTAATCTATATAATAAACATACCCAATATTCAACCAATATATCCATTCATTGGCCTTGTTCTCTGGAACTTGTTTCGTTCCATTGTTTTCAAAGCTGGGGTTAAGTCCATCCAAATAGTCGGTAAAATAATATTCCCAGCGACTGTCAAGCATTAAATCGCTCATAGGAGTCAACTTATAGCGAATCCCTACACTGCCCACCATTGCCCAGGTGGAAGCGGCGCCTTGCTGAAATGAGTTATAATATTTGTCCGGGGTTGAAACGGGGGTATTCAGCGGCCCGAAGGAAGATTCCACTTCGGTGGTATAACTCACCCAATGCACACCGAAACTGATAAAAGGAGCTATTTTATAACCCCCTGCCGCAAAATCGCGGATGCTCAAAGGAAAATATTCCAGTTGTGAACCTATTTCGAAAACAGAGGTGGACCCGCTCATGGCGCGTAACTGATCTGCAAATAAGGAAGTTTCGTCAGCTTCGACCCATCGTCCAAAATGCTTTAAATTGGTTTTGTGGTAATCAATTTCATTTCGAACTTTAAAGTGGTCGTTAAAATAGGTATCGCGGGTATAACAGTTACAGTCCGCGCGGTAAGAGAAGTTTAAATAGTGGATGAGCCCCACACCGAAACCGGTGTTTTTAGCATTGGTCTCAAAATTGTTACGCTGCCCAAAATCTGAATAAAAAACAACAGGGCCGGTAATAACACCCAGTTCGTGAGAAAAGCCAAATTGACCGTACCCCTCTTGCTTAGACAAAACCAACAAGAAAAATACCAATAGCAAAAATCTGGTATTCATTATAAATATGGGTTTAGATTGAGACATAACAAATATATAAAAACATGTTCAACAGCGAAATTTAATAAAACTATTTAGCTTAAATGTTAAAAAATTGCACACTCTTTTTTCCATAACGCTTATATTTGTGCCTTCCTTATATATAGGTATAATTTAAAATGTTTTTAATGGATTTTCTCAAAGAATTTTCAAAAGAATTCATTTTGTGGCCTTGTTGATGAGGTATTCGCTAAAAGTAAAAACAAAATTCAAACCAATGAAGCAAAGCATCACGGATTTCATTTCTGAAGTCGAAAAACTCAACCCCAATGAACCTGAATTTCTCCAGGCAGTCACCGAAGTGGCCGAAACCGTAATTCCTTTTATTGAACAAAACGAAAAATATGCCAACAAAAAACTGTTGGAACGAATGGTAGAGCCAGAACGCGCCATACTTTTTCGCGTACCGTGGACGGATGACAACGGGGCAATACACGTAAACAAAGGCTATCGGGTACAGTTCAATTCTGCCATCGGTCCCTATAAGGGCGGCCTGCGTTTTCATCCATCCGTAAACCTTAGCATCTTAAAATTTTTGGGATTCGAGCAAACTTTTAAGAATAGCCTCACCACACTCCCGATGGGCGGCGGCAAGGGCGGCTCAAATTTTGACCCAAAAGGGAAAAGTGATAACGAAGTCATGCGTTTCTGCCAAAGCTTTATGACAGAGTTATCAAAACATATTGGGCCCGACACAGATGTGCCGGCAGGAGATATTGGGGTGGGCGGCAGAGAAATTGGCTATATGTTTGGACAGTACAAAAAAATCCGAAATGAATTTACGGGCGTGCTCACAGGAAAAGGTCTCGCTTACGGGGGTTCTCTCATTCGCCCTGAAGCTACCGGCTATGGAAATGTATATTTTGCAAAAAACATGCTTGCCACAAAAGGCGAAAGTTTCAAAGGAAAAACGGTAGTTATTTCCGGGTCTGGAAACGTGGCCCAATATGCTGCCGAAAAAGCCATGGAGTTTGGCGGAAAAGTAGTAACATTTTCAGATTCTGCAGGTTATATATATGATTCCCAAGGCATCAATGAAGAAAAGCTCGCATTTGTAATGGAACTGAAAAACGAAAAAAGAGGCCGCATTTCAGAATACGTCACGAAATTTACGAGCGCCACTTATTTTGAAGGAAAACGCCCTTGGGAAGTGAAATGTGATATTGCGCTCCCCTGCGCCACACAAAATGAACTGAACCAAGAAGAGGCACACATGCTTTTAAAGAACGGCTGTATTTGCATAGGCGAAGGGGCCAACATGCCGTGTACCCCAGATGCCGTGGCCGCATTTCAAAAAGCCAGGATTTTGTTTGCTCCCGGAAAAGCTTCCAATGCCGGCGGGGTTGCAACCTCTGGCCTGGAAATGTCACAAAACTCCCTGCGTTTAAGTTGGACCGCAGAGGAAGTTGATGAACGACTGCACAAAATAATGAATGATATTCACACTGCCTGCGTACAGTACGGAAAAGAGGATGACGATTATATCGATTACGTAAAAGGTGCAAATATCGCCGGCTTCGTCAAGGTGGCAGATGCAATGCTTGCACAGGGCGTAGTTTAGGTTGCTCAAAAACCAAACAATTAAAGCCTTTCCGCATATCTTTTTTTTGAAGGATATGGAAGGGCTTTTTCGTTCCTATACAGCAATAAATAGTATTTTAGCGTGTTAATAAACAAAAATCGGTTATATATGAAGCGGTGGATTATCGTTATTCTTTTCCTGATTCCATGCCTAACAATCGCCCAAAATTTTGAGGATGGGTGGACTGGACACTTTTCGTATGTGTCTGTGAAAGACATTTCTCAGGGAAACAATAAAATTTTTGTCGGCGCCGAAAACGCTGTTTTTATATACAATCTTTCAACGCGGCAGATAAAAACCCTTTCCACCATAAACGGGCTTTCCGGTGAATTTATAACAACGGTCCATTATAGCGAGGCTTTTAAATTGTTGATGATTGGCTATGAAAATGGCATGATAGAAATTGTGAAGGACGGCGATGAAAACATCCTGAAAGTGGTAGATATTTTGGAAAAACAAACCATACCGCCAGACCGAAAGCGCATCAACAATTTCAATGAATATAATGGAAAAGTTTACATTGCCACACAATATGGCATTTCGGTGTATGATCTTGCGCGTTTTGAGTTTGGCGACACCTATTTTATTGGTGACGGCGGCAGCCAGATTGACATTGTGCAAACGGTAGTGAAAGAA